>Ga0315296_10000416_pt1 | contig 39105 bp, 42 predicted proteins | sample YL17G14_18_MG_FD_203921 | JGI IMG/M metagenome (GOLD analysis project Ga0315296, IMG submission 203921) | Sediment microbial communities from Yellowstone Lake, YNP, Wyoming, USA - YL17G14_18 | ecosystem: Environmental > Aquatic > Freshwater > Lake > Sediment | place: USA: Wyoming | collected... | reverse complement strand
CTCATGCCGTCACGAGCTCGCCTCAACCGATCCTCAAAATTCATCTTGACCGGTGTAACTTCTGCCGAGAGTGAATCTAAGTCTTTTGCGCGCACGCCGCGTGCTAGGCATGGTGCGGGGGGTGGGAACCCCGCACCAGTTTACCAGTAAAACTGGCGGAATCGCAAGGATAGCTTAACAACTTGTAATCTCTCTCCTCCTTTTTCTCGGCACTTGCATACTTGATCATGCCCAATCACCCCAAAAGAAAGACTCGAATTATGGGAGCAAGCAGGTGACCGATGAGGAAGGAGACCGATACGACCTAAAATCCATTGCGCCTTAACCTAGATGGGCTAGATTGAAAGAAACAAACTAATTTGACTTTGAAACACCAATCTAATGGTATGAGCAAATATAGAACCCGTGCGTCTTTCGGCAAGCGTCAGGAGTACGCTGCAATAGCAGAGCTTCTGAGAAGAGGATTTGACCTGTATCAGACGCTGGTCGATGACCAAGGAATTGACTGCGTAGTACGTAGAGTAGTCAACGGTAAGCCTGTGTACACTGACCTGCAGATAAAAGCACGCTCCAGAGACTGCAAGTCATGCGATGCTGCAAGATTCGCCGCACTTGACATCAAGGAACCGCGAGAGAACTTACTATTCATGTTCTACTCTGAGCAGCTATGTTCATACTGGATTGTTCCCTCATTGGAACTGGTGGAGCTCGCCAGCCGAAACAAGGCTGGTCGTAACATTGGGAAATACCACATTCTATTCTCGGGCATGCAACAAGGAAGAGCCACTGTGAATCAGAGGTTTGACGAATACAAAGATGATAAAGGGTTCAAGAAACTTGAGGACACTTTCGAGACACTTGGCGCTTCATGATTATTATCGGCTTTGACAAGCAAGCTAGAGTCAATTATCATAACTCGGCTGATTCTAGATTTACCACGAACGCACCAAGTAGGCGATCGGACAGTCTTCAGATATATTTCGCTCGTGCTATCTTGCGTGTTGTCACAGCTTTCTTACAAGATCTCCGACTCTGATCTTTCGGTCAATTCCTTCTGGAATTTCTGCAAGTGGCAACGGCATCCTACTCTCTCTTGTTCTAACTGTGGGAATTGTCTGCCCACCATAAAGCGAAGAAATTCTTTGTATGGCGTAGAAGGGAGAATTGGGGTCAGGAATCATCTCAGTGATCGTCTCGGTCTTCCCAGGAGAAACACATGTCGAGAACCTGGGCTGGGTATGTTCAACTACCACCTCCGCTTTGGCGATTTCAAGTCTTCCAAGAGATACTCCCTCATTCATTATTTCATCTCCTAGAGAGTAGACAAGCAATCTATCTCCCTTGCCAACGTCTTCCGCACCGAGGTCAATGACAATCCTATATCGATCGATGATCTGGAGCACTTTTCCCTCAACGTTCATGAGATTATTCTCCTCCAGTAACTAAAGATAGAAGCTGCCCAATAATCTTAAGGCCATTTTCAATGTCATGTGTGTCTGCATTTTGTAGCAAGGGGGGAACCAGAGGTGTGGCTAGCCACCCTTGGAGTCTTCTGTTTGCGCCCTGTGAAGAAATGTCGGGGAACATATCCTTCAGTCTAGCCTCCTCTGTCGGATTAGTAAAATATCCGTGTGCCATGGTAGATTGCGTGTACGTAACTTCGATCGTGCCTATCCTTTCTTCTACTCCCTGTTCCTCTGGGTCACGGATGCGAGTGACCTGCCAAGTTGTTCCCTTAATGATCCCTTTGACATGTCCATCCCCTAAGACAAGGAAAGGCCTACTGTCCTCGATAAGGGATACAACACTGCACTTTGGTACTGACGTGATCATACGGCGGATATCAACAATGTTGGACATTATCTCGTATAGAGCTCTTAGTACAACGATGGGAGTTAGTTGGTTTTGGGTAAGCAACGATTCTATTGCCTCTTGAATCTGTGGCATACGCAATGATAGCACTGATGACAGAATCTGGTGGATATCTTCGTTCAGCGTTTCTCTTGAGAACCTTCTATAGTCTTCTATGCTCGGAATTATTCCTTCGACAGTGACATTCTTCTCTGCAAATATGGCGATCCTATGCCGACAATCATAAGCCATGCCTATTTCGCTTGGAATCCATTGGGGAGGTAACCATTGTTCTGAAGATTCTGTTTTGTGTCTTTTGGTCAACACAAAGCACGAGACGCTACACGATTGGATTTTTCTTCTAACCTTCTCACCAAGAGGTTCATGTTCAGATGCCTCAGCAGTAACAACCTCAAACCCACAAGTATCAAGGAGATTTTCAAACCAAGTCCTAACAGGCTTGTCGCTCTCGTCAAAGCTTATTCCCAAGAAGGCCCTAGGCCGAGTTAGGCCAGGAGATACATCAATTGTAACGGGTATCGCCTCCAGCACAAATCACAATAAGGTCACTCTGCCAGATCAGGCTTTGGATGACTAGCGCGTGCGCTAAAATGGTGCAGGGGTGGGATTTCCGCACCAGTTTATCAACAAAAGTCCACTTGCCAGTCTCTGCGCTTCTGGCCCGATAGGGGCAACTGCTCGCAAAACGTCAACTAGGTTTTCTCTATGATTACTCTTTTGAGCTTTGGGTCCACCTTCACTACTACCTGGTCGCCTGCTTTGAACGGGAAGAGTCCGTCTCGTGCTATCTCTGTCGGTACGTAGACGAAGAACTTATCGTAGACGCGTTTTCCCGTCTGTGTCGGACGGTTGATGAATCGCCCTTTTCCCTGCAGCATAGTGGTGTCCCTTTTTGGTATCACAATCTCACTCTCGGTAAGCGCTTTCCGAGACACAATCTGTGTGCCCAATCTGGTAGCACAATATATTTAACGATCAACAGATCAGGGTATACCAAATGTTGGAGGGAGATGGGGTTCCGTGATGGCTCTTCTGCTCCTCACCCTCACAATAGGCCTCGCCCTGGGCATGTTGACCAGATTCGGAGTTGACTCTGTTCGCACGAAAGCAAGACAGGTCAGGCATGAGAAGTTGCCGAAGAAGGAAGCCCTAACCCTGTTCGCGGTGGCGATTGTGGGCTTCACGGCCTGGCTCTACCTAACGACGTTTGCAGGGGTCATGGACTATGCATGCAGAACTGGTGAAGTCATAATCAGGGCTGATAGCTTGTTGCCTGTTGAGAGCATTCTCATGGTCTGCGTCAGCAACGGCTTGGCCCTCATGACGATACACATCTTCGTAACTCATCTGCGGAAGGGCTCCTGAATAGCGCGCGCGTTTGCCATGCCTGTCTTGTCGTTGACAAGTCACGGAGTTTGAGTTCCCAAGTCAGAACAAAGTAGCTACGAAGCAGATTTCTCCTTTTCTAAGGCGTCTTGAATCGCTTTAGTGAATATCATGAATTCATCTCGAAGAACTGGTGCGCCCCAAGTCCATTGTTTCTGTTTCTCATCCCAATCCACAAACAAGAACATTGTTCTCTGACTCGGAGACACCTCAACTGGTTCTGTTGGACAGAAATCTGGATGATGTTTGTGAAGAAAATCCCTAGGTGTAAAGATAGTCGTTCCCTTTGGTACAAGGTCTTTGGCTATTCCATGTTTGTAACGATGATTTGTGAATAATAGGCTCTTTACTTCAACAGTGTCACTTGTCGCAGATCTCTCTGCTTTCTTTAGCTCATGATATTTGGCAAGTTCCTCGAAGGCAAAGATCAAAAGCGCAGCTGCCCGCCAATCGCTTCCCCCTTTCTCCAACAGAGTGTATGCATCGCCAATGAGATCTTTTATGTTCCTTTCGCAATGTGTTAAGCCGTCTTTCAGTTTACATTTCGGGATCTTGACTGTGCGATTCCGCCACAGTCGGAACCCCAGCGCTCTCTTAAGAGCAAAACGAGACATCCTACTACCGCCGCATTAGGTTATGCGTGCTCTGCATTTCTCCAGTTTTTGGCCATCAAACAGCAGGCATTTCTCTTCCATGACTGAACGCGCGCGCTCAGACGACCGTTATTACCCATGAATATGAGGCACCCAGAAGTTTAGTGTCGAGGACCTCAGGGTCTTCACCGAAGAACCAAATCTTGTGCGGTCTCCATCCCCATAGGTCGAACAGAGGGGGGGTTCTATAGAATTCGATTTTAACGTCGATTTGGTATTTTGCGCCTTTCATAGCATCTTCTGGTATTTTTGGTTTGAAAATCTTAGGTTGTGGAAGTTTTGCCTGCATCTCACGCCATGTGACCGACGACTCCCTTAAGAGTTGTATTGGGTTCGATATGATCTCTAATTTCACGTCGTAGAATTTCCCTTTGGCAGTAATCGTAATGGTTAGGTCCAATACCTGACCTATTCCTGCTGTTGTCCCAGAAAGGGAATACTGAACTGACCAATCTTCCGTTTCAACCGATATGGAGTGGGCCAACATAGTTCCAGTAAGAAAAGTCGCTATGATCAGGAGCGAAGAGAGCCTAGTTACCTGTCGGGTCATTTTGTCACCATACTCTCGGTTGGGTAGTTAACTCCATAGTTTACTTATATAAACTATTTGGCAAAGATAGTGTTTCTCTCAAGAAAAGCCTAAAAGATGCTTCAGACAACCATAGGTGGAGTCAACATGTCTCAGATAGGGGCAATTTCCTCTGGGTTTGGCATAATCGGCATTGGTGATAAGGTGTTCTTTCGACTGAAGGATGGCAGTTCGATCAACCTAGAAGATAAGAGCGCTGAACTAGTCATGCTTCTTGCAGGGAACCAACCCAAGAGCGGCGTGCGAATCGCTGAAGCTCTGGGAGTAACGGAATCTCACGTAATCAAGCTCTCCAAGCGTCTGATTGACGTTGGAATCATCAAGAAAGAGAGGTCAGACGTGGCTCGAAACGTTATGCAATACAGTCTCGCAATTCCTGTGTTCGATAGAGCCGAAATCGACAAGTTCAAAGAACAGTTTGATGAGGATCTCAAAGGATTTGTGAATGCGATCGGAAGCGAGGAGAGAGCGCTAGTAGTCTTTCTTTTGGAGGCAAAGCAAGTTCTCAGTAGATTTTCAGAGAACAGGCGTCGCAAGATCCTCCAGAACTTAGTTGGACTCCTAGCTGATAACAAATGAGCAAAGGGATCTCTCAGAGACAGCTACAATACGTAGATGACTTGATTAAGCGAATAGAGTCAAAACCAAAGTTAAACAAGTCTCTTGAAAGGATAGCTAGAGGCTGGATATTCCACCTGCTTTTTCTGGGTGCATGGCAACTAGATTTCCCCGTGTATGCAGGCTTTTCGCTCTTCCTAGTAACATCAGTTCTGCTCTCGATCTCTGTCTTCTCTCCCAGCTTTCTCCTCCTTGGGCTTTTGAGCGGAACTGCTCTTGCTCTTGAACTGTTCCTAGCATACGGTAGGGGAGGAGGCTTAGCCTGGATCATTTGGCGATATATCCTCAATAAGATAAGAGAAGGATACTCCTGGAATGATGTTAGTGACCAGCTGATTTCTGAAGCTCTTGCATCAAGACTCACCTATGTGGCGGAAGAAACAAGAATGAATTCATTTCCTCGATACCTCCGAAGACTCAAGAAGAGCATTATAATACATGACATAGCCCGAGGATTGAAGTGGATACCCGTTCTGATGATATCCTTTATTGTCGTAGCATCAAGGTTAGCTGTTCCTCCTATTCCAATCGATGTTCTCATTCGCATGAGCCAGCTGTTTGTGTTGATCTCAGTCGTAGCCTTTCTACTCATAATCGCTGATTCCATGTCTATCCAGATAGTGTGCAGATCCCAACCCAGCTTCCTCTATACAGAAGAACTACGCCAGATGGTGAGCGAAATCAATAGGAGCCGACTCATGACTGTCTGGCGCAGACTGTGGAATCGCATATAAACGGGGTAGCGAGCCGACCCCCCGCTCAGACGAACAGCAAGAAAACCTCACCACAACGCCATAAATTCTCCAGAAAATAGGACATTACATCGCAATGGCACCATGCTAGCGCGCGCGGGCCAGTCACAATATGCAAGCTCTCTTTGTAACAGATCATTCATTCAACCACTGTAATCCCAGCTTGGCATCTCCGGTGTCTCTTGGCGCTGAGAAATCAAGACCTAAATATCGAACGAGTCTTAGCTTACTCCATGCCGATTCCTAGTTATCAAGACATTATGTCTCCCTTGTTGAAACTCACAGCAGATGGAAAAGAACACTCGAAGGACGAGGCTGTGGAGCATATTTCTGGATTATTCAGATTAACCGAGGAAGAGAAGCAAACACTCTTGCCTAGTGGGCATCAAACAGTCATTGGAAATCGAGCTGGTTGGGCTAGAACATATCTGAAGATGGCCGGGCTCCTAGAATACACCAAAAGAGGTTATTTCAAGATCACGGATAGAGGCCTAGACACTCTGAAGGAGAACCCGCCTAGAATTGATATAAAGTATCTTGAGCAATTTCCGGAATTTGTTGAGTTCAGGGCTAAACATAGAGGAGATTTAGAAACAGAAGAGGGAAGAGGGGGACTGAAAACTCCTGAGGAGTTGATCGAGGAAGGCCAGAGAAGTATCACCGAGGGCCTATCTCAGGATTTGCTGACTGAACTCAAGAAAGCATCACCCATGTTCTTTGAGAGGCTTGTCATAGAATTACTCGTGAAAATGGGTTATGGCGGCTCTGTGAAAGACGCTGGCGAAGCTATCGGTAGAACCGGAGACGGGGGAATAGATGGAACCATAAAGGAAGACAAGTTAGGGTTAGATCGTGTCTACATTCAGGCTAAGAGATGGGAATCCAACCCAGTCGGACGGCCAGAAATCCAATCATTCGTGGGGGCTTTGGCGGCTCACAAGGCCACAAAAGGCATCTTCGTAACAACCTCAGATTTCACGAGGGAAGCAAGAGACTACGTTCCGAAGATAAGTACCAACGTTGTGTTGATTGATGGAAAAAGACTGGCGGAACTCATGATCGAGCACAATATCGGGGTCTCAACATCACGGGTCGTTGAGATAAAGAAGATTGATCTTGACTATTTCACTGAAGAATAGATCTGAAGAGATCAAGTATCTGAAAGACACCTATGAACGAAGAAAGGAACTCCACATCTCGAAACAGTTAGCTCCTGATCTAGACGCTTTGATGATTCGCTATGACTCAGCGCTAGAACGCCAGTTCTACCGAGCCCTAGTAATGCTGCTCAGGGGTTCTGTCAAGTCTTCGTCGGATTTGTCTCCTTGTAAAAAATCGTCGGATGACTAATAAGAGAAATGAATCACGTTTCTGATCTATCTTTTATCTTCATTCCAGCCATGATGAATGAGCGGTTACTGTCTGAAGAAGGGCGTATGTAGACTTCGTGTTTTTTTCCTTGCTCAATCAAATCTCTCCACCAATCACTGTCCTCTTGTTCATCTTTGCCAACTGGGCGAACAACCAATTTAGGTGCCTTTACATAACCCTTGTATGGGCCTTGGTCTATCAAGTTTCGGGCGGGTCTACCAAAATCACGATGTTTTCCAGATGGAGTCAAATCAGCAACTTTGCCAAGAGATATTTCTTTGCATTCATCTCCATATTCATTAATGAAACTCTCTCGACTTTGTATCTGCTGCTTCAATTTCTCCCAATTGATATTTTTGAGAAGTAAAACCATTTGTCTTCATCTAGCTAGGCTAATTTGATTGAATAGGGTTCTGTCTGTTATAGGATTAGTCGATAAAAATGAGTTGTTGCTAATATGCCTACTCCAATAATCCCAATGAACACGAATACTTTTGCCAAAGTTTTAGCCTTTTCTGGATTGGTCAGCGCGCTGGCGAATTTTACAACTTCATAGAGGAGGTTTACTACGCGAAAAGTCATTGGTTCCTCTTGTTCTGCAAGCGCGCGCTGTCACTCGTAGGCGGAGACTCGTCACACTGGAAGCAATCTACTTGGAGAAGCTCAAGATCACGGAATGAAAACGGTCGTCACCACAAGGTAATGCGTGCGAAGATGCGCGTACTACGATGTGAGAACGGTAAGAGACTTATGCACAGACGAAGCAATTGACAATCACAAGCTTGTGGATGATGTGGCCAGCCTCACATTCTACGGAGGAGTCAACGAAATTGGCGGGAATAAGATTCTTCTTGAGGACAGGGAAACGCGGGTCTTTTTTGATTTTGGACAATCATTCAATCTCGGTTCAGACTACTTTGCAGGCTGGCTTCAACCCCGATCTGTAAACGGTTTAGGAGACTATTTTGAGTTCAATCTGCTACCGAAGATAAGAGGAGTGTACGCCAGAGAACAACTGACATTTACTGACGTTCCCTATGTGAAGCCAAGAATTGATGCAGTCTTCTTATCTCATGCCCACTTTGACCACATAAATCACATACGGTTCTTAGATCCTAAGATTCCAGTGTACCTTGGCGTAGGCACCAAACTGTTCCTGGAAGGTATGGAAGAGACAAGTGGCTTCTCTGATTACGGAGAACATTGTTACCGAACCTTTCGGACTGGTGAGCGAATCAAAGTGGGCAATTTGGTGATAGAGCCAGTTCATGTTGATCATTCGATTCCAGCCGCTTATGGATTCATCATCCATACATCGGAAGGCGCGGTTACGTATACGGGAGACCTTCGGCTCCACGGCCCTAGGAACGATTTAACGGAGGATTTCGTGGAGAAGGCGCGCAGTTGTGAGCCCATCGCCTTGATCTCAGAAGGAACCCGAGTAGCTCAGGACGACAGAAGGTCCAACTATTCGGAAGAAGAAGTGAAGAAAAACGCTCAGGAACTTGTCTCAAAAACGAACAAGATGGTATTCGTAGCTCACGCTAGTCGTGACATAGACCGGTTCAGAACGTTCTATCAAGTTGCGACGAAGACTGGTAGGAAACTCGTTATTTCACCAAAACTGGCATATCTGCTCCGAGGCTTACTGGACGACAAACGTCTGAATCTTCCTGATCCTACTAAAGATGACAATATCCTAGTGTACTACCGAAGAAAGCGGTCTGGCAAGTTCGATGAGTCTGACTATTACGTGTGGGAGAGAGAGTTCATGGATAAGATGGTCACCCATGAGTTTGTAGCCAGGAATCAGAGAAGACTCATCATGAATCTGGATTTCCACAATCTAACAGAACTTGTTGACATAAGACCCTCTCGCGGAAGTCACTTTATTCATAGTATGAGTGAACCGTTCAGCGAAGAAGACGTGGAAGATGATGCGCTGCATAATTGGATAGACCATTTTGGCTTGAAGTTCCATCAACTACATGCGTCAGGTCATCTTGCCGAAGAGCAGGTCGCATCTGTAATTCGCACAACTAAACCCAAGAAAGTTTTTCCCATACACACAGAAAACCAACAGCTCTTCAAGAGATTCGCCTCACAGACTCAGATGGTTGAATACGGAAAGACGTACAAACTGCACTAGCGCGTGCTGCCTAACCTCCTTTTAGTTCTTTCATAGTCTTGAGCGCGCGTTTGAGTCAAGGAGGAGCCAGAAATCAACAAATACTCTCTGCGGATACGTGTAATTGCGGGGAATGCTTTGAGCAATCTTGAATGGCATAGAGAAGTTGTTGGAACGATTGTTCAAGAGTTGAAGGGAAGATTCGATGTGCGATCTCCATTCAATCTTCCGGAACAGACCAGAGAAGGAGCCCTCTACCAACCTGATATTGTCGCATTCGACCGAGAGAGCAAGGAACTGCGTTGTATAGTAGAGGTTCAGACGACAAACGTAAGAAAATCCATCGCTGGAGCCACAATCTTGGCTGAGATATGCATGCCGTTGCTTGAACGAAAATCCAAGCCTCGACTATTCTTCGTGGTGAGAGACGACAGCGAAGAACATGAATTGAAGAAGCTTCGAAGAAGAATTCAATTGATAAGAGAAGCCCTGAAGCAACCATGTCTAGAAGGTGTGCAGATCATGAGAAAACGAGAGCTCATGCCTTCCCTGCACATGCTGTGAAGAGAAATGTCTTCAGCACACGCGGCACTAGAGACAGGGCGGTTGTGCGGGGGTGGGAACCCCGCACTAGTTTACCAGTAAAACCGAAGCAAGTTCCTTCTGTAAACATAGCAATGGTGGATCGGGCGGGATTCGGACTTAGGTAGTTGAATTTCCAGGATTCGGGGAATCTGTGCATGAAATCACAAACACCCACAGAGCAAGTTACTGTTCTAGAGCAATGAAATGATTCCCTTTGATTTCTCCAATGCTTCCTTGGCTCCCGCCTTGTACTTGTAGACAATCGAATAGCGTCCTCTTAAGAAATCAAGACCAAAGATTACGCCATCCCCACTTATCCATCCTTCTTTCAAATCTACCTCAACAGGTCTTCCCTTCAATTCCTCTGTCGTCTTGAAGTATTCCACTTCGTCCAAAGAGTTCCTTCCAGGAATATCTTCGCCATTTCTCTTTGCTCCCCTGAGGTGAACTGCTTCTATTCTAAGATCATTCACTTTCCATAGTTCTTTGGTAATCTTCTCAGGAAGACTGAGCTTTCCATCACAGAAGGATATCAATCTCCCTAAAGATCTGGACGGTTCTTCGCATATGCTTTCAAATTCAGTCCACAGGCGTGTGAGCCTAAGCTTCAACTCAAGTGCAGCCTCAAGCATACTCGCTAGCAATATGATGCAGGCTTGAAATCTTTCATAAACATAGCATGCTGTGGATTCATTCCACAATCTGTGGACTGAAATGCGCAAGGACACTATCCTTTGATGCTCTTCGTTATCAATGGAATTGATGTCTTTTCCCATCGGGAAGTCGATTTCCATGCCGCCGATGCTCGGTTGATAAACCTCAATCATCCATCTCGCACGATCTTCAAGGTGAATCTCGTCCATCCCTCGAATCCTTTCTTTTGCTTGCCCCAGATCCATCTTTATCGCCTTCCGAGAGATAGTCTAGTTCTGTAATACTTAGCTTAACTCGAATGTCGTCTCGCAGCCGTGTCAAGTACGAATTCTTCGGGTTCGGGAAAAAGGAAACCAAGACAATACGGTGGAAGCCCTGTGTAGTTTAATCAAGACTCATAAGAGAGAAGCAACAAAAATCCTACCATTTATTGCCATCTTCGGCAGAATGCTTTCACCTCTAGAGGGTACTGCACAGAACAGGAGAATTGACTTTTCTTGGGAGAGAGAGTGGAGGTATGCTTCTGCAAATCGCTGCTTTAGATTTGACAGAAGAGACGTATTCATCGGTTTATGTCCAGATGAGGAAACCGACTATTTCGAAAGCAAATTTGGGTGGCTGAGCTTCGTTGACCCTCATCGAAACGTGAAATGGTATGCTGAAAAGCTGTTGGATGCTAAGAAACGATCACGCCTTAACTACAGCGTAGTCTAGTGAAATAGGAGATTCGAAAGATCTGCAGCTAAGGATATGTAGTTAATGATCGCATTAGGAACTCGAATGAAGAACCCTCTTCCCGTGCTTTCATTTTCTCGAACCATACTGGGTTGGGATATTAACCCCTGATATGGTCAAGGTTGAACTGCTTTTTCCAGTGAACTGCTCCTTCCAAAACTTGCCTCGAACCCCCGTTATCGTACGGTTCGAAACCATATTTCCCTAGAGAACTTAATTCTGCCTTTCGTACACATTTCAAATATGGCGCCTTCGAACTATTTTCGCCAAGTATTTAGTTGAATACAGCAATGACGAAGGCACCAAACTTATGTGCTGTACTCGGTCACGTAATTGAATAGCAACACGTTACGTGCTTCATGAGAGATCGGGATGATCAAGATGGACATTAAGTTTTACGGCGGCGTTGACGAAATTGGCGGAAACAGAATCCTAGTAGAAGATGGCTCTTCTAGAATTTTCCTGGATTATGGCATGAGCTTCAGCAGACATCAGAAGTTCTTCGAAGAGTATCTGAAACCCAGATACGCAGCGACTGGACTCAAAGACCTTCTACGCTTGCGTTTGGTTCATTACTTGCCTGGCATCTACAGGAGCGACCTCCTTAGATTAATGGAAAAGGAACCGCATGGTGAACCATCACTTGACGCATTGCTCCTATCCCACATACATCTCGACCATTCTGCTCTAATCTCACTGCTAGATGAGCGTATTCCAATCGTGTGTTCGGAAACCACACAAGCCTACGCAAAGGCACTTCTAGAGGTTGGAACAAGAGGTCTAGAAACTGAGATTTATAATTTCAAACGCCGACCTCTCTTCAACACACGAGACGATCCAGTTGATCGACACTTCATCTTCCACCAGTCAGGCAAAGAGATGAAGATGGGTAAGTTTTTGATAACCTCCTGTGGCGTAGATCATTCTGTCCTCGGCGCCACAGCCTACATACTTAGAACAAGCAGCGGAACCATTGTCTACACAGGTGACCTCCGCTTCCACGGTAGGCTCGCAGATGCCAGCGAGAAATTCGCTGAAACTGCGGCCAAAGCCGAGCCTGACATCATGCTCTGCGAAGGTACGAGGATAGATGAAACAGATAATGCCTCGGAGGACTTTGTCCGAGAAAATGCAGTCAAAACTATTCAAGATTCCAAGGGGCTGGTCATTGCTGATTTCGCTTTTCGTGACTTGACCAGGTTGACCACCTTCTATGGTATCGCCAAGGAGACCGACCGAAAGCTTGTGATTAGCAAAAGAGATGCCTACTTGATCGAAGCCTTAAGCAAAGCTTCCGATCTACCGTTCCAACTACCCTCAACTAAAGACAAGCACATCTTGATTTACATTGACCGCAAAGGCACTGGCACATACAGCGACAGGGATTATGATAAGTGGGAGAGAGAGTATGTTGAAGCTTCAAACGCAATCCGTGCTGAGCAGGTTCACAAAGAACAGGAACATCTCCTAATTCATCTCACCTTCTTCGACATCAATGAGCTCGTGGACATTGACCCGTCGCCAAACGTTACCTACATTCACTCTGCCTCGGAGCCTCACAATGAAGAGCAGGAAATTGATGAACAGCGACTGAACAACTGGCTCGACTATTTCCATGTCAACAAGTATCATTATCACGCTTCGGGTCACGCCAGTGGTACGGACATTAGGCGACTGGTGGAACAAGTGAAACCGAAGGTGCTCATGCCGATACATACAGAACATAAGGATCTGTTCAGACGATTTCATAGTAATGTGAAGATGCCATCTTTACAACCATTTTGAGCCATCGACAGGAAGAGTCTCATCCAAGAACCAGAGAGAGATTATCCACCTCTCAAAAACGACGATGACTACACAAGAGTTTAGTAGAACTTGAGGCGCTTTATGGTTTGCAGGCTACTAGAATATGAATATTCTCAAACTCATCAGTCAGTTGAAAGTATCAAAACTCTACGCAGAATGCAAAGAATGTGGCAAAGAATTTCCATTATCAAGAGCCATCCTGTTCGATGGTGTGGGTGAGCTCCCAGAACCTGCGGAGCTCAGAAGGAAGCAAATGCTTGAAGAACTTCAGGCGAAGCTTGACGAATTGAAAAAACGCAAAATCTCCGCAGGTCCAGGAGCAGAAAAGAAGGCTATTGAAGTAGGGATTGGGAAAATCATTGAAAAAGTGATGCCAGCCTATCAGAATTTTGGCATACCCATTTCTGACTGCCGACCTCTATTCGAACCAATTGACATGATCATTTTCAACGGTCTGAGCACAACAAGTATCCAGTCAATCACTTTCATGGAGATCAAAACTGGTAAGAGCAAATTGAACGAACATCAGAAACTCGTCAAAGAAGCTGTTTCTGACGGAAAGGTAAGCGTTCAGGTGGTATGAATGAACGAAATCCTCTCCACGTTCCAAGCCTTCCGAAGAGTGCTGTGCCTCTGCCCTCACTGCCAGGCCATCCTCAGATTGAGTGATTTACCACTCAAATACAGAGGGGTAGCGCCAAAGACTTGGCTCGATACCTTTGAAACAAAACTCTCTTCCGCGGAAGAGAAAGAAGCGCGTTTCGACGAGAAAGAGAAAAAGCTCCGTGATCAAGCCGCAGAAAGAGGAAGACGTAAGGTTCCAATGATGATCAGAAAGTCCATGGACTCGCAGTTCGCCAAATTGAAATACAATCCTTACGACATCAAAGCTTTGCTCCACCCTGTTGATTTTGTAGTTTTCGATGGACTAGAAAACAAAGAAGAACTTCGAAATATCATCTTTCTTTCGAAAGCCGTGGACAATGAGCAACTAATCCGATTACGCAATTCGATAGAGAAAACTGTAGAAGAGAAAAGATACAACTGGCAGGTAGCAAGGGTTTCTATTGATGGGAAAATCGAAATGACGGAAAGCTAACTCAGATCCAATGGTAAGGAGCTGTTGAGAAATGAAGATGACCGCTGTGTCATCCTCGAACCTTGCAAGTGTTGGGTACGATTCGGCGACTCGAACATTGCGGGTCGAGTTCAGAAGCGGGGCTGTTTACGAATACTACGATGTGCCAGAGGCGGAGTATCAAGGGCTTGTGGACGCCAGCTCAAAGGGGCATTATTTGCACCAGAACATCAAAGACCGCTACAGGTACACCAAAATCGGCTAGACCATGACCACTACTGTATGTAGACTCAATGAGCGGAGGCAAAGTGAAGGCAGACTAAGAATGCCACCTGAAATAATTACCCTTGATATTGAAACAGAAAATACTGGCTATGATATTGAGAAGGACAACAAAAGGGTTATTTCGATTCAGCTTCTGGATGGAACCAATGGCAAACTCTATTATGAAAATGCTCCTTATGCAGATTTGACTGTGGCGAAAGATAGAATAATTGCACTAATGCAAGCTGGCGATAGTTTTCTGGGGTTCAACATAAGTTTTGATGTTCGACGGATAAAGGAGTTTCTTGGTGTAGCAATTCCTTCGACACAAATTGTTGAAATAACTGAGTTGCCTGCTATGGAATTTGTTAGACAGGCGTTGCAAAGACGCAAACCAAGACTTGAGGAAGTCTGCAAAGTTCTTGAAATACCTTGTACACACAAAGAAATAATGACCAAACGTTCAGATAAATTCAAACAACTTCTACATGTTATAGATAAAGCAAAAGAGGGCGCAAATAAATTCCAAAATGAACGTGGCTGGAGTTACGATTTTTCTTATGGTTATGCGCTCGACAAGATCTGCGGCGGTATGGCAATTTTGGATAGTTTTAATGAATTTGTACGAACAAAGGGAGATACACAAACAGATTTCTACAAATATGCAATCGGGGACATAGTAACGGAAAAAGAACTCTTCCTGAAACTAAAGGGAATCGAGAAGAACACTACGAAAACCTAAAGGTTGATCATGGCTTCTTTTGTGCGTTTATTCCAACTTCTTGAGCCATGGGCATTCGTTCATTCGTTTCATCCATTCTTCCATTTGGTGTTTTGCAGTCTCCATGTTGTGACAATCTATACATAGAGTTCGAGCATTTTCCAAGATTCGAGAGAGAATTGTTAGGCCAGATCAAATGCATTCTCAGCGGGTGCGATCAGAGATATTTTCTGCTGCTTTCCGTTCATTTTCACAAGGGGGATTCAGCAACGGTAGGTTCTGACTAGTCGGGGGTGGGAACCTCGCACCAGTTTACCAGTAAAACCGAAGCAAGTTCCTTCTGTAAACATAGCAATGGTGGATCGGGCGGGATTCGGACCTACCTAGTTGAATTTGTTAGGTTCGGGAAATGTGGCCATAAGAGTCTAAGAATTGACAGGGAGGCATACAGAGCCGAGATCAACGTGAACATCAAGATAATCTTAGTATAGTATCGTTGAGTCATTTCGTGCCTGCTATATATGTAGAATGGATATTCCCAATAGTTCTCCTTAGGAAGTGAAGCTCTTTTGTTGTTCTGCTTCTGAAAACACTTGACAGGATTCTTCGTGACCTCTTGTGTCCACATTCCCTGTTTCATCATCAGATTCTCGAGCGTCTCCGTGATAGTTACCTTGATCCATGCTTGACCAGGTGCCTGAGAGCTCACGATTGCTATGTCCACTTCTTGAGGATCATGGGGCTTCAGCAATGGAGCCATCGTTGCTTGATTGCCAGCGTAGCCAAGAACGTCTGATGGAAGCTTTACGTCGGTCTTGAACTTCACTCCGAAGTCTCGATCCGAATCATTCGTCAGCTTTAGCCTGAGCTTGTATTTCTCACCTTGCACAATATCTCTTGGTTTGAAAAAGTGAAGGAACCTGGACTCTGGAATCAGATTCGACTCTATAATCAGTTCATATCCGATGCTCTGCATAAGGCCTAATCCTTCCACTTTGCTCCGCTATTCATGCATCTATACAATGATTGCGATATTGTCACTCTAAAATCCTCTGATGGCTCAATATGGAGTGAATTAACTATTCTCGATACTTGATAATTACCAATCAAGAACTACGGAGTTCAGGGAATCCGTCTCTCAAAACATAGAGCGATGATGAAGACGTCTGCACCCCTACTCTTACAATCGTATCAAATGCGAATCGTTCTGATTAGCAAAATCGGACCCACATCACATTAGCAGGTGTTAGGGTAGTGGACGGGGCGTCGTTCGTATCAAGGTGGTACGTTGAAGGATGATTTGAGGGATTCGGACTTACCTAGTTCAATTTCTAGGGTTCGGGAAATGATTCTACGTTCCCGACAACAGAGCACTTAAGATCAAGACAAGTGGAGACCTATCTAGAAACTGAGTTTAGAACCTCGAGAGGGAGAAAAAGTGAACGAGAACAAAGTAGAAGAGTTCATGAAGAAACATCCTGCTTGGTTCATGTTCGACTTTCATCCGATACGATCTGCTAAGAAACTCTCAGAGGAAGAGGAAAAGATCGAGAAAGAAATGAGTGAAGTCATGGGGAAAGAAGCAGAAGCAAAGAGCAAAAGAGAGTAGCCTAGATCTTCTACAACTCCTTCTGCTTATTCTGCCATTAGTGACTCAGTTTTCCAGAAAGTAGCACAGAGAAAGCACGCACGAATGTTTGATGCTATTCCTCAGAGAAATAGTCGGAATCCATTTTCTTGATTTCGTAGGTAGCTAGTCTTGAAACACCAACGTCATTTGCAGGTCGCCTGGACAAGCACAAAACATCTTGTCGAATGAAGATATCAAACATCCGATGAGACTAGAGCTTTGCACCCATATTCTCCAATGCGTCTTTTAGGTCATCAAGAGCATTGTTGACATCGGAAATAGTTTTGCCAACGCTGTGGTTCTCGTCGATCAGCTTGATGGTCTTGTGGCAGCCTGCGCAGACTATATTCTCCTCCCGTCTAACTTGTCCTAAGGTAACCTCATTTGCTGTTTTGCATTCAGGGCACTTCATCGTGATTGTCTTGTCTGCAAGGTCTAAGTCCAGACCCCTGGCGTCTACTTCGATCCTGAATGACACAACTACTCACCCCATCAGTTTTCATCTCTTATTGGTACCAAATATAGGTGACCCTTTCTTTGTGTACGGCTCGTCACAGACCTTGTCTATGGCTCACAAAGGAAATCAAGGAGCTGAGGTTCGGCAGCTACAGCCATGCCATCAACTATGCGTTGAAGCGACTGCATGAGGAGCTAGAGAAGGAGAAACGTAAGACTTGAAAAGTGTCAGTAGACCACGTGGTCGCTGATCAGGGAAAACGAAACGAAAACAAGCCAAATGACAGGGACGAATGGTAGAGCAGCAACTTCTTCTTGACATCAGTTGGAATTTTTCATTCTTTCGATGAGCTTGTCGACTGTCAGTTTACAGATTGTCTTCTTGATGATGTCTTTTCTAGTTTGGTCATGGTCAGAATCGTTTATCCAGACGAGTGAAATCAAGAAGTCACCTTCACCATATTTTACGAAGAAAATCGGTGTCATGTCATATGATGATCCATCCATGTAGGGAAGGCGAGTTGTGTTGACACAGGTCGTCACGTTTGGGTCAGCGACAGCGACTCTTCTCGAGGTTATTGATTCTGTGGTGATGCCAAGAATCTGGTCAAGATTTGACTGAATGCCCTGAGGTTGGCTTGCTATTCTCAACCCCAGTTCTTTGATCAGGGGAGTTAGCTCGAAAGGTTTGAAAGAGAATATCTTCACACCTGATTCGTCTTGTACCTGTCCGTAGGCTGTCTCAACCGTGTCAAGTCTTCTTCTTAGATCAGGGTTGTAGGACCAGAAAGTAGGAATGTCTGCCACGTTGACGAAAAGACCCCCTTCTCGCACGTAGACGAGTATCTTCTTGAGAGTGGCGAGGTTCTTCAGATCCGCTTCGGGGTAGACCCCACCGTAAGGGTTCAGAATAGCTACGTATGAATCGAACTGTGAGTGTATGTTAATGAATTCTAGTTTCAACCGAGGCTGTCGATCTTTGGACTGCAACTCAATCTCAGATTTCCATTCACTAGGGTCTATGTCAGTCCATGCATAGATCTGAGTATTTGCCAGATTCCATCCTAGATCATGCAATATTCCGATTTTCAAAGGCTCATTCCAACGACCACGCAGCCGTCCCTGATGGGCCAATTGTTGAACTATGCCAATCCCATAGAGCAGGAGAACGATGCCAAATATTGCAGTGGTTGCCAGAAGAAACGGATGACCTACCATGGACGCCATTAGCCCAAGTAGTGATCCTGCCAAGACTAAGGCGAGTGACCGCTTATCTTTCTCATGTAATGTCACCCGTAAGGATTTCCTCTTCCTTTGTTGAATCTCCTTGAGCGTGACTCCGTAGACTAGGCCAACTACGATCCAAAACGCAATAGGCCGAAGTACAGTGAGGCCTTCACGAAATAGCCCTAAGAAAACTGCGGCAGTGAAGAATAACGCCACCAAGTCGACCTTGACTCCTTTATCAGGTGATGTCTCAGGCAGCCTAGAGAGATAGACACTTAGAACCATGAAAGTTGCGGTCCCGATCATGACAAGATCTAGAAGAAGCTCTGGAATCGAGTATGTCAGTCTAAATGGAATAAGAGATGAGATGTTGAAGAAGTATCCTACTATGAACACGAATAGAGTAAGATAGACAGTGAGCTTATTGCTGAGGTCTTCTTTCCGATAACCGAGCAGCAAGGTTCCGCCCAGAACAAAAACTGCAGTCAGTATCGGTAGCAATACCGTGTATATGCTCTGATCTCTTCTCGTCAGCTTGATGGAAGCCGTTAGATAACACAAGCCTTTCTTGTCGCCATGTGCAAAACTTGTATCTGGGTCGTTCCATTGAGGCTTATACATCGGTTTGGAAAATCCAGCATAGTTGTAGAATGACTCAACATTAGACCCGTTGAAACCAAATCTTGCCACATCTAATGTGAAATTGAACCAAACGTGATATGTCTCCAGTGGAAAGTACCTCGGCTCACCTCGTAGTCCCACAGAGTCGATCAATTCCCCCTTGTAGGCATATCTTCGGTCAGTAAGGCCAAGTGTAACACCTCTCTCACCACCCCAGCTGGAAGACGATACAAATACCGTAATAGTCTTCGGTTCTTGTTCCAGAGGGATTTCCGCTTGAAGAGAAATCCTAATCGTTGCAGTAATGTTTTGCATGACGATATCCAATATGTCGATGTCGCAATTCCAATACGGGAGTCTTGAGAGAGGAAAATTGACAAGGTAGGACCCCCACAATTGTCGTTGATTATCTGCGAGGTCAAAGGCCGTAATTTCAAGATACACCCAGGTCCCATTTGGTTGGCGAGGAATCGAGCACTCAAACAATCCAGAGAATTTTGTTCCTGAGCGAAATCTCATCGGCAAAGTGACGATGTTTGTTCTTGGGAAATTCTCGTAAAGTAACGGTTTGTCAGTAGAATAGGAGAGTGTCACATTCTTGATCCCTGATCCCCGATCTTCAACAAAGGCCGTCGCTTCCACGCTCTCCCATGGAGCAATTGGACGATTAGGATTCACTATCTTGAATTCGATACTAGGAGGTAGGTCTCTTGCGACAGTATATGTGAACAGTTCGCTGTTCACCATGTGGCCAATGCTGTTGTAAGCTAACACGGAGTAGGAGACCTGTGAAGCGAGGCTTTCGCCGTCAATGGTTGCAGAGTAAGTTCCATCTCTCTTGTCCCCATCTACCAGCTGCATCGTAGCTAGATTCGGAATCTTTCTACCTACTGAGACTGACAACTCTACCTTTACAACATCATAGGACCTGTCGCATACCTGTGCAAATATGGTGACACGTGCGCCAGGATAGGGATCGGGAGGAATTCGTGTAACACTCTGAATTACCAATGACAAAGCAGTCGATGCTGATGGGGAAGGGGAAAAAGAAATTAGAATAATCGCGACCAGCATGGTCACAGCCTGTGGGTTTTTCATCGGAATCTTTGCTTCCTGACCAGCGCCTTAACCTTCAATGAATAACCCTCCTTCCACAGGAAAAAGGATTCATTTTATATTGATTTTGTTAGGCCTTCTTTTTCATTATCTCTGTGGCAACTTCGCCTGTTCTCATTGTGCAAACGGCAATGTAGCACTGCAATGATTTGCCGTCCACAAGTACCGAATAATCCCAATCCGTGAGTTTTTGATATATATTGCCAAGTTCTGAATCGGCAAGGACTATTTTGGCGTGGACTATATTGTTGGGTCCTCTTGCCAAAACATACAGAATTGGAATTTTCTTTGAAAAACACTGCTTCGCATACTTGATGTGCGGGGCGATACTATCTACTTCCGCTCGAGCAACGGGCATTACTGCCACTCTGAGTATCTGACCCTCATGAGTAGGGTCCACATCAACTCCAGGCTGTTTTCGTGCAAGGAGAGTAAGTTTGTCAGCAAAGGTTCTGCTTTCCAGCTCGGCTTGACTATCTGACAACTTCGGGCTCAACTTGGCACCCAGATCAGAGAATTCTCTTAGAAGAATCCTTGTGAAAGTACCTTGTAGGTCCATTTCGTCCATGGCAAGAACGTAGGATCTTAGGCTTGGGTCACGTTTCGTCTCAGGGGTAAGGAATTCTTCGTTGAGACATTTTACAGCATCAATCCTATTCTCGATCATCAACATTTTTCTTGCTAAGGCAAAGTCACAGGCTCTAATAATGGTCTGTTCGATAAATCGTCTGGATTCCCTTACAAGGTCGTCGGCAACGAAGAAAAGTGTCGCACGAGCAAGATTTCTGGACTTATTGCGGCTAGACTCCATGCATACGACAACTTGTCCATCCTTGAGGAAAGTCTCCCTATCTGTCGGCCTGACTATCTCTACCTTCAGAGTATGCGGAAGGAGGCCCTTGGTCTCGTTATTGATTTTGGATGCGGAAAGGTTGATCGTGCCCTGCAGGTATTGCACAACAGTCCTTCGTTCTGCCCTCTTACTGAAGCTGGAAAAGAGCGAAAGGAAATAGGACGACGCCAGCAATGCTCTATCGTAGTTCTGAGCAAGAAGTGTTACAACAGTCCATCCCGAAGCCCCAAAAAAACCCAGCGGGCCAAAGTACCAAGACAAGATGGCTATTGAAATTATGCATGCCGCAAGGGAGATTGCAGGTATCCACCTTGTCATTCTGTTTCTCGCCTTTCCTGAGCGACCCGAAAGAGACACTCGGTATTGTTGCAGCAGACTGCAACAGCCGTGTCTGATGGGTAAATGAAGCCAATGTTGTTCTGATGGATAACCGATTTGCAGATGCTGCAGCGCAATCGTCCTTTTTTGAGTGCGTCAGCTAATCCAAGGCTTTCGAGAAAAGGTTCAACGTCGATCTCATGAAGAGCCTTTATGGTCTTCCTACTTTCTGCAGGCGCCAAGCATGAAGCACCCTATTCCCCATTCCATAGAATCACATGCGAGTTCGGATATATTACCCCTACTTGATAGAATAAACTCATCTTTCTTTCGAAGCCGATCACACTTTGCCTTTCAGCAACCTTGCTCAGCAGAATCACTCAATTCTTCCCAGTTCTTCCCTGTGATACTGTTGATGAGACATAGCGTGGGAGCTATGTTGCATCTCGCCAGCTCACAAACCTAGCGTTCTTAGGAATGTATGTCGAACCAGTCTTCACCCATTCCATCAAGTAGCTTCTGCTCTTGTTGAGTTGATCGTATGCATCGTCCTCGCTTGGAGCCACAGGAAGTCGATAGGGCACATTGAAATCGGTGACTCGGTAGAAACCAGTGGCCTCCTTGTATCCTTGCAGGTCACCGTGAATGACCTTGTTTCTCCTGGATACAAAGACAGGATCTCGGTCCAGCTCTCTTTCCTCAGAATCAAGCAAAAGGCCCACAGGCAAGCCTCTCGATTGAGCTTCTTTCAAGACCCTGCGGCTCAGAGACAACCAGTTCCAGCTGTACTTCGCTTTTTCATCTTGCATTCTGGCGTCCATGTTGATCGCCATTTCGACAGCACGTGAAGCAAAGAAGATCGTAGCTGCGAAGATGCCCAGAATAAACGAATAGGAAGCATCAATGTCCGTTTGCACTATGTCATGGTCAGTGTTTCCCAGATTCACGTAGCCAATCCTCCTAGCTCTCTCGAGAATATGGGGCATTATCTCTTCTATCGTCTTCAGGAATGACTGTTTGAAAGCTTCGATATCTATGGAAAGATGGCCCACATCCCTTGTCAAAACACATCACGATTAAGTTGAGAGAGACTGCGAGTTATTTGTTCGTATGCGACATGACTAGCAAGCCACAACAATGGGGTTAGCATAAATGCTCTTTGTCTTGGAATGATCATGAAAAGGTTTTGTGGCTTTGGGGAATGTGAGATAACATCCATTTTTAGTAACAGCAAACAGAGTTACCTGCAGGTTGAGACCAAAGTTGAGTGAAGAGAGAGAAGCGGTCCATCATGTTGACAGCGTCTTCGGAATATTGTTGGCAATCACAGTCTTCCAATCGAATTTCATTATCAACCTTCTTCGTCAACCCAACTCTCTGAGGGACGTAATAGCGCTTTTCTTTCTTGCGTCCTTTCTGGTCTTCTCTGTGTTCGCAGGACTAGTCGGCATACTCAAGCAATCTTGGCCCTGGAAACTATTTGCATGGCAGATAACCCTTTTCCTTTTTTTAATCGTCTACTTGATGCCTTTGCTCACGTTTCTAGACGTTGTGACTGACGAAAAACTCGGGCTCCGAATCTACGGAATCTCATTTGGTTTTCTATTCTTGTCTTCGTCCCTGTTTACCAGATACTTGGTTGCCAGTGCATACGAACGTCGTCTAGCACTGTTACCGCTCAAAGGCACTCAGATGGTTGATTTGAAAGAATGGAGCATGACTGTTTTTGTGCTCGGCCTAATAGTATCCGCAATTTTCCTAGTGTGTGCGCTTCTGTTCCTATAGCAGGTATGCAAGTTCCAATCACGCTCGGGGCTCATTGGTTCTGGAGAGAGCTAGCTCCATTCACACTCTTGCGGTCATGCGAAAGGCGAATTTCTTAGATTCGGAAACATGGTCTTGACTTTGCCTCATGACTTTTTGGCAGAAAACAAATGATATTTGACACCTTAACGCTGGTGATAGATCTATGGAGGCCGAATCAGAATCACAATCAGATCCTGAGTCCAAGTTGTGGCTCAATACATATGAAGAACTCCAATCCATAGATCAATTCATCTTCTCAACAACTCTAGAACTGGTGCGTGAGGCAGTCGCGTGTCATAAGAACAGACTTTATGTAGCATCTTTGGTGATGTGCCGTGCCGCACTTGAATCGATGCTTCATACGCTGAAGACGTGGAAAAAGGAAGGGGACCGATATTGTTTGAGGCCAGTAGTTCGTACGAGCCTCCCAAATCTTGTTAGATGGGCGACAGGAAATAGCGTAATGACCCCAAGAGAGGCAAAGATTGCCAACCGCATAAAGGGAATGGGGGACTTAAGCGCTCACATTGCCCAGCGGATTGGCTTTGAACTCCGCAGAGTTGCATCGTGCAAGCCGTATCGCGTTTGGGTCAGCGAAGGAGAATCTTGGAAGAATCTAAAGAGCACCGTTAAGCTGCTTAGAGCATTAGCGAATAGGTGGCACGTGAAATCAGCCAAGCAATCCTAGGCAAAAGGAAATCCACAGAGGAGTCTAGGCGTAGAACCGAAGAAGGCGCTTACCCAAGCTGCTTTGGCTGAACCACATCAAGCATACGAAATGTGGGGAAATTATAAGCGAGTCCAAGTCAGAGCATTGAGTATTGCAATCAAGAAGCTCATCATGAATGAGTCACTTGCTTTGGAGGAAACCTCAAACCAGAGATATCCGAGGATCTAGCGACACCCCTGAAGTTTTCTTCCCCGTTGCTTTCAAAAGGTTCTTAGGATTCTAAACCTGTAAGACTTGTTCGGGGGAGAGATATGTCCGACCAAAGTTTCGCTCTGACTTCACAACAAATCGACAACTTGAACCACTGGGTTGAGTTTCTACAAACTGAAGAGTCAAAGGAATGGGATCGGGAGGAACGAGAAGCTAGCAAAGAGTTCAATCGCGTTCTCTCTGAGGCAAAGTTCTCTGAAGGTAATGATCTGGTTCCAGATCAATTGGACAACATATTTGGCAATATGCGTAAAATGATAAACAACAGAGCGCTCACCAAGCTTCTCTACACAGAGAACGGAGTTCAGAACTTCAACTCCAGACTAAGGAAGCTCCTGTTCGGAACAGAACCTCTCCCGACTAGAATAGATGAATTCTTCGAACTAAGATACGTAGGTAAACCCACGATGTCGCAGTTCCTCTACGCCTTCAAACCAGAGATGTATCCTGCAATTACTCGTCAGACATTTGACGTTTTAGAGATGGACTCTACTCAACTCGATTTAGCCTACCGCATAGCATTGAAAGAACACGGCATAGCCAATGCTGAGGACCATAGCATCCTGACCGTAGAATATCTTCGTGATTGGGTTATTTTCCGTGAAGTGAAACGTTTACTTAACTTGGAACTTTACACTTACATCAATCACATTCTTTGGAACGTCTTCAGGGATCAAGGAGAAGGAGGGATAGAGCCCCCAACAAAGATTCCTTTGAGCATCGAGAGAGACCTTAAGCGCTTTTTGGTTCAGAATCTGAGCTCGCTAGAGTCTGGGCTGAAGCTATACAAAGAGGATGAGACAACAGGCGAAGAATATCCAACGGAAGCTGGACGCATAGATATTCTGGGCGTGGATAGAAGCAATAACTTTGTTGTAGTTGAACTTAAGGCTGGAACAGCCGACACGGGTAGCTTAGGCCAGATTATTGCATATATGGCCTGCATGGATAAAGAGGCGAAGGGAAGAAGAGTCAGAGGAATTCTCGTAGCAAATGACTTCGAGGACAAAGTCAAGTTTGCCGTAATGAGGGTCCCTGATCTCCAACTGAAGAAGTATCAGGTTGCATTCAATTTTGAGCAAGTGAAGTAGGAAGAAACTGATCGCCTCGCAGAAATCTCCGAACCCAACAAATCTGCTCATCGAAGCATAGCAGAACGGTGTAGCGGTTTAGGCTTAAACTGACGTCCAAAACTGTCAGCTAAGCAGGTTCTCAGCTCAAGAACAGCCCAAACCGAGCCGAAAATGGGTGATAATCAACGCCAATATCAGTTTCCAAGGTGTTTCTCTATCAATAGCGCGCTAGCCTAATGTGTGTTCCAGCAAGTACACGCCATGGAGCATTTTGCTCGCTATGATTCTGCATGACGTGAATCTAGTGCCTCATTCGTGTTCTCGCTTGAAACAAACTGAAGCAGCTGCTGTCTGCAAATCACACTATTGCACGGGAGGAGGGGGGGATTCGCGCACCAGTTTACCAGTAAACTAGCTTATTCTGTGTTGAGACTCGACCTGAGCCTATCTAATCCCCCTAGTGGACATCACCCGACTGACTTCGTCTGGATCTACATCCAATGCTGTGTCTACGTCTTCGAGAATGGCTCCTATTTTCTTGAGTAAGACACTTTCCATCGCCATTGAATTTCATGATAGCGCACGTTGGTAAGCTGCGCAGAAAGGAGACAGGATAGAGGCAGACAGCTTCTTATCACGGTTCGGACAATTGGAACAAGAGCCCTCGTTGTCTATTGGTGGCGTTCCTCAAGCGGTATCCAATGGTGATGTGGCAGACAATTTCCAGGGTTGTCTCCACGCTTTCGCGGACGCCGTTAAGAAGAACCTTGAGATGACGGAGCAGGAAGTCTATAACAATCTCGTTAGTTCTCGTTTCTTTGAAATACTGGGTTATGAAGGATACGGTATCGATGTTCGCTCTCAACAGCCAATTCGTGGATATGAACCAGATTACTACTGCTTAGATACGTTTGAAAAGACCATTTTTGTGACTGAACTAAAGAAGCCGTCCGACGACCAGAAAACTCCGCTTGAGGAATACAAGGACAAGCAACTCAGTGAGAAGTATGTCATCCCGTTAAGAGCACGATATGGTATCCTCACAAATGGTGTTAGATTCATCCTCTACGAAAGAGTTGGTCAAAGGTTAGTTGAACGAGTAAGGTATGCAGATCTTTCAATAGTTACAGCAGAGGAAGCAGGTCAACTATGTGAGAAGCTGAGAAAGCCATCAATCGACTTAACCGCCCTGTCCGAAGTCACCTCAAGAATCAAAGAAAGTCTACAGGAACCGAAAGATCTTAGTGTTGAGACTGCGCAACGCGACTTCTTCCAGATATTCAAGCTCAATTACACATCGAAATTCGGGGAGCTTGTCAAAGCTATAGAAGACCTCCTTGACTATTGTCTGACTGAGAAGTCATACAAGTTCACGAACGGAGCCTATGCCTTTTGGTTGAAATCTTACACAGTAGAACTAGATGAGGTTCCCAAACCTTGGGAGCCCTTCACGAAAATGAGGAATCTGGGCAAATTCATGTTCTGCCTAGAAACTGCCCATGCTCTTGTCTCGAGATTGATCTTGGCTAAGGTTTCAGAAGATTTCGCCCTACCAGGCGTAGGCGTACTTTCCGAACTTGAATCAGATGTTGGACGGTACTCGTATCGTGGCAGAACATCACTCATCGTTTATCCGCTCGCAGTGACAGAGGTTCTTTCCAAACTGCAAGACGCACTCGTAGAATCCATCTTCGAAGAAGACTTGTTCATGTGGTGGCATGACGCCCTTCGTGTGCTAAATGCCAGCCATCCCAGAGAGCTCTTGGAAATCAGAAACCCTGCACTAGAGAAGTTCGGCAAGAGTCTGATAGAAGTAGTTATCGCTCTCTACGCTTTCGATTTCAAGAACGTTGAAGACATAATCGGTGACCTTTACCAAGAGTATTTTGACAAAGATACGAGGAAGGCGCTCGGAGAATTTTACACGCCGACACCAATCGTTGAATACATACTAGACAAGGTCAGTTATCAGGGATTCGCCAATGAGCGCCTCCTAGACCTGTCCTGTGGGTCTGGAACGTTTGTAGTTCAAGCACTTAAACGGTATCTTCAACGAAGCTCGCGTCGTGCCTCCGTCACTGGTTGGGATCAGTTGCTTGACAACTTATGCAATGAACCTAAGATTGTCGGCTTTGACCTGAATCCTTTCGCAGTCCTAATGGCTCAAGTCAGATACATGATAGAGCTTGTTCCCTATTACAAGAAGGCTATTGAAGCCAATCATGGCTACACCCTAAAGACCATTCCGATCTTCACGACGGACTCACTTTGGAGTGAGAAAGCTCAGGCAGTTGGCCCTCAGACTCAAATCATTGGATTCACCGAACGCGGTGGAGACATCATCTTCTCTTTCGAACTTCCCATCCAAGAAAGTCCAGGAAAATTCGTTTTCATAGAGTTCAGCATGCCGACGCGGAACAAGTTAGGACTTGACAATGCAGATCAACACTTCATCGCCCTTCGAGCCCTTTTTGGTCAGGTCAAGAAGAGCGCTGGAAAGAAGCAATACGTAGTTGATTCAGACTTTGAAGACCAATTCCGAGAGAAGCTACTAGCTACAGCCGAGTTGGAGAATCCAACTAGGCTCGTTAGTGAGCTGAAGCCTTACGCCGAGCGAATACTCAGCAAGATCAAGGAACTCTACGAAAAGTATGATGATGGAAGACTTATCAAATCAATGGAAGACAGAGTCCTCGCAGGCATATTGAAGAATTTCGTAACCTTTGACTATGTTGTGGGTAATCCTCCATGGGTCTCCAAGAAGACTAAGAAAATCTTTCTTTCAGACGCATATCAAGCCGATTTGATCAAACTCTACACGTCAGCAAATGCAGACTTTGACCTCCACATCCCCTTCATTGAGAGAGGTCTGAGTATGTTGAAGAAAGGGGGCAAACTCGGCTACATTGTGTCAAATACGTTCTTCAAAACCTCATATGGTGAAACCATAAGAGCCATTCTTACTCAAAACAAGCTTCTGCATATTGTCGACTTCACTGACTACGACGTGTTCGAGGAACCAACTAACTACTCTGCAATCCTAATAGTCCAACGAGCAGAGGACGAACAACTTTATTCCACAAAGATCAACAACGACGGAACTATAGACTGCGCACGAGTCTGTTTCTGGTCATCTGACCTAGAAAGTCTCATGGATGCCATACGCAAAGGTAAATCATCAAAGGACCTCGACATCTTCAAGCTCAAGCAAGACACACTCAGCTCACTGATTTTGGCTGAGAACGGAGTCGTCAACCTTATTGAGTTCACACCTTCGAAAGCGAAAATTCAGAAAAGGATTCCAGTGTCTGACATATGGGTGGTTGCTCCGACAGATGAACTCTCTTTGATGAGAAAGCTGGAAAAGATGACTGAGGTTAGACTCGGCTCTTGCGAAGTAATAAGAGACGGCAAATGCGAGAAAATCAATTCTGATCAGCGGGTGCTTTCCGACAAGGTCTTCGTGGGCATACAACTGGACGGAAAGGAAATCTATGCTGTCCGTTCAGTGGACAATTTGACCATGGATGAAATACTCGACAAGAAGGAAGTGGTTGTTGAGTCAACCAAAATGCCTGGACGACAATGGACGCTGGAAACGAAGATGCTTAGATTTCTAATCGACGGCAAGCATATAACACGGTGGTTTTCGGACTGGGAACAGGAACTAGTCATCTTCCCATACTTTCAAAAGAATGGTGACTTCGATGTAATTACTCCCACAAAACTTCACCAGAACTATCCAGGAGTCTACCATTACCTTCGGGACGCAGAAGTTCTACAAGCATTGGATGAAGCTTCAGCGGACAGACATAAACTTCACGAAGAGTTGAAGAATAAATTCAATGTTGAAACAATGGATGAACTAGCAGAGAAGCTCGCAGATCCAAAGGAAATTGAACTACTGGGGGAACAGCTCTACTGGTATAGATACATCTATCGTAAGAACATAGAATCCGTTGACTCACCGAAAATAATGGTATGTACCACCGCAACCCAGAACCGATTTTCGGGTGACCTACAAGGAGTCCTTGCCCCACACAATGTCAGAGTCTACAGCATGCTTGTCAGAAAGAAAGACGTGCCTTTCTGCCTCTCCGTTTTCAACTCGAAGCTGTTCGGATTCTACTTGAACCATGTAGCAGTGATAAAGAAGGGAAAGACCTTCGAATACATCAAGCAATGCCTGTCACTATTCCCAGTAAAATTGCCTGCTTCCCGCAGAGAGAAGCGGTTGGTAGAGAGAATGATGAAGATTGTTTCCTCTTGTGTGGAGTTGCGTCATATGCAACAGAAAATCGAAAGATTTCCAGACTCATACTTACATGAATTTGAAGGAATCGAACTTGACAAATTAGTCTACAGATTTCACCGAGACCACGTCGACATAAAAGCGGAGTTACAACGGAAGATTTCTGGCACCCAATTCGACATTCAAGTCGGAGGAGCTGAAGCAATAGAATCACCATACCTTACAAGCCAAGTCAAGGCAAAGTATTTGAAAACTTGTCTGGACGGTAGAACCTTCCGACGGGATGACAAGCTGGCAATTCCCGTTCCTCGAGACGACTCTGTATGTGAGAAACTAATGAGGCGGCTGGAAAAAGATAGAGCACTGAATCCTCAAGAAAGCTTGGAAAAACTGGAGAAAGAAAACGACGCATGCATCTTCTCCTACTATGAAATCAGCAAAAAAGAGAGAGCAATCATAGAGGAATTTGTGTCAAGGTTTTCTGCTGACTATGTGAAGTCACGAGAGGAAGAGCTCAAGAAGGGAGCACTGAAGAAAGCCCATTTGGTTCAAACCTTAGGTACTAGTAATCAATAAGAACAGTGAAACACAGATCTCCCAGCAAGGTAGGTAGTAATTGGATCGCGAAGATGCAATCCAAACAGAAGGAATTATCTTTCCCTTCTTACCAGACCATACGCGACGATTCTTTGAAGATGGAAAAACTGTTTTCGTGAAATTCTTTGGCAAGGGAAACAATCCTCAGAGACTTCGAATTGGTTCAAGACTTTTCCTCTATGAATCTGAAAGAAACAGAGAAGTTGTCGGAGAAGCAAGGATCGTTGAAATTGGCAGCGAGACAGCGGACGCGGTGCTAACTAAATATGGTGACACCCTCTTTCTAACGCCAGCCGAACTCAATGAATATGCGAAACAAAGAAGAGAGAAGAAAATGCTTGTTCTTGTCCTCAAAAGTGCGAAAAGATACAAGACTCCTCTAAGGCTAAGGAAGAGCCTAACTATGGCTGGACAATATATGACTGCACAAATGCATGAAGACCTGAAAGCGAATGGCTGATTATTAGCGCGTGATACCAAATGCTAGTAGGCATGTTATCATGCTTTTCTTATTTGGATTTTTCGAGACGCTTCGTCCAATGTGAAGGCGATTTTGTCTCCCTTCTTCAGTTCTAGGATATCGACTACTGACTCGATAAGTGTCACACGAAAACTTCGTGGTCTCTTGCCGTTCACTGCCACTACAGCTGCCACACCCAATATTTTCTCCATTGTTTGCGCACTAACCTTATGAGACTACATAGGGCTACGTAAACCTTTATAAATGTATTTCACTATAGGTGTACGTAGGTTTACGTAGGTGAATAGTGAGTGTTGAAAGCACCAGGCGCTGTTGATTCCTGCTATGCTGAGGCAGGCTCTAAATCCAGAAACGAGCGAGTCGGACCAAAACGGCCTTACTCGCTCTTCCTCTTGGAGCTTTTCCATCAGGTGGCTCATGGGAGGAGGAGAGTTCCGTTATGTGAGCTCCAAGGCGAGCTAGTGAAGTGGGGATGGCACGTATGATTGTGTCACGCTCAATGAAGGTTTCTCCTTCACTTCTTGCACGAAAGATACTCTGTATCGGATACGTCCCAGCCCCCTTCAGGGAGTCCGACCGTTTGAAGTTTCAAGGCCTGCACGCTATGACGACTATCAGAGTGATAGCGCGTCATCTACAACTAGGATACAGACTAATGAAAGTGGAAGGAGGCGGCAACGGGTACAGAATCGATCTTCTATTCGAATCGATCTCCACAGGGAGAAAAAGATTGAATGAAGTCAAATCCTCCAAGACAATCAGAGAGGTGCATCGCATACAAGCAGCCCTCTATGCAGCTCTTCCCGTGCATGTGAATATCGATGAAATTGCCGTATCGAACAAAGAGATCGACGAAATCCTTGGCTCTGACTTCATCGAGGAAGTTCAACGGCGCGCTCAGTCTACATGTCAGCTTCTGATCGCCGATCCAGTTACTGCGGCATCCACCTACACTCCACATGAAGATTGCTGCTACATCTGCGGAAACAGCGCCTGCCATTTTCAAATTCAGATAGGCGCTCCAATGAGCAAGAGATGATAGGGATGAGTCTTGGCAACTCTTCTGACACGCCAACTGTTCCAAAGACGGTTCACAATCTGTCTAGTCTCCTGCGGGTGGAGGGATGGGAGAGTCACTATCAGTCTGTAAACAATCTCCTACTGCATCTCTCAAGGAAAAGCAAGAGTGAGGGTACACGGAAGGTATACCTTTGGCATCTGTACAAGTTCTGCAAGTTCACGGGTAACACGCCAGCCCAACTTGTGAGGATGAAGAGAGACATGGTTGAAGGAGCAGTTCAACGCTACGCTGATTCTCTGGCTACGAGTTCCTCCCGTGCGTATGCCAACATAGCAATTGCGGCACTCAAAGCCTTCTTTCTTGTGAATGGCTTCAAGCGGAACAGAGCCTTAGAGATCCAATCGTACTACCAACCTCCACGTCAAAGGCTAACACGTGAGTACATTCCAACAAAGGCCGAGATTTACAGGATGGCGGACTCAGCGTGCTCTCTTAGGGACAGATCCATCATTTTGATGCTTTACAGTAGTGGGCTCAGAAACTCCACGCTGCGTGCTCTGAGAGTGTTGGACGTGAAGGAAGAATTGCTTGCTGGGAAAGACATTATTATGATTCCAGTCTATCCAGAGATGAAGCAAGTAGATGCCAGTGCCTGTAAGGGAGGCATTCCGTACTACACTTTTCTCTGCGAGGAAGGCACTCAAGCTCTGAGGCTGTATCTTGAAGATCGAAAAGAGCGACTTGCTGGCATCTCCGATGAAGAACCTCTCTTCTGCACAGAATACAATCAGATCGAAAGGGAGGAGAGGCGAAAGAGGCCTATTACCAGCAGGGAGCTTCAGATCCTGACGAAACTCGCAGCAAGGCGAGGCGGGTTAACTGAATGGGTATTGGTACATCCTCACGCGTTAAGAAAGAGTTACGAGACAATTCTTCGCAGCCAGCTTATCGATGGATCAAACATGGATGTTAAGACACAGGAATTCTTGATGGGTCACATCCTTCCAGGTAGCCAAGACAATTATTATGATTATTCAAAAATCGAGGCGATGAGAGTCTTGTACTCTAACCTTCGTTTCGGTAGAGCAGTTGTAGAGAACAAGTTCAGACTATTGAGGGCAGTGGTGGCCCGAGCCTTCGAAGGTACAGATGTTGATCCAGATGATGTCATAATTCAATATGCAGCATCTAGGCAAAAGCATCAACCCAGTGAGCCCTATAAGTCGGTTGTCTCTCACTAGAGCGCAGTGGTCGATCTTCTTCTTACCACAACTCTTCCATCTGCCAACTGAACGACCACACTCCAGCCTGATGTAACGTATTGGTCAAGCTCGCTTGGTTGAATGATCTTTGATTCTTCTTGATTTTGTCGCTCACGGGCCAGTTTGATCTCTTGCTCCAGTAACTCTTCTTCTTCCTGACTCCTCAGAGGTCTTCCCAGCTCCTGAACTCTGATGGCAGAAATCTTTGAAACATCCAGACCGAGTGCTTTTGCGATACCACGTGTGACTTCAAGCCTCATGTTCTGCTGATGCGAAGTATCCTCGAAGACAACTTTGGAATAAAGTTCTCGTAGTCTTTCCACTTTGGTTCGGTCATAGTAGTTTTCCTGTGAGCCAGGGAGAATGTGACCCATCAGAAACTCCTGATCCTTGTGATCCATCTGAGTTCCGTCGGCAAGCGGATTCCTCAGCGCAGCCTCGAAAACTTTCCTCAAGCTTTTCACGCAAACGTTTTTCCACTTCTCTATGTCTGCGGCTTGGGCCGCTGTCTTAGTTATTACTAGCATTTGTTTTCCCGACAGAGGTTTAATTGGTCGTTGGGTAAGAGGAAGCTGGTTGTAATTTGAGGCGAAGAGCAGTTCTTGTGGTGACAGGGAGCCAAAGATGCTCTTACGCTCACACAACATACTCTCGATGGCATTTGCAGCTACTCCCGCAACAAATGTGTGGTACTGGATGCTATTTTTGCAGGCTCCAGGAATCCTCTGATTCCAACTCGGATCTACCTTGATCAACAGCGGTCTATTTCCTTGTAGTTCACCAAGAACATCACCAACCCTCAGTGCTCGCAGCGCTGTGCTTCGAAGCCCAGAAGTGATTGCTGTAAGTATGATTGCGCGATTTCGCTTGCCGCCTGCACGGTCTGCCATAGTCAACCCTTCTCTCAGCGTTGGCACGTATTCACTGCTATCGATTCGTGAAGGCACATAGTAGCCTTTGAGGCGTAATCCCCGACCATTCTCTCTGTTGAACCCATTGCAGACGAAAAATGTTTTCAGGCAGGCCATCGCCGTCCCCGCAAACTGCTTCGAACATCCTCTCGCAACAATATTGTCACAATGACGCTGCACAATTTCTTCGATCTGCCGACGCTTGAGTTTGACAAGCTCGTCTGGATCTAGTCCAACGTTCTTGCAAAATGAAGCCAAGCCTACACAGTAGTGTCTAGCGGATTGCAGACTTCCTGACTTGTGGTTCTTAAGGTGGTCCAGTAAGAGTTGTACGCTCTTGTATTGACTGTTCCAGTTGTCGATTAGGCGAAGATCTGAACGCCAAGAGGTGCGAGGCTGTTCACATCTGCTTGATACGGGTGTCTTTCCCGAAACAGTGGATTCGAGAAAGACGCTTTTGTCGTAACTGTGGATTCGGGAAAGATTTGGGTTGAATTCATTGCGTGTTTGAGACGCTGTCTTAGGGTTAGTCTTAACGGTTGTTCCGCTATTGCTTGCCTCTGTCTTTATTCTCGACGGTTGCACTGCCTTTTCTCCACTGGCACTTGTCGCTGGCGAAGGAGCGAGGAATCGGTCGAGAGGCCCCTTCATCGCTGGTAGTCTCCTACTATGAGTTTGTTTTGTGGTGCGGCGAGGCGGATGCGAAGTGGTTTGGTGGCGTCGGCGTCTCGGAATATGGCAACTCTCTTGCCAAGGTACAGCGAAAGCTGTTCCCTAGCTAATTCAAGGAAGTGGATTGAGGGAAAGTCAACGCTGAACTGGGCTGAATCCATGCCCACACGTAACATATTCTCGTTGGCATTGACTGCGAGAAGAGTGCCGACAGCTTCCTCTAGTTCGCCTAGGAATCGCATTGTGTCAGTCTGAGAAATCTTTATCCTCTCTTCGTTCCCTTTGGACATCAGCGTGAGTACACCTCTCCCTCTCTGGCGCGCGTGGTCAATGATCTTCGGAAAGCGGGATCTTGGCAGAGCATATCTCGATCGTCACTGAGATAAGATGCTCAACGACTAGTATTTATTCTGGGTATCACGATTGTCTCGCGAGAGATTGAGATATTTGTCTCTGTATTCTGCGATTGCTAGACAGCCACACCAGAGAGCATCGGTATTGACTCACATAGCGTTGCATGGAGTAAGGACTGAGTATGAGCTTTACAAAGATCTGGATATGGGGCATAGCACGATTCATGATGCATTGAAGCAGCTCGCCAAACATGGAATGCTCAGGTCAGTTCACAGGAAGAGGCGAAAAGGTATTCGAAGGTTTATCCCGTATCATTTGACCACCATAGGTCTGCTAATGGCTCTTACGATGAATCACGATTCAAAGAAAATGCAGAAAATGGTTGAGATGTGGCCTGAAGTTTGTCCCAAGATACTTCTGAACTGGAAGAAGCTTTCCACCAATCTTGGAAGTGACTACTTCAGGGATAGAATTCTAAGTGTTGCGTTTACGATCCTTTCAGGGGAAATCCCAACGCCTTATGAGATCAGATATGGAGAGCCAATTGACTATGCAGATCTATTTGCCACAGTCTTTCTAAACCCGTCTTTAGTTGCGGAGACGCTCGAAAGCGCACCACGAGAGAAGGAACGCTTGGTTAAGGCTGTCTGCGGAATTCCTGAGCTGAGGGGTGAATTATCTGAAAAACTCAAGCTTTTCGAAGAAGCATATCGTTCACGGCTTGATATGGTTAGACATCTGCAGCATGTGGTTGAAGCTGAGTTGGCTCGCATCTGAATAGTATCAAAAGGCCGTGGCTATGGAGACAGCATGCGCTAATCATGGAGTCTTGCGAGGCAAAACGGACACTTGTCCGCGACACTCCGCATGGGTATGTTGCAGGTAGGGCAACGCAGTACGGATTTGCATGATGTACATACAGACTCTGTGGTGTATGGTGTTCCACAGCGATAGCATTTCTCCTTTCTCTTGAGAGTGTCAATCTTGGCAAAAACTGGTTCTTCCACGAGGAACATTATGAGTATCCAAAGGACAGATGCCATTACACCATAAGAAGCTGGGACCGACACTTCCAGTACAGATGTTAGAGTCTTAACTGCCACAGCTACGCTAAGCACCATTAGAACGTAGGCAAACGTGATATGTCGCAGGAACTCGATGAGCAATGGTATCCAGACAGATAACACGAAGGCAAGCCCTAAGTATACTGCGAACAATATTAGAATGTCTGATGGTTGCAAACGAATCAGTCCTTGGAAAAAAATGGAAAAAGGAGCCAACGGCATCACTCCTGATATGACATAGAAGCCAGCAGCCGCTGTTCCCACGATTGCCTGACTAATCAATGTCTCTAAAAGATACGTTAACAAAACACTTGCCGGGATGGCGCTCAGGTATCGTTTTGCCCTAAGGAGACCCGTTCCTGCGTTTCCAAGCGGCGTCAGATAAGCGAGAAGAAGAACGACAACCGCGGAGGACTGTGGAGTAAGCATTCGCTCTGAGGCGACCCAAATCACAACAGCGGCCGTCGTTATTGTGATGACGAACAAGAATGCGGATGAGAGAAAGAATGGTGCAGATCTTCTATGTAGGTAATTCCAGAGTCGGCACCATTCCATTAGAGTTCCATCCGCTTTCTCAGGTTCCTCTTGGGCAATGGAGGTCACTACTTGCCAGGGGGCTTCCAAGTCAAGGAAGAACGAAAACGATCGGCTCTTCCTGTCTAAGAATATCTTACGGCTTAAACCGTTGTTCTCAGCAAACGAGAGGCACTTGCCTAGACCTTCGTATCCGTAGTCCATAAGAAATGAGAACGCACCTTGTGCTGACCTCTGGAATTGACTATCCAGTTTTCTTTCCAATGGGAGCACCATGAAGCGTCTCAGTGCGATTTGTAAAGGGTAACAAGCAGCTGCGAGCAAAACGGATAGTGCGCCAATTACCAGGAAAAAGCGTGAAAAATCAATACTTAGTCCGAAAACACTGGAGATAATGAGAGGAGTCAACCAGAAGGGAATTATACTCAAAATCATGGCAGAGAATGGCAAAAGGAAATCGGCCAATGTTGTGTACCTAACTCGAAGACAGAAGAACATCGCCCATAGGACGCGGACCTTGCTCTTGACATCTGAGATCGCGTGGTATTGATCCAGACTCTTTCTAAACAACCGATGAGCAGTCTCAAGTTCTGATCTCCTGTAAGCGTCCCAAGCATCTCTTTCGAGCCGCTGTGATTCCCACAACAACGAGGTCGTTGATTTCGTAAGTCCCCCCTTCTCACGCATTCGAAACACCATGACGCGCTCTAAAGGCCCAGTTGAGGAATGAAGGCAAGATAGGCCCGCCTGAGTTCCTCGTGGTCAATTCGGTCATAGATGTCAATAGCTTCTCGACGTCTGTCTCCTCTCAGAGCCTTGATGAATTCTCTATCCATTCCAGCACGACGTAGATGAGTTGTGAACCAATGACGAAAGCAGTGTGGAGAGAAATGGTCTTCTGGACGGGGGGATTTGGGGTTGTGTAGGCTAACCCGTTGCGCATACTTAGCAACCATGGAATAGACACCGTTTCTCTTGAGTCGGTCTCCATGCTCACCAATGAAGAGCGCTCTAGTCTGTGCGTTAAGCTTCTCCCGTTGGTTCAGCCAACGTTTGAGCAGTCTGGCCGTTTCGTCATCAAAGAAGACGATTCGGCCGCTACGTTTCTTGAATTGGTTTCGCTTTAATACGATGGACTGCTCCACCCAGTTCACATCGTCAATATCCATGGCGATTAGCTCACCTCGCCGTACACCCGTCTTGGCAAGTAGAGTCATAATCGCTTTGTCTCGGGTGTCTATCACGGAGTTTATGAGCAGACTCATTTCTTCAATGGAAAGCAGTTTTCTTGACGATTCAACGTCGCCATCGTTTTCTGTCTTGTATCTGCGAAGGTATCGTTTTCTAACGCCAGGCACGGGATTCTTCTCCATGTAGTCTTCAAATACAAGGTACTCATAAAATCCTGCGATTCCCGTTATGTCATTCTCCAATGTCTTTTGGACTATTCTTTGTGAGCGTCTCTCACGGATGTAGTCATGTAGGAGATGTTTGTCTACTTTGAGCACGGATATGCATCGCTGCTCTAGGTACATCAGGTATTGTTTGATTGAGGATTGGTAGCGTCGAATCGTTTCTTGGGTGAGCTGTCTGTCTCTGCAATCTTCTGTGAACAAATCAAGCAAGCGTTGGGGCGTGGGTATTTTTGTGAGAAGCTGTTGGCTCGTCAGCTTACCCACTTCCATCCTCTCAGGGTCTTGTCAACCAGTCCATAGGCCTCAAGGTTCTCCAACTGTTTCGTGACGGCCTTAACCAACGGCGTATCCCGAGGGTTAATTTTCAATAGGCGCAGCAGATGATCGGAGTCAACTGTGTCGCCTTTCTTGAGCAGTTCGATGAGTCTTCTGTCGTATCTTCGTATACCTTTGAAATCCTCTTCTAGGAAGGGTTCAGCTCGGTATCGCTGCAGTTCGTTCTCAACTCGCTCTAGAGCCAGTTTAACAATCTCATTCTCACGAGTAAGCTTCTGGATCTGCTCGTCTTTCTCTCGGATCTGCTGCATCAGTTCCGCCCGAGATTTGTATGCCTCCTCGCCCTCTTCCTGCCTCAACGAGTTAGTCACATGCTCAATAACAAATCTAGAGACGGATGCACTACTCTTCTTTGCCTTGGCCTTCCAGTCCTTCACCAGCTCTACAGATGGCAAGTAGACGTAGATTGACCGCTGCTTGATAGACTCAGTTTTCCCCATAGGAACCTGCGAAACCTATGTGGAAACGGGTATTTATATTTACCAGTAAAATGGTGCGGGGGGTGGGACTCGAACCCACGGAGGCCTGCGCCACAGGATCCCTCATCGTTTGATCTTAAGTGTGGCACCATCATTAGCGGATGGCCCTGCCCCTTTGACCTGACTCCCGCCCTCCAGATCTTAGGGTCTCGGGAACCCCCGCAATTGAGGGAGTCGTCTGTTTCAAAGACCGTGCCGGGACTGTAAATGTGTTTTGCATGCCTTGTTCGCGCGCTCACATCTCGGAGCCTAACGCTTGTAGACGAATGCCTGAACATCCAACCCTAGGTTCAGGGTTGCAAGAGGAATCTCCATATTCTTTCCAGGAATGGCTTTCTCGAAATGCGCGCGCAGCTTTGACAGGATTCTTCCTAGTTCTTCCTCTTTTTCCTCCAAGTATGCATTGCTTGCCTTGTGCGCGATTTTGCTGAATATGCTAGGTGCGACAAGTTTTGAACAAGCTAGCATTGCCCAC
>Ga0315296_10000415_pt1 | contig 39235 bp, 42 predicted proteins | sample YL17G14_18_MG_FD_203921 | JGI IMG/M metagenome (GOLD analysis project Ga0315296, IMG submission 203921) | Sediment microbial communities from Yellowstone Lake, YNP, Wyoming, USA - YL17G14_18 | ecosystem: Environmental > Aquatic > Freshwater > Lake > Sediment | place: USA: Wyoming | collected... | reverse complement strand
GGCTGTAGTTTGGGTTAACAATTATTTTTACCGACTTGGCGGCTATGGTCTTTGATATCTCTTCTGCCCTATACCCCAGCACCACGATAACCTCATCTACTGCGGAACCTAGCAGGTTATCAATGGCTTGTTCCACAATGGTGCTTTGCCCAAAGGGCATTAGCTGTTTTAGCTTGCCCATGCGCTTAGCTTCGCCGGCAGCCAGAAGTATTGCCGATATCATCGGCTGAATTATAGGCTAGCGCTGCCTTTTTGGCAACGAATAAACGGGAGGGGCTTTCCCCGAGGTTAGAGAGCCGCCAGCTTCTTCTTGAGCTCTGAGAGCTGCCTCAGGTGCGATTTTTCCTCAGCTACTATCTTATTTACCGTCGGTTGTGCTCGCTGGGGCATTATCTCTCTCATCTCGTAGTAGAAGAGTATGGAGTCCTTTTCTGCCCCAATAGCCAGTTCCATGGCGGCGATATCGCTCCCTGCCTGGGTCGCCTTTTCGCTGGCGACCAAGTCATCAGTGAAAACGGCAGTATCAACCAGTGCCTGAAGATAAATGGTATATTCACCACCCTTGGTCTCGGAAAATTGGTATGCGTCGGCTTCACTGAGCATGTCCTGGAAAACCTGAATATGGCACCGTTCCATATCGGCGAGATAGTGAAAGACGTCGCGGGCTACGGCATTCTCCGTTGACTTAGCCATGATATCGTAGAAGATGCTACCTCTCTGCTCAATGCCGATGGCTATATTGATAAGCTCACTGCCAGAAAATGAGATAGACATTTTACCCCCCCCTATTTCCTTTTTTCCTCTAGTAGGTCGGTGAAGACCTTGGTATGATATACTTCGTGGTCTCTAATCCGGAGGAGAAGCTTTTTCAGGTCGGGGTCTTTCATCTTCTTGGCGGCGCGGTTATATTCGGCAGCCACCTCCTTCTCCACTTTGATGTCAGCCCGGAGCATGTCGGCGGTCTTGGTTGAGCGGTCAACCTCAGTATGCTCAATTCGAGGTCTGCCTTTCCCACCAACCATCTCCTCAGCCAGCCAGCCCAGATGCTGCATCTCGTTGATTGCTTGGTCTTGCATTTCTTCTTTAACTTCGTCACTGGTTGTTATATAAGAATGAAGTAGATACTGGAGGATAACGGTATATTCGTGCTCGATTCCCCAGTCAAGAATCTGAGTGACCTCATCCCGGCGTCTGCCTCGTAGGTCTTTAGCCCTCTCCTTCTTCGCTTTGTCCACGAAGTGCTGAAAATCACCGCGGTGCGATTCTTCGTCAGACAGGATGCGCTTGAGTAGCCGCTTTATCTTGGGGTCATCAATAGCCTTGATGTGCTCTTTATACTGGTTAATGCCGTCTTCCTCCTGCAGAACATCATTTCCCATCCACTCAGACACTGACTTGCCACCCATACGCATTTCCCCCCGCTTCAGGCTGGGGATGCCACCCAGTTCGACGATGGTCTCCGCCAGAAAGTCTAGGTGGCGCATTTCCTCTCTGGCGATGGCTTCAATCTCGCAAGCCATCTCGCCTTCGCCCATGGCATAGGCATGGGTCAGATATTGAATGATGGCAGCGTGCTCCCCCTCAAGGTCCTGATTTAGTAAGGCAATGGTTTTCTTTTTGTCCATTACTCCCTCCCTATTTCTTGTTGTCTTCCTCATTATACACCTTAGGTGACAGTTAACTGGAGAGGGTACTCACCAGGTTAATATCCTTGGGCGATAGCTCATACTTATCATCCTTACCGCCAAGCCCGTGTTAGGCGCAGTAGCGGTTCTGTTTCTTGATAACCACTTAGAGATTCAGCCCCTTGGCCACGCGCTTACCAAACTCGGGGTCAGCTTTAGCAAGGTTCTCTGCCATGCGTTGTTGAATCGGCTTCTCGGCTGCACTGAGGGAGTCAACAATATTATCAACCAGATGTGCCTGCTCTACTTTGCTGAGTGAACGGTAGCGTTCACCTGCCTGCTCGAAGTCATTGGTCAGGCTGATCTTGCGACGCACCATATTCCCTTCAACATGGGTCTGACTGGTCGGGTAGGCAGTGGCTTCAGAAGGCATACCTCTCGCTAGAGTGTTAGGCTCGTAGTTGACGGTCCCACCACTATAGGGCGCATACTGCATAGCTCCATCACGCTGGTTATTATTGACCGGCACCCGAGGTCGATTGATTGGGAGTTGTAGATAGTTAGGGCCTAGCCGGTGCCGCTGGGTGTCCGCATAGGAAAAGACTCTGCCCTGAAGGAGTTTGTCAGCTGAGAGCTCAATGCCAGGGACGATGGAGGCGGGACAGAAAGCGGCCTGCTCCACTTCGGCGAAGTAGTTTTCCGGATTGCGATTCAGTACCATTTTGCCCACTGGCATCAGCGGGAACTTGTCCTCAGGCCAGGTCTTGGTCGCGTCGAGCGGGTCGAAACTCTGCTTGAACTCATCGGCGATGTTCATGAGCTGAACGTTCAGTTCGTACTCAACTGTCTTACCTGAAGCAATAGTATCATACAGGTCGCGGGTGGCGATGTCAGGGTCTTCCCCCGCAAGGCGAGTAGCCTCGTGACGGTCGATGGTCTCTACCCCTGCCATTGGTTTCCAGTGATATTTAACATAGACGGCCTTGCCTTCCGCGTTTACCCACTTATAGGTATTGACGCCAAATCCTTCCATTTTCCGGTAGCTTTTGATTGTGCCCCGGTCAGAGAAAAGCCAGGTAATCATGTGGGTGGATTCCGGAGTCAAAGAGATAAAGTCCCAAAAACGGCTGTTTGCGCTGGAGCTGGTCGGGATGTTTGTGTCAGGAGCTGGCTTGAAGGCATGAACCATGTCTGGAAATTTGATGGCGTCCCGGATGAAAAAGACGGGTAGGTTGTTTCCTACCAGGTCGTAGTTCCCTTCTTCGGTGTAGAACTTAACGGCAAAGCCCCTGGGGTCACGAACCGAATCTGCTGACCCTCGCGCCCCCACCACCGTAGAGAAACGCACGAGGACCGGCGTCCGCTTTGCCCGGTTCTGGAGGAAGTTGGCACCGGTGTATCTCTTCATACTCTTATATACCTGAAAGTAGCCGTGGGCTCCGGCACCTTTAGCGTGAACGACGCGCTCCGGGATTCGCTCGCGGTCGAAGTGTGCCAGCTTCTCAATGAGGTGCACGTCTTGCAGCAACACGGGTCCATGCTCACCTACAGTCAGTGAATTCTGGTTGTCGCTGACTGGAACCCCTTGATTTGTTGTAAGGTGTTTATCTTTCATGACATCCTCCTTCCTTGGCTGTGTTGATTGGTGGTTTCTGTACACGATATAGTTTTCTTTAGGGTATCAGTTTCCCCGTCGGGGAATACTAACTACTTATACTTTGACCTCTTCCATTTCTTACCTCCCTTATTTTTTCTATAAAAAGGCGCTAAGCAAAACCTTGCTCTTTGTGCTTCCGGGCAATGGTATCTGCCAGGTTGTCCAAAGCCTTGAAATCCGCTTCTCGGGGTGAGCCCTTAACGAGCACCGGTTCCACTACCTCTACCTTCAGGTTGGGAATCATCGCTGCCAGTTGTTCCACTGTCTTGCCACCCCAGCCATAGGAACTGATAATAGAGACAAATCTCAATTTGGGTCTCAGGGCGTTGGCTAGGAAGGCGGCGTAGGCGGCATTGGGGTGAGGACCAGCCAGGACGGTAGGAGTACCGATAACCACTGTGGCCGCATCCACCAGTGCCATCGCCAGTTTCCCGATGTCAGCCACGGTGAGGTCAAACTGTTGCACCGTCACGCCCCTCTGGACTAAAGCCCCGACCAAGTGCTCAACCATCTTTCGGGTGCTGCCCCACATCGAGGTATAGGGTATTACTACCAAGTTTTTAGGCGGGTCAGAGACCCAGCTATTATACGCTTTGAGGATGAACTCTGGCCGGTTATACATGGGGCCGTGGCTGGGGGCAATGAGGCTAATTTCATAGCCCCTTATTTTCTCCAGGTTCTTCTGAATAGTGGTTCGGAAGGGCATCATGATTTCGGCATAATACCTCTTGGCGGCCTCATAAACCTGCCCTTCATCAGTGACATAAGGGTCGGTGGTGGCGAGGTGGGAACCAAATAAATCGCAGGGAAATAGTATCTTATCTTCTCTTAAATAGGTAAGCATTGTCTCTGGCCAGTGAACCCAAGGGGCATGAATAAACTCCAGTGTCCTATCTCCCAGCGAAATGGTCTCTTTATCGTCGACGGTTATGAACCTCTCCTCCGGAATCATCATCAGGTCGATGAGCATCCCTTTACACTTGGGTGTGACCACGACTTTTGCCTCGGGGTATTTCTCCAGAACCTGGGGGATGGTGCCGGAATGGTCTTTCTCAGCGTGGTTGGCGATGACATAGTCTATACTTTTGACCTTAAGTTCATTCAGGTTATTTATCAGCACATCCCTCATCGTGGGGTCTACGGTGTCAATGAGTGCTGTCTTCTTGCTACCCTTGATTAGATAGGCGTTATAACTGGTGCCATCGGGAAGGGGTATGAGGGCGTCAAATAACCGCCGGTCCCAATCAATGGCACCTACCCAGTATACTTTTGGTTTTATCTCTCTTGGTTTCATCTTATTCTATCCTTTCAAATTCGTCTTTACTCGCCCCGCAGACGGGACAAACCCAGTCGTCAGGTAACTTTTCAAAAGGCGTCCCCGGCTTTATGTCGTTATCAGGGTCTCCCAGCTCCGGGTCATAGACATAATTGCAAACGGTGCACTTGTATTTCGCCATCTTGGCTGCCGCCTCCTTTTTCTCCTCAATATAGCTGGGAGCGGTCTTGGGGGTAGTACCCCGCTTGACCTGATGATAATAGGCATAGGTCATTGGCTCGCCTTCCTTAATAACTTCAGCGCTGACGAGCTCTCCAATGAAAATAGTATGCGTTCCCACGTCCACTTCTTTATTCACCCTGGCTTCCAGGTAAGCCAGAGCATTGTCGGTAACTACCGGCGCTCCGGTCTCACCTGTTTTATAGTTAATCCCCTTAAGCTTATCTACGTCTCTACCTGACTTAAAGCCGAAATTACCGATGAAGGAGAGGAGCGTATCCTGGGAGAGGACAGAGACTGCCAGCACCTTGCTTTCCTTGATAAACTCATGGGTTAGATTGTTTTTGTTGATGCTTACGGCGATAGTTGGCGGCTCTGAGGTGATTTGAAACACGGTGTTGGCGATTTGCCCATTGAGCCGGCTTCCCTTTATTGAGCTTACGATATATAGACCGTAGCCTAACTTATATAGAGCCTTAAGGTCCATCTCTCACCTCACTTTCCGGACGTAGACCTTATATTCCCCTGCTTTCTCCTCAATCCCCACTAGCTCATTCCCGGTGGTGCGGCACCAGGCGGGCATATCCTCTTTTATCCCCTCGTCGTCGGCCAGGACCTCCAGCACCTGCCCTGGCTCCAGTTCTTTAAGCTTTTTAGCGGTGTTATAAATAGGCATTGGGCAATAGAGCCCGATGCAGTCTAGGGTAGCGTCTGCTTTCATCATCTGCCTCCTCAAATAAACAGATTAACCCTTCCCTCTCTAGCCTCAGCCAGATAGGTAGCCACCCCGGCGAAGCTGTCCACCTCGGTGATGAAGTCGTCCTTGGTGATGCCCATAATCCCCATGGAGGTGGTGCAGGCGATAAATTTAACCCCCGCCTCCCGGGCAGTAGCTATCAACTCATCGACAGAGGGGAAGCTGGCGTCCTTCATTAATTTCCCCATCATCCACTTGCCCAGACCGAGCATATGAAATCTGGATAAAGGCAATCTCTTCGAGCCGCCACGGTTCATGAAATTGAGCATCTTCCTCATTAGTCCCTGGCTCTTGATTGGACGCTCGTTTTTTTTGATGATATTCAGGCCCCAGAAGGTGAAGAACATGCTCACCCCCATCCCCATAGCGGCGGCGCCGATAGCGATGTTAAAAGCGGCCAGGGCTTTATCCATATCCCCGCTGAATACTGCCAGAGTAACCTTTTCCGCCATTGCAGCCCTCCTTATTTCCCTTCCAGCTTACCCCCGCATTGGGGACAGACCTTGGCTTCCCTGGGCACTGCTGTCTGGCATCGGCTGCAGTAGCGCAGGGTCACGCCGCAAGGCTGGCAGTAGGGTAATACCGCCAGGCTAATCTCTTCCTCACAGTAGGGACAAAAACACTTTCTTGCCATTTCTTTTGGCTCTTTACTCCCTTTCATTTTTTCCCCCTCTTTTTGCTTTTCGCTACTTTGCCCTGTTTCTCTAGGTAGTCATCGATAGCCTTATTCAGGGCTTGGGCACCGAGGTTGGAGCAATGATACTTGTTCTTGGGCAGCCCCTCCAGCTCCTCAGCCACCAGCGCTGGGGTTATCTTCCTCGCCTCCTCCAGCGTCTTCCCCATGGCCATCTCACTCACAATACTGGAAACAGCAATGGCAGCCCCACAGCCGAAGGTCTTGAACTTGACATCGCTGAGATGGTTATCTTTCACCTTGATATAGAAGGTCATCATGTCCCCACAGACGGGATTACCCACCTCTCCGATGCCATCAGCATCCTCTATCTCGCCCACATTGCGGGGGTTCATGAAGTGGTCCATCACTTTGTCGCTGTAAATAGGCATCTTATTCCCCTCCTTTCTGGCCTTTCAAGAATTTGGCATATAGTGGTGACATCTGCCGTAGCCTGTCCACAATAGGCGGCAGTGCCTCTAATACGTAGTCAACGTCCTCCTCAGTATTCTCCAGGCCAAAGCTGAAGAGGAGCGACCCCTGAGCTACTTCGTGAGGAATCCCCATAGCGATGAGGACATGAGAGGCTTTGAGCGCCTTGGATGTGCAGGCTGAGCCGCTGGATACTGCTATTCCCTGGTGATTTAGCATCATGAGCATCGCCTCCCCTTCAATGAACTCAACACAGAAGCTGGCGTTACCGGGTAGGCGCTGGGTGGGGTGTCCGGTGAGCATCACATGCTCGATGTGGGATGGTAGGCCAGCGATTAACTTGTTGCGCAAGGCTGAGAAGCGTTGTATTCTGGACTCCATCTCAGCTTTAGCCAGTTCAGCCGCCTTCCCTAGGCCTACGATTGCCGGTACATTCTCGGTTCCAGCCCTTCGTCCCCCCTCCTGCACCCCACCGTCAAGGAAGGGGATGATGCGTACCCCCTTCTTGAGCCAGAGAGCACCGACCCCTTTGGGTCCGTAAAACTGGTTGCCAGCCAAGCTCAGTGCGTCCAGCTTCAGCTCCCTGACATCCACCGGAATAGTGCCGGCGGTGGCTACAGCGTCGGTATGGAAGATAGCCCCAGCTTCCGTTGCCAATTCCGCTATCTCCTTAATAGGCTGAATGGTGCCCACCTCACTATTGCCATGCATGATGGAGACAAGGATGGTGTCCTTCCTCAGGCTTCGGGCTACTTCATTGGGGTCCACCATTCCGTGCTTATCGACTGGAACCTCAGTCATCTCGAAGCCCCACTTCTCTAGGGTTCTGGCTGAGTGCAATACCGAGAAGTGCTCGATAGCGGAAACGACGATATGCTTACCCTTAGATTGCTGGGCCATCGCCAACCCTTTAATAGCGAAGTTATTCGACTCAGTGCCACTGGAGGTGAAGATGACCTCTTCCTTTTGAGCACCAATGAGGTCTGCTACCTTGCCCCGCGCCTCCTCTATGGCTTCCCTAGCCTCGTCTCCCCAGTCGTGTAGAGATTGGGCATTGCCATAAGCATCCTTGAGATAGGGCAGCATAGCCTCCAGCACCTCGGGTAATACTGGAGTGGTGGCAACGTGGTCTAGGTAAACCTTTCTCATTTCCTACCTCCTCTGATGCTTATTCAAGCCCCATCCAGAGAGGGGTGCTCCTTTTTGACAAACCAGCCTGCCGGGTCTTTTAGATATTCGTAGTAGTCAAGCAGGACTAGGTGGTGCTCCCTTTCTTCACCAGCCAGGGTGCTATAAAAATCTCTCTCCGCATCATAGGTGGCAATTTTCCCCTGGCTTTTATAGAAATCATAGGTCTTGTTTTCCATATTCATGGCGGTTTGTATGGCATCAAACTCGGTGGCCGGGGCTTTTATCTTGGCGCCGGTTTTCTCGGTTGCCGCGGCCAATATGGTTCTTAGCCTTTTGCCCCCGTCAGGTTGAAAATCAGTCACTGGCCACGCCTTTTTACTTCGTATGGCTTTGTAGAGCTGCTCAAACTTCTGCCGGTGGACGTCTTCTTCCGCAGCAAGCGACTGTAGTAGCTTCTTACCGAGCTCATTGCTACTTTCCCGGCTGGTTTTTAGATAATATTCCTTGCCATCAATTTCCATCTGGATAGCAATCTTAAGTGCGTCTAGGGTTTGAGCCTGTTCCGTTTCCATTATCATTTCCTCTTTAATAGTATACTAACATATATTAGCGAAATTGGTAATGAAAAATCATAAAATAAAGAGGGGAAAAGTTAAAAAGTTATCACATTTTTTAGGGCTAGAAAATACAGGGGCTAAATATCACCCTAGCCAGAGCTATTAAGCTGCGGCTTTAGTTCCTCTTCATCGGTGCATCGAGCCAGTGTCTCTTCCCGGCTTATAATGCCGTTACGGTAGAGGGTAAGGAGTGCCTGGTCTAAGGTTTGCATTCCATATTGAGAACCTGTCTGTATGACGTTCATCAGTTGGTAGGTCTTTCCTTCCCGGATGAGGTTCCTTGCCGCTGGAGTGGCGAGCATTATCTCTACCGCGGCAACGCGCCCGGCGCCGTCGCTTCTGGGCACTAGAGTCTGGTACAGTACTCCTTCAAGTGTCGTCGAAAGCTGGATGCGTACCTGGTGCTGGTGGTGGGGGGGGAAGATGTCAATGAATCGGTCAATGGCCTGGGGGGCACTTGGGGTGTGGAGGGTGGTGAGGACGAGATGGCCGGTTTCAGCCGCCGTCAGTGCCGTTGACATTGTCTCTAGGTCTCGCATCTCTCCCACCAATATAACATCAGGGTCTTGCCTCAGGGTATGTTTTAGGGCATTGGCAAAGGACCTGGTATCGGCGCCGAGTTCTCGTTGTGTGAATATACACTTGTTGTCTTGATATACAAACTCTATAGGGTCCTCAACGGTGGTAACCTTGCGCTTCTCTTTTTGATTAAGGTAGTTCAGCATGGCAGCAAGGGTAGTTGATTTGCCACATCCGGTTGGCCCGGTGATTATAATTAGCCCGCTGGATTTCGAGGCAAGGCTCTTACACACCTCCGGCAGCCCCAACTCCTCTATAGTGGGGATTTGCGTGCGAACCGGACGACAGGCAAGGCTAATGCCCCCTCGCTCCAGGCTGGCATTAACCCGGAACCGACCGATGCCATTAGACTGGTAGGCAAAATCTAATTCAAGCTCGTCGGCAAAGGAGCCTCTTTGCTCCTCGGTGGTTAACTCCTCAAGGACCTGCTTCATATCCTCTGGTGTCATCTGAGGCATCTTATCTTGGGGGACAAGCTCGCCATTAATACGTAGTATTGGGACTCCTCCCACCTTGAGATGCAAATCTGAGGCACCCTTATTTACTGTCATCCGAAGCAGGTCATTGATAGGCATCTTACTTTATCCTACTTAGTGATAATAATGACGAAGGATACCCCGGTGCCCTCAGTCTCCGTAGTTTCAGCTTCAGTAACCTCACTCTTATCAATTTCAGAAATCCGAACTTCAGACGACCCCCATTGTGCCTCCAGAGCCATTGCGTAGCTAACGACGGTGAAGGAGCTGTCAGCCTCACCCTCCACAATGATTTGGTCGGTGCCTATCTGTATAGAGGTGAAATAGGCTTCAGACGGAATGGCATCGGTAACTGATTCCAGATTACCGGCGAAGTTGCGGCTTGTATTCTGAAGGTATTGGTGCTCCTGTTTTACCGTCTCCACTTCGGCAGTTATCTTATTTATATTATCCTCGGCTTGCTCTGCATCGTTAGCAGCGAGGCGCGCTTGACGGAGTTCCTGGCTTATCCGGCTTAACTCGGTTTGCAAATACACAACTTCAGCTCCAGTCTGACTCTTGGCCTGTTGCAGAGGAAATAGGAACCCGATGGCGATTATTAGAACGAAACAGATAAGTATGGTTCGCCGTGGTAGTGGGGGGGCTTTGACTCTATATTTACCGGACAGGATGTTGACATTTATATCGCGGAAGTGGGTGGCTGTCTTCTTGGGCACCTTTTTGAGAGCCAGCCCCATATTAGTTGCATATAGAGCGGTGGGTAAATCAGGTGGGAATGCCAATGGTGGGACCAGGGGCTCAACGGGGTATTGTATCTCGGCTTGGATAAGCTTGCTGGTGGTAGCGTCAGCGGCAAGCTCTCCAGTTAGCAGCAAAGGTGTGGTTGGACCAAGGGGGTTTTGCTGGTGGCTACCATTGTAGAACTCCACTGTTTTTGATAGCTCATCGGTTAGCCGCCGAATCTTTTCCTCTAGACTTGCTCCTTCCCCTTGTAGTGTCATGGCGTGCATAATAGCGGGAATACCATTGGCGACTAGGATGATATCAAAAGAATCAGGCTCCAAAGCTACTATTATGGCATCTCCTCTATTGGCGGCTCTGGCCAGCGCCAGCGGCTTTAAATCCATTAGGTAGGGCTTTATCCCGGCTTCGGCTAGCGTCTGAACCAAGGCATCGGCAAGGGTTCGCGGCACACCCAGAACAAAGAAATTCAGCTCATCATGCTCACTGCCGATAGCCTGCCAGGAAAGGTATAAATCCTCCAGGGGTAATGGCATTTCCTTCTTTGCCCCGCGCAGGATAGCCTCCTCCAGAAGGGCGGGCTTCATCCTGGGTAAGCTCAGGATGCGGTAGGTGAAGGACACCCCGGTCAGGCTAGTGACGACCTGTTTTTTTGACACCCTCATTGATTTAAAAAGGGCATCAATGGCGGCCCCTACTGTTTTTGGCTCTACAATGAGACCGTCCCTGACCAGCCCCGGCGCTAGAGGTGCATTCCCCCACTTCTCCACCCTCCTCCCTTTTACCAAGAGGAGTCTGATACTGGTGGCATTGATGTTTAGCGTGACATACATTTTGTTGATAAGCTCCTTAATCGGAAGTTGTCGAACGGGCATAGATAGCCAGGTTCAAGGTGGCAGTGGTAGGTATTTCCTCAGAAGCTTCCTCTTCCGACGGTTGGCTCTCCGCGGTGACGCTTAGATTTTCCACGAGGAGGGTGCCAAACTCACCATTTTCCAGCTGGCTAATGAAGGTCAGCAGTTGGGGGAGGCTACCCTCAGCTACGACACTTAACCGGAAAACAGAGTAGTCGTGTTCCCCAACTATTTCCGTCGACCACGGTTGGGTTATTAGGGGAATAGCCTTAACCTCGCAGTCAGCGGCCAGTTCAAGGATAGTATTGATGACTTGGGTTGTGTTCATTTTAGTGGGAAATGCGTTTTGCTCGGCAGCTAGATTTGCCTGAGCAACGGCTAATCGCTGCTCCAGGTCTTGGGGAGGCTCAGGTATTTGTGCCAGTATTTGGGTGACGTCAGCGATTTGTGAAGTCAGCTCCTTTTGCGCCTGTCGCTGCTTCAGATAGCCGGTGCCAAAGGAGTAATAGACCACCAGCAAGATAATAATTAATAGCATGATGGCTAGTTTGACCTTCACTTAAATAGCCTCCCCTTGCCTCAAGGTTGTTTATTAACCTCATCCCCTTTATCCCCCTCTCCTTCCAAGGAGAGGGGGAAGAGATTTTAGAGAGGGGGCGAAGCCCCCTCTCTTACTTTCACTCCCCCTTCCATTACTAAGGGAAGGGGGCAGGGGGATAGGTTGCTAAAAAATTACATTGTTTGTTCCTTTATTGAATGTTGTAGGTCAAAATTTTCAGCTTACCCCTGTCCGAGCTTCCCCAGATGCCCTGAAGGTTCCTGGCGATGCCGCTGTTCATTGGACTCCAGATAGTGCCGTTATAATAGAAGATAGCGCCGCTATTTCCCACAACAAAGACATCGCTACTTGCCGTCCCCCAGACGCTATTGAAATTTATAGCGGTGCCGCTGGTCATTGGGCTCCAGACGATGCCGTTATAATGGAAGATAGCACCGCTATTTCCCACAACAAAGGCATCGCTACTTGAAGTCCCCCAGACGCCGTAGAGGTTTCTGGTGGTGCCGCTGGTCATTTTGCTCCAGGCGGTGCTGCCATAATGGAGGATAGTGCCACTATTTCCCACGGCGAAAACATCGCTATCTGCACTTCCCCAGACGCTCTGAAGGGCGTTGGTGGTGCCGCTGGTCATTTTGCTCCAGGCAGTGCCATTATAATGGAGGATAGTGCCACTATTTCCCACGGCGAAGACATCATTACTTGCCGTTCCCCAGACGCTCTGAAGGGCAGTAGTGGTGCCGCTAGTCATTTTGCTCCAGGTGGTGCCATCATAATGGGAGATAGCGCCGCTATTTCCCACGGCGAAAACGTCGTTACTCGAGCTTCCCCAGACGCTCTGAAGGGCAGTAGTGGTGCCGCTGGTCATTTTGCTCCAGGCGGTGCCGTCACAATGGAGGATGGTGCCACTATTCCCCACAGCGAAGACGTCGCTATCGGAACTCCCCCAGACACTCATGAGTTGCTGAGTGGTGCCGCTGAGCATCAGACTCCAGACGTTGGCATGATAACAGAGAATGGTACCATTATTTCCTACAGTGAAAATGTTACTACTTTGATATGAGACACGGGATTCAATTATAGTGCTACTGTCGTCAGTGCCGGTGGCTATGGCGGTAATCTGGTAAATCTGTCCGCCCTCGTCCTCAATAGTAACCTTCACCGTGTTGCTGTTTAGTGTGAATTCCGGCACTATGGTTTGATTGTTTATTAGCTGCCAGATGGCATATTCAACCCCGGCATCGGCGGCGTATTGCTCACTTATCTCCTGGTTATAAATTCGGGAACCAGTGAGGCTGCTATCGGCGTGGCCCAGAAATGGGGTTACGATTAGCATACCTATTGCCAGGGCAAGTAAGGCTAGAGGGAGGGCCTGTCCTTTTTCGCTATTCATCATTCCCCCTCCGTCGGTCGGAGGCAAACCTTATATGTTCCCTCTTCGGTGATATTTGGTCTCCCCTGTGGGGCCGAGGTTATATTCATGGTGATAATGCGGTCTGCAACCGAGAAATTAAGGTCAGTGATATTTCGTGCCAGTGTCAGTTCAGCTCCGGTATTGTCGGAGCGGTGGAGCTCAGTAGTGCCTGTCGCTACAGCATAAGTTATTGTCGAGTCGTCCGGTAGAGTCAGCACCAGCTCGCTACCGCCGGTGGCAGTTTTCGCCATCTGCCCATCACTGCTGACCCAGTGAGCCGCATTTTGAAGCTCATGCAAGGCTATCATCTTATCACTGCCATACTCAGTAACGGTGAGAATTTGATAGACCGCCGTACCCAGAAAGCTGACGATAATGCCAATGATAGCCACGCTTATGAGCAGTTCCGGTACGGTAAAACCCCTTTGTCTCTTTGTCATCGGTTCACCTTGTAGTCCTCAGCGGTTAGTATTTCTTCCCCGTCTCGGGAGATAGTTACCGTTATTTTTTGTATGTCGGTATCAGTATCGGGGATGGAGCTAATCTCAACCGAAATGGTATAGCCTTCTGGTGCCTCTGCCTTAGGATAGGTAGTTGCTGCTGGGTTGTAAGGGTAATTCTTGGTGTATTCCAGCTGGGTTCGCACCAGGCTCTGCGCCATAGTTTCCTGGTCAACCTCGCGCACGGCAATTGACCCGGTTGAGAGGGCAATGATGAAGGCAACCACCGCTGTCCCAAGGACAGCCACCGCCGCTAAGGACTCAACCACCCCCAGTCCTCTTTCGCCCTTAACCCAGACTTTTACCCTTCTAAGCCATTGCCTCATGATGGTCTCCATTTTCTAAGTGCCATCCCTCCTCAGTGTATCGACCTCAGTATGGAGTACAGTGGTGTTATCACGGAGAGAGCGATGAAAATAACTACTACCCCCACGACCACTGTCAAAGCCGGCTCTATCATTGAGGTGAGTGTATTCATCCTGCGGTCAACGCTCTGTTCGTAAAAGTCAGCGACGGTGCCAAGCGTGGATTCCAGGTTACCCGTTTTCTCTCCGACTACTACCATCTCCACGGCGAGTCGGGGAAATAGGTCAATCGCCGCCATCGGCTGAGACAAACCCTGCCCTTGAACCAGCTTCTCTCTGACTTCTGCCAGTGCCTGGCGTATAATCCTGTTCCCGATGGTTTGAATTACGATATTCATTATCTGAGGTAGTAGTAGCCCAGCTCGTAGCAGTATTGCTGTTGTTTGACAGAAATGGCTCATATTGCGCTGTATATTGATGGTGCCAATCACCGGAATCTTCAACATTAACCGGTCCATGGTCACTTTTCCCGCCGGTAGCCTCGTGTAGCCCACAATTAAAATAATTAGGATAAGTAGTCCGCCGAGAAGGTGTAACTTATAGTTAATGAAGAAATCGGCGGTAGCAATAAGCATTCTTGTTGTCCAGGGCAATTCGACGCCAAGTGAGTTAAATAGTCCCACCAGTGGCGGCAGGGTGACAATAATGAGTAGGACAAATACCCCTATAGCCATAAGTAACACCAGGGCGGGATATGCCAAAGCACGTCTTACTTTTCCCATTGTTGCTACCTGTTTCTCCATGTAGCCGGCTATTTGCCTCAGGCCGACTTCAAGGTTTCCTGCCTGCTCACTGGCTTTAATAATCTGGCAGTAGGTATAGGAGAATGCCTTTGGGTATTTGCTGAGTGCTTGGGAAAAAGAACTACCGCCTTTAAGCTCCTTGACCAGCCCAGCGATGACCCTTTTGAAGGTAGCCCTGGGGGTTTGTTCCTCAAGTAGTTGCAAAGCGGTGAGGATAGTAACACCGGACTCAATCAAGGTAGCCAGTTGTTGCGAGAAGTTAATCACATCCTGAGTCCTAACCCCGAAGAGGCTGGGCATTAATTTTTCTAGACTTAGTCCTGGGGTCACCTCCCTCAGGCTGAGAATGCGATTATAACCAGCCTGGTATAAGGCTTCCTCAGCCATAGTTTCAGAAGCGGCATCAATGATACCTTTCACAATCTTTTTATCAAGGGTATAGGCGGTAAACTGATATGCCATGTTTAGCCACCGATTGTCAGCCGATGGAAAATACGCTACGCAGCACCTCACTCACTGAGGTAATGCCCTCTTTTACTTTTAGCATCCCATCGTGTTTCATTGTTACCATTCCTTCCCTGATTGCCTTGGCTCTAATATCACCGGCGCTGGCATTACTAAGTAGCATCCGTCTAATTTCCTCACTCATCGCTAAGATTTCAAAGAGCCCGGTTCGTCCCAGGTAGCCGGTGTTGGCACAAAAGTTACACCCTGTCCCGCTATAAAAGATAGTTGGCTGTTGCTTCATTTCCTCCTCGTAGGCTATTTGCTCTTCCACCGATGGCTGGTAGCGGGCGCGGCAGTGAGTGCAGACACGGCGAACCATCCGCTGGGCAACAATGCCAGCCAGTGTTGATGAGATAAGATATGGCTCGGCACCCAGGTCCATTAGCCGGAAAAGAACACTAACCGCATCATTGGCGTGAATTGAGGAAAGTACCAGGTGCCCGGTGAGAGCGGCCTGTACGGTGGTTGTCGCCGTATCTTTATCCCGTATCTCACCGACCAGAATAACGTCAGGGTCGTGCCGCATAGTAGCCCTGAGACCGCTGGCAAAGGTAATCCCAGCCTTGGTGTTAACCTGGGTTTGGTTAATGTCCAGGAAGTGGTACTCAATTGGTTCCTCAATTGTCAGGATGTTATATTTGTTGCGGTCGAGCTGGTTAATCGAGGCATAGAGGGTGGTTGTCTTACCGGAGCCGGTGGGGCCGCCGACAAGTATCATGCCAAAGGGACTCTTCAACATCGTCTGGTACTTCTTTAGGGCATCAGGGAGCAGGCCGAGTTCGGGGAGGGTAAAAAGGGAGAGGGACTTATCCAGAATTCGTAATGCTACCCTCTCGCCGCAGGCCGTTTCCATAGTGGCGGCGCGAATGTCAATCTCCTTATTCCCTACCTTGATTGAGAACTGACCATCTTGAGGGCGTCTTTGCTCGGCAATGTTCATCTCCGCCAGGATTTTAATCCTGGACACCAGTGGCGCGAGGGCAGTCAGCGGCAGGGAAAACATATCGTGCAGAATACCGTCAATGCGGTAGCGGATGCGCAGTCTGTCTTCCTGTGGTTCAATATGGACATCTGAGGCTCTATCTCTTACTGCCTGGGCGATAAGTAGGTCAAGAGTTTGGGTCACCGGTGTCCGGGCAATGAGTTCTGGGGTAACCTCAGCCTCTTCCGCAGCGGTTGGGGCAAACTGGCTTACTTGTTTTTCTATTTCACCACTAGACCGGTAGTTGAGGTCAATTGCCCGCTCAATATCTGAGGGGATACCAAGTGCCACCTCAACTCTTATCTTCGCCTGAGCCTTAATGTCCTCAATGGTACGGATATCCTCGGGGTAGGCCATAACCACTATCAGTGCATCACCAACAATGTCCAGTGGGATGAGGGTATGCCTTCTCGCCATATCTTCGGGGACTAGCCTCAGGGCTTTTGGTTGAACCGTGTGTCTCTTGAGGTCAATTAGCGGCACATTTAGCTGGACGCTAAGCACCGCCGCCAAATCCTCAGCTTTGACCAGTCCTTGTTTTATCAGAATTTCGCTGAGTTTTCCCCCCTGCCTTCGCTGCAGTTCCAGGGCATTCCCTAATTGTTCGGCGGTAATTAGGTTCTCCTCAACTATCATTTCGCCCAGACTTTTTTTGGCTCTTTCTACCAAGGAACGCCTCCCGTTTATTTCTGTCTATGCTTTTTACTACTTATCACCAATAATGGGTTGTGCCATCTCTTTTGACCCAGCCGCCGCTTTTTGGGCTAAGAGTCTCCCTACCCGGAGTATAATCTCGGCTGGGTCTGCCGGCTTGGGGAGATAGTCATCTGCCCCTACCTTGATGCCGGTGGTTTTGTCCGCCTCTTGGGCTTTGGCCGAGAGCATCAGGATGGGCAACCCGGCAGTCTGAGGTTCATCCCGCAAGCGGTGGCAAATCTCAAAGCCATCCATACCGGGTAGCATAACATCCAAAATTATAAGGTCCGGCTCTTCACTTTGGGCTTTCTTGAGCCCGACTAGCCCGTTGGTGGCAGTGAGCACCTGATAGCCCTCATGCTCTAGAGTATACTGTACCAACCTCAAGGCGCCGGGGTCGTCCTCGACAATTAAAATCTTCTCATTCATTAGAGTCTCCTGAAGTCTTAATTAGGGGTAGGGTAAAGCTAAATGTGCTACCCTCTCCGACTTTGCTCTCCACCAAGATATGCCCACCGTGTGCCTCAATAATCTGCTTTGAAATATAAAGCCCGAGACCAGTCCCCCCAACCCTGGCGGTATCCTTCGCCCGATAGAACCTCTCAAAGAGGTGCTGCCTAACCTCTTCGGGCATACCAACACCTTGGTCGGTGACCCGCACCATTAGTTCACTATCCTTGGTCGCACCGGTCACGGTGACATGGGTACCACCATTACTAAACTTGATAGCATTGCTGAGCAGGTTGTTCAGCACCTGCTTCAGCCGTTTCCCGTCTGCCTCTATCTCGGGCAGCGCTTCCGGGATATCGGTGTTGATGGTGATGCCCTTCTCACTGGCTATAGTATAAAAATCCCCTACCACCTCACTGATTACGTCTTTTATTAATAGGCGGTGCTTTTGGATCTTAAACCGGCCGGATTCAAGGCGCGAGGCATCAAGTAAATCATCGATCAGTTTCTCAAGATTTTTACTCTGGTTATCTATGATGGTCAGGAATTCCTTTTGCACCTCGGGTTCAGGCATCTTGTCCTGGAGCATTAACTCAGTAAAGCCCCGAATTGAGTGAAGGGGGGTGCGCAACTCGTGCGAGACGTTGGCAATAAAATCAGATTTCATACGGTCAAGTTCACGTAATGCATTTTCCGCCTCCTTGCGTTCAGTGATGTCGCGGACAAAGCCGATAACCTCTGTCTTTTCTTCTCCATGTTTTACCGGGGTGGTGCTTATTTCAACCCATATCCGAGTGCCATCCTTCCCTATTAGTTCAAGCTCGTCTGGTCCGGTAGGTCTTCCTATGGCGTTAAGCGCCAGTAGCTTGCCAGCTTTGGCTAAATATTTCGCTGGAAGAAGGTTGAGTTTGAGGAAGTTCTTCCCTATGAGCTCTTCCTTCCTATAGCCTATGATTTCCTCAGCCTTTTTGTTGCCATAAAGGAAAGTCCCTTTCAAATCATTGATGTAAACACCATCAGGCGCACTTTCTAAATAAGTCTTCAATTTCTCTTCTGATTGACGCAATTTCTCCTCCGCCCGCTTGCGCTCAGTGACGTCTAAAATCTGAGCCACTGTCTTTACTCTTCCCGCTGAATCCTTAATGGTAGTAGAGCTGATTTCCACGCGCCTCTTCTCGCCGTCTTTGCAGACAATATTGAACTCGTACCGGGGAGGAATTTTTTCTCCCCTCTGCCTTCGGATGTATCGTTCGGCGACGAGTTGTTTGCTCTCTTCGTCGATAAATTTGCGGAAATCCTGCCCAATGACCTCCTCACGAGAATATTTTGCGATTCGGCACAGCTCGTCGTTCACGTAGATAAACCGGTGGGCGTCATCTAAAATCATTATCCCGTCGTGAGAATTTTCCACGATAGAACGGAACCGCTCTTCAGACTCTAGCAATCCCTCCTCCGCCTGCTTGCGCTCGGTGATGTCCAGAAAGTTGCCTAAGGTAGCTCGTCTTCCTCGGTACTGAATGGAGGTAACCGTCTCCGTGACCCACTTAATCTGCCCACTTTTGCTAATATACCTGTATTCGTAAGGGGAGGAGGGTCCTGCCTTTAACATCTTTATCGCCTTCTCCCTGACCATTTCCCTGTCCTCAGGATGAACAATTCTCAAGGAATCCATGTCTAACAATTCATCTTCGCTATAACCGACAAGTTCCTGGAACTGAGGGCTCACAAGCTGGAACACCCGGTCCTGGACAATATAAATGCCAATGGGTGAGCTAATGGCTAAGGTCTTGAACACACCTTCCGCCCGTTTGCGCTCGATGGCATAGCGTATGGAACGTTTCAGCAGACTCCCATCCACCATCCCCTTGACCAGATAGTCCTGCGCCCCCTTCTGCATTGCTTTGATTGCCAGCGCCTCATCGTCCAGGCCAGTCAGCACTACAATAGGTATACTTGGTGCTTGAGCCTGCACCTTGACCATGGTATCTAGGCCGTGGCTGTCCGGTAGCAAGAGGTCCAGCAGAACCACATCCCAGCTCTCCTTATTGAGGTGCTCTAGAGCATCACTGAGCCGCTCGACATGTGTCAGCTCGAACCCTGTCCCTCCTCCGGACACCATTGCCCGAATGAGGTGGGCATACTCAAGGTTGTCCTCAACCAGCAGGACTTTATTAGGTTTATCGCTCATCTCTTTCTCTTTTGTAGCAGTTTCACAACGCTTGTCAGAAATCCTCACCCCCAACCTGTTACGCATCCCTAGCTCAGGCACTACTAATAACCGGTAGTTACCTGTGTAACCAGCCCGGTTGTATCGCAGGAATAGGTGCCCTTGGTTGTTCTCGTTCGCAGGTAGTTTGGATACAATGGCTTGCCCGTAGGAAAAGCCGACATATCATTGGTGGCTGAGGTAGCCGTCACTGTCTTTAGGCTTTCCTTTGCCATCATGGTGTCCGTAGCTGTCTGGATGGTTACTAGCTCGGCTTTTCCCGCCTCCGTCTGACCGGTGCCAATAAGCCCGGTTACATTGGGCAGGATTACCGCGGCCAATACCCCGATAATGGTGATGACAATAAGCAGCTCTATCAGAGTGAAGCCCTTATTATTCTGGTGAATCCTTTTCATAAACCTACCTCCTTTTAGCTAATCAATGTTGACTTTTGACCATATTAAAGCATAAAAAAAGTCTTTTGTCAACGCTGCACTTGTGTAGATGTCTATATTTGCCTCTAGTTAGCGCTAAACTTGTGTAGATATCTACAGGAAGATATACGGGAGAGTAATTATCTATATGGGCAAACTTCCTGACGGGTTTAGCGGAGGTAATTTGGAGGAGGTGTCACTTACCTGATTACAGCCAAGAACTGGTCAAGAGGATTCTAAAGAGGATTCTAAAATAAATCCATGCTTAAGTATCTCTCGCCTCTATCGGGCAAGATGGTAACTATAGTTTTAACTTTTTCTAATTTGCGGGCAATCTCTAAGGCAACAAAGACATTTGCCCCGGAAGAAATGCCAACCATCAATCCTTCTTCTTTTATCAATCGTCTTGTCATATCCACGGCGTCAGTGCTTTTTACTTTAATCACCTCATCGATGAGAGCCATGTTCACCAGAGTGGGGATAAATCCTGGGCCTATTCCCTGTATTATATGTGAGCGAGGCTGTCCCCCGCTCATTACCGCCGATTCGGCGGGTTCTACAGCAACAATTTTTACATCGGGGTAGACCTTTTTCAATGCTTCAGCCACGCCCATTAGGGTGCCCCCGGTACCAACCCCGGCGACAAAAACATCAATCTTATTTCTTACTTCTTTCAGAATCCTCTTGGCGGTAATTTCTCTATGGGCGGCAGTATTATCAGGATTTTCAAATTGCCTCGGCAACCAGACATCCTTATTTCCCTTGGCCAGCTGCTCAGCCTTCTTTATGCTGCCGGCAAAGCCTTCTTTTTCCGGGGTTAAGACAATCTCGGCACCAAAGGCTCGCATCATCTGTCTTCTCTCTTTGCTCATATGCTCCGGCATGACGGCGACAAATTTGTAACCCTTTACCGGGGCGAGCATGGCAAACGATATGCCGGTATTGCCGCTGGTCGCTTCTATAATCTTGCCTCCCGGTTTCAGCAGTCCCTTCTTTTCCGCTATATCAATCATGTACAGAGCCATTACGTCCTTTATGCTACCACTTGGGTTCAGGGCTTCAAATTTAGCCAGGATAGTTGACTTTGTGTTGTTTATTTTAGCCAGGTTCAAGACGGGGGTATTTCCCACCATCTCTAATACGCTTTTCGCCATTTTAGGGCTCCTTTGTATCTGTTGACGCCTATGGGTTTTTATGATAGTGTAAGCTTTGTTGACTATTCTCGTCAACAAGCCGGGTTAGAGATTAGGGGAGATGGTAGGCAACACGGAGAAGTTTCCCATACTGCGGGTGACCGAGAAGAGTAGGGACAGCACTGTTGATGAGGTGGTCACGGAATTCCCTCTTGTCATTACCCTAGATAATCACGAGGTGGTAACCTTACTCTGCTCTCCGACAAATCTAAAGTATTTGGCTGTTGGTTTTCTTTTCTCCGAAGGGTTAATAAAAAGCAAAGACGATATCAAGGAGATAATAGTTGACGACGAGAGAGGCATGGTGCGGGTCGAAACTAAGGGGGTGGTTAGTCAGCCTTCGGATAAGCGGCTGATAACCTCGGGAGGAGGGAGGGCTCCTTTTTACCATGTCCAGGGTCAGGCAAAGGTAAAATCCAATATTGAAATATCAGCCCCAGAGGTCCTTGCCCTGCTCGACGAGTTTGTCCAGCGCTCAGCAGTGTTTAAGGCAACCGGTGGTGTTCACAGCGCGGCTCTGTGTGATACCAAGCGCATTTTGGTCTTTAGTGAGGACATTGGTCGGCATAATGCCATTGATAAAATCTTCGGGGAATGTATGTTGGAGGATATACCAACAGCGGGGCATTTGGTAATCACTAGTGGCAGGGTCTCGTCGGAGATAGTGCTCAAGGTGGCGAGAAGGGATGTTCCACTGCTTATCTCCAAAGCTGCTCCCACCAACATGGGGGTGAGGTTAGCCAACGATTTGGGCATAACTCTCATTGGCTTTGCCCGGGAGAAAAGGATGAACCTATATACCAATGAGTGGAGATTAAGAGGTGGCTAAACTGGAACAGTTGGCTAATATAGTCCTGTTTATTACCACGGCTAACGCTGAGGAAGCGCAGCGAATAGCCAGTGTGCTGCTGAAGGAAAGGAAGGCAGCCTGTGTCAATATTGTGCCCGGCATTAGCTCTTTCTTTTGGTGGCAGGGCAAGCTTGATTCGGCTGAGGAAAGCCTTCTAATTGTTAAAACTAAAGCATCGGTACTAGATGAGGTTGTTAATCTGGTTAAGGAGCATCACCGCTATAGTATTCCTGAAGTAATCGCTTTGCCTATTATCGGTGGTAATCAAGATTATCTGGAGTGGCTTGGTAGAGAGGTAAAACAAAGCGGCAGGGGTGACTGACCATGCTTACTAAGGATGAACTGGGAAGATACGATAGGCAGATAATGATTCGAGGCTTCGGGCCGGAGGGACAGGAGAAGCTCAAGCGGGCAAAGGTGTTTATTGCCGGTGCCGGTGGGCTTGGCTCTGCGGCAGCCACATATTTGACGGCGGTTGGGGTGGGAATGCTCCGCATTGTTGACCATGACCGGGTAGAGCTTAGTAATCTGAATCGCCAGGTTTTGCACTGGCAAGAAGACATCGGCAAAGGAAAGGGTGATTCAGCGGCTCGGAAGCTGGGGAAGCTGAACCCAGAGGTGAAAATAGAAGCTATTGATGAGATGATAACCGAAGCCAACATTTATCAGCTTGTGGCTGGCTTTGACTTAATAGTTGATGCTATGGATAACCTGCCGACCAGGTATCTGCTAAATAAGGTGGCGGTAGAGAAGAATATCCCCCTTTTTCATGGGGCGGTCCATGGCTTTGAGGGGAGGGCATTGACGGTAATCCCGGGGGAGACTGCTTGCCTGTGGTGTGTCTATCGGGGGGTTACCCTTGAGGGGAAATTCCCGGTGGTTGGGGTCACACCGGCGGTTATCGGCTGCATACAGGCAACAGAAGTGATAAAATACATCGTTGGGATTGGTCAGCTGCTAACCAATAGACTGTTGGTCTACGACGGACTGAATATGAAATTTGCTGAGTTCAAGCTCAAGAAAGACCCGAATTGCCCGCATTGTGGTGAGCTGGCGAGGGGTAAGAAATGAGTGTACGAATCAACCTTCACCCCAATTTGTATCAGTTTACTAATGACCAGGTAATAGTTGAGGTTGAGGGCAGGACCGTTGGCGAGTGCGTTAACCAGTTGGTTAAACGGTTTCCTCGGGTTAAGTCGATGCTATTTGATAAGAGTGGTAACTTGCTCAACTATGTTGATATCTATGTTAATGGGGAGAGCTCCTACCCGGAGGAGCTGGCTAAGCCGGTCAAGGACGGTGATGAGATTCATATAACACTTATAATCGCCGGGGGTTAGACGAAGGTAAATCTCAACGGAGGTGAAGAATAATGGAACAAAAGATAGTCTATTTCCCCGAACCTGGGAGCCAGAATACCGATGAAGTACTTCGCATTGCTAAGCTTCGGGCAAAAGAGCTGGGCATTAAGAGTATCTTAGTCGCCTCTACCAGCGGAGATACGGCGGTAAAAGCGGTGGCGGCATTTAAGGGAATGAGGATGATTGCGGTGAGCCACTTTACCGGCATGAGAGGGCCAAACACTCAGGAGTTCACCGAGGAAAACAGGCAAAAAGTGTTAAGCAAGGGTGGCGTCGTGCTTACTACCGCCCACGCCTTTACCGGACTGGGCGGCGCGATGCGCAAGAAGTTTAATATGTATCTCCTTGGGGACGAAGTCGCCAGTACCCTGCGCATCTTTGGGCAGGGGACGAAGGTAGCCTGCGAAATAGCCCTGATGGCGGCTGACGCCGGCTTAGTGCGCACCGACGAGGATGTCATCTCTATAGGTGGCACTCATGCCGGGGCAGATACGGCTTTAGTTCTGCAGCCGGTCAATTCTGTAGACTTTTTCGACCTCAAGATTAAGGAAATTCTCTGCAAGCCCCACTTCTAATGTCTTAATGAGACCGGCGGACCTTTATTATTTCCGCTAGGATGCTGACCGCTATCTCCTCCGGTGTCTGAGCCTGTATTTCCAAGCCGATGGGGGCATGGACTCTATCTAGTTGTTCCCGGGATATTCCTTTGGCTAGCAGGTGGGAGAATACAGTCTCAACTTTGGTTTTACTGCCTATCATGCCGATATATTTAGCTGGGGTGCCCACTGCCCGTGCCAACACCAGTTCGTCATGCTGATGACCCCGGGTAACAATCACGATGTAGCTTGATTTGTCTATTTTCAGCTTGGAGAATGATTTGCTGAAGTCCTCGGCTAGAAGAACGTCGGCTTCAGGGAATCGGTTGGGGCTGGCGAATTCAGCCCGGTCGTCAATGACGGCAATCTTGAGGCCAAGGAGTTTACCCATTTTGGCCAGTGGTAGCGATATATGGCCGCCACCAAAGATGTATAGAGTAGGTGTGGTCAGAATAGGTTCAATAAACACCTCTAACTCCCCACCGCAGACCATCCCCGTCTCCTCCACTGCCTTGGCGGTTAAGCTCATATGGAGGCGCTTTGGTTTGCCCTGCTTTATCACTTTAGTCGCTTCCTCGATTACCTGGGCTTCCAGGCTGCCGCCACCGATGGTGCCAAGGATGCTACCGTCAGCCCTGACCAGCATCTTGGCTCCCTCCTCTCTGGGCGTGGAGCCGGTGGCTGAGACTACAGTGACCAGCGCTGCCTCTTCCCCCCCAGCCTTAACCCTGACTATTTCCTGATAGATATCATCCATTTCGCCGCCTCTAAACATTGAAGCGCATCAGTATCGCCTCTAAAACTCCGTCCGCAATTGTGCTCATCTTGGGGCGGATAGTAAAACAGGCCTTCTTACTTCCTGTCGGGTCTATTTCCCCCAGTTTTGTCCCCGGCACTACCTTCGTCCCGCGGCGCATCAGGGCTCGAATGATGCCGTCTATCTCCGCCTTGACTGCCTGCCCGGCTACGGAAGCAATTATTTCGCCAGCGGCAACCAAATCCCCTATTTCTTTGTCAGTCTGAAATAGACCATTTTTAGGGGAATGCAGCACCCGCTCAAAGGTTAAGCCTTCTATGGCAACGGGAATTCCAGTGTTTCTTTCGGCTTCCCCGTTAAGGATTACCTTACCCAGGTTCTCGCTGCTATTTGTCTCCACCACTACGTGAACATCTTGACCTGCCTGGAAGCCAGGACCTAATCCGATTACTAATGGAGCATCGGTAATCTTTGTCCCCAGGTTTTTTTTAGCCATTATCGCGTCAACCAGTACGTCAGGGTTAAGGTCTTTCTTGATTGATGCCTCTGGGTCGATGATGATGGGTATCTCGTTTTTCCGCCATACCTCGGGAATCTCGCTAGCTGAGGTAATACGCTTGGCTACTATCCCTTCCACTTCCTTTGTCCCATCATATATCGCCTCACAAAAGGCAACTCCCCGGCTGACGGCTAGGGGTTGGGCGGTTTCCGTAAGACAGACGTGGAGGTGGGCACGGGCCAGCCTATGGGCGACGCCACTGGCTACCTCTCCGCCACCTCTGATGAGGACGACCAACTTGGTTAATTTTATACTCATCTTTTTGCTTCCGCGCCGGTGAGACCGCCAAAAATTATATCATAGGGGGAGAGATAAGGCTAGCGAGTATTCGGAACTGGCTCATCGCTCAATCCCGATTGTTGGTAAGCTGGCACTTTGAATGCTATAATAAATAGCTCGTAAGATGGGGGGTAACCATGGTTAACCTGGATGGACTACTAATTTACCAGCAGGTTGATACTTCGGGGATGCTTAGCCATCTGCATGACTTTCCTGAGCAGTGTGAGCGGGCGTGGGAAAAGGTCTTGAGGTTTGACCTCCCCCGAGGATATACCACAATAGATAAGGTTATTATCCTGGGAATGGGTGGCTCGGCTATTGGTGGTGATGTAGTCCGCCGTCTCGCTCTGGGTGAAAGTAAAACGCCCGTCTGGGTACATCGCGATTACGGCTTGCCTCCGTTCATTGACGAGGATACACTGGTCATTGCCTCAAGCTACTCCGGGAACACCGAGGAGACTATCTCCGCCTTTACCCAATCGCTTAAAACCCCGGCGAAAAAGCTCGTATTCACCACCGGCGGTAAACTTAAAGAGCTGGCAGAAGAGAAAGGCATCCCTGTTTTTCTTATCGATTACCCGGCACCCCCCAGAGCCGCCTTCCCCCACAGTTTCGTCCCTCTGGTCGGCATTTTCCAGAAACTTGGTTTGCTTAGAGATAAGTCAGCCGATTTACAAGAAGGATTACATATTTTGAATAAGCTATCCAAGGACCTGGTTGAAACCACCCCCCTATCTTCTAATCCGGCAAAGCAACTGGCGACTAAACTTTGGGGGCGTGTGGTAATAATCTACGGGGCAGAGCTCCTCTCCGAAGTAGCCCGGCGCTGGAAGACCCAGCTCAACGAGAACAGCAAGACTTGGGCTTTCTTTGAGCTTTTCCCTGAGCTCAACCATAATGCCGTATTGGGCTATGAGTTCCCCTCCCCGGTAAAGGAGAGGGTATTTGTGGTTTTGTTACATTCCGCTCGGCTTAGTCCCCGGAACCAGCTTCGCTATGAGGTTACCGCCGAGCTACTGACTAAAGCTGGAATCAGCCATGAATTGGTTGAAGCCCTAGGGGCAGCCGCCCTAGCCCAGATGATGAGCCTGATTCTCTTCGGAGATTACGTCAGCTTCTATCTAGCGGTATTAAATAGAACCGACCCGACGTCAATAGATTCTATAGATTTCGTTAAAAAATACCTTGCCCAGTTTAAGACTGAAAATGGCTAAAATGAAAGCATTGGTCTTGTGTGCTGGCAAAGCAACAAGGCTCAGACCCCTTACCTATACTATGACCAAGCACCTTCTTCCCGTCGCCAACAAGCCCATCTTGTTCTATGTTTTAGAACAGATTGCCGAGGCTGGCATTGCCGATATCGGCATTATCATCTCTCCAGATACGGGTAAGTTGATAAAAGATGCTGTTGGTGACGGCTCAAAATGGGACGCCCACATCACCTATATTGTCCAGTCAGAGCCACTCGGTCTGGCTCATGCAGTAAAGACGGCTCAGGATTTTCTTGGTGATTCCCCCTTCCTCATGTTTCTAGGCGATAACCTCATTGAAGGTAGTGTCAGGGAGTTCATTGAGCAGTTCAATACCTATGCCCCGGATGCCCTTATCCTCCTCAAAGAAACGCCCGACCCACGCCGCTTTGGAGTGGCTGAGCTTAATGAGAAGGGTGAGGTAATCTCCCTGGTCGAGAAACCGAAGGAGCCAAAGAGTAACCTCGCCCTGGTCGGGGCTTATGTATTCACCCCTGAAATTCATAAGGCGATAGCTGCGATTAAGCCCTCACAACGGGATGAGCTGGAGATAACCGACGCGATACAAAAGCTCCTTGAGATGGACAAAAAAGTCAGGAGTCACATCCACGCGGGGTGGTGGTTTGACATTGGTACCAAGGATGACCTTTTGTTGGCGAACCAGGTTATGCTTGATAAGCTCTCAAAGCGGGACATCATGTGACGAGCTATTCGCTTGCCAACCAACCTGATAAGGAATATAATACCGCCAAATGGTGAAGGGTTATCTTCTCATCAAGCTGGTCCCTGGGCTAGAATCCAACGCCCTATCCCAGATTCGCGCCACTCCCGGCATCAAGGATGTAAACCTCGTGTTCGGGCAGTGGGACGCCATAGCCACAGCTGAAGCCAAGAGCCTTTTTGAGCTGGCCAAGATAATCGTTAGCGAAGTGCGTGGTATTCAGGGTGTCCAGGATACTACCACGCTGGTGCAAGGCGAGCTATAGGCGACGGTTTATTCTGGAGAAAAGGGACAGAAACATATCCGAAATAATCGGAGCCGTCCTGGTAGTTATTGTTGTCTATCTTCAGTGTTACTAGCATCTAAAGACCCCATCCCCCTGACCCCCTTGAGGTTCATAAACACTCCCTATAAGCGATTGACAGATGTTTTACTGAAGCCTATTATTAAACTGAAGTGAAACATACTAGCATTGGCTATCTCCTAGTATTAAGCCTTATCCTTGCCCTGTTGGTATCAGCATCGGCTATTCCTATCTCCGCCGCGGAGGGGGAGGGGTCTATTGGGGTTTACCCCGGCGAGGGTAAAATCGGCGATGTGATTACGATTGGTGGCGGGGGTTTTAAGGCCAGTAAAACAGTTTATTTCTATCTCTCTAGTCGTGAGGCTGGTGTGGGGGATGACATTGATAAGACCTCAGCCTACGAGCTTGTGGTGAAAGCCGCTATTACTGCCGATGGTGATTTCATTAGCTCTCCTATTTTCATGGTGCCGGATAAACTCACTGATGGTAGAGTTAAGGAGGATGTGCATGGTGGCGGCTACTATGTTTACGTTACTTATAGCGGCAGTGATGAGATAATTGCCGTGGCTCGTTTTACCGTAATTGATGGTGAGATTGAGATAGACCCTGAAGAAGGCACGGTAGGTACTGAGGTTGAGATTAGCGGTGAAGGCCTGCGCCCGAATCAGAAGATTAGCGTTGAATATGAGGAGGGTGCGGTTGACATAATAAGTGGCGATCGGGAAACCGATAGCGATGGCAAATTCATATGTACTATTATTATCCCGGTGAGTCCCTGTGGTGAAAATACCATAGCTGTCATTGATGAGTCTGGCGATAGCCCTTCGGCTGAGTTTAGCGTGAAACCGAGAATAACCCTGGAGCCAACCGAACAGGCAGCCGGTAAAGAGGTGACCGTCAATGGCACCGGGTTTAGAAAAAAGGAGATTATAACTATTACTGTTGATGGTTCTCAGACTTCAACTACACCACTTTCAATATATACCAATCGCGATGGCAGTTTCAGTGCCAGCTTCCTCGTGCCTTTCTATTATGGCGGTGGCAGCAGCAAGGTAGCCGCCAGCGATGTCTACCTCAATAGTGCTTCGGCCCAATTGACTGTTCTGCCGGGCATTGCTTTAGACCCAATCACGAGCCCGACCTCGCCTGGTCATGTTGGCACGGAGCTAACCGTCCGTGGCGCTGGCTTTACCGTCGGCGCTCCAGTTACCATCACTTATACCAATACTGACGAGTCCATCCCGGTAGCTACAGCTACAGTTGATGCTAACGGTAATTTCGAGGCGAAGTTTGCTGTCCCGCCTAGCGCTGCCGGAGACCATACTATAACTGCCACCGACGGCACCAGCACCCTAACCTCCGCCTTTACTATGGAATCAAAAACACCACCGGTGCCGTTGTTGCTATTGCCTAAAGTCACTAGCCCAGCAGAGGCGGAGGCACACTTTGATTGGGGAGATGTTACTGACCCCAGCGGTGTGAGCTATACCCTTCAGGTTGCGTCTGATGCTGACTTTACTACTATAGTGCTGGAGAGGGAGGGCTTGACCGACTCGGAATATACTCTGGCTGAAGGAGAGAAGCTGGAGCCAACCGGGAAGAAGGCATACTACTGGAGGGTGAAGGCAGTAGATGGCGCTTCTAATGAGAGTGAATGGGCGTTCCCATGGTTATTTTACGTTGGCTCTTCTCGGACTTCACTATCTGGTTGGGTCTGGTATATTTTTTATGGGCTCGGCGTACTGCTACTAGGTATCGTCAGCTTGTGGCTGCTAAGATGGCGCCGCAGGTAATCTGAGCTTTCTTTCCTCATCTTAATCATTCGGTGGGGCATTTCTAGGACATTATTCCTATTACTTTATTACTACCATCTAGTAGCCTGTTTGGGTGATTGTCTTGAGAAGTAAGATGATTTACAGTAGTGAGAAGTAAGATGATTTACAGTAGTAAGAGGTAAGTTTAAGGTAGTTTGGGAAAAGGAATAAGATATGGCAAATAATAATAATGAAGAGATTAATCCCATGCTGACGACAAGTGATGTCGCTCGTCTTCTCAACGTACATATGAACACGGTGAGGCGGTGGAGTAATCAGGGGGTACTAAGGGCATACCGCATCGGTTCCCGAGGTGACCGGAGATTCCGCCGTGAGGATATTGACCGCTTTCTTGCGGAGGAGGCAAAGATGCCAGGGAAGAGAATCCCTGCTTAGACAGATTAGCTCTGAAGGGCAAGGGAAACCATGGTTTGAATAGGACTTTAATACTATTTTAACGCTAGTTTTATGGATAGTTAATTCCGATAATCTAAGATTAGGAATGGGCAACTTGAGTAGAGAAACGATTAGTATTGACATTTACCAGGTGGCTAATTACACTTAACTTGAATGGGTGTGAGTGGAGATAAAATGCGTCAGTTGGAAGTCGGTCCGGAACTGAAAGCCCAGGTTAGAGAGTATCTGCGGAAGCAGGGCTACGAAATAACCGAGGGTGCTAAACTCGTGGGGAAGTCGGGGATTGAGCATACCTTTGATATGCTGGCGCAAAAGGATGACGGTTTTACTACCTACACTATTGCTATCTGCTTTGCCGCTGGTGGTGATCGGCAGGCGGAGGTGAACACCATCTTTAGTTTTGCTAACAAAGCCTACGACACCGGCATTCTTACCCGGGTTCTTGTTGCTACTCCGGAACTTAGTCCGGAGGCAAAACAATTGGCGCAAAAGCAGCGAATAAAGGTCGTTGCTGCAGAAGAGATAGAGACGTTATTTGAGTCAAAACCGGTGTCGCCGCTTAAGGCAAAGCAACCTTTTAGGTTTGAGACGAAGGAGCAATTAGTTGAGTCTTTAGTCAATCTGGGCTACCGGGTTGAGGAGAAAGCCAAAGTTAGAGGCCGGTCAGGAGTTGAATATACCTTTGATATATTGGCTTATTCTAACAGTGACCGGGTTGGTCAGAGCCTAGGTATAGATTTCCTAAGTGCTGACGAAGAAGTAAGTCTGGAGCAGGTATCCTTATTTGATACTAAAGCCTACGAGGTTGGCATTGATGATAAAACTATCATTGTCTCGCCGCGGCTTAGTCCTGAGGCGAGAAAATTTGCTGAGCACCAGCGGATAAAGGTCTTTGAGTTAGGTGAAAAACCGGTTGCCAAACCCACGCCAGCCAAAGAAAAGCCCGCTCCGCCGGAGGAGAAACCAGCTAAAGCAGAAAAGTCAGAGGCTCTCGCCGCTGAACCTCGGCCCAAGCATGTTAAGCAGACGCCCCAGCCTGAAGCATTGCAATTAATCCCTGAGGTGATGGCGAGAAGGTATAATGCCATCCCCCTGGCGATATCGGGTAACACATTACAGGTGGCTATGGCTGATCCCACTGATATCTTTGCCCTTGAAGCTTTCTCCGCCCTAAGCCGGATGAGGATTAAACCTATAGCTGCCAGTGCCAGGGAAGTCCGAGACGCTATAGACTTTAACTACAAAGGCTATGGCGACATTGAAAAGCAGCTTTCTCTTATCTCTATCTCTACTGAGGCGGCTGGGGAGAGGGTTGACATTACTGCCGATACTGATGCCCCTCTGGCTCAAGCTCTTAACCTTATTGTTGAAGAGGCAGTCAAAGCCCGCGCCTCTGACATCCATATTGAGCCGGAAGAGGAGAGATTAAGGGTACGCTACCGTATTGATGGCATCCTGCAGGATTTGATGTCTCTGCCGTCGAACATACATTTGGCTCTCATTTCCCGAATTAAAATCTTGTCTAATCTGAATATTGCCGACCGTCACCGTCCCCAAGATGGTCAGTTCTCGGTCAAGGCTAGAGGGCGGGATATAGATATTCGAGTAGCTACTGCTCCCACGGTTAATGGTGAGATGTCAGTGCTACGCCTTTTGGACAAGTCAGTGGCTACTATAGGATTAGCTGAGCTTGGCCTGCTACCTGATAGCCTGGCAAAGTATGAAAGCCTGCTTAAGGTTCCCTATGGCATGATTTTGATTAGCGGTCCTACCGGAGCTGGTAAGACTACTACCATGTATGCCTCAATCAATTCTCTGGACTGCTTGGGGAGGAACGTCATTACCATTGAAGACCCGGCGGAGTATCGGTTTAAGGATATTAATCAGATTCAGGTTAATCCTCAAGCTGGCATTACCTTTGCCACCGGACTACGGTCTATACTTCGTCTTGACCCCGATGTAATAATGGTCGGTGAGATACGCGATGCGGAAACAGCTAACATAGCCGTTCAATCAGCTTTAACTGGGCATCTGATGCTAACTTCGGTCCATGCTAGTGATGCTGCCGGTGTGCTGTCTCGTCTCCTTGACCTGGGCATAGAGCCCTTCTTGGTAGCCTCAGCGGTTATTGGTGTTGTCGCCCAGCGGATGGTGCGGCGCATTTGTCCTGAGTGTAGCCACCTTATTGAGGCTCCGGTGGTAGAGCGAATGGCTTACGAAAAGGAAGTCGGAGAGAAGCGGACTGAATTCCTATACGGTACCGGTTGCAAGTCGTGTGCTTATACCGGTTATCGGGGGCGAACTGGTATTTTCGAGATTCTAACTATGAGTGACGCCGTAAAGACAATGCTGGCTAGTCAGACTAGCGCTAGCCAGGTTCGCACTCAGGCAATTAAAGAGGGCATGATAACGATGATGAATGATGGTATGCGTAAGGTGAAGGCGGGTATTACCACCCCGTCGGAAATACTGCGCAGTGCCTACTCTCCAGACTAGTGATTTGGAGGTTCTATGGATTACCAGTATATAGCTTACACTGCCGATAGAAGATTAGTCAGAGGCAGGCTTTCGGCGACCAATGAGGAAGCTGCCACCAGTCTGCTAAGTTATGGCGGCTATCAGGTGGTTAGCCTGAAGTTGGTGACTCCATTTTTTAACAGCGAGAAGCTGTTCGCTCGCTTTTCCCGGGTGAGGTCGAAAGAAATAGTATTGTTTTCCCGGCAGCTAGCTTTACTCCTTGAATCGGGCACTGATATTGTTACCTCCTTAGAGCTACTACAGAGCCAGATAACAAATCGCACCCTTAAGGGGGTGATTGGTAATGTAGCCTCTGACATTCGCGGTGGCAGTTCATTATCAGTAGCTATGGGTAAACACCCTCGGGCTTTCCCTGAACTCTACTATCGGACAATAGCTGCCGGTGAGCAAGCGGGTAATCTAGAAATAGTACTGAGGCAAATGGCTGACTATCTGGAGAGGGGAGTCCTGACCGAGAAGAAGATTAAAAGCGCCTTAATGTATCCCATTATGCTTGCCGTGGTCGCTTTTGTGGTGGTAACCGTACTTGTCACCTTCGTTTTACCCACCTTTACCAGTCTATACAGTGCGTTTGGCGCTGAATTACCTTTGGCAACGAGGATGCTTATTGGCCTGTCTGATTGGCTTATTGCTTATGGGCTTTATATGCTGCTGGGGATAGTAGCAGTGGCTGTTGTGGGCTATATCTATATTAGAACGCCAGCCGGGAAATACCAGTGGGATAGTCTATTACTCCGCTTACCCGTAATTGGGCGAGTTAATGTGCTTACTGAGCTTGCCCGTTGTTGCCGAACTATGTCGCTCCTTTTCCGGGTTGGCTTGCCTTTACCCGAAATCATGGCTCTGGCAATTCGCGGTAGTAGTAATAAGGTTATGGCTAAGGCTCTAACTGAGGCTCAGCAGGAGTTGATTAGGGGCGAAGGCTTATCCAAGCCTATGGCAAAGAGGAAGCTGTTCCTGCCTTTGATGGTGCAGATGGTTGGTGTTGGTGAGGAAACCGGTAACCTTGATAATACACTGACTACCGTGGCTGAGAGCTATGAGGTTGAGGCTGATGATAAAACTAGCTCGGCGGTGGGACTTATTCAGCCAGCATTAGTTATCGCTATTGCCTTGGTGGTTGGTTTTATTGCTGTATCTCTGTTTTCCGCGATGTATGCTATCTATGGGCAGGTTAATTTCTAATGAAAAGCGAAAAAGGTTTCACTCTAGTTGAGACGATTATAGCCTTGCTTTTGCTGGGTATAGTTGCCGTTGCCTTCCTGGGTGGCTTATCTACCGCCTCTAAGGCTATCTTTATTGCTGACGAGCGAGCTACTGCGGAAAGTCTGGCTCGCACCCAGATGGAATATGTTAAGAACCTGCCTTATGATGATGATGCTACTTCTTACGAAGCATCGGTTCCTCAAGACTACGTTGACGCTGGCTATGAAGCTACGATTGATGTTGTTAGGCTTTTATCTGATCCCGATGACCCTGAGAGCGCCCCTCTTGAGGGTATCCAGAAGATAACAATTACCGTTGAGCATCTTGGTAGGCCGATAATCACATCGGGAAATTGTACGCTAGAGGGTTATAAGGTAAACCGATGATATTTCACAGGCTAGGATTAATCAATAAGAACCAGAGGGGTTTTACTTTTATTGAGATAATAATAGTTATTGCTATTGCTGGTATTATCACTGGTGGCATTACCACGACTATCTTTCAGGTGCTTACCGGGAGCGCCCGCACCAATAACCATATGACTGCGGTCAGGCAGGTGCAGAATGCTGGCTACTGGGTCAGCCTTGATGCCCAGATGGCGCAAAGTATTATTTTCGATGACCCGGCAACTTCAGGAGTTACTGAATTTCTTACCTTGACTTGGACTTATTGGGATAGTGGTGAGGTGAATCGGGTCGCTTATACCTTCGTCAATATTCCTGACAGTACTCTTAAAGACCTGCAGCGAATTCATACTAGCGGTGTAGCCACAGTTGAGACTGGTATTATAGCTCGATTTATTGACCCTGATTTGACAACGGTTGAGTGGAGGCTTACCGGTGGTGGTGGTGGTGGTGGTTTCAGCTTGCCTGATAAGTACGATGCTTTCACAATTACCGGCGGTGCTGTAGCTAGCAGTGGCACCATAACTGTTACCGCGCCAGGAGACGTATTGACGGCAACCCCTTCGGGCGGGGCTACTGTAGCTGGCAGTGACACTGACCCGGTAACAATTAACAAAGAGTCAGGCCCGGTGCCGTGGACAACTCCCGCGGGTGGCGGCCAAATTATTGTTGAGCGGAATGAGAGCAGTGCTGGCCTCGTCGGTTACTGGGCAGCCCCAACCGGAGATGCGACTGCTGCCATAACCTACGATCCTAATGGGAATGCTAGTATTGTCGGTGGTGGTGGTAAGCTTATCTTTACGGTAACTGCCACGGTGCAGGAACAAAGTGAGACCCGGGTATATGAAGTTGCCCCCAGGCCGGGCTCATAGCCACTAGTTGTGGTAGTGTGATAATATGTGGAGGAGGCTGATGAAAAGGACACTGAATAAATTAATAAGAGGCGAGAGGGGACAGGCGCTGATTATAGTCCTGGTCCTGATGCTTTTGGGCGGACTTATCATCGCCCCGCTTCTGTCTTATATGAGCACCGGGCTTTGGACGGGGAAGGTAGTCTATGAGAATAGGATGATGGAGCTTTATGCCGCCGATGCCGGGGTGGAGAACGCCATTTACTTCATGAAGACCAATCCCGGCTTCCCTACCCCAGTTACAGTACCAACTCCAGATGTTAATAGCCGAACTCTCGACGTCAACATTGAGACGACTACCGACCCCAAAGTCTATAAAATAACTTCTACTGCCACTGCGAACGATAAGTCAACGACGATTGTTGCTTATGTGGGGTTCCCTCCTGGCTTGTTCGACCAAGCACTGACCACTCTGGATGGAGATATCTACATCGAGAATAATATAACAATAGGTTCATCTCCCGACCCTCACAAAGGTAACGTTTTTGCGCAGAGTACTGACCCAACGAAGGGAAATATTGTTGCGGGTGGCAAAACGTGTACATCGCTAGGCTCCCCCTATATAGATGGTAAGGCTGAAGCCACAGGCTGTATAGGACCCAACATACAGTCTTACTATCCCAAAGAGCCAGGGCACGCGCCTATAGATTTTCAATCCTTGATTAATACTTTGAAATCTACCATAATAGACCCCGCAAAAGACGAGGCCCAGAATGTAACTCCGCCTGCGGAACCCCCCGGTACCATTACCATAACCGGCAATTGGTCACCCGCCGCTGGCACCTACAACAATAGCTATCATGTGACGGGGAATTTTAGTATTTCATCAGCAGGCACGGTAACTATTGGCGGCACGCTAATTGTAGACGGGAACTTCTTCGTACAAAATAACTCGGTTGGGGTTTTCAACGGCCCGGTATACGTCAAAGGATATGCAACTATTAGTGCCTCAGGCGGCGCAGTGCAAAACATCATTTTCAATGATATAGTCCGTATCGAGGGCCACTTGCAGGTAATTCCCCAAAGTGCGACCAGGACTTACACTTTCTGGAACAATGTTTATGTTGGCGGTTATGTACGACTACAAACAGGGCCTATGCTGATTGATTTCAAGGGGAATCTGTACGCTGGTGGTGCTGACCAGTATAATGGTTATGTCTTACTTCTTCAAGGTAGTAACCTAACTTTTAGGGGCATTGTTTACGCCAAAGACGAGGGCACAGGTAGAGGTCCCACTAACACGACTATTAAATGCAGTGCAACTACAGTGAATATAACTGGCGGGGGCCCCATAATAGGCACGAACAAGGTAAATTTTGAAGGCGGGAATGCCCAGGTGACTAAAATTCCACTCATCATGTCAGAGCAGGGTACAGGGCAGGGCGCTATTTTATTAACCGGAACCGCGGACTTCACAGTGTACCTGTACGCACCCTATGGTGAAGCTAGATTAGGAGGCGGGTCCATCACAGGCGGCGTTACGGCCAAGAGTGTTTACATTACCAGCAACTCTATTACTATTAGCTGGAAATGGCTTCAACTGGAGGGTCAAGGTTCCAGCATCCCCATCATCATCTCCTGGGAAACTAATGTAGCAGTAGCAGAGGAGTAATTAATGAGGTTAAGTAGAACAGCCTGGTTAGTTTTAGGAATTGGCATTTTCGTTATTGCCTTCGCTACCCTGTTTACCATCAATTCCGGGCATGCGAAAGAGCAGGAGCAGCTAAAAGACAGCTTGAATAAGGCTCAAGCTCAGCTGCCCAAGCTCGTTTCTAACAGAGAGGATCTGGAAAGTCAACTAGCCGAGCAGCAAGACGCACTGGCTGAAGCTGAATCATTACTCACTACGGCTCAGGCAAAATTCCCTGTCAAAGTGGAAAGCGTTGACTACGACGAGATATTATTTGGTATTGCTGATGATTGTGACCTAGAGGTATCTAAGCTCACCTCTGAAGAGCCGCAGGAGGCAAAGGTACCGATAAATCCGGGCGACAAGAAGTCGGAGAATATTATCTATACTACTACCGCTTTTGAAGTAACGCTGCAGGCAGTAGGCTCACCTCCGGTAACAGTGGAGGCGTTTGAGGATTATATTGATGATACTATAGATAATGTGCTTGACTTTGTTAAAGAAGTGGTCACCGGTGGGCATTTCACCAGCGCTACTATAGAGTCGGTGAATATGCAAAATCTTGAACCCCCGGAGGATGAGGAACTGGAAGGTGCTGCGAAGCCGGCAGCTACTATTACGCTTGTTATCTATAGCTACAAAGGGGAATAATTATGGCAAGAAGAGTTACTACCTTATTTATTAGAGATGACGCTATTCTCCTGCTGGTAGTTGAGGGGAAGCGGATAAAGCAATGGGCGAGCTTACCTCTGGAGCCAGGTCTGGTCAGCCAGGGGCTTATCATGGATGAAGCCAGGGTAGCTGATGATGTTACCAAGCTGTTTAAACTGACAAAGATAGGGGCAAGGAGGGTCATAGCTGGTCTCAGCGGGCTCAATTCCTTATATCGCCTACTTTCCCTGCCCGAATTGCCGGAAGCGATACTACCTGAGGCAGTAAAGCAGGAGGCGAGAAGAGTGATACCGGTACCTTTAGAGGAGGTCTACCTTTTATATCAGCGCCTTCCTGCCTCCCCGGGAGAAACGCGCCTTTTCTTAGCTACCTTCCCCCGTAATGCGGCTGACGTCTTGATTAGGACGTTACGCCGGGCACGGGTTGAGCCATACCTTATGGACTTAGCTCCGTTAGCCCTGTGCCGAACCCTGGATAAGCCCAGGGCGATAATTGTTAATGCCCGGTTAGACCACCTTGACGTTATGGTTATGGAGGATAGGCTCCCTCAGCTAATCCGCCGACTATCCCTACCCGGTGAGGTTGTACCGTTAGCCGAAAGATTACCCGCTATTACGGAAGAGGTTGAACGGACTGTTGCTTTCTATAATTCCAGCCATAAGGAAAAGCCTTTAGATTCAGCGGTGCCGATGTTTGTTTGCGGTGACCCGGCACAGGCGCCGGAGAGCTGGCAATCACTGGCGGGTAGGTTAGGGTCTCCGGTGTCAATGTTGCCATCGCCCCTAGAATCTCCTGAGGGCTTTGACCCTAATGAATTTATGGTCAATATTGGTCTGGCACTTAAGGAGCTACCGCTGGAAGGGGCTAACTATTCGTTAGTGAATTTTAACGCCCTGCCTGAGGTTTATTTACCCAAGCGGGTGCGTTTATCGAGCATCCTTATCCCGGCTGGTCTCATAATCGGCGCTGGCATATTGGTCTATATGGGATTTCAGGTTCGCAATAATATGGCTCAGAATGAGTTATTGCGTTCTGCCTTAACCCCGCTTGATAGCCAGATTACCGCGGAGCAGAAGAAGATAGGAGCGTTACAGGAGCAGATTAAGCAGGTAGAAGCCGGCGTTGCCCCAGTGCAAGCCAGGGCGAAAATTTTTGACGATACATTCAACGAGCTGGAAGTGGGTCGGGAACAGATGGATGCAGATTTGAAATACATTGTCGATAAAAAGCCGGGGGTGATAGATTTTACCACGGTTAACCACGAGGGCGAGTCGGTAACTGTATCTGGCGTAGCCCCGGATGAGGATGACATTGATGCCATTTTCAGATATGCCCGAGACCTGAGAATCAAATTCGCTAGTGTTGCCATCTCAAGAATTTGGGCGGAACCCGACCCTGATCATCCTGAGCAGATTATGGGGTATAATTTTGAGTTTCTCTTGAGCAGGGGGTGAGGAATGGATATCTTTTTATTACTTCAGAGAGCTAAGGCAGCAGATGCCTCTGATTTGCACATGGTTGTCTCCAGTCCGCCATTGCTGCGGGTTAATGGCAGCCTGCAGGCACTGGATGGTGTTGCCCCATTAACTGCTGATGAGATAAGCCAGTGTTTTCTCCAGATAACTAAACCTGAGGAAAGGGAAACATTCCACCGTCACCTGGAGCTTGATTTTGGCTATACCTTACCCGGTGTCGGTCGGCTGCGCTGCAATGCTGCTCAGCAGCGTGGCGCTATTAGCCTTGCCATACGTCTGCTGCCGATGGAAATCCCGACTATAGATGACCTGGAGTTGCCCGAGATATTCAAGGAGCTTGCCCTAAAGCCAAGGGGGCTGATAATAGTTACTGGGCCTACCGGTAGCGGCAAGACCACCACCCAGGCG
>Ga0315296_10000413_pt1 | contig 39277 bp, 69 predicted proteins | sample YL17G14_18_MG_FD_203921 | JGI IMG/M metagenome (GOLD analysis project Ga0315296, IMG submission 203921) | Sediment microbial communities from Yellowstone Lake, YNP, Wyoming, USA - YL17G14_18 | ecosystem: Environmental > Aquatic > Freshwater > Lake > Sediment | place: USA: Wyoming | collected... | reverse complement strand
TTCATTTATTTTATTTAATTTCTTTTTTCTTCTCGGGGGGGGGAGGGGGCTTCTTTACTTTCTATACTATTTTTTAGGTCTGTTAAAACATCTATTGAATATTGTATTCCTTCAAGATAGGCTTTTTTTACTGCCATTTTTGCAAAAACTTCTATTTCTTCTTTTGATATTGAGTTTGTGGGCATAGGGGTTAATTACTTTTAATTTTAATCTCTCCACATTTCTCACAAATACAAGAAGCATAAACTCTTTCTCCTTGTTTTTCGTTTCTGTTAGTTTGGTCTGAAACTTCATACCACAATTCTTTTGTAGTAATTCCATTTGGTATCCATTTGTGTTCACATATTATTTCTTTTTCCATAGTGGTTAGTTGGTTAGGTTTAAAAAATACTATGAGATTTTAAATCCTTTGTAAAAGTACTCAAACTGTTGTCTAAACTTGTTGTTCGGCTTTCAAAAGCCCTATCCAGTGGCTTAGACAACAGATTAAATGCTTTTATAATTTCTAAATCTTTTCCTTTATGCCTTTTTCTTCTTTTCGCACGACAAGAACGACATAATGTAGTAGATTCTATTTGTTTATTTATTATAGGGGGACAAAACTCTTTATAACAAAATCTACATTTCTTCTTTTCTTTTTCCATAGTGGTTTAGTTAAATAATTTCGCCTTCAACTATTTCTCCTCCTATTTGGTAAAGTTTTACACCAAAAACTTCTTTTGACTCTTTTGTAATTGTGTATTTTTTACTCATAGTGGTTAGTTAATTAGGTTAATATTTTTCTTAATATTTTTTGAAGATTCACTGGTGGACGGATAGGATAGTAGTATTTAATTTATTAATCAATCAGTGCAATGCACCAATTAAACTAACTTAAATATATTTTAATTTCCTTCTCGGCTTAGTCCGGCCGATTACTTAATATCCCTTATATTCTTCTTGTTGCATCCGACCTTGAAGTTTGGCAATTCTGATAAACTCCACAATTCTTTCTATTTTTGCTTTTTGCAGGCAATACTCCTTATAATCATCGCTGGCTTCAACTATTACTTTGGCTTTGGCTACCGAATATCCTTGATTGATATATCCCACTTTTAACTGGGCCACTTTTTGTTGACAATCAAAGAGTTTAATATCCTCGTCTGACAATAAGACATTAAGTTTCTGGGCAGCATCAATATAAAGGTTCGGAGAGATTGATGATTTAGTTTCCACTTGTTCTTTGAGCCAACTGATGATTGTTTCTGTTGTGATTTTAGTTTCCATTAAAATGGTATATTTTTAACATCTATATTATCTTCAACTACTGGTATCTCACTATTATCAACTCCTTTTTGGATAATAATAAACCCCTGTTCTGTAAGTTCCGCATCGGGATGGGCAAAATACCAGACATCCACAAACTTGCCGGCCACATTCTGCTTAATCTTCCACGCCTTAACTTGTTTGCCTATCCAGTTCATTGCATCCGGCCCAAAAGCATCTATCATTCCGTTAAGAGATGTTTGATTAAATCCAACATTTCCTTCCTTTCCGTTTACTTTTACTAAAAACATATTTTGGACTCCGAATTCTCCTTGTATTTCTTTCCCTTCATTCCCCACTTCCAATAAATCCCCGTCTTTGAAATCTACTCCCTTTTTTAAGAAATTCCCTATTGATACTTTTTTTGTGTATATTTTGCTCATTTTATTGTTGCTTTATTTAATAATTCTTGTTGCCTATAAATCTCCACGCAATTAGTAAAGATTTTTCGGTTGGCTTCATTGGAGATTGACCGCTTCTCCAACATCTCGCCATTTTCTTTTAGGTTAAGGATTAAGTCGCCGGTAATGTTTGGATATAAACCCATATCTTCTAACATTATATTATAGCCAGCACATTGAAAAAAGTGTTCAGAATAAATCCCACTACCAGAGGTTTTTATGTCTCCAACCCATATTTGCCCGTCTATCTCACAAACAAAGTCAACCGTTCCCGCAATAAACAACTCCTCTGAATAAATTATCTTTTCAGTTTCAAGAAATTTAACCTTGTTGTTTATAGCCCACTGAATAAAGTTATCTACCGACTTATTAGAGTTCCTGCCACTTCTAATAAATCCTTCCGAGTTCTCTATAACATCTGCTATAATCTCTGCTATAATCTCGTGAGTTTTAGTCCCATAGTCACCTGCTTTTTCTTTTCTTTTAGTATGGGCTTTGCAGGCTTCTTCTAAAAGTTCTTCACTAACAATGTAATTATACTCTTCTAGTTTCTCTCCATCTGGCATTGATAGTGATTCTTTTGGAGCATTATTTCTGATATAATCTGTTGCCATTCGTGCCGCCCAAGGGATAAGAGCAGGTTTAGCAAGAACGCCAAGTATAGTCGTGCATCCAGTCATTCTTTGTCCGTCTAAAAGATATTCGTGCTTTTCTTTATTAAATTCAAACTTTTTTGTTTTAGAGTTCATTTTATTTGGTTCTGTGAAAGGTTCAACTGACTGTCATAGACACATCCGTCTCCGAACAGTCTACTCCTGAGGTTGAGCCCTTCACAGAGAGACCGATTTAATAATTTTATACCCTCACAAGAAAAGGCCTATTGTTTTTTTCTTCATGGTCGGCGATTTCAGATTATTCACCGTTTGGTTTATCCAATTTCTTAAATGCGGAAAATCAAATTGCATTGGATGTTTGACTCTTGGAATTTTAATCATATCAATGAGAAATAAAAATAAGCTAAAGCGCCAATCAGAAGTCCAACAATAAAGCCACCGATTATTTCAACCCAGTCAATTTTTTTCGTATTGTCTTTGATAATTCCTTGCTCAATATATTTTGAGATGATTGATTTTGCAAAGTTCATAGTTTTTATTTTTGTTGCTTTTGAGGAAAGCTACTATCCTTTTGACCTGCTTCGTCGACCGATACGGGTTATCCGTTATCTTTTTTATATCTTTGCCATTCTCTTTTAGTTCCACCTCCTTTGGCGTTAAATTGTTTTCTTAATCTTTTTACTTTTACTTTTCTCATAATTTTAATTGTGCGGCTTTTTTAATTATTTGGCTTACCCTTGCTCTTTTAATCCCATACCTTTTACCGATTTCTTCTAATGTTAATTGCGGATAAAGCCCGACAATCTCTTTATCTCTAATCTCTCTTTTTTGTTTTTGTATTATATTTTCTGTCATATTGTTTTGTCTTCTGGTTGGGTTAATAATAATGGGTAGACAAGTTGACTAATTTAAGTTTATTCTATTATTTCAATCGTGTCAAGCCCTGTTTATCCACAGCCCCTATTTTTACCCCCCACCCCATATAATTACCTCTTATTGCTTAAATTAGTGGAGTTTGTTGAAGTCGTAATCGTTGTTTGCCTCAAAAAATGCTTTTGCAAATCCTGCCGGGGTAATACTTCTTCTTTCTTGTCTTGTTAATTTACCGAATACTTCTGGATGAATTTCACGACTTGCTAATCTGTCAAACTTTACCATCTTCTTTGGATTTAATGAATGATATGGCACTTCAACTTTTATTCTGCCTATTTTCTTTTTTGGTTCGTTAAACCATCCCCACACATTTGTTTTCTTTTTGTATCCATCGCCAAACTCATAAGGGTCAAATTGAAACGCCGGCTTCCCTAAAAAGTATTTCAGCATTCCATTTGGATTTTCCAACGCCCAGAACTTTAATGGCAATGTTTTTTTCTTGGTATCCTGTTTTATTTCCATACATTCCCATATTATATTCAAACATGCCCTAACGCATTCCATTCCCTCTTTTAAGTTCCTGTCTTTGTTTGCTTTTGTTCTGGCCAGCGAAAACATCGTGCAAGGCGGTGTGGCAAGGATACCATAGATATTTTTCTTTTCCGTTATCCATCGGTAGTTATCATTATGATGGTCTTTTCTAAAAATAATTTCATTGTCAGTAAATTTAGTGGCTAATATATTATATTTTGGCAAAGTTATATTTCTTACATCATATCCTGCATTTTTATATGGTTTTGACCATGCACCAGTCCCTCCACATAAATCAATTATTATTTTATTCATAAATAGTTAATTTTATAAATAGTCCATAGTTCAATCCCACCCTATCCTTTTTAATCGCACTGAGGCTTGCTGGTTGCATCGGTTTTTGGCTTTAATCCGATTATATGAGTTTTTTTACTATCCCCCTTTGTTACAGGCATATTCCTGCCACACTTCCAGCAAATTACGCCACGGGGTTCGCCTTTATCGTCCAATAAATCATAAGTTGGCTGAGCAAAAGGTTTATGTCTGGGACATATTATTGTTATTTTTTTATTTTTTCCTTTAGAACGAAATTTTAGTTTCATTTTTGAAATTCTAAATACTTTTTACAAGCACTATAAATAGACCAGTCCAACCCCACTAACTTTTGCTTTGTCTTATCAAGAATTTCGCAGGCCTTGGTTGTGTCGTTGTCACATAAGCATAAAAGTTCTTGTGCCGCCCTCAAATTACTTTTGTAGTTTTTTCTTTTTTGATTTGTTATGCTCAAATAATAATCCACCACAATTCTTATTGTATGTATTTTTATTAAATCTATAGATTCTCCAAACAAGGTTAATTGTTTCATATCGTTACGTTACGTCGTTACGTTACGTTTCGTCGTATAGTTTTTCTACAGGAACACTAAGCGTTCCGTTTGAAAATCTTTTTTTCCTTTGTTCTAACTTCCTTAATAGGAGAAGGAGTTATGCTTGTGTGCCACGTGGCCCTCATTACTGAGCCGACTCGGCTATTTTTTACAGCGTGTTAAGGTTTCCAACCTTACATTCCTATTGGCTGACACAGAGCTGATTTATGTCGCCAAGCCTGTCCGGTTTTAAGCAGGATATTACACCGGTAGCTTTTTTTGTTTTTTATACGCAAAAACCACCTCTTGCGAAGTGGTCTTTGTTTTTGGTGACTAAACCAACAGAAAGAATCATAACGCATAATTCCTTTTGTTGATTTAATTGTTTTGATTTAGTCTCCATATTCTCCTATTTTATCACAACTGAAAACCCAGTCAAGTCCTCCAGTTTCCCCTTACAAAATCCTTAGTTATTCACAGGTCGTTAAACGAAAAATCGTCGTTATCCCTAACCAGCGATTCTTCGTAAAACACGAATGTTTTTATTCCTCGCCCCCAATTCCTTCGTCTTCGCTATCGTCTGAACTTTCGTCATCGTCCTTTTCGTTCTCCTCTTCGTCTTCAATATCCAATGGGTTTTTTATTTCTTCGTCCATTTTTTTATGATTTTAATAATTTGAAACACGTCCAATGTTGCTGACCTTTTTCCGCCGCCATTTTAACAAAACATTTAATCTGGTCAAAAGGATTTTTATATTCTCCTTCACAAAATCTATCAAAAGTAGGTTTATGGAATTGCGCCAAACCAAATGCTTTCCCTAAATCGCCTATTGCGTTGGAGTTCCAACTACTTTCGCATTCAATAACTTTATACAATTCATAATAATTTCCACCATTTCCATATTCAGCAGATTTCTCGGCAAGATAACTTTTTAATACACCTGTGAGTTCATTAGAATCCATCAGAGACGAGTTTTTATCAAAGACGATGTTTTCATAGTCCGCCTTGAAATCGCCTATTTTAGGAGCGTTTGCGATGCTATTTTGGGCTGGTAAGAACCAAATAGATAGAGACGAAAAAAGTATCACCGAAGCAAAAGCAAATCTCCACGCTATTTTAAACTCATTACCTTTATTTTACCTTATCAAGAAACCCTGTCAACTTTTGCAATTCCAGCTCGGATAAAGATAACTGAAAATCCTTCTAAAATCAATCTTTGGTCTCCATTAAGTAATCCAAGAATTACCATAAGGATTCCACAAATATACGCCTTTTTTCCACTTAAAAATCCAATAAAATCTTTTATGTAATTCATTTTATTAAGTTTATTAAGTTTTTAATTTTTTGCCAGAGAACGACCAATCTCTGGAAAATTGTTAATTGTTTTTTCAAAGTGTCAATATAATCAAGAACAAAGATATTTGTGAAATAAGGTTCTGGATTTGTAGCACCTTCATACCCATTATTTGGGTCTTCATTCCATCTGTAATATCCTCTATGCAAATGAGCGCCTGTAGAATATCCTGTATTGCCTGCAACACCCAATAAATCACCGCTTTCAATTTTATCCCCTACTGATAAATCAGGATTTATGTTGTCAAAATGCCACCATAAATGTTTTTCTCCTTCTTCGTCAACAGCAATAATTCCAAAACCATGTTTAATATCTTTTTGGATATAAGTTATTTTTGCCCCATTGGAAATATCGCAATAGATATTCTCGCATTGACCTCCTAATTGGATTAAATTATTTTTGCACATAACTTGCCAATCCCAGCCGTCAAGTCAATGCCCCCGCAAGCCCAAAGATTGATACAATGGGAGCATTGCGGGAGCCGTATTTTCTAATCCGAAACCTTGTCGGAGCAAATTTGTTGAAATTGCCCTATAAATTTTTAACATAAAAATTCTTTTATCTTTTTAATAGTTTTTTCTTTATAAACATAAACTCCGACTTTTGCTTTCTTAGTGTTCCTTTTTGGTGTCCAAGAAAACTCAAAATCGCCACCACCGAAATTTGTTATTCTCAAAAATCCACAAGTTTTTTCCTTACCCGCACATTCGCAAGGTATATTTATTTGTTTTATTTTCATATGGGCATTTTTACTTGTATTTTTAATCCTCCCTGAACATAAAAGTTCCATTTTCCATTGGGTTCTTTAGTATGATTTATTTCACAGGGTAAAACGCAATAAAAACTTTTACCTACTTGCCATCCATCTATAACTTTTGTTCTAAATCTTTCTTCTACTGCTTTTATCAACTCGTTGATATTTGAATAATCTTTTAAAATTGTTTTCATAAAATTATAAAAATGAGGGGCGGAATAACCACTTTAATCTCTATTCCGAGATTTGTGGATTTTCCACTTTGGCATTCCGCCCCTTTTTGATTAGTCCTTTTTCACGAAGACCTCAACTACGAGGCAATGATGCTCTTCTTCGGCTTGCCTTCCCCACTGGATAAGGAGGAGGCAAAGTTCCTTCAGAGCGTCTAAATCTTTCAACTCGGTGGAATGTATCTTTTCCTTCTCCGCAACTGCTGTTGCCATTCTTTCCCTCCTTTCCTGCGTCCACAATGATTTCCAGCCACTTGCAGTGATTGGAAATGCAGTGAAGTGCAACCTTCCTGTCTGCCACAATAAGGTTGGTCTTGCGACAAACTCCCCGCAACATTGGTTTCTCCTTAAAAGAGAACTGATAATCGGCAAGGCAGTGAAGGGTTAGACGATAGGGTTTGCGGCCCGCACTTTCGTGCCATCATCATACCTTCCTGCACAATTAACTAACTCGTATCCACGAGCAGGAATGGAGTACCTCCACTGCTCTGCCGATTATCTTTATAAAAGAACTTTACTTTAATTATTTTCTTTCTTCTAAAATCGTCGCTATTTTAGTTAATAACTTTATTTGTTCGTTATGCTGTTCGGTTTGATGAAGCATTTCACTATAAATGTGATTTAGGTCATTATTGGATATTTTATTGAGGGCAATTGTTTGTCCGTTCTTTTTTCCAAACATAACTTTTATAATGAGATAAATCACATATAAGACCCCTACTGCTCCCCCCGTTAAAATAAGTTCGTATACTTCTTTTTCCATATTAGTTTACCCCTATTTTTTTGGCTTCTAAAAGTAAAGCGTCAATCTGGGCGATTTCCTCTTGTATCCTTATTATATCATTTTCCAGTCCCTTTTTCCTGTCTTTTAATTCAGGAAGATTATAAACGACATCTTCTGTTTTTGTTGTCTTAAAATTTTGATTGTCTATTTTTGTGTAGTTCATAAGTTTATTAGTTTAATCTTTCTACGCTAATGTGAAGTTCGTAAGAACCGTCTTCCAAACTTCCCGATATTGTAGTTTCATATTGCACGCTTCCCGCTCCCAAATAAACATAATATACCCCTTGATTATAATCAGTCGTTCCTGTATTAATTGCCGCCGCAGAAACACTCCTTGCAACAACTCCGTCATTCCATTTTAATTTTAAAGTCACAGTTTGAGCGACATCAGCAACAGCAGTAAATATGTAAAAATTTATCCTGTATAATCCAGTTGCAGAAGCGTTTGAAAATGTTGTGTCCGAAATCGCAGCCGTCTGTTCTGTCAAGTTAATGCTGTCAATAATCGCAGGCACTCCGTAGCCCTCCGTTGCAATGTTGTTATACAAAGCAACTCTCCCGTTTCCGTCAATAGTCATTTTGCTGTTAAATCGTATTTGTGTTGTGGCTACTAAGTCCAAATATCCGTCATTCAAACTATCTATGTATTCGTTGCCATCCGTCTGGGTGAACATTAGTTTGTCATCCAGCAATGTCTGTCCCTGTATATTTAAATATCCGCTTCCGACAAGTTTAGGATTTAACAGCATATTCACTCCGTCATAGGTAATTCCTGCGTCCTGTCCCGTTCCGAATTTCAAATATGTGCTGTCGTTATTTATGGCTACCACATAATTGGCAAGGTTTTTTTGGTTAAAGAATACTCCCGTTATTCCAGCATCACTCCCCCATTGCAAACGCATCAACTCATTGACTTCTGAAATTGAGTTTCCATAGGTATTTATTCCATACATCCACTTATGAACGCCTATTGGACTGATAACACCTTGTTCTGGGGCATTAACTTGAAGCAATCCCATATATTGCGTTCCTGCTGTTGACGCTGTTTTCCAGCCCTGCGAAGCCCAAGATATAGGAGGTGAATACTGGTCTACGCTAACTGTGGCGGCTGTGGTGTTCAAAAGATTAAAAGTATTAGGGGCTTTATATATGTCTTCGGCTATCACTGTGCCAGCAATTATAAATCCACTGGAAGTATCAAGATAAAACGGATGGACTGTCCACGAACCTGCTCCAAACTTATAATAATATCTAAAAGTTAAATTGTCGGCACTTCCGCTTGGAGTCATAGCTTGTGCCCATTGATATTGCTGATTAGTCGCCCCTTTGCCTTGTGCTGAAAGTATCATGGCAGGAGACATTCTAAAAGTAGTCGTGCCGTCTGCGGCAGTGGGATTTCTCAATAGCATCCCAATTCCCGCAAAAGTGTTTGTTGGCGTTCCGTCTGAAAACTCCCAGATGTTATCAGGGTCGGCTGTTCCAAAACCTATCTTGTCAGTATAACTTGGGACATTTACCGCCAGAGTTGGACTATCCACTAAAAGAGAACCGAAAGTGCCAAGTCCTGTAGTGGTAAAATCAGTTGTCTGGGAGGCACCCATTAAAGCAAGAGTGCCTGATAGGTTGGGGAAAGTAAAGGTTTTATCGGAAGTGGTCAAATTAGAGAAATCTAAAATACCATAAACTATACTTGGGTTAGAACGAAACTTCAATACTCCATTGGTTCCTGCTCCATTTGCAGACCCACTGATAAATTGGATACTTCCTCCATTGCCATTACCCCCTTGCGCATTTCCAGCATTAAATTGAGTATCCCCTCCATTTCCTGAAGTAGCTCCTCCGTCTCCCGCAGAAACCGAAAATCCTCCGCCAGTTCCCATTTCGCCTCCATTGCCTGCAATAAAGTTAAATTCTCCTCCACCACCAATTCCAAGACCAGAACCTGCAACGATATTTATTCCTCCCCCTTCAGTATCGGGAGTGGAAGCAAATTTTCCGTAAATATTTCCAGTTCCACCTTCTATTCCTAAATATAAATTATGATTTCCCAAATCCACATCAGCATCAAAAGTATGTTGTGAGATTGAGTGATTTAATAAAGAGCGGGCGTCTAAAGCGGTTTGTAAATCTATTTGGTCAGAAAGCGTGCCTGTGATAGAACCCCAAGTACCGCCGCCTGTGCTTGTTTTTTTATTTATTAAAAACTGCGTTCTCTGGTCTAAAATACTTATAGCTCTATTAAGCGCATCATTAGTGGCTAATTTGTCAAAGTTCTCTACTTGCTCGGATTGGATTTTTAAGTCTTTGTCTTTGCCAGTATTTATCTTTTCTACTATCTTTTGCCTATCATCTAATTCTGGGATTTTAATCTGGTCTTTTACTTTTTTAGTCGCTTCTGAAATAATCTGGTCTATATCAATTTCCTGTATTTTTGGAATAAGCGGAATGATTAAATCCAACAACTCTTTTTTAGTTGGCGTTTTGCCGTTCTCTATTTTGGGAATAAGCGGTTTGATAAGTTTTAGTAATTCGGCATCTGTCGGAGTATGTCCGTCTTCGCCGGTAATCGGTTCTGGTATCAAGGGTTTAATTAAGTCAATTAACTCTTCTTCTGTCGGAGTGTGGCCATCTTCACCTTTCATTCTTTCAATTATATTTTTTATATTCGGCAATTCCTCATCAATCTTATCCTCTAAATCAGAAACCATGGCAAAAACCGCCAGAGTTGTTTCGTCTTTGACTTTTCCTTCTCGTATGGCTTTTAGCAGTTTTTCTCTTTTTGTTGGCATATTATTTTATTTATGTTATATAAGTAAAAATATAATAAATTAAATAAACTAATCCAATCCAAAATAACATTTCAAATGTTTCTTTTAAAGTAAATTTTTTATCAAATTCTTCATTTATTACCATATTATTTTAATCCGTTAATAATATCTTCTTCCATTTTATTTGAAATAATACCTTGCTTTTTCCATAATTGAATTAAGGCAAATCCCTCATCGGGCTTGTCTTTTACTTTTTTAATAACTTCTTTTATAATTTCTCGCTCATATTCTTTTCTAATCCTATCTTTCATAATATCTTTATAAACCTCTTGTGGATTTTCTCCTTTCTGGGTTCGTAAAAAATACTCCACTGTTTGTTTTTCCGTTAATGGTTGTCTTTGTTTATCAAAGTATTCTTTGGCCTCTTTGGTTGAGTATTTTCCAAAAGTAATTACTTGCAACCATTGATTTTGATTTATGGGAAATTGTAATTTGCCTGCTTTGTTATAACTTCCCATTTTATCTAAACCTTCTATGCCTTGTAAAATCTTTTTTAATTGTCCTCCGCCATAAGGGAGTATAAAATCATAAACATAATTAGACGGGGTTTTAAATCCTCCTGACAATGCTGTCGCAATAGGGATTCCGCCCGGGTAAATACCAACCTCACTTCTGCCAAAGTATTTTTTCTTAAATTCTTCTGGCATTAAGTTTGCTATAAACTGACCGCCTGCCACAGAAGATAATCCTTCTCCTGCAATTCTTCCTACTCCTTCAAACCAACTATCTGCTTCTGTTGCTTCCCCTATTGCCCTAATTGGGTCTGGCAATGGTGTTCTTCCCATTGTTTTTTCAAATAAAGTATTCATTAAAAATAAAGTAATAGAAGTTTCAATCGCCGCCCTTGTGGCTTTAACAGGGTCTTTAAATATCTTGCTGAAAACTTCTTCTTTCCAAAGTTGGGCGTGAGTATTAACTTCTAATTGAAATTGCAAAGGTATAGATAAAACGCCACTCTCAAACGCCATTGCTTTTTCTCCTATTGCTCTTGAACCAACTACGCTTTTAAAAATCTCATCTGCTTTTGTCATCAATTCCTGTCCTCTAAATCCTTGCGAATAAGCATTATCAAAACTTGCTCTCCATAGTGCTTTTGATATATTTTTTTCTATAACTACAAATGGAATACCTAATAATTTACCACCCTTTTCAGTTATTGTTGGAAATACAGTTTCTCCGTGTTGTAATCCTTTCTCGCCATATCTTATTAGCAATGCTTTTGATTTTAATAATGGGTCGTTTGCTCCCAATAATGGTGAGACTGCTTGCGTTAATAATCCTTTTGAAGTTCTTATAAAATTATTTCTTAATACAGAATTTGGTATTCCTGAAATCTGCATTAAAGCTGAACCTATATTTCCTATAATTCTATTCTTTCCAAATCTTTGCGCTACCATATTCAATAATTGAATTCCTTTTCTGCCGACAACAAAATTCATTAACGGCCTGTCAAAAGGATTAGTCTTGCCTGCCAGATTATCCGCCGCATATCTTAAAGAACCTATAAACTGATTAAGATTTTTTGATTGCAAAGTATTATGCGCCAAAATATCCGCAACCGCCCTGTGCCTTATTATGCTTTCTGTAAGATATTTATTATTTAATACTGGTGTTAAGTATGCCTCAAATGCTTTTCCTGCGTCTTCAACAAATTCCATTCCTCCTTTTCTTCTTAATGCAAAAGGATTAAATTTCCTATTTGGTCTCGTGAATTCTGAAACCTGCTCTAAAACAGGACTAATATCTCCGCCGGTATTTTTTATTACTTCCCACATTTTTCCAAATTCTTGTGCGTGAGTATAATAATCCTGCCTTTTTGGAATAAGTTTATCCTCTGGGTATTTTAATCTTCTCATTTCCGCATTAGTAGTTTCCAATAATTCATCATATTGTTTTCTGAACCATTTATCTGCTTCAATAATATCCTGCCATTTATTTGGATTTGCCTTTTTCAATTCTTCAAGCGACATTCTTTTTTCTCCAAATCTCATAATCAAACCCCTGTCTTTGGCGTTATTTATGCCAAAATTATCAAGCATATCTTTCATTGCTGTTTTCAGTTTTATTTCTTCTTTAAACATTTTAGCAACTGCCTCTTCTCTCGGTCTGGTAAGAATGTTTTTTACTTTTTCTGCGTCTTTGCCTGCCGTATTAGTTATTTTTTGGTCTATTGTTTTGAAAAAGTTGAAGAACCTCGTTTTTGTTTTTTGTTTCCATTCTGTTATTTCCCCCAGCATTTTTGCCGCTTCTTCTTTTGTTGTAGTTATTTTAATGCCGAATTCTTTCAATGCCTCTACCTGTCCCTTTGGCAACATTTTATCGCCTTTTTTGAGTAATCTTAAATCATCTAAAACAGATTGCAGTTGCTCCTTATTGGCATTTGACCATTCTTTAATTCCATGTTTTTCTTTAATACGAGATAAAATACCGCTGTCTAATTCCTTTGTAAATCTTTCAAAGCCAATCTGTTTTCGTATTTGATTTTTTTCTTTTTCTAATCCTTCTAACATCACTGTCTTAATACTCACTAAAAACTTCCTCTCTTCTTGGATTGCTTTAACTTCTTCTATTGCTTCTTTCTTTCCGGCAATTGCTCCTTTTCTGGCTGATTGCTCTTGTATTCTTAATTTTTCATTTAATTGCCTTAATTCTACATCTTTAACCTGTCCTGTGGTTTGTCTGATTATTGTTTTTGTTGGTTTTATCTGTTTGCTTTCTTTTGGTAAAAATATGCTTTCTGGTATTTTTTCAACAATAGTTGGTTTAACTTCTTTTATTCCTTTAGTGGCTTGGGTATAGAAGTCTTGAATTTGTTTTGGCACAACATCTTTTACTTTTTCTGTAAAGGGTCTTTCATCGGGATAAAGTTTATTTATAGTTTTTTGTTCTATTTTTGTTAATTTTCCTGTTGCTCCTGCCTGAACATATCTAGTATTAAATTCCTCCGCATTCTTATACTTCCTTGCCTCTACCGCTAATGGTTCAAGTTCTTTGGGAATTATGCCTTTTTTGGCCTTTAACGCTATAGCGACCCCTTTCTGTGCTTCTGGTGCTGTTTTAATTGCTTTACTGATAACACTTTCCACCTCTGCTGGTATTTTTATTTTAGATAATTTTTGTGATAATTCTGATATAATATCGTCTGCTACACCTCCTAACTTTTTAAGAAGTCCCGCAATTACTTGTGGAGCTTTTTCTTTGGCTATTTGAGTAATTATTTCTTTGCTATATTCTTCAATTCCAGTAACAGGCAAAAATCCCAATACTAATTCTTCGGGTTTTTGTGGTTTGGCTTTCGCAAATTCCTCAAAATATCCCTTAAATCCTTTTTCCGCAAAAGAAGTTATGCCTTTTAATTCAAGAATATCCAAAACTTGTTTTGTTGCAGGTGCTAATTCAACTTTTTTTTGAACCAACCCTTTTAATTCCTCTGATGGTTCAGGTAAAAAACTGCCGGTCTTTACACTCTCTAAAAGATTTTGAAAGAACCCTTTTTTTTGTGGAGCAACCGAAATAGGAGTTGTCGGATAACTCTTTTGTTGTTCTGGTTTCAACTCGTATGGTTTTCTTTTTACTAAATCCGTAAAATATCCCATAATTTATTACCAAAATTGCCACCACGGCTTATTTAGTTCTTTTATTGCTTTAGTTAATGCTTCTGTATCTGTTTCCTCTTCTGTTGGTTTAGATAATTTTTCCCTTATGTATGTCGGCACACTTGCATCATTCGGGTTCAGATAATTCTTTGGAGGAAACTGAGTAAAGAAATCCTGCTCTAATCCTCCGTCTTTTTTCCAAGCGTCTAACATTTGAAGATATAAAGCAGAATTGACATATTGAGCATCAACTCCTGTTGGTGTAATTGTTTCACCTTTTTCATTTTGATAAGATTGTCCTCTACTTGTGTCTAATTGTTGTTGAGCTGTAGCGACATTGCTTTCTGCAATAACAAGTCCACCACTTTTAATAGTCGGAATACTTGCCGCCTTCGCCTTCTCCTTAATTTGTTCTGCCAACCTCGCCAAATCTTGTTGAAAAGTATCACTGGTCGCATCCAACGCCATTATCTGACCTGCTAAAACTCCTTGTCCGTTTTCTGTGGCACTTATAGCCCAAGTATTTTGGTCAGATCTGTTGGCACTAGCTAATTGAAACTCTTTATTTCTCTCATCTTTCAAGTTCGCCAATTTAGTTTTTTCCTGTTCTGTGGCAAAGTCAAAAAACTTATCTATTATCTTTTGTTGATAGTCATACTGATTCTCTGCGTTTTGCTGTTGGTATTTGAAATAAGTATCAATTTTGCCCTGTGCCTGTTCTAACAAAGCGGTGTTTCCTGTAAGAGTCGCTTGCTCTGTCAGAACTTGCGTTTGAAGAGGAAGGACTTGTATGGCAGATTGTCGGCTTATTTCTTGTTGTTGCCTGCCTAAAAAGGTGGAAGTAATATCCTTTCCAGCCGCTTGACTTTCCAATGTTAATTGGGCTTGCGTTGCGGTATTCATTATCCCTTGTATCTGGGCGTTTAAAGCATTTATTTTATCTGTGCTTGCTTTTACTGCCTGTTCTTTTTGCGCTATCTGTTCTGGAGTATCTGTCGGCCCATAGGCCTTAGTATATGCCTCTGCTCCACTCGGAGGAACTGGATATGTTTCTTTTAGAGTTCCCATATAATCCTTCGCCCATTTCATCGGGTCTTCCACTGGCGAGAATTGAGTGTCATTTACTATCAAAGGCGGTTTGGCTATTTCTGGTTCTCCTAATTTAACTAAACTTGATGAACCTGATAGTGTATCAGTTGGAATTGTTGATGATTGTAGTCCGGGCAAGATAGTCCCTATTTGAAGTTTTGTAGGGTCGCCAGTATAGTCAGATTTTGTTTTCCAATCTGCGCCATAAATATCATAAAGAGTATCACCTTTTTCTATTTCTATTTGTCCTGTATCTAATGTTTTTGCCATAATTTTATGTTATTGCGGTAATAATACCGTTTTTACTTGTAATTGTTATACTTCCTCCGCCTTCTCCTATATTTACTGTATGATTACCATCAGCTATTGGGGCTATTCCATTAGTTTTTGAAATAGTTTTAATATCCATATCCGCTAAAAACTGAACCTGCTTTCTGAATACTTCTAAATTAGAATAATTATCTTTATAAAATAAAGATTTTAAAGTTTCTACTTCTTTTTTTAAATTATTAAAATCTTGTAATTCTTGTAGTGTCATTAGCGTTGTCCTATTAGTGGTTGATAATTTGCCGTAAATCCTGTCAACTCTGCTCCTCCTAAAAGTTCAAAACAGAATGCCACTTCTTTGCTCGTTTTTAAGTTGCTACCATCTGCTTCTAAAACTGGCTCATAAGATATAGTCCCGACTGTATCTATGGTTATGATTTCAATCCAACTTGTGTCTGCATCTGACTTATAAGAAAGTTTAATTGATTGCCCTGCCGTTAATGGCGCACATTGTATTGACATTTCTGATAATTGTTTTTCTATTGAACTGTCGCCTCCTGTGAAAATTGCTGTTTCAATTACACCTTCGTCATCATTATAAGTTCCATCTGTTTTGACCTCTTTTATTGTTGGTGTTGTTGTGTCTTGTAATGTTGCAAACACAGAAACATAATCTGGCGAGGTGTTAGCATCATCTAAAATAATAAAATCATTCAGTGTCTGAGTTAAACCTGTTAAAGTAGCCGAAGCGAAGTTTAAGTTTTTATAAACACAAAGCGAGTTTCGTTCTCCTGCAAGGTTTTTTCCATATCTAAATAAAACATTGGCTTTTGTGTCTGTTGAACCTCCCCTTGTTGCTGAACCTAAAAAGTAAATAAATCCACCTGATTGTTTTGTCCTTGAGATAACATAAGTATTTATAGTCCCGCTGGTATTTTTTCTGCCACCATATTTTGCAACAGTATTAAATACTGCTCCATTGTATTCTCTAATCCTAAAACTCTTTCCACTTAAAGTGTTAATGATAACTGTTATCAGCCCGTCTTGTAAGCAACCACCCACAACAGTTCCTACTCCCATATCAACAATATCGTAAAATGTCGTGGTGGTTACTCCGTCCCAAATATACATTTTACTTCGGACAATTCCTGTGGTTAAAATACACATCAAATTACCATAAGGGATTAAATCAACGATAGATTGGTCTGCTGGTATTGGTGGCCCGACAACGGTAGATGTCCCTCCTCCTCCACCTCCCGCTGGGTCAACCTCATACAAATCAGTCCCGTTCCACCCATAGAGTTTTCCTTGCCATTCTACACCACCTTTTAGGGCAACAGTAGAAATTCTTTTATCAATTATGGTGTCATCTACCGTATAATAACTTCCAATATAAGTTCCTTCTGCAAACCAAATATAATTCTGGTAATAAACAAAGAATGGGTTGAATACTCCTGCATAAGCAATCATGGTAGCTCCATTACATACCCAAGTTGTGCCGTTCCATTTCCATATTCCGTAATAAGTGCTTGTGTCCATTCCTAACGCATAAACATTTCCGTTAGTAAGTCCGATTGATTTTAATATCCTTTTGTCATTTTCTCCACCAGGAGTTCCGCTTATTGCATAAGCTGTTGCATCAGCCACCTGCTTTAATCCTCTTGCCTTCTCGCCTGCGTTCATATTTTCTAAGTATTTAAAATAGCCGTTAGATAAATCTCGGTCTTCCTCTCCCATACCGAAGTCAAATCTTGTTATTTGTATTTGTTTTTCTGACAAATTATACCTTTTGCATTACCAAACCTGTAAAGGTTTGTATTAACTTTGTCTCTTCTGCCCGTTTTAATGGGTGATGAAACTGGCATAAAGTAATGCCATTGTTAATTTTATATATTTCATAATCGTCACTGGGCTTCCCACATTAAATCAGTATCTAATAAGTTTCCTGACGAAACAGTCCACACTATATCAAATGTAGTCGCCCCAACATTTTGAACAATACCAGTTGCATTAAATCCATCTTTACTTGCTAAATAGATTGCGAATGATGTTGAGGTTTCCGTAGCCATTCCAGTATACACAACATATAAGCACCTATTTCCTGTAGAATTAAAAGTTCCCACAGAACTTGAATGGTTTGTACTTCCTGCACTTGAACTTCCAAATCCATTAAGTCTAATTATTTTAGGAATTTTTCCTAAACTATGTGTTATTGTTTGAGTAGAACTTGTATTAGGACCCACTGATACTCCACTTGTAGATATGACACTATTATCCACATAAGTCTTAACTGCTTTTTCTGAAGGAATTTTAGCGTCTGAGTTGGAAGCCAAAGTTCCGTCTATACTTTTACCAAGTGTTGAAGGATTAACGAATAGACGAGCCGAAGTTCCGCCTGCACCCGTCCCTGCGTCTATTTCAGCAAGTGTAGCTTCCTCCACAATACCTTTTGCTGTTACAGAAGCATCTACGACAGTTGTTTCGGTTGCATAAGTTGGTACTCCACTGGCTATCTTCAATATTTTACCCTCGTCAGCAGCTAACCTTTTTAAAGTTCCGTCTGAATGTCTGTAATAAATATCACCTGTGGCGTCTGAACCAAGAGTAATTTTAGTGCCTGTTTTAAGGCTCTTGTTGGTTAAATCCTCTATTCCAGCTAAAGAAGCCGCCTTATCGGTGCTGGTAACGCCAGAGAGCTTGTAGTCGTGCGTAGTTGTTACTGCCGAGCCGTCTATGCCTACCTTTGCCTCTAATGCCTCAATAACAGCCACCTCGTTTGTATGTTGGGTGATATGATTTGGACTTGATAATGGGTCTCCTGAAGCCCCAATACCTGCGTTTAAATCGTCTAATGTTGTAGGAAATGCCATAGTTTTTAACTCTTTAATTGATTACTTATAATTGCGTTATGTTTTGTTTCGTTGGTTGCCGATATTCTTTTGCTATCCCAAGAAAAAAGTGGTGCGTCCCAAGCGACTAATGTATCCGCCCATTCGGCTATACCATATTTGTTTTCTCCTGAAACTATCGCACTATGTTTAGTTTCGTTGGTTATTACAATTGTCATCTTGAACTTCTATATTTAGGAATAATTTTTGTTGGTTCGTCTTTCATTCTTTTTGAATATACTCCCTCAATAGCACCCGTAATCCCTTTATCTTCGTCTCCTTCCCACTTCAAAAGCTCATTAGTCCAAAAGTTAGCATTATTTAAATTTTTCCTGTGAGCATAATAAGTTGTTGGCCTTACCGCTAAATATTCGTGCAGTCTTCCATCAATCCCGGGCATTGTATCATCCGCAACATTTACAGTCGGCACTGAAAAATGTAAACCTTCCCTATTTATAAAACATTTAATTCCTTTAGTATAACTATAATCAGGAATAGCATCTAAAAATATACTTGTGCCTGTTTGAGCATATTTACTTGGCTTTCCTGTGATATTCTGTCCGTCAACCATTCCTAATGTATTTGCATTTTTACCTTGTTGATTTATTTTTTCCAAATCATAATAAATACCATCTTCACTCGCTACCATTATTCTGTAATAATCCAAAATTAGATTACCTTGCTCATCTGTTACGGCTGAATAATCTCTCTGCCCTGAAACAAGATTAAAATAAATTATAGGTTGTTTCGTATGGTTTGAGTCATCAAAAATAGCATTACCAGAAGATTTAATAGCTAATTCAACAGCCCTATCTAATGCCAAATTAACATCCCTTGTAACTTCCTTTAAGGGATATTTTGTGCTATCGGCATTTGTGTTGGAATAAATTAAGTCAACTATTCCTGATTTATCTGTTGGCTGATAAAATTTTAAGCTCATTGTTTTTTTCTTTTATTAAAATTTATTTTGAACTCCTCTACATGATTAAAAATAGTCGCTATCAACTCTCCGTTTTCAACCCTTATGCCTTCATAATCATCAAATTCGTCCTGTAAGTGCGGTTTCATTATTTCACGAGCCAATGGAATAATCTTATCGTTATATTTTTGGGCGTTTAAAGCTATTTTATTTCTTTCAGTTTCCAATTCCTCTTTTTTCTTATTTGCCGTATCGTATTTGTCCCTCAAATCCTGCGGCGTCTCTTTTCTAATTTTAGCGAAAATCGCTTTTTTTATTTCCTCTATGTCCTTAACGCACTTTTCCATTCTTTTGGTAATGGCTTTTTCTTTCTTTTGAAACTCTTTTAAGTCAACTTTTTTCTCTTCTTCTATAAGTTGTTTTTCAATCTCAGTCATTTCTTCTTCCAATTTAACTATCTCAACTGATTTTGCCCTGCCCTCTATAACTAACTTTGATTTCTCTTCAATAAGTTGTTTTAATTCATCGTTGACTAATTTAACTTCGTGTGGGTATGTCATATTATTTGTTTAAGATTAAATTATATGCCTCAGGCCATTTTTTGTAGTTTTTCTCATCGTTGATATTATAGTTCGCAAGCACATATTCCCGGGCCCCACTTCCGATTTTCCTGCGTAATTCTTTGTCCGCAATCAGCTTTTCAATCTGTGAAATCCATTCTTCGGTTGTATCGGCTAAAAGTAAATACTTTTGGTCTTCAACGCCTTGATATGGACTATCACCAGTTGAAAATGCCTGCCCTATTGTCGGGATTTCCAGCATTGAATTTTCCAAAAACTTCAAATTTGATTTTGCTCTATTAAAATAACTATTGCTTCTTGGAATTATTACCATGTCCAATTTCAATTCGTTTAAGGCATTGTAGTATTCCTCAACCTTCACAAACGGATGCCACTCTATATTTACACTGCTCCAATAGGCGTATTGCTCAGAATACAACTCCTTATAAATATCATCTTCTCCTCTTGGCGGAGTTGACAATAAAACTAATCTGACTCTTTTGTCGTTTTGGTAATGCTCTATAATCGGTTTTAACACTTCTATGTCATTAGTCATTCCCACGCTTCCGGTAATTCCTATTCTTATGATGTCTGTGTCGTTTCTTAATGGTTTTGGGAAATAAAACGGGTCTATGCAGTTAGGCAAAACTACCACATTATCATTTAACTTTTCGTATTCCTTTTTAAGAAATTCAGTCGTGCAAGTGATTAGGTCGGCTTCTTTGGCAAATGTATCAAGGGCTAAACTCATTTTCTCAATTCCTTTCTCTACTCTTTTTTCGTCCATATAAGCATTGAATTTGAAGCCATTGTCTTCGGTAAGTGTATCATCGTTATCAAGGACAATTTTCTTCCCCTGCGATTTTAATATCCTTGCTAATTGTAATAACTGCTTTGCAAGCGGTCTATGGAATACGATTATATCAGCGTTAAGGGCGGCTCTTGCTTTGTTTTCGGGGGTTATCTGGTTAGGCAAAAAGGTTGTGCGGTCTCCGTCAAAACCACAAGCCTGAAGAGGAAAAAGACATCTCACATTATAACTTCCATTTAACCCGCTGTTAATATAAAAAACTTTCATATTATTGTTTTTCAAGCAGTTCAACCTGCCTTTTTAATTCTTCTATTTTCGCCTTTTTTGCTTCTTTTAATTTTATCAAATTTGCCTCTGCTTGCTGTATTTGTTCCTGAATAGCCATTGGGTCGTCTTTTGGAATTGGGCTTGCCGGCGGGGCTTGTGATGCATCTGGCGTAATATCTGGCGGTATATTCGTTGCAGTAGAATCATTAAGCGGAACTGAAGTTTGTATTAGAGGCACATAATCTGGTTCTTTTGGAACTATAATCCTTTTTGTTCGTGGGTCTATTATATTTCCCTCTAAATCTATTCTTTCAGAGGTTTTTATGGGATTTGGTGATATTGCTACTTTGCATTGTTGTTTTTCCATAATTGTTTATTTAGTTAATAAATAATTAGTTGCTCTTTCGCACAAATATGGATTATCATTAAATTGCCCGATAGCAAAATTACATTTACCACATAACAATCCTCTTATCTTTCCTGTTTTATGACAATGGTCTATTGATAATCTTGCTATTTTTCCGTTTTGGTGTTTTCTTGTCTCTGCTTTCAAACATATCGCACAAACATAATTCTGTTTTAATAATAATTCATTATATTTATTCTCATCTGTTCCTCGTCTTCTAAAATTTCGTATTCTGTCCCATTCTGCTTTATCCTTATATTTACCCTTGCCTTTTCTACAGATATTACCCATAAGAGACGAACTAATTTTTCTTTTGGTTTCTTCGGTGGTTTTATGCCCCTTAGCAGCAATACTTATTTTTTTCTTTGTTTCTTCTGTATGTTTATATCCCTTTCTCCCCAAATGTGATTCTCGTTGTTTTCTTTTCCACTCTAATGCTTTGAGTGTATCTTTTGGTAATGACATAATTATCTTCAACCCTGATTGTGTTTGTCGGGTTGAAATGACAACACAATCGGGATAATTATTTTTTAATTATCAAGCGTTCTTCGTCCAAATTGTTACTCCTGCTGTATCTATATTTTCTATTGTCCCGTAGAGAATATCTGCGGTTGTAATAGTTGAAAGATATTCAGGGATATAATTTGTTTGAACTCTCACTCCGTATTTGCCAGTCATTGCGCTTCCTTTTGAGCCACCTGTTCCCAAAGGAGAGGTTGCCCAGTGCAAAGCATCTTTTGATGCTAAGCAGTTAGCTCTGCCGACTGTTCCTGAAATGTATTGAACATTTGAAGAAACAAGCACCGGCAAGCCATAAAGCGTTGATTTAGGTCTCTTGCTTGTCGGGTCATTGACTGGTGAGTTGACGGCTAAACTGAACTTGTCAAGATTTTGGATTTGATTCCAGAATACAGTCGGATGGATTATGAATGCGCACTCTTCAAGGTCAACATTAGCTGTTTCAAGTGTTGCGATAGCCGCTCTGATTTCTGAATCGGCTAAATTTGTCGTTGAAGCGCCAACTGTGGTGCTAAAATTGTCAAACAAGTTTGCAAGCGCTACTTCTAATTTCTTAGCGACTGCGAAACCGCAGTTCTTAGCATACTTTTCTTGTATGTAGTAAGAATGTTTGACTTGTGCGGCTTCTTTATCTTCTATTGCGACAGATGCTTCATACCACTGGTTTACAGCCAAAGTGATTTTGGTTTCTGTAGGCTGATTCAAAGTTACGGCCGTGGCAACAGTTTTGCTTGCCGCCGCAAACTCAGTCATATTCGGGGTATAAAGAACATCTCCGCCTTCCGACAACTCTGAACTCCTGTCTGTGAAGAACTCAGCGATTATAAGTTTTGACCTATAAAAATCGTTGATTCTCTCTCCCCATATTTCAGGAAAAAATACATCAAGAGTTGTAGAAGTTTCTGTTCCTGTCGGATATGCCATATCTATTTTTTACCCAGAACTTTTTTGAAAGCTTCCTGATGTTCCTCGCGGGTCATACCAGATTTGATTTCTGGCTTTTCTTGCGATTCGCCAGAACCTTTTGAAGCGCCGAGCTTGGCTTTCTCTTTTCGTTCTTTCTCTTTGAAGTCGGCCTGAAAGATAGTGAAAAGATTGTCTTTAATCGCTTCTGTTAAAGGTATTCCTTTGCCTTTAGCGATTACTTTCGCCTGCTCAATCTCTTCATCTGATAAACCGCGAGCAATCAACTTTAGCTCATCTGAAAGTTGTGGGTCGTTAGGTTTGTCTGCTGGCTTGGGAGCTTTTTTAAGTTCTCCTTCCGCCTTTTCAGCTCTGATTTTGTAATTATTAGCAAGGTCAGCATCTTTTTTTGCCTTTTTGGCAATATCAGAATACTCCTGCTTAATTAACTCTGCTTTCTTTTCTTGCAATTTAGTTTCTTTATCCTCATCAGATAAAGATTCTAACTCTGTTTGAAAATCAGCGTCAGAACTGATTTTTTCATCAACCAAGGTGATGATATCCTTCTCCTCTGAGGCGGGAGTGCCATTGGTATCTACCATAACTTTATTAGGCAAGTTTAAGGTGTTTGCCTGCACCTGTTAATAGTAAAATGTGGCTATTTGCCACTCCTCGCCTACCTGTGTAAAGTAAGCGAAGAGTGATAACTATTCCGCTGGAGTTTCTACTGGCGTTTCAGGGGTCTCTACTGGAGTTTCCTCTGGTGTGTTTTCGTCTTCCATAGTTTTTATTTTTAATTATATTTTATTTTCCTCGTTTTTTATGATACTTTTTAACTTTTGAAGGCGTCCAACCGGTTTTTCTAAGCGTCCCGTAAACATACGCATTTTGTCTTTCCTTTGACCATCCCTTTTTAGCGGCTTCTCTTTTTAATTTTTGTTCTAATTTTTTAGGCATTTCAACGGGCTTGATTTATAATTTCTTTTTTCTCAACCTTTTTATCAAATAACAAACTCATATTTTCAAATGCTTTCTCTATCATTTCTTTTGCTTCCGCCACCGCACTTACATCTTCTTTGGCGAATACTTTTTTAACCGCTTCTTCTTTCAAATACTCTATAAGATAATTTTTAACATTATCTCTGGTTTCTACATCTCTGTAAAATTGTTGAATTGATTTCATACATTTGACATTGCTAATAATTTGTCTTGTTTTGGTTTTTGCGGAACTTTCTGTCTTTGCTGCTGCATCATCATATTCTGTTGTTGCATTTCAGCGTCTTGCTTGGCTTTTTGGTTCATTGCCGCAGTAATCTGCACGGGGCTAATCCCCGCTCCTGATAACTCTATAATTCTTGCCAATAACTGAGAAGCCACCGGGTCTTGCGACAACGCCGGATTACCAGCATAAACCGTCAAGATATTACTCAAACTTTCAAGAGTTGCCGCCTTGTTTCTCTGTTCTCCTGTGATATTAACCGTTATTTTGGCTTTTAAATTCTTGTAGAATCCCTTTGGTATTTCAATAAATCTCTGTCCTTTGGTTTTTTTAATAAACTCGTCTGCCACACTTATCCATTCGTCATAATCTTCTTGGGTAAAGTCCTTTTTGCCTAATATCATTTGTATTGCTCTTTGATTTGCCTGTTTTGCTGAAAACTTATTATCAATTTCTTTTAATTCCTCTGGCGAAAACTCATAAGCTAAAATATGCTCTTGGTTTAGTTTTCCTGCTAAATAAGGCATAATCCAGTCCTCAAATATCTCTGTGATAAATATGCCTAATTCTTGTTGAAGCGTTTTGAACACGCTTGAAGATTGCTGTAATACTGTTGCTTGTAATCTAAAAGGAGTCCCGAATGGAGGAGTTTCACCCCTTTGGGCTGAATAAGCACTCGTAGTTTTTTCTAACTGGTCATACCACTGAACGATTAAATTATTGTATTGCTGTAATCCGCCTGCCGGCAGTAAATTGATAGCAGTAATCGGCTTTCCGTCCTCGTGCTCTAAAATAGTTCCATCATCAACTTCATTCAATAGATTTCTGCCTTTCAACTTTTTAGAAGCAGATTGTCCCACAACTTTTGTAGTATATTCCATTGCTCTGTGCTGTTTTAATACTGCGTCATTCGTCCATACTTGGGCTTCCTCGCCCTCTTCCATAACTCCCACGCCAAACGCTCTGCCTGCTTTGGGTTTTCTTGCTAAATATTTATAAACTCTCTCTGTGTCGTCTTCCCAGTAAAGAGGAACAAATGCATCAATATCTGTTGTTGTTTTGTCTGTCGGATTTCCCGCTATGTAATAAAGTTGATAAGAGAATGTTTTTTTATCTTTTTCAGTATATTTTTGTCCTTCACAATTTTTGTAAGCCGCTTTACTGAACTCGCCCCGTATCTCATAAACAGGTATTCTCTTTGTGGTGTTTTTTACTTTTTCTAATATCTTGTCTATGTTTTCCCATTCGGTCATTTTAGATAACTGAACTGGCGTGAGCCAATGTATCTCAACTATCGCCCCGTCAATTATACTTACTTGGTCTGTAATCGTATTCTTCCACTCTGGCAATTCCAAATATAACTGCTTTTTTCCTTTCTCGTCTTTCTTTTCTATTTTCTTGACTAATAAAGAACCATAGCGAGTGTGCATATCCCGCATATCATTAAGAGTTTTTGCGAAGTTGGTATCTTTCATCCAAACCTGAATATCTTTTGACAAAAGCCAACTTTCTAAATAATGATTGCCGTCATCGCTTGTTATGTTTATATCTTTGGTATCTAAATCCTTTGCGGAATTTTCCACATCGCATATAGCATTTAATATCTGAAAAAATGGTTTATCCCTGCCTAACTCGTCTTTCTGGCCGTTGAGATATTTTGAGTTATTATAAAACTCTATTGTCTTTATTTGTTTCTTTTGGCTAAATGGTAAGCCGTCAACTAAATCAATAGTTCCATCGTAGTGCGATTTTATATTTTGCAATGCTGTTTGAATAAGTAAACTCATCGTGATGATTTATTATTATTTTTAATTCTGCTTTCTAACCTATCCCATCTTTCCTGCTGGTCTATGTCATCGTCTTTGTAATCTTTTTCAAAATAGATGTCCCTGATTATCGCAAATTCTTCAGGGTCAGTAAGTTTTCGTTTTGTATTTTCCATATAAAAAAGAGGTGCTTTTGGCACCTCCCCCGTTTGTTTTGGTTAGAGATTGAAAACTATTTTATATTGTTATTTTATTTTACTCTTAATTAAATATATTTGTCAAGCCCTATTTCCTATTATGCGATAAAGTATCATCTATTCTTCTGATAATTCCTAATTCATCAGCGTGCAAAACAGATGATTGGGCTTTCTTTTCTAATGTCCCGCATTCTTTTATAAACTCCAAATTATCTCTGTTCTGTAACGCCCAATTAAGATATTGTGAAGTAATTAAATCCAAACCCATCACTCCAAAATCAATTCCTTGCCTTTGATTATTTATTACAATGTTATGATTTTTAATCATATCTACTTTTTTTTATATTGTTTCAACCAACTTACCTAATTCTTTAATTGCAGATATAAAAACTTTTATTATTTCTATTCTATTATATTTATCATATATTTTAAAGGCAACATGATAATTTTTATAATCAATACTAAACTGTTCTGCAAGTTCTTCTGGCTCATATTGCGATTGAATACGAATTCCTTTTATTTCTACATTATCATCAGCATCTTTCCATCCTTTTGTTATTTTTATTTCTTCTTCCATATTTATTTCTTTTTCCATATTATTTATATTTTAATTATTTATCGTGTTTGCAGCTGAATGTTTTTTAAACGGGATAGCAATCTGTCTGCTTTTTCTTGTTCCATATCATCCGGTATTAGTGTGCATAAAACATATCTTATCCCAGCCATACTATGATTAGCGCACTTTGGGTCTTCAACATTCAGTATCTTTCCATCTTTGTCTGTAAACCATAGATAGTTGCGATATTCTTTTAAGGTATTGAAACTTCGTCTTGTTATTGAAATCCTTTGATTTTGAACTTTGCCTATGCTCCACTTAACAAATGTTTCTGTTTTACTCTCGCCTCGTTGTTTTGACACTCCAACTATGTTAACCCCAAAACTTCTAATCTCGTCTATACTTTTTGGTTCGGCTGAATCTGCTATAACCAATGTCTGTGGGGTTGGAAGTGCTAACAACACATCTGCTAATGGTTTGTTTAACATTCCTTTCTGGTATAACTGCTCGTCAACTATGTATCCACCATTATACTCATACACATCGCCTATGCTTGAAGGGTCATTTGTATATCCGAAATCCAGCCATCTTGCCACCAATCGTGCCTCGTGCGGCATCTCATCTATAACTTGCCAGTCCTTGTAAATCCTTGTAGTAATTACTCCTAACTTACCCTCTCCGTAAACAGTCCACCATTCTTTATTATTTCTGTGTGCTTCAATTTCTGATTTTGAGGTCTCGTCTAACGCTTCGTTGTCTAAATATGTTAATGGCCCCAAATATCCGTCTCCCAAGAAATCAATGTCATTTCTCTTGCCTAACATTTCTGTATAAAACCAGAACTCATCACTCGGATTCCAGTCCATCCAAACTATCTTGCGGGTCCTTGTAATAAGTTGGTCTGCGATATTGAATGGAAAATGGACTGCCTCGTTTAAGAATAATATATCTCTTCTCGGGCCGTGTGCTTTGCCAAACTTATCAAATGAAATAAACTCTATAATGCTTCCTGTTGGAAAACTATACTTCTTACCATTTAACCAACTATTATCATTCCAATATCCGTGAGCTGTCATTATATTCTTAAAATCTCTGATAGCTCCTAAATCTAAATGTGGAGCTGATTCTCCGACAACCGTTATTACCTCGTCTTCCACGCTCTGGGCATAATCAATCAACCAAATAAGAATTGATATAGTTTTACTCGCCCCCGTGCCACCCGAAACGGCTCTAATCCTTTTTTTCAGGTTGAATATCTTTTCTGTCGCTTTGGTTGGTTTGTAAAGATTTGTTTCCATTTTGTTTTGCGCTTAGTCCATTATAAATTGGTATTTGAATTTCTTTACCTTTACTTGTTATATCTGTTTGTTGGTCTGGCTTGCCTTCTAACATTTGCCACGCTAATTCTCTATTCTCTTCAATAAAATATTTTACAAATTCAGTAAAATCTGTTGGATGTCTTTGTAAATATTGGCGTACAGCGTCTTTAATAGATTTTGAACCTTTTGGTCTTCCTTTTGGATTACCAGACTTTCCTTTTTCAAATAACCAATATTTCTGTTTTATTTCTGTTTTATCAGTTTCCATAATTAAAACATTTTTAATTCGTCTTCCGTCATTCTCTGCCAATGACCTTTGTATTTTTTCATATAGATATTCTCAAGAACCATTCTTCTTTGACCATGAACCACCTCAAATACATCACTTTGTACTGGCAATGATGGACTATATTCTCTATAATACCTCAACCAATGAGCCTCTAACTTAATCGCTGTGTCTTTGTCTTTGACTATTGGCAAGTTAGGTAGTTTTGCTGTTTCATATTTACCCATATAATGAAAGTGTCCTTTTGTCAAGGCGACATTGCCTTCTATTTCAAATAAGCGGTCAAACATACTTATATCTTTTACTATTGTTGTATCCATTAAATGAACGAACTCATCATAATTGTCTTTACCTCTTTGTATTCCCCCAAGTTCCCATAAGTTTTCTTTATTTATAATCAATCTATCTACTTTTAACCCTGAAATGTCCGGTAAAAATCCGCCATTGCTAACCACCATTACGGGGTATTTAACATCTTTTATACTTTCTAAACAAGGTCGCAAGAAATCTTTTGTATAAGCACTTGTTGTTATCACGATTCCTCTTTTAACATTTTGTGGCAGTATTTTAGGTTCGTCTAAACAAACCTTCCTTTCCGCAAATATCCCCCCGCTTGTTTCAAATACGCTTTCCATAAAAATATCGTGGGTGTCTTGTAAAATCTCTCTGATTAAACTCTTCTCTTTGTCCCCGTGCCATTCGCCTCTGATATATTTTACACTTTTCAAATATGGTTTGTATGCTTTCAAGATTTCACTTTCCATTCCCTCTGTGTCTATTTTTAGCAAGTCAATTCTTGGGAAGTTATATTCGTCAACTAAATCTTTTAAGGTGCAAGCTTGAACTTTAATTTCTTTAACTTTCTTTGAACCCATCGGAGCATATAAGTCCCATCTGAAATGTCCGTCAACGTGATTATTCCCTTTCCATTTACATATATTAAATATAACTTCTTTCCTGTCGTCTCCGATTATTGCCTTCTCAACATAAGTCAGTTTGTTATTAGTATTCAGTTTAGCCAATTTCATACACTCTGGCTCTGGCTCTACAACTAATATCTTGGCTTTCGGGTAAAATGTTTGGAACTTGAAACTTGCTGTGCCAACATTAGCTCCTAAATCAATAATGTATTCTAAATTCTTTTCGGTTTGGTATAACTCACGGATTTTGTATTCATCTTGAATTACTACTGCTTCCTCGTGAGCTTTTACACATTCTTCTAAGTCTTTGGTATATTTTAATGCCATTTTTATTTTGTTATACTTTTAAAAAAATCTAAATAATAAGGTTTTCTAACTTTGTCTAAATAATCTCTTTGAGTATGGTAAGCCCCGTGAAAAAGTAAAGCATCTCCCACAAACCAAACAGGTCTCTTAAATAACTTTGGCAACTCCCAAGCCAGTTGTGGCTCTTCAATATGTCCACATTTTATATGGTCTTTTCCCCACCAGCAAATGCAACAAATTGAAAAATGCTTGTAATCGTCAAACGATTTGCTCGGCAAGTAATAAGCAGATAAACTACCTTCATTATACCTCTTTTGAAAAGTTTTATGTATATGGTCTATCAACCCGCTATCTGTATAATTGAATAGGTCTAAATAGGCCCAATCTAAATCCTCTGGTCTTTCTCGCCTAACAATTCCTGCTTCTTCGCTTAATGCTCCAATTTCTTGATGCCAACTGGTACAAATCGTACTGTTTATTATGTTCGGATAAATAACAAATGCATCTGGGTGGTCTATTCTGGCTTGGACGATTTTCTCAATAGCATTCTCTTCTGCCCATACAATATCATCATCAAATCTGATATAAATTGTATCATCTTCTTGGGCGTTCACTAAAAACTTATATGTCTTAGTTGGATTAAAATCTTGAGTGTCATAATAATAATCATAAGTCGGAGTTGTTATTGTTTCTGATATTCTATAAATCTTAACCTTTGAATTTTCCTTTTCCATACTTTCTAAAAAAGCAATGTCTGATGGATTTTTTGTATTAAGCCAGAGTTGCCAATTATCAATAATTCCTTCTTCCATTTTTCGATAAATGAACTTTTTAAAAATCTCTAAATATCTTTTTCTGCCTGCGGGGGTAATAACATTTATTTTATATCCTTTATACATTTTTTTGAAATAAATCAGACCACCACTTAAAAGTTAAAATTAAACTTTCAAACATTGTCCCAATTAAACTATCGTGTATTGAACTTTCAAATTGTCTAAACATGCTCGCATAATTATCGCAAGGCATTATTTCTTGTATTGCCTTATCTACTAATCTATAAAAATACATTCCTGATGTATTCATTGCCTTTTCCTCTTCTTCATCTTTTTTAGCATCAACATCAGAATTGTGATAAACAAGGGGTTGCCCGTAAGTTAAACATTCTCCCGCTTTTTGCATTATCCTTTGAAAAATATATCCACCCATTATGTCATCGTGTCTTTTGAATTCTCCGAAGTTAGGCAAGAATAATAATGCCGGTATCGCATCTCGTCTTATAATAAAATTCATTCCTGATAATGGGATTATTCCCAACGCAACCATAGTTTGCGGAAACCAACCTATCTGTGCCGGATAATTTCTTGCTGAGTTTTTTTCATCTCTATCTTTCCCATTTATATCCCATAATCCATTCCATAAACCGAGATTTAGGACAACTCTTGTATTTCTTTCTTCATAAGGAAATCCTCTTGAAAAATATCCTGTACCTACCAATGGATTTTCCCAACGCCAACCTTTTAATTCTTGTATATTTAATAAATGTTTATTTACGAATGCTTTATCTTCAATTATACAATCTGAATCAATAACAATCACAAAATCAAACTTCTGCTTATAAGCATACCATAGTCCAAAATTTTTGCAGGCAGGCGATTTATGAAATGTCTTTGCAAAATAATCATAGTTTTTACCCAGTTCCTTTTTTTGTCTTTTATAATCAAATACTTCTATATTATCTCTGGTAAAATTTATCTGTCCATCCGAATCATCAACAATAAAAACTGGAATATCTGGCAATGATTTAATCCATTTATTGGTTGGTTGCTTATGAACGGCTGATACTAAACAAACTTTTTTCATTGTAACCATTTGGAATTTTCCTCACGAAGCATCCAATTAATTGTTTTTTCTAAACTATCATCAAAAGATACTGGATAACTAAATCCTTTTGACTTTAATTTATTCCCGTCAAGCCTGTATGCAAGATCGTGCCCTGGGCGAGAAGAATGCCAGTTTTTCAATTCATACTTTCCCTCTTTCCCCATAATCTTTGCTACCTTTTGAAACATAGATAAATTGTCTATCTCTTCATCTGATATTATGTTCCAGCAACCTTGCGAAGCATCAATCTTATCTAATCTCTCATCTGTTTTTTCTAAAATAAATTGAAGTGCTTTTGCTATATTTCTTGCATGCAAATAATATCTTGTCCCTGCTTTTGTCTGCTCAGGATTAGAGTGTATTATCATCGTTTCTCCATTCAGTATTTTTTTTATACATAATGGAATAAACTTTTCTGGATGTTGGCGTTCTCCAAAAATATTGGAACTATTCGTTATATTTATTGGCAATCCATAAGTGTTAGAATAAGCACGGCAAATAGATTCCTGCGCGTCCTTTGAGGCGGCGTAAGGATTCCCGACATTATGTCTGTCACCTTCCCTATAAGCAACATTATCAGTCGCTGTGCCATAGCACTCATCTGTTGAAAATTGGATGAATTTCTTTAATCCCTTTAATTCTCTCGCCCATTCTAACATATTCAAAACCAAATCAACATTATTCTTTATAAAATTAACTGGGTCAGCAATACTTCTGTCCACATGGCTTTCACTGGCTAAGTTCAAAATATAATCAACTTCGCCAATTTCTTGTTTTACTCCGACACTTAAGGGAAGTTGCAAATCAACAGCAAACATTTTTACTCTGTTCTCATCAAAGGCCTTAATATCACGAAGGCGGTCTAAATTTGAAGCATAACTAAGTTTGTCCAAAACTATAATATCCCAGTTTGTATCCTTGAGTAATCCCTCAACGATATGATGCCCAACAAAACCACATGCTCCACTACAAACGCACTTTATTTTTTTTGTTTGCATAAATTTTCTTTTATAAAATTAAAATCATATTTAGTATGGCAACCCTTACAAAGTTCTATCCAATCATCTATTTCTTTTTTATATTTTTGACTTTTATTAGCCCATACCATTCTTTTTGTTGAACCACATTTCGCACATTTTAATGGTTTTCCCTTTTGTTTCCTAACCCACCTATGTAATTTTGTATATTCACTTCTACTACCAGTCCATATTTTTTTATCGGTATTCCACGACTCATTTCCTACTTTAAATTCTGTTTTTAATCCCCTATGTTCCCCCTTTTTAATACATTTATAATTTGCCTTACAAATTCCTTTGCCTGCCAAACCAGTATTCCACGGTTTTTGTCCTTTCTTGAAACTTGTTGGATTAACTTTATGTAAAATATATTTTAATCCACTTGGTCTATGGGCGTGGTCATAATAACATCTTTTGCAACAAAATATCCCCTTTCCTTTTTTAACAAGATAATCGTGAGTTTTAAAAGTTTTCCCGCAAACACATTTTCTTTGTATAATCATACCTCAATTATACACCCCACGAAACCTGTCGTCAACTCCTTTCCATAACAAAAAGCCGACTACTCGGCAAAGATTATACCCTTTAATAATTCTTTTTCTTCATCTGTTAAATTTTCTGGCTTGAATGATGAAATAAAAGGTTCTATCTCAATTTCCCTTTTATCATATTCTTCAACTAATTCTCTTTCTTGTTTCATGCAGTTTTTCAGTCCTTCCTTTGTATATTTATATCCCCTAACATTATTCCCATCTGCCAAAATCTCTTTGGTATTTTTATCTTCCATTGCGTTATCAACTCTAATATCTTGTGTTTTTTGTTGGAGTTCTTTAACTACTGGAAAGTAAAACTTCTCTGAAAATCTTTTATATGCATACCCCATTTTAGAGTTTTGTAAAGTTTTATCTTTTGTGTATAAATTGGCGACTAATGAATCTATTTCTTGAAGTTCTTTGAAAGTTATTTTTTTCATATTATTTAATTTTTAGTCCTATTCCCCAGATTAAACCGAGAATAAAACCTGTTAATAATAAAACCAAATTGAATATCCAAATATATTATAACACTTTTTTTATATCAAGGCTCTAATTCTTTTAATTTACTAATAATATCTTCATAATATCCTATTGTCTTGAAACTTGATAATCTTTTTCTTGCTTCTGCCTCTAAATCGTCGTACCAATCCTGGCCACGTTTCTTAATAATTGCTTGATGTATTTCTGGACTAAACTTCGTGTGATGTTTGAAATGACACAACTTACATATAGGAATTCCATTTTTTAAGTTATATCTTAAGTGTCCATAATTGCCTTTTGGGAAGAAATGGTGTACTTGTGTTGCTTTTCCGCTGCAAACTTCGCATATAGGGGCAAATAGAACGATAAACCATAGTCTATCAGCCTCGCTTTGAAGTTTGGATTTTTTACTTTTCATCTTTTAATCTCCCCTTTATTTTTTCTTTTTATTACATCTTTCAAAATTAACTTTCGCTTCCGCATCTTTAGGAGGATTTGGGGCTTGTCTTGTTCGGTCTTTTCGTTTTGTCTTTGGCATAGTTTTCATTAGTTTATTAGTTTGTTAGAGTTGTATCTGTTTCTTTATATAAAGAAATATCTTTTGGCATTTCTTGTGGCATTTCTTGTTCTGCCCAATTTCTTACCAACTTTAGAATGTCTTTTTTTCTTTCTTTTTCAAATAAATCATTAAAACCAGAAATTCCCCAATTTTCTATTCCATCTATATAACAAGCAGAAATAATAAAAATTGGAATATTTTTTCTATCAAACAATTTTTTAATTAAATCTTTTGATTGTTTTTTCCGCTCATTAAAATTATTTTCTTTCATATCTTTTATTTTAATAATTTTCCTTGAAGATGGGCTTTTGGTGGGCGGGAAGGGATGCCTTATTATGTGCGTATTAGGCTATGTCACACACTTCTTTCCTCCCCACCGCCCCAGAAACCCGCTCTCCCTACCTATGGTTATTTTCTCATCAATTTAATCCACGCATTTGCTATCTTATAAGCAAAATTAGCTTTTCTTTCATCGTCTCTTGCCAGAAAATATGCAGATAAATTTGCACTTTCTTTTGCTTTTCTTGCCTTTTCTATTTGTCGGGAGATGAAACCTTTAATAATTATCTTTTGATAAGTTGGAGTATTCCCTACTATATTTTTCTCATCAAACTCTTTCTCCCACTCTTCCCCATTTTTAAATTCTTTTTTTTTATTCATATTATTTATTTTATTTACTTTTTTTTTCCTTCTCCTTGGGGGAGGGGGTTATTTAAAAGGGTAAATTATCACAATGAAAACGGCAATAATAACCTCTTTTAATAGCCATTTTTTCACAATCGTTATTTTGGCAATTGCGTAAATGGTCTGTTTCTGTTAAACATTTATAACACTTCCACCAGTAAAAGGTTTCTTCCCTGGTTGAATTTATATCACTCATTAAAGGAGTCATCTCTCCTCCGCATTTGTCGCATTTTTTATTCATATATTTATTTCTTCTTTTGATATTGAGTTTGTGGGCATATTATTTAAGTTAATAATTGTGGCAGGTTTTAGTTAGTTGTCCTGCCCTTCAACGAGGTAAACGCCCGTCATACACACTGAACCGCTCTGGTCGGGTCAAAATTATTTACTTGCTTCTAAAAAATGCTGTTGAATTTCCTGCATTATTTCTTCAAGCAAGTTGTCTTTATCTGCTTTTTGAATTTCTTCAAATCCTTCTAAATCGTCCTCAATTAAATACTTGATTTTACTTCTTAGCGTTTTCATTGTTTTTTTGTTTTAATTTTATTAAATCCATTGTTGCTTCGTATTCATTACGCAAATCTTTAATTTTCTCTTCTAACAAGTTTATTATTTCCTCCCTGCTATTATTTTCTATTACCCTAATTATGGGTATAATCTCTTGAAAATCACCCATTATAACCTTAATCTCTATAATCTTTTGTCCTAACTTTTCCATTATTTCTTTTTATTATATTTTTCAAAATTGGCTTTTGCCTCTGGATTTTTGGGAGGGTTATTTGCCTGTCTTATTCTGTTTTGTTTTTTTGTCTTTGGCATAGTTTTAGTGATTAAGGATATTACACATTTTTATAACATTTCCATTTTCAAAAATAAACTCTTTAATTATTCTGTCCCCCCACATATAATCTGTTTTTTCCCTATAACTTAAAGTAATTTTCCCAAACTCAACTCCTTCCGTTCTTATATCTATTGGCTCTTTAATTGAAACATTTTTAAGATATTCTACTGCTTTTTCTATTTCTATCATAGTTTTATTTAATTATTGCTGGCTTCGTCTCCAGAATGCTGGAGTGAATACTTAGCTGGGGATACAGCACCAGCCATTATTTATTTATTGCTGATAAGCTCGGCTTCTTTAGTGGGCGGAAAATGTTTTTCTAAATGATGTTTGTGGCATAGCCATATAACCTCAAATGGTTTAGAATAATCCTCGTGATGAGATTGCGATTTTATTTCTCCGCAAATCGTACAGGGTTGTCTTTTTATTCTGCCACTCCTAACTACATCTTTTAGAATTTCTCTTGACCTTTGGCGTTTTTTTGCTTCGGGAGATAAATGTTTCCTATATTCTGCGTGTCTTTTATTCATTTTGTCCTTATTTGCTAAATACCACTTTATACCAGCCTCTGACCTACGCCATCTTTTGTTGTATTCTCTCTTTACAGGATATCTATTTTTTACAATTGTTTTAGAACATTTTTTACAAAACGACTGTATTCCAGTATCTCTCCCATTACATTTATGAAATTCTACCTTTGGCTTTTTAGTTTTACAGAAGAAACAAGAATATAATTTTTCCATATACTTCTATAATACCATAATTTTTGCAAGCCTCCCAGCTATTATTTTAAGGTGGCGACTATTATTTATCTTCTAAAAAGCCATCACATTCTTCTAACCATACTGGGTCAAAGTTTAATGGATGACAAAACCAACCACTTCTTATTCCCTGTTCATTGCCTTTAACCTTCAATTCTGTTTTTAATTGTGGGGCGTGTCCGCCAGATAAAGCTACTAAAAGACCTATTAAACCGTTGCCTGCTCCACTACATTTCGGGTGTTTACAACAAATGTGAGCAGAACCTGCAACTTCTCCACGATATTTACATTTATAACAATCTGGTTTATTTTTATTCATACTCTTATTTATTCTTTGGTTAGTAAAATTTAATAACTTTTTATTTCCCAACCTATTATACCTTTTTTACCTTTTTCAAAAATAATGAAATAATATCTTCCATACCATCTTTTATCTGATACTATATGCCATTTTGTTATTTCAAATCCTTTTTGTTTTAATTTTTCCAATCGTGAAGTTGTTAAAAAGTTTATAATTTTATGATTAACCAAAAATGCCATTCCCTTATTCGCTATTTCCGATGCTTTTTCTACCCATAAAGGTATTTGATTTGTTCCTTCTTTTTTATCTCTAAACGGTGGATTCCCTACTACCCAATCAACTTTTTTGTCCCATTTATAAAAATCACAACTATCTTCAATTTCACATTCAAACTTTTGGGCAACATTAAGATTATTAAACCAAACCTTATTCTTACCAGAACCTGCATCTAAAAAAGTATCTTCTCGTTTTGCGGGGATTAGAGAAATTAAATCCTTAACCATTTTTTCATTTGTATAATAGAAATCTTTTGTTCTTTTTTTCATCTTCTTTTATCTTTTAGGGGGGAGTAAGTTAATATCACTTTCAACTTCATTTCCCCATACATCCCAGCCATCTGTTTTTTGGCGAGCAAAGAGTTCTATGCGGGGCAGGTCGCCAAATAGTTCTACAATTCTATCTCTTACTATTGCAGGTTTTTCGGAATGTTTTGTTCTTTCACCTTCAATCAAACTTCTTACATTGTGTTTCTTAACTAACTTATGGGAATCTTTTCCCTTTGTTGCCAATAGGCAAAGTTCTATTCCACTTTTCATTGTGTAAGCCCCCATAAAACAAACTTGTTTTCCTTTCTTGTCTTTTTTTGCCCAAGCAAATCCTATTGTTTTATAGTCAAATCCCCACCATTTAATTACTTCAAGACATTTTTCCAAATGATAATCGGTAGTCCAAATAAATAAAATACAATTTTCATCTGTTATCTTTTTAATAGAAAATCCCATTTCCATTATCTTTTTTGAACTCATTACTAAATATGGTGGTCGTCTCATTCCCTTGATAGTAGTGCAATTTGGTTTAGCATTACTATCATTATAATAACTCCAAGGTGGGTCTGCCAATATAATCTGATATTTTTTTATTTTATATTTCATTCTTTTCTATTATCATCTAAACTTTTTTCATACCAAAAATATCCACAATTTATACAAGTTCTTTTTATTCTTCCAAAATCATTATAAATAAGTTCATTGATATAAAACTCTGTTTTTATATGTTCTTCGCCACATTTAGGGCAAAATACTTTATATTTTGGTTTTTTTGTTGCTTTGCCTGTTATCATATTTTTTATGTTAATTTTATTATTCCTCTGACTTCGGAAAGGGCTTTGTTTAGTCCATTCCTGTAATAAGTATCCATTATTTCTGCGGTTTCAATATCTTTCGCAACGAACCTATTAGTAATTTTCTTTTGTGTTTCAATCCTTTTCTCTATCTCCTCCGCCTGATATTTGACGAGGTTGGTGAGGGAGGTGCGGAAGTCATCTAAAATATCTTGATACTCTATTACCTTTAATTCGCCATTTGCCATTTTTTGGGGCATAAACAATCTATCTGATAATTTTCTTTTTAGTTTCTCGCACTCTTTGTTGATGTATTCTTGCATAGGTTAAGATTTAGTTATTTTTTTATATGCTTTCTCAAATGCTTTTTCAAATTCTCCAAAGTTTTTATAATGCCATTTTAGTTCTTGCCATATTTCTTTAAAAAGTTTTTGTTTAGGATTATCACCAATAACCATTTCTTTAATAATTTTTTGCCTCAATGTTTTCATAGTTTTTTATTGTTTAATTACTTATTCCTCAGAGAGAGTGGGCTTTTGGGGAATTACGAAGTCGGTAGCCCTCATCGTATATCAGGCACAATGCCATCACCTATGCTACATCGGTTTCCCCCAGAAACCCACCTTGCTGAGTCGGGCTATTTCCAATTTTTCATATCTTCTACTTCTGCCCAATCTTTTTTCTTTTGTGTGCAATTTTCTCCATCTCTTACAAAAACTCCTTTTGTATGTTTGTACCCGCACTTCTTGCAAACCCAAGTTCTTATCTCTCCAATTATTCCCTCTAAAACATACGGAGCAGAGCAGAATTGTTTGTCGTGTAATCCTATTTTACAAAGTATTTTCATAATCTTTTTACTCCTGTTTTTAGTTTTTTTTAATTGATCTCTTAATTTATTAACGGCATCTAAACTTATATTCTTTGGTTTTTGATGAATTATTTTTCTATGGAGAATATAATCAAGGCAACTATTTATGAGCCTGATTTCTTCTAAATCTAAAATGTATTCTTTGGTTTCTCTTATTTTCATAATTCTTTTTCAGCTTTTAATAATTTCTCTAATTTTTTATAGAAAATATCTAACTCTTTATGTTCTTTTAGAGTCGCACCGCTGAAAGTATCCATACAGATTTGTTCTACTTCTTCCAATAATTCTTTTCTTGCTTGTTTATAAATTTCCTTTTGATTTTCTTGTAAAAAATAATCCCAATATTTGTATTTCTTTCCGTGAACCTTCCAAGCAGATATACCCATTGGAAGTTCTGATTTTTTATCTCTAAACATTGAATAAGTATATTTTTTACCTTTGCAGATTTTACAAATTTCTTTATTCATCTCTTTTTTGTTAATTATATTCTTTGGCTGATTAAGAGGGGTAAATTTCAAATTCTTTTGCTTCATTCCAATCTTTGAAAAATACTGGTTTTACTTCTGTTCTTTTATCACTTTGGTAATCTTTAAAATTATCCGTTATCCAAAAACCCTTATTCCAAGCACTCACAATATACCCTTGTTTTATTTTTATTCCGTCTAATGGCTTGTTGG
>Ga0315296_10000412_pt1 | contig 39277 bp, 67 predicted proteins | sample YL17G14_18_MG_FD_203921 | JGI IMG/M metagenome (GOLD analysis project Ga0315296, IMG submission 203921) | Sediment microbial communities from Yellowstone Lake, YNP, Wyoming, USA - YL17G14_18 | ecosystem: Environmental > Aquatic > Freshwater > Lake > Sediment | place: USA: Wyoming | collected... | reverse complement strand
CGATTCCTGAGGTTAGCTTGTGGAGAGGGCAGCTACAGAAGGAGAGAATACCGAAAGCGTTTGCTCAGGTCATGGGCAGTGAGTATATGCTGCCTGATCTGAATAAAGCTCTGATTCCAAGAGCAAGGTCTGAAAGAAGAAGGAAGGGGAGACGATAATGAAACCTAAGAAGACAATGGGCTTCTGGAAGCAAGTGGAGATCTCTGGAAAGATAGCTAGGATGTATGGGCATAGGGCAAGAGTGGCTGCAGTCAGGGCAGGCAAGATTGGAGAGAGGCTTCCTACAACTGCAGAGTTGATCATGGGCAAGCAACCTAAGAAAGCAGGGAAGAGGAGAAGATAAACATGGGGAAAAATACACTCCATCCTTACACAGTCAAGTATCGTTACATTGGAGAGTCTGTTTTGGAGTATCAGAAAAGGCTCAGAGAGCATGGCATGAAAGCAACTCCTATCTCACGACTAGGACACATTGAAAGCATGAATGTTGAAGCAAGAAACAAAGGCCATGCAAAATATAAGTTTCGTGATTGGTTTGCTCAGGTTAATCCTAACAGCAAGGACTACAGAAGGATCACTGCAGTAAAGAGGAGACGATAGAAATGAGAAGAACTCTCAGGATAGAGGACAACTATAAACGTGGACTTTCAGGCAAAAAGAGCAGATTCAGATTTGACGTGGTTGCTAAGAGACAGGATGGCATGGAATGGTCAGTTGGAACAGCAGGAACCATTAAGCAGGCTCAGGCTCTCAAGAGAAACCATCTTTGGAGCAAGAAAGATCCACAAGGCAAACTCCTTCACAGGAGATAACACTGATGGGCAAGAAACCTTTGGGCTTTGGAGAGATGCTTCAGAAGAAGGTTGATCAGATCAACAGCAGGACTCAGAAGAACTTTGTGATGTATGCCAAGGCTTGTGCAGAGCAGGGCAAGAAAGTTGGGGAGCCAATAGACATCATGAGTCTCTTGGGCAAGAGGAAGGAGTGAATCCAAGATGGTTACACGTTATCGTGTCACAAACATTCTGTATGGTAACTCCAAAGTGGTGTCTGCCTCTACTTCTGATGAAGCCAAAAGGAAGGCTTTGAAAGGATACAAAAGCTCTGCCTATCCACACAAGCAACTCATGAAACACTTGTCTGCAAGGCAGATGCCAAAGAGGAGAAGATAGCTATGGGTGTGAAGGAGAGGATCAAGGAAGAGGCTCACTTTATGAAGTTGGGAGTCAAGGTTCTGCCTAAGGAAGTTGGCAAGAAAGTCAAGGGAGCTGTGAAGGGCTATTGGGAGAACGTCAAGGAGAATGCAAGGCTGCAGAGAGAGGCAGAGTTGGAAGCCAAGAAAGCTGAGAGAGAGGCTTACAAGACAGCTCTGATTGAGCAGGCAAGGCTGAGGGGAGAGGCAAAGGGGAAGCTGAGGGCTTCTCAGGGTGGAGCAGGTGGCATTCTTGCACAGCTTGGAGCTGCAGGGGAGAGGTTGTCCACAGCAGATCTCTTGGGCTTGGGTGAAGTGTCTGGGCTTGGAGAAGCAGTCATAAAAAAGAAAGAAAGAGGCTGATCCTTGGGGATCTTTGACTACTTCCTGAAGCTCATGCAAGACAAGAACAGTGCTGAAGCCTCTACGCTGCAGGATATGAGACGACACCAAGAAGCTGACAGGGCTTTCAAGAGACGACAGGCAGACTTTGACAGCCACCTGAAGAAGAGCAAGAAGGAGCTGCGAGCTGCAGCCTCAAGACTGAAGCTTCCTGCAAGGCAGCAGCCCAGACTGAGCAGCATCCAAATTCATGACATCTTGGGCTTTCAGCCTCAGAGTCACAGGAGAAAGAAACGAAATTGAAAGTATCTGAGAAGGAGATTCAGAAAGAGCTGAGGGAGCATCCTTGGGCAGACAGGACTACTGCTGCAAGAATAGCTCTTGATCATAGGCTCAGGAAGACGACAAGCAAAGAGGGCAAGAGGCTCTACATGAGGGACTACATGAGAGTGAAGAGGCAGCAGCCTCTCAGGTTTCCAAGTGTAAGTGTAGCCATAGGATTGAAGGGTGGCAAGCAGAAAGGGAATCTCCTGAGCTTCATCACAGAAGGGAAGAAGAGGGGAAGATGATGGGGAAGAAAAGTATGTCGAAAAAAGAATTTGACTTGGTGTATAGAGCTTTGTTTGTTGATGTGAAGCCACCCCCAAAAGTCAAATTCAAAGATCCTGACAGGTGGTAAAATGGCAAAACAAGATCTAACCAAGAGGCAGAGGGAAGCTGACACAAGAAGAAGAGCAGTCATGGGCAGCCATGCTTTTCAAGAGTGGTGGCAAGCAAGGCAGGACATTCATCCTGTTCCTTCAGATCCGTTCAGGGCTTTCATGATTGACATTGGCTTGACTGCAAGGATCCACAGGAAAGAAGTGTGGAGAGGCAGAACTCACAGGGCTGACTATCCAACAATAGATCTGCCAAGTGGAGTTCCTGCTCCAAAGAGGCGATTGCCTTCAAGGAAGGAAGAGAGACGATTCAAGCCTGTTCCATCTTGGGCTATGCCTTACGGAGAAAAGACAGAGCTTGAAAAAGGGCTTGAGGGCTTGGCTGAAGAGATGTCTGAGAAATACCATGTTCCAAAACCAAGGATCCACTTTGAAAGAGGAGAAGGAGCCTTGGGATCTGCTTACTTTGCAGGAGAGATTGGGCTGCTGCCACCCTTCATCAAAGTTGGTGTGAAGGGCAAGTCCAAGCCTCAGATCTTTGGAGCCTTTGAGCATGAGTTTGGACATCATGCCCATGCCAAGATAGGACTGCCACTGCAGGCTATGGGAGTATCCACTGAGTTCAGAGCTGCCACAAGCATTGAGAGGGAGCAGAAGGCTTGGAAGTTTGCAGATCCTTTCATGCAGCAGAGACGACAGGAACAAAAGTGGCTCAAGCAATTTGCCCTTGGAACATACACAGGCAAAGTGAAGCCTCTGACAGTGCAGAGATCCTATGGGATTCTTAGAATCAAGCCCTTGAGAAAGAGAAGGAGCTGAGATCAAACTTCCCTTATTTCTTAGGAGAGGGTAAAAATGAGTGAAACTCAAAGGAGAGTGATTTGGATCCCAAAAAAGCCACCTGTCACCACAGCTCCTCAGCAAGCAATTTCTCCTGCCCAACTTCGGAGAGAAGAATACAAGGATTTTGGGACTCAGTATGTGGCTCCTGTCCTAGCTTCTGGGCTATCGTTTATTGAACAGGAAAGGGCTGCAGAGGAAGCAAAGCTCAGGGAAGCCTATGCTGCTCAGTTGGCTGAGGCTGAGAAGGCTGCAAAGATAAAGTTTGAGGCTGATCTGAAAGCTGAGAGGGCTGCTGCAGTGGCTTCCTTTGAGTCTGGGCTGACAGTGGAGAAAGGCAAGTCCACTTTTGAGAGTGCTTTGGCTTCTCAAGAGGCTGCTGCAAGGGCTGAGTTTCAAGCAGAGGTTAGAGCCAAGAAGGGAGAGCTTGTAGAGGCTCCTCTCAGGGCTGTCAAGAGAGAGTATGCCATGACATACAAACAGCAGATGCTTCCCAGACACTACAGAGCTATCAGGACAGGAGCAGAGACTACCTTTGCTACTTTGGCTCAGACAGAACAGGAAGCTTTGGAGCAGCAGATGTCCACTTGGAAGTCCACTGAGATAGGCAAGCAGCAGCAGGCTGTCAAGGATTGGGAAGCAAGTCAGAGATCTGCTTTTGAAGAGGAGTTGAAGCCTTGGGAGTCTGAAGCAAGGGCTTCTCTTGAGGCTGAGATCTCCACTTGGAAGACAGGTGAAGTAGCAAGATTGGAAGGGCAGATAGGTGAATGGAGAAAGACATGGCAGCCCAAAGGACTTGCTGAGAGAATGATGGAGATCAAGGCTCCAAGTCTTGATCTTGGTGGCAGGCTTGCTACAGCTTTGGGAGTTGGAACACTAAGAGTGACTCCATCTGGGATAGCCTTAGCTAAGGCTCCTGTGGTTCATCCTTTGGCTGCTCCTGCAGGGATCGTGGCAAGTGTCGAAAGTCTTGTTTATGGTGTTGGGCAGCTTGCAGGTTTGAAGACTCCCAGAATGCCATCAACTTTGACAGGTGGCCTGATCAGTTCTGGAATTGAGTCCGTCATGAAAGGGCAGCTCACAGCAAGTGAAGAGCTGCAGAAGATCTCCGAGATGGAACCTTCTTATGCAATAGGCAGCGTCATGGGAGACATCCTCATTTCCTATGGGATCGGAAAAGCAGTCAAGGCAGGAACCAAGGCAGTCAAGGGAGTGGCAAGCTTTGTCTATGAAGAGAGTGGCTTGAAATACAGTCATGCTCTCTATGAAGCAAAACAGACTTTGTTGGGGATTGAAGAGGCTCTGCCCAAGAGTCCTATTGCAGCCCTGAAGGAGTCACGTCTTGCCTATGAACTCTCAGAGGCTATGAGCAGCGTGAAACACAAGATACTGCCAACTAAGCTCATGAAAGTTCCTGCTGAGGGCATAGTTGGGCTTCCAAGGCTTGAAGAAGAAGTCAGTTTAGAAGGTGTCACAGTCATTGGAAAAGGAACAAGCAAGGCTCTTGGGACAGCTACAGGTATCGGTCTGACACCACTTGAATACGGAAAGGCTGTGTATCCCAAGATTTTTGCTGGGATGGAACTTTTAGGATGGACTGAGGCTCCAAGGACTGCAGGGCTTGGGCTTACAGTTGGAAGAGAAGTAGCAGGAAAAGTTGTGGCAAAGTCAGCTTTGGCTGAGGCTCTTGCAGAGACTATGTGGATTGGATCTGCTGCAGGAGAGAAATGGGCTGTGAGGGCAGGAGCCATTCCAAGCCCAGAAGATGTGATAGTTCAGCCACCAAAACAAATAGGGCAGCAGATGATCAAAGGTGGCAGATACTTTGACATTGACGTGACAAGAGCCTTGGGCTTCTCCAAGTTTCCTTACAAAGAAGCTGCAGCAGGCAAGTTCTTCTTTGAGAAGGAGAAGCTGCCAAGCTTGAGAGATCTGCTGAAGGAAACCAAGGCAGAAGCAAGACTGAGCCAACTGCTTGAGGCTCCTGCAAAAATGGTGGAGCCAATTCTTCCCAAGTTAGCCATGCTGCCTGAAGCAGCAGGCAAGGTCACTGTGTCACAAGTTGTTGGAATATCAGCAGCTCTGGGATTGAAGCCTCTGAGCAGGGCAAGAGCCAAGCCTGCATTGAAAGTCTCTTCTCTCTCTGAAGTGATGCTGAAGTCTGCACTCAAGGCTGCTCCTGTTCAGAAAGTCAAAGGCAAGCAGGCTTCTCTCCTGAAAGAGATTGTGGCTACTTCACAAGTGTTGAAGACAGTTTCAATTCAAAGAGGAGTCTTCAGGCCACCACTGCTGAAGCCACCAAGGAAGAGAGAGGAGCCTTTGCCAAGGATCAAGAGAGCTGCCATCTTTGGCAAAACAGGCAAGAAGAAAATGGCAGGCTATCTGTATCCTGTCCTGCCTGAGAAGGAACTGCCAAAGTATCTGAGAGCAGGACTTGGCAGACGACAATCAAAGGTCATATCAGCAAGGTCATTCATCTTAGGAAAGAGGAGAAGTCAAAATGTATTCAAACAGAAAGTTGGGCATAAGAGAAGCTAGTGTCAAGATTCCCAAGAGTCCTATCCCTGAGAAAGAGATTGAGCCACCTAAGGCTCCACACTTTCCTGTGAAGATCCTCTACGTCTGGGCTATGATCTTCTTAGCTATGATGCTCTACACAATGGCATGGTTCACTGCAGGCTTGCCTCTGATCTACTTCATTGGAGCAGTCAGAGCCACCATCACTGCTGCCTCTTCAGATCCTATGTGGATTGGAGTGGTGGACTTCATAACAATCTGCTTCCAGATCCATCCTATCATCAGCCTGATTGGATGGTTCATCTATGGCATACTGAACAGTGCCAAGAGAGATGTGGACACTTGGAGAACCTTCTAAGACGATTGAGGACACCAATAGTCCTGCTTTGTCTTGTCGTCTTTGTAGCAGCAGCTCTCACTCCCAGAGCTGAGGCTTCAATCACCTATCACTTTCATGGAGCCTTCAATGAGGATGGAACTCAGAATTGGAGTGGAGTCAATGTCACAATGACAAGGCAAGGGCAGGCTCCTCTGACTTTCTTCTTGAATGGAACCTATGATGCTGCTGCCTCAATCCAAGCGATTGTCTTCATGTTTGATCTTGGCTACAATGAAAGCAGAACATATTACACAGTCAATGGAGCCACTGAAACAATCTATGCCCTGCTTCCCTCAGAGCCTTTCTACACATACTTCTTTGAGCTTGTGGACTATGTTGGGCTGTCATGGGGATACCTTGAAAGTGTCCTGAACGTCAATGGAACCGATACTGTAGTGGAAAGATGGAGCATCTCTGTCCTCAATGAGATGCCCTTCACTCTTTCATGGGGAAAAGCCTACACCATGAGACTTGTCTGCAATAAGGGAAGCTACACCTATGGATCCTATGTGGCAGGAGCTTCCACGTCTTTCACTTTGGGAGTCACAGCAGATATGTTTCCTGTGAGTCAGACAGACATCAATGGTTTGACAGTCAGAGCTTCAAGGATGAACGTCACTTGGATCCAAGCATACTATAACGACATCTACTCAAACACGACTTGGGTTAGCTTTGACATCTATGAATACGGAACTTCAGTCAGCCTCTACCACTACAATGTGAGCCTGCAGACTGTCACAGTCAATTGGATGGAAGCAGGCTCAGATACAGACTACTATGTTGTCATTGAGATCAGCCATGCCCTGCTTGGATCAAAAGTGTGGAGCTTTCCCTGCCCTGCTCCTGTAGCCAATGAAAATCCTTTCGCTGCCCTGAACTATCTTGGAACCTTCCCTTTTGATGCCACTCAGCTCCCTGCAGTCATAATCCTTGTGGCAGTTGGACTCAGCTTCAGTTGGTATAGTGTTCCTATTGGCTTGGTTGTGGAAGTCATTGTGGCAGGGCTGCTGATATGGCTCAATTGGTTTGATGTCAGTTGGGCTTGGCTTACAGTGTCAGCAACCCTGATCATCATAATCGCTTTGGCTGAAGCCAAGGAGAGAGACTAAGCATGAGGCTCTCAGCCTTTGCCATCTTGCTCTTCTTTGTCTGCCTGAACGTCAGTCTCTACCTAATCAATGAGACAGCCATCCTGCCCTATTGGGAGCAGAGTCCTTATGAAGAACCATCAGGCATTGTTGGCAGGCTCATTCACTTGGACTTGTCTCTTGAGAACTTAGCCATTGGTGGCACTACCTTGACAGTCATTGTGATCTTGGGCTACATCACAGGACACCTGATCTTTGGTGGAACAGTAGCCATCATCCTCTTTGCCTTTGACCTCTTCTTCCCTGTCGTGAAATGGGTAGTCTTTGGTTTGCCCTCTTTCCTTGGACAGATGCTTGACACAACAGACGTGAGAGTGGTGGCTGTGATTTCAGGACTGAGTGCATTGATGTCTGTAGTGTGGTTTTGGTTCCTGCTTGGTTTCGTAGCTCAAAGACCAATGGAGACGGACTGACAATGAAGAAGCTGCTGACAAGTCTCCTGCTGACTTTCATAGTGTCAGCCATGCTTTTCTCCACTGTCAAGATAGAACCTGTAGCTGCCACAAGTCTCTTCAGTGATGATTTTGAGGATGGCACTCTCAATAAGTGGACAGATTGGGGAGCTGGAAAGGGCTTTCAAATTGACTCAAATCAACCTCTCCTTTCTGAAACCTTTGAAAGTTGGAACTCAAACGCATGGAGCATTTTTGGTGATGGCACACAACAGGATGAAACAACTATTGTGCATGGTGGCTCTCACAGTCGTAAGTTCACTCAGCCTTATGATACGAAAATTATGATATACAAGGAAGGAGAGTATGCCACACAAACGTCAAATGTGACTTTTTGGATGTATCTTCCTTCTGACCTGAATATTGGGGAAGGAGCATTACTCGCACAGCGTAAAGTCGTTCTGGAAATCTTTGACGTTGTAGAAATGGATTTTGGGTTCTGGAATGATTCAGGAACTATAAGACCATATGTTTATCGTGCAGAAGAGGAGTGGTCTTATTATATCTATCTCACCAATGCTTCACTCTCTCTTGCATCATGGCACAGTGTTTCTTGTACGTTATTTGAGAACGACACAGGATTTGTGGAGCTTTCCATAGACAGTAGCCTTGTCTATCATAATGATGGAGACTATTGGGATAACATTTACTCAGATGGCACACCAAGCTATTATGTTGGCTTCCCTCTAACCAACAATTCTGTCTATACTGCAAGTTGCTACATTGACGACTTGACTATAATTGGCATGACAGGTTTTGTGCATAGCGGAATCTACAGTGCAGAGGGCTTGGCAAGTCTGGGAGATGGAATGCGTAAACAGCTTGCCTCTCCACCTACCACAGCCTATCTGACGATATGGATCTACTATAATGGCTCAAGAACCAATGCAGGAGATGTGCGAATTGTCACCCTGCAAAACACGACCTCTGGGAGAGGAGTCAGTGTCAAGCATCATCTCTACAATGCAGGAAGAGACGTTCTTCAGCTCTTTGATGAATGGACAGGAACATCAACAAACTCCACACACGACTTGACCTATAACACTTGGCATAAGATCCTTTTCACAGTGACAAGCTCCAACAACACAGCAAACCTCTATGTAGATGATGTTCTTGAAGCCTCAAAAACGATAGCCCTCTCTAATGAAGTCTGTAATGAACTTGATGTCTATAGGGATGATGCTACAACAGGAAGCTACTACTATAGAATGTGGATTGATGATGTAGATTGGAGTGATGGAGAAGAAGAACCACCAACTACCTATAGCGTAAGTTTCGACTCTGAACCCTCAAGCTTGTTCAGTGTCCATTTTGGAGCAGGTGGATCTTGGTATTGGACACCAAAGGATCTCAATCTCACGTCAGGGCTTCAGACGTTTCTGATAGAGTCAGGCAGCCTCATAAGAATCGTGAACGATACTTGGATCTATGGCTTTGATCATTGGAGCATCACAAACACCACAGGAACTTTCAATTCTACAGGATCCTCTGTGGACTACAATCTGCAAGAGAACTCCTCTGTGATCATGGCATACACAACAATCAGGATCCAAGTCGCTGCTTCTCCTGTCCTGCCTGTCTATTTCAGCTCTGAATATTATGGCTCAAACTACTCAGCTCCTCAAACTCTCAATTGGAACAGTGGCAGCCACAGCTTTACAGCCCTGAGTCACACCTATTCTCCCAACAGCACTTACATCTACACCTTTGATCATTGGCTTGTCAATGGAACAGACCAATATGGATCTCTGGGCATCAGCTTGAGCTTCACTGCAGACACCAACTTGACAATTGTTTATGTTGGATCCACAGTCACTCCACCTTATCCCTACACTTACGTTTCAGGAGCCTTGAATGCCACTTGGTATTTCAGATCTGACACTTGGACAGTCCACAGCATCCTTGGCTATAAGCTGCAGACAGTGAACACAGCCACTCCTGCCTTTGACGAAAGAATTGATGCAGCCACAAAGAACGTGAGCTATGGAGTGAGAGTCTGGGCTTTGGATCTGTTTGGCAATCAGTATGAGCTGACTTCAGGATCTCCTGCAGCAGTAGCCACCAAGATCACAGAAGGATCTGAGATGATGCTTGCCTATTGGACTTGTCCTGCATACAGCAGCATGATTGACAGCATCAAAATAAACCTCTATCAGCAATTCAATGATGAAGGATGGAGCCTGAGAAGGATCTATGTGACAGGATCAGACCTGCTGATCAGGCTGCCCTCTGCTTCATGGACATTCCACTACTATGTGAACAGAACAGTTGGATCCACCATTTCCACCTTTGGTTTTGGCAGCTACACAACATACAACAGCAGAATAGATCTCCAATATTACAAGGCAAGTCCTTGGGATGTGGCCTTGGCAAGACTGTGGCAGAGAAACTTTGTTGGGTTCCTGTTCACTCCTTGGACATATTGGTTTGGAGATCTCTTTTGGAGCATCATCCTGTTTGGCTGCATAGTCATGGCATGGATGAGGACAGGATCCTTCAAGCCTGTCCTTGCTCTCCTGTGGATCATTGGTGGCTCAGGCAGTATCCTCTGGGCTTTGATCCCTGCCACAGCCCTTCATATTGCAGTCTTGATGCTTGCCTTGGCTATGGCTATCACACTGTTCAGGCTTATCTATGGCAGGAGAACCTAACATGAAACTCATTTCTTTTCAGCCCTGTTGGGCTTGATCCTTAGCTCCCAGAGGAGAGGGTTTGTGTTCACTCTCTCTATGGTGACTTCCTGATTGAGCTTCATGCCCAATGCGTCAGGAAGTGACAGGATCAAGGTTCCATGTTCCTGTCTGATCTTTCTGACAAGAGGCTTCTGTTTCCTGTGGCCTCTGCCACTAAGCTCCAAATTTTCTACAGAACTATTCCGATCAGACGACATGATAGAACCTTGTTCTATAATTATCCTCTATCAAACATTTAAATTCATTCTTTCAAATTAAGATAACCATGAGAAACTATCAAGGAGCAACATGGTGGGCTATTCTTAGACACCACTTCAGATATAAATGCGGAAGGTGTAGAAAGGCAGCTCCTTTGAAACCAAGTCATCATTGGCTAGTCCATCATAAAGATGGGAATCATGATAATAATAAAATCGGCAATCTGGAATTATTCTGCAGGAGTTGTGATGCCATAGTTCACAAGAACGATTTAAACCATCCAAGGAGAAGCGATATTTTCATAACCTGCCCTTTATGCGGAAGAGATGGTTCTCTCTTCAAATGGGGGAGAGCCTTGGCAATTTATCATGGTAAACATAAAAAAGGAAAAGACTATGATTATTGCTATCTAAGCAAATATACGCATCGGAGAATCTATGAGTTGTATTTTCCATCACTTCTGACAGATCGAAAGGCTCAGACTTATCCTCTAATACTCCATGAGAGATCTCTGAAGCTCAAACAGAAAGGAAGAACTTATGACGAAATAGCAGAGGAACTTGGGATTGGAAGAACAACAATAGTGACATGGCTCAGAGGAAAGTAAAATTTCATGTAAATGCTTTTAAATTCTTCTCTCCTATTGAAGACTGCGAAAAACAAGGAGAAAATCAAAGTGCGAATAGCAGACGTAATGAGTCTGCCTTAAAGACAGCTCACGTCAAATAGCTATGGTTGCTTTGATCATCTGTGTCCTGATCGCCTTGATCATATCTGCAAACCTGCAGACTGTCGCTGACAGCATGAATCTTGGTGTGACAGGAAATGCCACAAGAACAACTCTGTTCACAAACGTATGGACAGGCTTGACATTGGCTTCAGTCGGTATTATCATATCGGCTGCAGTCGGTATCCTTGCCCTTGTCCTAACGACTTTGGGCAGAGCTGCAGGCGGAACAGTGGCATAAGCAACTGACTTCAGTTTCCCTTCTCCCTCTTTTTATGTTAGATTTTAAATACCAAGACCTGAATAGGAACTGCTAGGTGGATCAAGCTTTGAAAAGAAAGTTTTTGGGTTTGACGCTGATTCTGAGCTTGCTGCTTATATCTTTTCTTTTGATGCAAGATGATACGCTGATTGTCTATGCTGCTGACTCCTATGGGAATGACATCAACTTTGTTGAGGTTTGGCAATACAATGGGACAGCTTGGAACCTGTTGGCTAACTTCACTGTGACAGGTGGCAGCGTGAGGGTTCATGACAGTTGGGTAACTAACTTCACAGTTGGAATCCAGATCAACAGCACTCTTGTTTCAAGCACTGCTGAAGCCATAAGCTACACTAGAGTTTACATGAACATCACTGATGGTGGAACGATCTGGAATAATGTGGAGCTGAACAACACATCATGCAGTCTCATTGGAAGCTACTATTACCTGACTGAGCAAGGCTGTTGGAATGAGACAGGGAAGCCAAGTGCAGGTGTGACCTATGCGTGTTCAATCCTCTACCAAGCATATTATTAGCATCACCATCATTTGCCTGCTACTCTTCAGTGTAGCTCCATCTGTTTTCCACCATAGTTTTGATCCAAGTGTGAATGCAGCAAGTCTCAAAAGACTGCTAGGTAGCAATTTCTATTTCCATAGAGAATTAAGCGGAATTGGCAGCTACCGTATTCTAAACACTGCATATCCAACATATTCGGATAGCAAGTCCATTGTTCAAAGCGTTCCAATAGGTATTTGGGAAGTTGGTGATGGATGGATAAGTTCTCAAGTTCCAGAAAACATAACTCTGGAAAGGGCATACAACTTTCTTTTTTCTGTATGGGGAGCAGGAAGTGGTAACGCTAGTCTTTTTTTCAAGTTCTTTGCTTATAGAAATGACATTGAGCATTTTCTCTTTACAAGCAATCCCTCAGAACGTCTTATTAGAAACACGTTTGAGATGCTTTGGCAACACAAAACAAAAGAAGTAACTCTGCAAATCAATGAAGGCGATAGGCTTGTTCTGAGACTTTTCATTAACGTGACGGTTGCAGGAACTTTTGGGTTAGGCTATGATTGCACACAGTATCCTAGCTACGTCAATGATCCTGTTGAAACTCGCTATTTTCGTTCTGACCTAGTTTTTGGGACAAGCCAAACAACTACAGGAGCCAAGATAACAAAATATCATGATCCTCTTGTCACAGGATATTGGGGAATAAGAGTTTGGCACTTAGTTGGTGGAGTAGAAACTGAGATCACAAGCGGAACTCCCAATGCGACTGTTTCACGTTCTGTTGAAGGTTCAGGAATACAATCAAACACTTGGGCTTGTCCAGAGACATCTTTGACTGTAAACGATCAAATAGTTGTTAGAGTGTATTTTCAAGCTGCTGCTGAAGGATGGCAGCTTCTTCAGACGTTCACTTCAGAAGTTTTAGGAGCAGGCAAATTGGATGCAGCAACATGGACAGTTTACTACCACACACGAATATATTGGATAAGAGGCACAACGTATGAATACAGCTTCTATCATGGTTCATCTTTCTACAATAGTCGTGTGACAAACTTTTCATGGTCTGTTCCAGCAGTTGATCCACCCCCAACCTACTCTAACATAAGCGTAAATGCAACTGTAGCAGGACAACCATGCAAGTTCAGTGTTTTATGGGCTGACGAAACCAATGTGAGTGGATTCATTTTCAGAACCAACAATACAGGCAGTTGGATTAACGACACTTGGACTAGCACATGGTCAGGATGGGCTACCACAAAGAGTGCTTGGGCAAACGTCACTAAAACCCTGAACTCTACGATAGGCTTGGTTGTTAGCTATCAGTGGCTTTGCAACGATACGATCAATGGATGGAACAGCACAACAATACAAAATTTAACCACTACGTCAGATACCACTCCACCAACTTATTCAGACGTAGGAACAAACACAACTAATGCAGGCAGAACGTGTCTTTTCTATGCGAAATGGGCAGACAATGTGGCCTTAAAAACATTCATCTTTGGAACGAACAACTCTGGACTCTGGATCAATGATACTGCTGTGGCTTTCACAGCTAATCCAGATTGGAGTAATGCCACCAGAGTATTAAATGCAACCATAGGTCTGAGGGTTGAATGGAGAATATGGGTAGATGATACAAACAATAACTTGAACGATACAGGATTGCAGTATCTCATAACAAGTTTGACAAACGAAACTAGATACTTTCGCACTGACATTGAAGCAGTAAACGGTTTGTCAGCAAGGAAGCTCTTAACGACTAACACTGATAGCTCTTCACAAGAAAGCCATGCTAAAGCAGGAAACGTGATAGCTGCAGGAGCAACAACAGGGATCAGAGTTTGGACAAGAACAAGTGATGGAAATGAAACTGAACTCACATCTGCTGTCCCTGTTGCTGAAGCTTTTTGGAATACAAGCACTTTTTCAGTCATGATTAATGGAACATGGCTGTGTCCTTGGACTGCTTTAGCAAGCACAGACAGCATAGTTGTCAGGGTTTATGGCAAGTTTGGTTCAGACGCTTATGTAATGTATGGAAGTAAGGCGTGGAGTACGGAGCAGTTAAATGCTCAAAGTCTCAATTCTACAATATGGACTGTCTTTTATTACATTGAACTATGGCATGATCTTTCTAGTAATGTGACTTGGCATGATTTTGACTTTGGTTCTAGCTTTAGCAATAGTAGGATAATGAACTTTACATGGACACCTGCAGCAGCTCCTAAAATATGGAATGTAGTTGCTGCTTGGAGCTTCTCATTGATAACAAGATTGTTGCAATCAGTAGCAACATGGAGCTTCACTTTGCTGACAAGAATCTGGAATGATCTTCCAACATGGAGTTTTAGCCTAACAATTATGGAGTGGTTCATCATTTCGGCATGGCAGTTTAGCTTAATTGTCAGACAATGGATGGGCATAGAGACGTTTTTCTTCAGCGTTTCAGGCTTAGGATGGCATTTTATAACTCTATGGATAGTTTTGCTGCAGCCACCATCACGTTCAGGCTTGCTGCTGATTGCCACAGTGATAGGCGTTATCTTGTCTTTGGGCTTTGTCAGGGTTCTTGGTGTGAAAAAGAGGAAGACGACTTAGGCAATTGCAGAAATGTTATATAGGCTTTCTTATCGTATTAGAAAGAAAGGGAGCTTTCAAAGATGGTTCTGCCTGTAGAGTTTGAGATCCTGATTCCTCTTGTCGTGGCTTTGTTCTTCAGTCTGCTCTATGAGACTGACACTGACGGTCAGAAATGGGCAGGGCTTATAGCTATGGTGGCATGGCTTGTCAATATGCTGTTGTGGCTGATCATCAGCAGCTATCCTGTGATCTCCTTGATATTCATGGCAATATGGATTCTTTATGTGATCAGACTTCTGATGGGCTTCTTCAAGCCCTTGGAAGCCAAACAGAAGAAAAGAATGGAAGGTGATACGGATTGAGTCAGCAGCCTGCCTATGCGTTTCAAGATGATCTGCTTGCAAGGGTAGCTCAGTCTCAAGAAATGCAGCAGGTGACTACTGAGGACTACTATCAATACATGGGACAGATCTATTACCTTATCAAAGATGAAGAGATCAATGGTTTGCTCAGGGAAGATCCAGATCTCAAACAGCTCATGCCTGCCCTGAGTCACCTTCTCAGGACTAGCAACATCACTGACAAGAACATAATCAAAGGCATGATGCTTAGATGGAGAAGAGCCTGCAGGATCCAACTGCTTGTCTCAAAATCTCCAAAGCTTGTGAGCCAAGCCAAGTTTGATGCTTGGAATAATTTTGGTATTGCAGCCATCCACGACACTATTGATGGGTGGAGAGGCAGACTTGTCACTGAAAGAATCAAGACTTACAAGATAGAAACTAACCAAGCCAAGAAGGGCTTTTGGAGCAACCTTCTGGGGAGATAGTGGATGCTTGAGCTGATCTTCAATCAAAGCCTTGAAGACTTCTTCTATCTGAGTATGGCTTTCTTCTACATAGTTGGAATGGTGTTCTGTTTTGTTGGAGTGCCTTTCATGGTTTACTTTTACAAGAGGAAGATCCCAAAAGCAGCAAGGACACTGTTTTGGGCAGGCTTGAGAAGGGAGCCACCACTCCTGCTGTGCCACGACTCAGGCAGAGGAGAGCTGACAACAATCAAGGAGAGGAAGGGAGAAGGGATAGTCATGACAGCTCAGAACAAATACAAGATCCTGCCAAGATGGAGAGCAAGGATCCCATTGTCTGCCATGCTTGGACAGAATAAGCCTGAGCCTGAAGTGCCTGCTCCAATGGCAGAAGGAGAACAGCAGGTGGATCCACAGGCAGAGGCTCCTCAACAGCCACAGGTTCCTATGTCTCCTGTAATTCCTGAGATAAATCTGCAGTCAGTCTTCAATGTCAAGCTGCTGAAGGAGAACTTCATCCTTGACTATAGTGATTGGATCGTGAAGAGAACTTTCCTTGTTGGCCTAGATCTGCCTTTCTTTGTTGGTTACACAGGCAAGCTTTGTCTGCTGAATCCTGAGGCTCTTGCCCTGTATGAAGCAGGAGACATGATGATCAGAACTGAAGATGAAATGATGTTCAATCCCAACAAGGTAGAGGGCAAGACTGTGGAGAATGCCATGCAGCCTCTACTGCTCTTAGACTCAAGAAAGATCCAACAAATCATCTATGAGGGCTTTGATCAGTCACAGATTGCAGGAGTCGTGGCAGACTCAGAGGAGTTGGCAAGGATAGGGCAGGGGATAAGTCCAAAGATGAAAGTGATACTTGCCATCATTGTGATAGGTATTCTTGCTGCTGCAGGCCTTTTCTTCCTGCCTCAGATCATGAGTGGCTTCCAACAGAAGCAACCAACTGAGCAGACTCCTCAGATGATCTTAGGCTTGGTCAAGAGACTTCTGAAGATGTGAGATCTTGCGAAAGTTCTCTCCACTTCAAAAGAACTTCCTCAAGGGCTTCCTCAGCAAGCTCCTCATGCTTCCTGCTTTTTGGTTTTTCTTCAAGGCAGTCTATCCTCTCTACGCATATCCTTGGATTGATCCTGTGATCTACATCATGCTGACACTGTTTGATTGGATCTGCCTGACACTGACTCTCTTTGCTGCTGCAAGCTTAGACCTGATGATCATGAGCTTAGGACTCAGGCAGTTCTTAGGATCCCTCAGGCTCAGGAGAGACACACACACCACAGCTTCCACTGCAGACAAGTCTCAGCCTCAGAAAAAGAAAGAAGAGAAGATACCACTCTACTGAGGGAGACTCCTTGTATCAGCCCTCAAAATATGCTGAACACAATACCTCTCTTGATAGATGGATGCTGAAATTCAATGCAGCAAAACCCTTGGACATAACTGCCAAAGCCTATGAGATTGAGCAGTTTATTCATGATGGTATCATAGATCTCTGGGGAGTCACAATTCGTTTCGATTGGACTAAGAGGCATCAATGGCAAGGGCAGATCTTTCCTTTTGAAACAGTTGGGCAATTTGAAAGGAAATTTGCCTCTGAGAAGCAGACTGACTTGGCAATCATGTCCAATCGTGAAGAGACTCACACCTTAGGCATTTGGAACAGCGATTTTCAGGAAAGGGTGACTGTGCGATTTGCAACAGACTTCAAGCTGAAACAGGATGGCTCCATGAGGCTCTCTGACAAATATAAGATCTACAGGAATGAGGAGCTGTGGATCCTGAAAACGTGGCTTCTCAATACCTATCCCTTGCAGCTTGGCAGAGTGAAGTTGGGGAAATAGACAGATGGTTGCTATGATGAAGAAACAGGTGATCTCTGAGCAATCAGGGCTTCTGTTTCTTGTCAAGCAACTCTACATATTCTGCAAGAGCTTTTTCTACGTTCCATTCATAAGGCTTGCTTTCAAGGAGAAGCTTAAAGTAATTGAGCATACGTCTCTTGAGAACAAAATACCATAAAGCAAAGTAGGGACTAAGCATGACTGCAAATATCAGCCATGTGTAGATCCCTGCACTGACAGCTAGTGCAACACAGATCATGAGAATAGGATAGAAAGCAATTGAGAAGAGAACACAAAAAAGGGGAATAAGAAAGCTGTCCATAGTCTCAGCTCATGCCCAAAAAGGAACATGACAGTTATACATGGAGAAATGGGCAAGACCAAGGGCAACAGTCAATACTTGCAGCAGTAGCAGCTTCTTATTCATCAAGTTCTCTCCAATAGGCTCTACTTGCACTAGAGATTTAAATCTATATGGAAGTTACTTCTATAGCCAAGTTCTCTGCTGAACTGCCTTGGCTGCTGTGATGAAGAAACAGGTGATCTCTGAGCAGTCTAAAAAATTGTGCAAAGTGCAGCTTTTCTGTAGCAAAATCTTTTATTGCAATCTAGTCAGAGATTAGAAGCCCTTTCCTCTGAGGGCTTGCCATGAGTGGAAAACGTGAGCATTCACATATTCACGATTTAAGCCTGAGGCAGCAGGCATTCAAAATTCTTGAGAAATACCATGATTTGAAGCCTAAAGAACTCTGCAAGGTCATGGAGTTAGACTATCAGGCTCATGGAGAGACAGTGAGGCAATACAGGAAGCAGTGGAAACGTGAATATAAAAATAGGCAAGCCCTAAAATGCCTAAGTTTTCACAACACTAGGGGATGGATCTATGCCTTGAAGATGTTGGATAGGGCTGCTGCAGTGGAAATGAAGGGGAGTGTGTGGCTGCAGACAAGAGCCAAGAACAAGATGCTGTTGTTTAGGGATAGGGAGCTTGGGAGACTTGAGTGGCACTTGTCAGGCAGGATCAATGTTTGGATTAAGAAGCCTGCTACATGGGCTAGGGTTAAGCAGCTCTTGGCAAAAGGGTTCAGTTGGACAGGGCTGATAGGCGATATTCAGATCTTTGAGCTTTGGGCTGCAAGTGCAAGGTTCAAGGGGAGCCATCTTGTCTATGACACAGGGGAAAGGCTGCCTTATGCCAAGATTGAGTATCTGAAGGAAGCTCTGGGAGCAGTAGTCAAGACAGGTGATGTCACACATCCAACTTGCATAGAGATTGAGTTCCACTATCCTGACTATGCAGAGAAGAATGAGAGGATCCTTGAGCAAGTATCCAAGTCTCTTGAGCTGAACAGCAAGCAGATCCAACAGTTCAGTGACTTCCTGCAGGACTTGTCTCAGCCTAAGGCTCCAAAAGCTCAGGACAAAAGCATGATTGTCTAAGGCATAGCATAAGCCATATCATCTGCAATATCATGAGCCATATCATACGCTTTATCATGTGTGATACCATGAAGCATATCGTGAGAGATGTAGAGCCTGACAAGACGACAGGCAGAGTCCATCACTTCAAGAACAAGAGATTTAAGATACTGTCTTATTGTATTAGACTGTGGAGAGTGGATCAGGCTCAGGACAGTGTTATGGAAAGGTTTTGTCACTCCTAACCTTTTCCTTCGACACCACTGCTCTGAGCTTGTGATCTCCAAACAGCTTGATGGGCAGGGTTCACTTCCCTAGCCTTTCTCCAAACAGACGACAGGGAGAGAGTCAGGTTAAAGTGAAAGGCTTTTATTCTGAGACTATCTAAGAAAGCAGTAGCGTCTCCAATACTAATGACTGAGATGCTGCTGAGGCAATCTTTGCTGACTGTTCAATAGCATTCCTTGACCTCTGCCTCAGCTCAAGATGCCAACTAGGGAGCAAGCCACTCTCTGAGGGATCTTGGTGTGACAGGCTTGGATGGGCAACTGCCTCAGAGTGTTGCTTCACCAAGACTAAGCCTGACATGGCTGAGATCTGCAAGAGTTACACCCTGCAGATCATCCTTGGAAGAGAGTCAGGCTGCTCCCAACTATGTAAAGGCTTTTAAGCACTTCTTATAGAATAAGAGGCCAAGTGATCAAGATGGATAAACTTAGAAAGATCTTTGTTGTTGCCATGATTTGCCTTGTCGTCTTGAGTGCAGTTGTCTATGCTTACGTTTCAGTCAATGTGAACCTAAATTGGACTTGGCAGACGACACAAAGCTTCAGAGTCTTCAGAGAATCTCAGCATACTAATGAGCTGCAGCCTTCCTCAATTCTGGATCTTGGCACTTTCAGTCTGATTATCCCGACAGGCTCTCAAACATTTTACTTTGTCAATGATAAAGATGCAAGCCTAACGATCTATCCCCATGCCATGAATGTCACAGGAACCAATTTTGTCTGCAATTTCAATCCAACATCTCTGCCTCTGACTGCTCTGCAAAATGGAACAATCGTAATGAGCTTCACAACCTCAGGCTCAGGATCAGCCTCAGTTACCTTTGACTTGATTGCTCCTCCATAGCTGTTCTTGGTGAATGGGTTTGAAGAAGAAGAGAAAGCAGTCAGGCAAGGCAAAGAAGACAGCCAAGAAGAAGAAGCAAAAGAAGAAGGCAGAGATCTCCACGACACCAATCGGAGAGAAGATCAGCATCAAGCCACTATCTGAGGCTCTGCTTGAAGGCTTAGGCAAAAAGAAGTAGATGTCCATCAACTCCACTCTTTTTCTGTCTGGTTAGGCTAGTCCAAGCAGCCTCAAATATGCCCAAGATACAGACGACAGGACACTGACAGGATGGAGCAGGCTGCTGAACTGTATTTGTGTAGAACTATTCTCTACAAAGGTTTATAAGACGACAGTAGAATGTCTTATACAATAAGGAGTGTGGTTAGGAGTGAAGTATTTGAAGATTGAGATGGTGGAGCTGCCAATTGAAAAGGTGGCTCTGTTGGAGAATGCCTATGGCTTGGCATCCTGTCCTAACCCTCATAACGCTGATGTGAGGGAAGAAATCCTGCAGAAGATCTGCAGTGAGAACCCAGAGATTAAGGCTCAGATCGAAAAGTTCAGGAGAGAGAACCAATGATGTTGCCCTTTGAAGCTTTAGTGGCTCTCAGTTTTGTTCTTTGGAGCATGACTGCCATACAGTTTGACATTACTCTTAGAGCATGGGGATTGAGAGCATGAGCATCAGTCTGTTTTTTGCTGTCAGAACTCTGAGAGGAACCATGAAAGCCTTTGGCTATTCTGAGGATCAGACTCAGGCTCTTCTGGACTATTATCTTCTGTCTCCTCATGAGTATGCTCAGAGGCAGGCTCTCAGGGTTGAAGTCACGACTTGGATCATTCATGAGCTGAATCGGAAAGTGAGGGAGAAGGTGGAAGCATGAATCCTTGTTGTCTTGGCTGTCCTGCTGTCAGATGCAGTGGCAGAGACAAACTAAGAGAATCCTGCAAGACCTGTGAATCACCATATAGAGCAAAGGAGTTGCAGAGAGCATGAACTACAAAGAGCTTGTTTCTGCAGTCAATGAGATCCTGAGTTCCTATGACGTGAAAATGACTCTCAGGCAGATCTACTATCGTCTTGTCAGCAAGAACCTGATCCCTAACACTAAGGCAAGCTACAAGGGCTTGAGCCATCAGCTTGTCAAGGCAAGGGAGAAGGGAGACGTGGATGATCGTAGAATTGAGGACAGGAGCAGGAAGGTTCAGGGCTTTGGGGATTGGGGATATGACGACTTAGACAATTTCATAGCAGGACAAGTCTCACGTCTGAAAGAGTCTTGGGAGAACTTTTCAAGACGACAATGGGAAGATCAGCCCAAGAAAGTGATCGTGGCTCTTGAGAAGGATGCTCTGAGCAGGATCTTCACTGACGTAGCCAATGGGTTCAGGATTCAAGTGTATGCCACTAAGGGCTATGGCAGCTACACTTTTGTCAATGACTTGGCAGCAGACTTGGATGAAGAGAAGGAGAACGTGATCCTCTACTTTGGGGATTATGATCCTTCAGGCAGAGACATTGAAAGAGATCTCAGAGACAGGCTTGTGAGATACTATGGCAGAGACAATTTCACTGTTGTTAGGATCGCTTTGAAGCCTGATCAGATCAGTCAATACAATCTGCCACCAATGCCTGAGGATGCAGAAACTTTGGCAAAGTTGGGCAGGGATCCCAGAACTAAACAGTATGGGATGGAGTTTGCTGTGGAGCTTGATGCTTTGGAGCCACCTGTCCTGCAAGAGCTGATCAGAAGTTCAATCAATGCCCAGATTGATTCAGATCTGTGGAATGCCAAGCTTGAGGAGACAAGGGCTGACAGGGAAGAGCTGAGGGAAAGGCTGAGGGCTTGGTGTGTAGTTGTGGATCCTGACAAGCTTGAAGAGGCCATAGAGAAGACACTGCAGAGTTCTCAGATCTCTCCTGACTTGGACAAGGAGAAGCTGAGAGTTGCTCTCAGAGTCTTCATTGACTGTCTGAAGAAGACGACAGGAGAAGACTGAGCATGAACATAGGAGATTGCGTTAAGATCTTTGAGGATCCTGTGACTGAGCAGAAGCTTGAAGGTGACGCACAACTTGTCAGCAAGACAAATACTCCTAACGTTCAGCTTGAGGATGGCTCACACTTGGAGTTTTGGCTTGTCGTCTTTCCCAATGGTGAAAGGGCTTACCGAAAAATCAAGGTGAAGCCTGAGGAAGCAGAAGACAGGGAAGAGGAATGGGGAGAGGCTTGGAGATTTACAGACAGCAGAGGAAGGAGTGTGTTCAGAAATGACAGGTGAAGACGTAGAAAGTCAAGGAGCTGAGAGCATGACAAGTCAGGGGATTGAGAGTTTGCAGGTTTGGCTGAAATTTGTTGGAACCATACTCCGAATTGTGGGGTTTGCAGCCTTTGGCATCCTTCTTGGCTTGATCATCCTCTTCTCTGTCTTAGGTCTGGGCTTCATAACGGAGCTGAGTTTTGGCTTGGTCATAGCAGTTTTTGTGATTGGGATTGGAACTGTCATGGAGAGGATGCTCTGATGGAGACGACAAGAAGAATAGAGGAGATGCCTGTGAAGGATATGGAGAAGATGGTCAAGCCTCTGCTTCATAGGAAGCTGTTGCTCAGGGTGAATGGCTTGGACATGGTGAAGGAAGGAGATTGGCAGCATCTCATGAGGATTGCAGTTCACTATCCAAGCAGGGATTGGGAGATCGTGGAGAAGGTTTCAGGACTTGGAGAGAGGATCATCACAAGGCACTCCTCTCTCCTTCAAGGTAATCAAATAACAAAAGGAGTGTGAAGAGAGAATGAAGAAAGATAGGAAATTTGTGGCTGCAATAGGCTTCCTGATTCTTGGGCTTCTTCTATTGCCTTGGACTTCTGAAGCTGTCAGTGTTTACACAAGCATACCTGTGCCATTTCCATTTCCACTGATGATTTTCAACTTTGTTGGAGCATCGCTTTTGGCAATCTACATTCTGCTGCTGCTTTCGCCTTTCATGCTTGCAGGAGCCTTATTGCTAGACTGTAGGGAGAAGTGAAAAGTATGTCTGAACAAATTGTAGTTGGTAGAATGCTTGATCCTATGAGGATCAGGACACAGGAACAGACGACAGTGGAAGTCAGTGATTGGGCTAAGAGGGCTATGTGGAGCTACCTGAGGCTTCAGTATGGCAGAAGCATTGACAAGGAGATCAGGAGCAGACGTGATGATTGGCTCATGGAGAACTATGGCTTAGAGGCAAAGCAGGCTGACAGAGGGATCCTGAAGCTTGCTATGGAGAACGTGTTTGCCCAGATCCTTGCAGAGCATCCACTCAAGAAGCCCAGAGACATTCAGTTCATTCTTGATGGAGACTTTGTTCATGCAGTGGCAAGCCTGAAGCATCTGCTTGTTTCGCCTGAGAAAGTCTATAGGATGGCTGCCCAGATCATTCAGAAACATTATCCTCAGCTTCAGCCCTTTCAGATGAAGGGGATGGCAGGGCAGACTTATCTGCTGAAGGAAGTGGCAGGCTTCAAAGTTGGGCTGCAACTCTATGGTGGAGACATCTATACAAGAGAGGCAATTAGCCTGTCGTCTTGGCTGAGGGTGGAGATGTGTTTCAATCCTCTCAGTTGGCTTGGCATGGGATTCTTCCACAACTTTGTAGCAGGCAGAGAAACAGACTTTGAAAGAATGCTCAGGATCAAGGTGATAACGGATCTGAAGCCAAGGCTGCAGCAGGCCATTGAGCTTGGCTTGAAGAGGACAGACGACATTGAGAGGAGAGTCAAAGCAGTTCAGAAGGTGGCAGTGAAGAGGGCTGATGCTGAAGTCATAATGGCTGCTCTGGGCTTGAGCTACGATTTGGGAGCCAAGACGATAGATCAGATCCTTGAGCAGCTTGAGAAGGAGCCTAAGACTCAATGGGGAATGAGCATGGCAAGCAGCTATGTGGCAGCTCATGGCAAGTTCAAAGAGACTCCTGATGGCTTGGATCGCAAAGTGGAGCAGAAGCTTTCAACAATCAGTGGAGCAGCTTTCCTGCTTGACGACTTGAAAGACGCTAAGGAGAGGAGCATTGAGTGGCTGCAGGCTCACGTCAAAGAAGGGCAGGTCAAGACTGTTGATGAACTGATCAGCAGGCTTGGAGTGAAGGTGAAGAGGGAATGACAATCTATTCTTGGACTGTGCTGATCAACAAGCTGCCCTATGGAGTCAAAGCTGCACAGCCTTGGACTGCTGTTTCAAAAGCCCTGAGAGAATGGAGAGAGACGCATCCTGAGAGTTCAATGATCCTCTTTGAGATCTCTTTGATCAATCTGACTCTTGCGGAAAGAGCAGACGACAAGAAAAGCAGACGACAGGGCAGGTGATAAGAATGCCAAAGAAAGATCCTAAACACTGCTCTCACAGATCTGTCCATAGAGTCTTAGACTCTTGGGACTGCATTGGCTGTGGAGCTGAGTTTGTTCCAAAGGATCCTGCTCTCATGACTAAGTGGAGTGACGACAGGGAAGAGTGAAGTCAATGAGTGAGCTTGGAAAGTTCAAGCATCTGGGCTATCATCCTCAGCCCTGTGGCAGAAGCTATCACAGAGTCAAGTGTGAATGTGGCAGGATCGTGTTCATCTATGCTTGGAGAGGAACCAAGAAGTGTCCTTGTGGCAGAGTTCTCAGTGTCAAATACAGTCCAGAAGGGAAGCTGATAGTCTCTGAGCTGCCACAGCCAAAACCTCAGCCCAGAGTAACTGTCACAGCTCCCTGCATCACCTGTGGCAAAGAGATCCACTACGTTCAGGGAATGGGATGGAGCCATGAAGGAGACAAAGACTTTGATCATCCTGCTTTGCCTGTGCCTGACAAAATCAAAAGAACAGAGGAGAAGGTCTGATGCCACTGTGTCCTGACTGCTATAGAGATGGCAGGCTTGAGCTGATGCTCTACATTCATGACGAAGTTTTCAAGGGCAAGGAATATGTTGTCTTGGAATGCGTGAGCTGTGGCTCCTCAATCAGAGTCAGAAAGGAGACGGCAGGACAATGACGCACAGCCAATTCTTCCCTGTGAACAATCAGAGGATAGTGTTCTTTGATAATGGCTATGCAATCTCAAGGATCTGCAATACATTCTCTCATGGCATTGAGATCCTTGTCTTCAAGTGGAAGCTAACAGAACCTTCCAGATGGGAGAAACTGAAGCTCAGACTTGGCTTGATTGAAGACTTCTTCTACAGCAACCTTGGAGATGTCAAAGAGAACTTGGCACAGTCAAAGAAATGGTCTGAGGGCATGGGTGTCTATGAATACTTGAGTCCTGAAGAGGAAAGATCTGTTATTGATGCCATTGAAAAACATGAGGAGACGACAAACTAATGCCACACAAGGCTGCACGTTGTCCTAAATGTCATGGAAGATCCAAGCAGGTAGAGTTCCTTGAAGCTGCTCCCAACATCTCTGACGATAGGGTTCTTAGAGGAACAGCCAAGTTTCGCTGCAGGCATTGTGGCTTTACCTTTATTTCCAATGACGGACTCAAACGGATTGGAGCATCAAGAACCTATCAAAAGTATCATCCAAAGAAGGAGACGACAAGACAATGACTGAGAGGACTTTCAAGGAAGATCTTGTGAGGGCTATGCTTCTTGTCAGAAACTTCAGGCTTCATGCTTTTGCTCAGAAAATCAATCCTAAGGCTGTGAGAGTAGCCATCAAAGTTCTCTGTCACATTGATGATCACTTTGCCCTGAAGCAGCTTTCTTCCAAAGAGGATTTTGATCTTGAGATCTATGCAAGCAAGTTAGCAGGTGGAGTGATCAAGAAGGAAGAGGAGCTGAAGAAATGACTGACAAGAGGATCCTGCTGCTCTTCTTCACGTTTGTCCTACTGAATGGCTTGGATGTTCTGACGACAGTGATAGGGCTTGAGCTTGGAGCTGCAGAGGCTAATCCAACAGCCCAGAGGCTTATGAGCAGTCTGGGCTTGGCTGAGGCCATGATGCTGAAGTTCTTTCTGATCCTGCTGCTTGGGCTTCTCAGCTTGGCAGCCTATTGGTATGCTCTTCACAGAGATGCTCTATACGTCAGGCACACAAGGGCTGTTCTTACTGTCGTCTTTGCTGCAGGGATTGTATTCTTTCTCTATGTCGTGATCTCTAACCTGATCACAATTTGGCTGCAGCTCAATTTCTACGCATAGAACTTACTATCAAAAGACTTAAATGTGGTTCTTATTGAATTAGAAGGCATTGGAGAGAAAGGGATGCCTAACAAAACAATATATTTCAGTGATCAGGAATATGGTTTTCTTTTGGCAGTAGCAGCAAAGGAATATCCATCTTCTGAAGGAGAAGTCACTCTGAAAGATGAACGCAAAAAGAAAGATGTGGATCCTCTCAGCAAACTGATACAAAAGGCTGCATTGAAGACAGCTAAGGAGCTTGCTCTGAAGTATAAGATTAAGATCCCAAGGATACTCAAAGGAGAGAGCAAAGCTTGAGCAAGAAGAAAGAGTCTCTCTGTCTCACATTGGAAGTCATAGGACACGATACTTCTGATCGTGTGGACAAAGAAACCAAATACACTGTTGTTCTCAAGACCAAGATTGCGAAAAGCAAAACAGGCAAAGACGAAACCATAGCCACCATGAAGCTAGTCAGTAATGATCCTGACATCTTTGATGATTTTCCCAAGGAGTCACAGAGACAAGTCACTCTGAAGGATGAACAGACTACCTTAGAATGAGGAGTGATAAGCTCTTGGCAGAAACTAAGAAGCCTACAGACTACAAGATCCTCTCAGTCATAATTCTGAGGCTCCTGCAGTTTCTAACAGTATCCATGACTGTCACAGGGTTCATCTGGGTTTCAAGTGACTACCTGCTTGCCACAGTCCTTGTTGGAGTTCCTGTCACTCCATTGGGTGTCCTGCTGATGCTCTATGGCTCTGTTGGCTCATTTATTATAGAGGCTCTGATCAGGGTAGTTCAGAGAAAAAAATCATAGGCAGTGATAGAAAGTGGCTTGCCTCTGCCATGATCTTGAGCCTCTTGCTCTGCTGCCTGTTCTTTGTGACAGTGATAGCCCTAGTTGGAGTTTCAGACATAGGCTCTCAGGCAATAGGGATGATGGGGACAGCCACATGGACTGCCAATGCTACAACATGGAACACAATCTCAGCTTTTGGTGGCTTGTCAATCTTCATGGCTCTTGTCTTTGTCGTCTCAGTCTGCCTGCTCATTGGAGTGTGCTTTTCAATTTCCAAATCGTCTCTTGGGCAGGTGTAGCCTGATGGTGTTTAAGTGGCTGACATTGGAAATCCATCTGTGCAGGCATTGTAGGATGCCTCACATAGTCTTTGGACACTACAGGTGGCAGAGGCATCTGCTTCAGGTCAAGCGAAGGAAATGGGCTGAAAGGGCTTTGAAGGAGTATGATCGAAAGTGAGTGAAACAAGATTGCAGAGGTTTTGGAAGTGGCTCAGGAAGAAGCCACCAATTGAGACAAGGATCAAAGGATACAAGCAGGTAGGTATCGTCTATGCTTGCTTTGCTTGCTTTGTTCTGGGCTTGAGTTTCCTCAATTTCTACACAATGATTCAGCTCTACAAAGCAGAGCCACCTGCAATAGAAGAAATAATCAATGCTTGGCACTCTGTTGTCTTTCTTGCAGGAGTCTCAGCAGTCTCAGGATTCTTTGCCTTCTTAGGACTGCTTGATCTGATCTTGGGTTTGTTTTGCTATAGTCAGAGCTTGGAGCTGAGGATCAAGGAGCTTGAGAAGAAAGTTGAAGCACATGGAATGAGAGAGAAGAAGGAAGCTGAATGATGAAGGGAGATCTGTGCAGGAGTGCAAGAAAGCAGCTCATGATTGGCAATATCCATAGGCTGACAGACGACAATAAGAAGTTCTTGGATCATCTTCTGAGCTGCAGTGAATGTCAGGCTTGGGCTAAGAGATCTGGGATGCTTTGGCAGTTAGAGCAGGCTGTTGATGAAAGGATGAATGGGCTTCGCTGTCCTGTCTGCCTGTATCCAATGAAGGTGAACAACGGCTTCAAGGTGGCTAAATGTTCCAAATGTGATCTGACTATCAATTGGAGCAGTCCTGCAAGCATGGTTATGAGCTGCATCAGAATCGTGGAGATCCAACTGAAGAGGAAAGGGATTCCTGTTGATAGCCTGCCCATTTCTGCCTGAGCTGTGTCAATCGAAAAGCAAGAAGAAGGGGAAATGGGCTTGCAGCAGCAAGCATACTCATGAGGAAAGGATGCAGATGTGCAGCGAATACGTCAGACTGTGGAACCAAGGCAAGAAGGAGAGAGGGCAGTATTGACTTTGAATCATCTTGTTCACTGCCACGTGTGTCCTCTGAAGGACTTTTGCAGTTCAGGCAATCCTGATGCTTCTTGGAGAGTGCAGCATGAAGGAGAGAGAGGCAAGACTTTCAGGAGAGTGGAATTGAAGGAGAAAGATTGGGAAGCCATGAACAAGGCTTCAGCCAACTGTCCCTTGAGGAGAGCTGTGGCCTACACTGAAACTATGCAGGGCAAGGACTTTCTGAGGAGATCTAAATGACTGAGTATCGAAAAGACGAATACAAGAAGGTTCAGATTCCCTTTGGGTTTAACGAAAAGGCAGAGAGGATCCTGCTGTCTCTGTTTCACAGTTTCTTTGTGGCTATGACAGGACATGGCAAGACTTTAGGCATGAAGTCTCTCCTGCTCAGGTTTCATCAGCTCTTTCCAGAATGGAAGATCCTGATCATTGACAGCAAGGACAAGAGGGATTATGCTGACTTGTCTGCTGACATTCCCATCTGTTTTGTGGAGACGACAGATCCTCTTGACTTGAAGAACCTGCTTGAGCCTGTTGTTGGAGCCAAGCTCATGTATTACTTTGACAAGATCATTGAAGAGGCAGTCTTTGACACTTTGGGAGAGATCCACAGGAGCATTCACAGGAAGGTGGAAGATGCTGATGCTCACAGCCTGAAGATGTCTGGCAAGGACTTGGGCAAGCTCAGAGTGATAGACTACACAATGGGCAAGCTTGTGGTTCTTGTAGAGAAACCCAACATTATCAGAGAGCTAAGGCTGCATGATGGTTTCAATGTGATGCCTGTTGCTTTGCCTGAAGTAAAGAATCCCAATCTCAAAAAGGCATTTCAGCAGCTCATTGTCAGGAGTGTTTTGCTCCTTCTTCTGTCAGATCAGAGCCTTGAAAAGACTCTGCTTGTTTTGGATGAAAGCCACAAGTGGAGCAGTCAAAGGTATGCCTCAATCTGCAAGCAGCCTCTCAGTGAGTTTGTAAGTGAGGGCAGGAGCCAAGATAAGTTTGTGTGGCTCAGTGATCAAGCCTTGACCAAGGTGGACAAGGAGCCACTGAAGAACGTGAAGATGTGGATTGTTGGGCAGCAGATGGAAGACAATGAAGTGGAAGACGCAAGGAACACTGTGAACAGCATCACAGATCTTTCAGTCACAGACAGGGAGATCAAGAGCCTGAAAGTTGGCAAGTTCATAATCGTGGATGGGCTTCACAGCAAAGTGGAGAGAGCCTACCTTCAGCCCTGTGGAGTGCCTGACAATTTGGCAGCCATGATCTCTCAGGGAGCTGATCCTGAATTGGCAGAGCCTCACATCAGAAGGTTTGAGGAAGGTCTGCTGAAATCAAAGTCACAGGATGGTGATGAAGAATTGGTCTTTAAAGAAAAGTATGAGAAACTGTTGAGGGAGTTTGAGGAATTTCGTGGAAGAACTGAACAAGAGGTCGTGAAGCTTCGCAAAGATCTATGCGATTCAGAGGGCAGGGAGAGTGCTTTGAATGAAGAATTGGGGAAGTTGCAAAACTTGAGGCAGGCTTTCAGAGACTTCTTCAGTGTTCCAATGGCTGCTGAAGGGGAAGTGGAAGCAGGAGTCACGATCACTCTTGGAACCTCTCTGACTCAGATCAATCTGGAAGACAATGCTGCCAAGGAAGTGTCTATGACGACTCAGGATCCAAGTGGCAAGCTCATGTATTGTGCAGTTCGACTGCATGAAAGATACCTGAAAGATCTATCAAGAACAGACGACAGGCCAAGTTTCACAACTGCTGAACTGAAGAAGGAAGCTGCAGAGCATGGATGGGGATTGACTAACATGATGATTGGCAAAACGACAGGGTTCTTGATTCGTGAAGCATACTTGATCAAAGAAGGGAGTGGCTTGCGTCTGCCAACAGAACTGAAGATCAATTTTCAGGAGCCAAAACAAAAGTGACTATGAGAAGATTGACTCCTCAAGACTTTGACAAATATCACAGAGAGAATTTGTTGAAGGAGCTTGAGCAGAATCCAGAAGGCTGTGTTGTTGGCTGCCTCTATGACCTCTATTTCCCTGACAACAAGCTTACTGAATGTTCAAAGTGTGGCCTTCCCTTGTATCTCAGACCTTGGCTGTTGGAAGCTGCCCAGAAACATAAGCTCAGTGTCGTCTGTCAATTCTGTGTGGATCCAAAGGAGCTGAAGGGAAGGATGAGTCAGGATATTTGCAAGGTTGAAATGGCAAAGGTGAAAGGAGAACTATGAAGGATGTTGTGATCTTTCACTTAGCCAAGCACTTTCCACCACTCACTCCGATCAGACCTTACTTGCATTGTGCAGAGACTCTGTATGAGCAGATCAGGAATGGCAAGAAGACAAGTGAATGGAGAGACTTCTCAAAATATTGGCTCTATAGACTCTGCAAACCAAGAAATCCAAACCTCTTGATCCTATACATTGACGTGAATGGAACAGTTCCTCAGAAACTTGATCCTTGGCTCAAAGTTCATAGGGCTTGGTTTGTAGAGGGCTATCCTAAGGGCAGTCTGCCAAGGCTTGAGGCTGACATCACAGGACTTGTCTTTCATTCTGAAGCAAAAGATTTTCCTGCACACAGTCAGCAGCTTGAGATCAAGTTTACCAATGTCAAAGAAGTCACAGCTTTCACTGAGTTCTATGTGAAGAAAAGGAAGGAGTATGTAGATGAAGCTGTAGAGAAACTCAGACAGAAGGTGACGACAGCATGAAAGGGCTAGTTCAGGATAAAGGCTCTAGGTCTGTTGCATGGTGGAAGGATCGGATAGAGAGTCTTGAGGATGATTTTGTGCAGTATCTTCTTCAGGACTGTTTCTTCACAAGAGGAAAGGAGCCTGAGGATTGGGCAAACTCCATGAGTGAGCTTGAGTGCAAGTTGATGGATGATATTCTTGAGCTGAAAGATTGGCTTAATGAAATGCTTGAAGAGGGGAAGAAGGAGCAGGAGACGCATGAGCAAAGAAGATAGATTGCGTGTCGAATTGGATTCTGTGGCTTCAAGAGATGGAGTCGTGGATCTTTTGGAGTCCACAACAGAGACTATGAAGAAGACTGCTCAAGGCAAGAAGTTCAGGATTGTTCTGATCATCAGAGAGAGGGAGACAGCAGGTAGAGTTCAATGAGTGAGAGGATCAGCGTCAAAAGTCATTATCGCATTGTCACAAGAGACTCAAAAGGCAGGTTCACAAGTGTCAGGAAATGGCAAGCGTCAAAGAAGAAGCTATGCTGCTGTTGTGGACTCTTTCCTGCCTCTGAGTCTAATGGACTCTGCAGGGATTGTGCAGAGAGTTGTGCAGGTTATCTCTTGGGAAAGAAGGTCTGCATCACGATTGAAGGTCGTGGACATAGAGAGGGCTGAGGGAGCATGGGCAAAAAGAGAAAGTCAAAGATCTATGAGAAGTGGTATGGGGAGCCTTACAAGCCCAGAGGAGAAAAACCCAAGGAGACGACAAGATGAAGATAGGTGATGAAGTTCTGATCAGAGGAAAGATCGTGGATCTGGACAGCAATCCTCAAGGCTCTGCTATCAGAGTGGAGATCGTTGGCTGTAAGCCTAAAGAGAAGGATTTTGCAGTGACCTTCTGGATCCACAGGCTTGATCAGCCCTCTACAGTCATATTCCAAAAAGGCAAGGAGACAACAAGACCATGACAATGAGAGACAAGGACTTTGAGATCAAGGATGGAACTCCTGCCACAAACAGTCATTGGAAGAACTTGACAGGGAAGAAGCAGATTGTCCTTGTGGACTTTGATCACACAATCACTAGGCAGTGTTTGGCTTGCCATCCTTACAGCAAGGAATTGGACAGGGAAGTGCAAGAGGGCTGCAAAAAGGCTCTGACTAAGCTCAATAAGACCTATCAGATCTGGATCTTCACAGGAAACTATGACTATCTTGACAAGTCCTGCCCTGTCAATAGATCTGTTCCTGCCATGAGGAAGTTTCTCAAGAAGCATGGCATTCCTTTTGACAGGATCCTGCAGATCAAGCCACCTGCCTGCTTCATTATAGACGACAGGGCAATCCATCACACATCTTGGAAAGACACCATAAACACAGTTATCGCAAGGGAAAGCATGACTGAGGAAGATTATTCAGATGAAGAATTGAGGAATGCAGATGCTTGAAAAGAAGAGTAAAATGTTTGAGTTTGTCACTGAGACGTGGAATCCTTTGGCTATGAAGTGTAGGCATAGCTGCCTGTATTGTTGGGCTACTGCTTTGAAGGAAGGGAAGCTCAGGGAGAGTCCAAGATATAGGGACTTGTCTCAGCCCAAACTGATTGAGAAGGAGCTGAGGAGACGTTTCAAGAAGGGATCCTATGTGTTTGTGGAAGACATGGGAGATCTGTTTGGAGAGTGGATAGGTGATTTACCTATTTACAAAGTTCTGAAGGTGATTGAAAAGTCTCCTGAAGCCAAGTTTCTGCTGCTGACAAAGAACCCTTGGAGATACCATGTGTTTGAGAAAATGATTCCTAAGAATTGTCTCTGTGGAGCCACAATAGAGACGACAAGAACAATGAGGGCTTGGAGTGAGGCTCCTGCTCCTCAGACAAGATACATGGCTATGAGAGGGCTTGGGCATCCTCACAAGATGGTCTGCATTGAGCCTATCGTGGACTTTGATCCTATCAAGTTCTTGGCATGGATTGAGGAGATCAAGCCTGAGCTGATCGTCATTGGCTACAACAATTATCCTAAGAGCTGCCAACTGCCTGAGCCAAGCCTTGCCAAAACCCAGAAGCTCATTGACTGCCTGAGGGATGAACACTTCAATGTTCAGACAAAGACTTTGAGGGAGAAGAATGACAACTGAAGAAAGGAAGCAGCTTGGCAAAGAGCAGAATCCTGACCTTAACCTGAAGCTTGCTCTTGATCATAAGCATAGGCTTGATCATAAGGCCAAGGTGACTACAACAGAGAGGGAGAGACAGAGGAAAAGTCACAAGCATATCCAAAATGGCAGGATGCAGCCTGAGAAGCCTTGCCCTCTGAGCAAGGAAAGAAGAGACTCCACTCACTTGAGGATCTGCAGGGAGACAGGAAATCTCTGTCATGATACAATCTTTCTGTTCTCTTGGAAAGAATGTCAAGTTTTTCTGAATAGTCGTAAAAACAAATAGAAAGGAGAGTGATAACAGATATGAGTGAAAGAATGAAGAAACAGTTTGAAGGGAAGAAGCTGAAGCAGGAGACAAGTCCAAAGCTGACAGGTTCAGTGTTTCTGTTGCTTGCACTGTTGATCTCTGCCATAGGATTCTTGGTTCACTACGTTCAGATTGGTAGCTTGCCCAATGATGCTGTCGTGGATCTCTTGGTTGCACAGCTTAACATAAAGATGGCTACAGACTTCTCTGTTGGCTTCTTCACAGGATGCTTTGTCGTGATTGGTGGCTACTATCTGAGACAGAAGCCCAAGGAGACAGACCAGAATGCACAAGCTTGACAGAACTCCTGACAGGCTAAAAAGCTTCATGGAGAGACACAACATTCCTGCCCTATTAGATGCTCCAAGACCTCTCAGAGTGGCTGCTGTGATCCTGCTGATGCCTTTGCTCTGTCTTGGTTGTCTGATGGCTTGCTCTTGAAGCTTCTTCCTGTCGTCTCTATGATTGCAGGAGTCCTGCTGCTGATCTTTGGCTTCAGTGTGGAAACGCCAAGGTTGCAGAGGATCCCAGAGACAGCTCTGGGCAGCTTTCTCTTTTTGATTCCGTTAAGTTATCTATATATCCAGACATCTATACGTCAGAACATCAGTAAATCAGCAGATCATAATATCACTAAATCGTCTGATCTGAAGATCTTGGATTGGACTCTGTTGGTGTTTGATCTTGTCATGATGCCCTGCTTTGACCTGTTGGATCTTCCACCTATGTTTTGGTTAGGAATAATCCTTATTCCTTCCCTGATCGTCAGAGCTTTCATAGGATGGTATGTTCACAGATGAATGCTGATGGCGTGGTGAAGAAAGCAGCCATAGACTTCAAGAGGCAAGCCCTGAGCAGACGCAATCTTCACTATTTTCTGTATTATGCTATAGCCAATTTGCTGATCCTGCTCCTGTTCAGTCTCTATCAAAGTTCTCAGGGAGTGAGCTTGGAGCTGAAGCCTGTGACAAGTCCTGCCACTGAAGGCTCCTCTCTGCTCTTTGTGGCTGCAGTGATCCTGCTGCCATTCAGCCTGCTTCTTGAAGAATTGGGCTTCAGGCTGCTGCCCTTGTTCTTCATCAGAGATCTCTTCCACCTGAACAACATCACAATAAGCATAGAGCATGAGGGAAAGGTTACAGTAGTTCACCACAGTCCACTGAGACTGTGGATCTATCATCATTGGGTTTGGATTTTCATTGTCGTCTCTGCAGTCTGGGCAGGATTGCTGCATCAGATCAATATCGTCAGCTCTGATCTTCTGGGCAGCCTGATCTACTTTGGAGTGCAGGCTTTCTCAGGGTTCTGTTTTGCTTGGATCTATGCAAAGAGAGGGCTTGGAGCAAGTTGGGCTGTTCACACAGCTTGGGATCTCTTCATTGTAGCTTTAAACCTGATCATTCTATTATGATGTATTGTGTGGCAGTCTGTTCTGTAGCATTGTGCGATATTCTATTATGTGGTATTGCAACACTTTATAAGGAATAGACGACAATGAGAAAGTGCTGACTGTGAAACCATGAAGCTGAACAATCATGACCAAGAATCCTGTCTGGGCAGTGTTCAACAAGAAGAGGAGACGATATGACAGAGAACTCCTTAAAGATTGGATTCTTGCCATTGACTTTGACAGCAGACATTAAAGCTCTGATTCATGAAGCAGCTCTATGTCGTCAGCTTTCTCAATAGGTTTCTTGATTGACAGGATCTCTCTGAGCAGTGGAGATCTCTGCATCTGGGCAAGGCAGGTGTTCAGGTGTCCTCTCTCCTTGACAAGTCTCTTTCTGAGTTTGTAGAGCCAATTGTATAGGCTTGCATCAGTCATGCTTAACTTGGCTGCTGCATCCTTCACTGTCATGGATTCAGCCATAGCGTCAAATCTCTCCCTCTCCTTTTTAGATAGATATTTGTCAGGCTCTTTCTTGGGCATCTCATTCACATCCATTGAAGTTCATCTATGCTGATGTGAACTATAAAAGCTCTTGCCTGAAACAGATGAAGTCTCTGGGGACAAGGATGAACATGATTGGGTTTTTTGCAGTCAGTGATATAGCCTAAGCAGCTTCATCTTACAGTGTCGTCTCCATCTTTGGTTCTTCCTGCAGGAGATAATCTGTGAGGTCTTTGCAGTCTTCAGGATGGCAGGCTCTTGCTTTCATGTCTTCCATGAAGAAGCATCTAAAGCAAGGCAGTGGATCCAGAGCCATTTCCATCAGACAGGCTTTCTTACTCTATAGATATTTGAGACATTGGCTTTGGTAGGTGTTCTCTTGCACATTCCCTGCAGAATGTTGTTGTTTTGTCTCTGATGGTGATAGTGTATTTGGGTTCTTTCACTCCCAGAATCTTTCCGCATTTTGGGTTTGAGCATCTCTCAGTTTCTTTGGGCTTGGGAGTTTGGAAGAAACTGTCAAGAGCCATGCAGCTCACTTCATCTGGGCTATGGGTTTCAGGAGTCTTGGGAAGTATTGTCTCCACTGCAGGTGTGCATAGGCATCCAAGTTGGAAGAGACTGCTATGCCCATCTGTCTGAAGGTTCCTGCTATAGTCCATCCTGTGTAAGCTGTGATCTCATAAGGCTCAAGTTGATAGTAGCTGATCAGGTGGCTGATCCTGAAATGCCTCAGGGGATTCTTGATGCTGTGCAGGCTCTTCTTTGGCAGGAGATCTTTGAGAGCTTCTCTTATATGCTCCCAATAACACCATCTTTGGATTGGGAAGCTGAGTCTGCCTTTCTCCTTGATCCACTTGAGCAAGTCCAGAGTCCAAGGTTCATATTTTGGATCACAGGGCAGGGCTACAGACTTCAGATTGATTTTGCCTAAGAGGGCTTTGATCAGCAGTGGATCCACTTGGACTTCTCCCTTCTTCACTTTGTCAAGCAGATCCTTCTGACCATAGAGGAGTAGAGCTTTCTCAATTTCTTCAGGGCTATTCTGCACAAGCTTAGTGTCGTCTGCAGGCTCTTCCTTCTTCTTGATTCTCTTGCCTCTTTTGGCTACAGCCATAGTGACGACAAACGCTTTCTCTGAGATTGGCTCCTTGATCCCAAGCATAGCTCCCTGTGGATCATTAGGTGTCAAGGTGAAATCTTGGAAGCCATACTTCATGAACAAGCCATAGGGCTTTGAAGCATTGTGCAGGAGATCCCAAGTGCAGCATTCTGTGAGGATCTCAGAGTTTCTTGCTGCCAACAGGTAGCCTGTCTTGACCTTGATTGAAGTCTCAGGATCCTGAATCTTCTCCACTGCCTCTCTGAACTTCTTGATGCTGACATCCAGAGACACACATTTCACACTCTGAATGTGTGTTGTTTCTATGGACATTTAAGACTTGTCTCCATCAACCTGTTTGGGATAGTCAGTGTGCAGCTTTATGGCAGAAGAGAATGTGTGTGGATCATGGGCTTGCAGGATGGTGACACCATATATATTTTGGGCATAGGAGATCGCAAACACACATTTCTATAACAATGTGTGAGTATCCATGAGCCAAAAGAGGCAAAAGCTAAAAAGAGTTTGGATGTTATAGGATATTCAATAATTTATAATGGCTTCACAACTGTTTTACAGGTGGAAGGAGTATGAACTGCCTTAGTTTATCAAGCAAAGAGCTGACTGTTTCAGGTGATGCTTGACCTATGCCTTCTAAGCTGTCTTGGCATTCCAGAAGGAAGGTAGCTTACAGCATCACAGCTTGGGAAATCAACCAAGCATATTATTTTGATGGCTTCAACTCTATGACCATTGAGGGCTTGCAGAGACTTGGGAAGACAGCCTATGCAAGCAAGTGTTTTGCTCAGGCCTTTGGAGAGTGGCAGATCAACCCTGAGCCTCACTGTGTCAAGCCTGACTTTGAATCAGTGAAGGATTGGATGACGTTCCTGCCCAGAGAATACTTGGACAGTATCATGGATGTCTATGAAAAGGTTAGGGGACTAATCCTTGATGATGCAGGGCTGTGGCTCTATGCTCTTGATTGGTATGATCCCTTTGTCAAGGCAGTGAACAAGTGGATGCAGGTTTGTGGAACAAGGTTTGGTTCTGTCTTCATGACGACTCCCAACAAGAACCTGATCTCAAGCAAGATCTTGGATGCCCTGCCTGACATGAAAGTATGCAGGATTGAGAGGGCAGGTTATGATCAGCTTTTCTACAGACCACGACTTGCCAAAGTCTATGAGAGATGGGATTACCCTGATGGCAAGAAAGGTGGAGTCAAAACTAAATGGGAAGACAAGTTCAATGCCATCCTGCCCAATGATTATTTTGCTTGGTATAAGCCCAGAAGGGAGCAGTATGTGGACATAGCTCTGAAGCTGCTCAGGTCTGAGATCGTGAAGATTGACAGGAGATTAGGTCTTGAGGGGAAGAGGCTTTCTGAGGCTGAGAAGGAGAAGATTGCTGAGAAGGAAGGGATCATGGAAGATGTGCATAGGGTGGTTGGGGATGAAAGGCTGCTGCTTGAAGTGGATGAAGTCATAGCAAATTTGGAGAGAGAGCAGGCTGAGAAACAAGTCATAGGAAGATCTTAGTATGAATGCAGAGAAGGATCTTAGGAAGCTCATTGGGGAAGAGAAGTGGAAGCTTCTTCAGAAGGAGAGCCTGACTCTTGGGGAGATGCGTTATCTTGTCGTCTGTGAAACCTGTGGCAAGATCTTCTTTGAACTAACTTTGGCTGCTGTTCACGACATGATGCTGAAGGGAAAGTGGCATCCTGAGATCCCTCAGCTTTGGTATGTGGAAGCAGCAAGGCATTGGGTTCCTCAGACGTTTCATGCTGTCAGAGTCTATGTCACTATGAAGGGAGATAAGACTCTTGTGAAGGACTTATCTGCAGAGTGGAAAGCCCAGATCCCTGCTCAGAAGAGGACAGTGGAAAAGCTGAACCAAGTGAAGAAGCAGAAGGTCACTTTTGAGCAGGCTATGTTGAATGAATTGGACTGTCTTGAGAAGCAGATCAAGCAGAGAACTTAGGCTCAGTCCACGATTCCTGAGGCAGATCCAGACCTCTTTCTTTTGCCACTGCTTTTCTTGCCCTCTTTCTCCTGCAGCCCAAGCCAAGTCTGTTCATCCATGTCAGCAGATCCTTCAACCACAACCTTAGTGTTCTCCATGTAGCCAATGTTGTCAAGCTTTGTCGTCAGCTCACTGATGAACTGCTGAAATGCTGCATTCCCATATCTCTGCAGCAACCTGTTCTTGAAGATCCCTTTCAGATAGAAGTCAGGGATCCTTTGGATCTGAGGAATCTTGCCTGTCGTGATCAGGTTCAGACTGTGCTTGATGGTGGCAGCTCTTTCAGTGAACTCCTTTTTGATACTCTCAGGCAGATAGTCAATGAGTTCCACAGCAAGAGCCAAAGCTCCTGCAAACTCTCCCTTCTCCTGAGTTCTCTTGATGGTTCCTATACTGCTCCATAGGAACTGCAGATAATTGAAGCTGACTCCTTTGACTCTGATCACAGCAGCAGTTGATTGTCTTTGTTGTGACAAGACGACACTCCGCTATCATCAATTACATGAAAAGCCTTTTATATTTTGCGTGTTAGACAATATCTAACAAGAGGATTTTGAGTATGGGAAAGAGAACTCATTTTGGGAAGCCAAGCAACTATCCATACTATTTCATAGCTGAGAGAGGCAAAGGAGACAAATTCCTTAGTGGCACTTTCAAAACAAAGAAAGTGTGTAAGGCTGCTGCTGAAAGCTATGCTCCAAATCGTCATCCACCATACAGAATAAGAGTCATTGACAGGAGAAAGTGACTATGGTTAAGAAGTGGATTTCTCAGGCAGGAGATCACAAGCACAGAGGCTCCTTGCACAAGCAGCTTCAAGTTCCTCAGGAAGAGAGAATCCCAAAGAGTCTTTTACGGAAGATCCAAGCTGCAGAGACAGGAGCCAAGGTTCACAATCCAACTAAGACAGGCAGGAGATCTATCCCTGTGACCACACTGCTCAAGAGGAGAACTGCTTTTGCCTTGAATGTTGGCTATGGCAGATTCAAGAGGAGATGATAGGGATGCCTTACTTGAAGAAAGAGCTTGGCAAGACAAGGGAGAGACATCTGTTTGTTCAGGGAGTGCCTTTTCCGATTCCTGAGGTTAGCTTGTGGAGA
>Ga0315296_10000411_pt1 | contig 39312 bp, 36 predicted proteins | sample YL17G14_18_MG_FD_203921 | JGI IMG/M metagenome (GOLD analysis project Ga0315296, IMG submission 203921) | Sediment microbial communities from Yellowstone Lake, YNP, Wyoming, USA - YL17G14_18 | ecosystem: Environmental > Aquatic > Freshwater > Lake > Sediment | place: USA: Wyoming | collected... | reverse complement strand
CGCTGCGATCAAACAGTACCTGGACAATCACAATCAGAACCCCCGGGTGTTCGTATGGAGCGCCCCCGTGGAGCGCATTTTGACCAAAGTCGCCAAATGTAAAGAAGCGTTGGACGCACTACACTAGTTCTCATAATACTAAATAGCCAACTGACATGATCCCCCCATTGTTTCAGGGCAAAACAAACGAGGCCTCAAGGATCTTGACGAATATATTGCACAGGGCATGGAAAAGGATGGGTCCAAGGAGACCTCCCCTGCCATTTGCAGGTGCACGCTCCCTCAGCCATCCAAAGAGGAGGCCGGGGAAGAATACATTTGCCCGCAGGGGGTTGAGATCAAAGAGCACATGGCCAAGGGCAAACAATGCACTGGAGACAAGGAGGCCCGGCCCCCATGATGCCCCGAGGAAACGATATGGCCGGCCGTATGCACGGTTGAGCATGGTCTGAAAGTAACCCCTGTAGAGAACCTCCTCAGGCAGTGCAACAAGAAGCACCTGAAACAGAGACCACAAGAGGAGATCGCGAGGGATGCCCGGAACAAACTTTGTATGAAATAATAAATGCTGGTATTGACTGAAGAAGAAAAAGAAGGGTGGGAAAAATATTGCGCAGAGGATCAATGTGTCCCTCAGTGCCCCCTTTGCATTCCGGAGCGTAAGTCCGAAGTCCTCTGGACGCTCCTTCCTTATGAGAACAATCCCCAGGGGCACATAGAGAAACAGCACAGGGATAAGCCCCTGAAGCGCCTTGACCGCAAAGAAAACCCTTGCCAGGCCGAGTGTCCCGAGGAACACGATGGCGATTTCGATCAAAATCACTGGAGTTTCTTTTTGAGTTTCTCGAGGGCGACCAGGGCTTCCACAGGTGTCATCGTTGTCAGGTCGAGCTTGCGGATCTCCTCAGCCGCCTCCCGTGCGGCATTTGAAAAGAGGCTGAGCTGCGACGGGCCTTGCGCGGGGACGCCGGTGTCAGCGGAAGAGCGCTTGCTCTCTGCCAGGCGCGGCTTGCCAACTTCATCCAGCTCTCCGCTCTCAAGGTTGGAGAGTATCTCCTTTGCCCTGTCCAGAACAGATTGAGGAAGTCCTGCCAGCTTTGCCACCTGGATCCCGAAGCTCCGTGGCGATGTCCCTTCCACAAGCTTCCTCAGGAAAATGACCCTGTCTCCCCATTCCTTCACTGCGACGGTCCAGTTTTTCACGCGCTGTTTTGTCAGTGCAAGCTCGGTAAGCTCATGGAAGTGTGTAGCAAAAAGAGCCCTGGCGCCAATCCTGTCATGGATATACTCCGCAACCGCCCATGCAATACTGATCCCGTCAAAGGTGCTCGTTCCCCTCCCAATCTCGTCAAGGACAACAAGGCTCCTCTTCGTTGCGTTATGAAGGATGTTGGCGGTCTCGTTCATTTCTACCATAAATGTGCTCCTGCCTCTGACAAGGTCGTCGCTGGCGCCAACCCGGGTGAAGATCCTGTCCACGAGCCCGACACGCGCTTCTCCTGCCGGAACAAAGCTCCCCATCTGGGCCATGAGTGTGATCAGGGCAGCCTGCCTGATGGCCGTGGATTTCCCAGCCATGTTTGGGCCCGTGATTATGAGAAGAGAATTCTCATCGGTATCAACACTGAGGTTGTTCGGGATAAACCTCTCCTCGCGATTCATTGCCTCAATTACGGGATGCCTGCCTTCTGAGATCTCAATGGCAGCCCCTTCGTCCACACGGGGACGCGAGTAGCTATTCCTGACGGCAGCCTCTGCGAGGGAGGCAAGGACATCAATGGAGGCAAGGGCCTCTGCTGTCTTCTGGAGCCTTTGAGATGTGTGTGCCACCTGGCTTCGAAGCTTGGCGAAAAGCGCCTTCTCCAGCTCAACGACTTTTTCCTCTGCGCCGAGGACCTTCTCCTCGTATTCCTTCAGCTCCGGTGTTATGAATCTCTCTCCTGTGGCAATGGTCTGTTTTCTGATATAGTCCTGCGGCACATTTTTAAGGTTCGGCTTTGTCACCTCTATGAAGTAGCCGAAGACCTTGTTGAACCCCACCTTGAGCGAGGAGATCCTTGTCCTTTTCCTCTCACGGGCCTCGATCCCGGCGATCCAGCTCCTTCCTTCCCTGAGAATTTTGCGCAGCTCGTCAACCTCGGGGTCGAAACCGTCTTTTACGATCCCGCCCTCCTGAATGGTATGAGGCGGAGAATCCACGAGGGCCCTGTCCAGGAGGCTGAGTATATCCTCAAGGGGATCCACCCCTTTCCTCAGGTCTTTCAACAGGGCGCACTTGAGCCCCTCGCAATGTGAAAGGAGCACCGGGATCATCCTGAGGGATTCTCTCAGGGTGGCCAGGTCACGCGGAAGAGCGATGCCAAGGGATATTTTTCCGTTTATTCTCTCAATGTCACACAACACTGTTAGAGAATCCCTGACGGCTTTCCTCCTGAGTCCCTCCCCAGTCAGCTCTTCAACGGCGTCGAGCCTTCCTGCGATCTCATTGAGATTGAGCAGGGGAAACTCCATCCACCTGCGAAGCATGCGTCCGCCCATGGGGGTCTGTGTCAAATCCAGGACCCACAGCAGCGACCCCTTCTTCTCTCCAAAGGCCAGGCTCCTGAATAGCTCAAGGTTTTTCTTGGTAGCATCATCCAGGATCATATAATTATGGGTCTGGTAGGTCTGGAGCCTGTTGATATGGGGAAGCTCCCCCTTCTGTGTCTCCTTTAGATAGTGGAGGACCGCACCGGCTGCTTCCACGCCCCTTGTCATTCCCTGGCATCCAAACCCGTCCAGCGATGCCGTCCGGAAATGATCGAGCAGCAGCCTGTTGGCCCTGCGATGCTCAAAGACAGCACCTTCAGAAAATGTCATCATTATGCCGGGAAAGGTCTTTTTAAGCTCTCCAACAATGGCTTCCTGTTCCTTGTCTTTTGGAATCAGTAGCTCCTTCGGAGAGATCCTCTTTATCTCATCCACCAGGGCCTCTTTAGATGCAAGCTCCGTTATTCTGAATTCACCTGTGGATGCATCGGTATATGAGAGGCCGAAGTGCTGGCCGTCCCAGGAAAGCGCCAGAAGGTAATTGTTCTCCCTGGGCTCCAGGCTCTCGGGATCCAGGGCGACCCCGGGCGTGACTACCCTGGTCACCTCCCTCCTGACGATCCCTTTTGCCAGCTTCGGGTCCTCAACCTGCTCGCAGATGGCTACCTTGAATCCGTTTTCCAGAAGCTTGGAGATATATCCGAAGGCCGAATGGTATGGAACTCCGCACATTGGAACAGCATCTTCGTTCTCTTTGTCCCTTGAGGTGAGGGCGATGTCCAGGATGCGGGATGCCACATGGGCGTCCTCAAAGAACATCTCGTAAAAATCCCCGAGGCGGAAGAAAAGGATGGCATCGGGATGCTGCCCCTTTATTTCCAGATACTGACGGATCATCGGGGTGATATCTCTGGGCGCCATTATCTCCTGGCCAATGTATCAAATCGCAAACGAAGGTGCAAAGACGCCTCCAGGGTGGTAAGCAATTCTTGTCATTGCGATCCCGTCCGCCTTATGCGGGCGGAGAAGCAATCTCGTTTTTAGGGAATGAAGGAACCCCTTAGATTGCTTCGTCACTTCGTTCCTCGCAATGACAAAATTTCAGAAGTCCTCGCAATGACATAGAGCCCGGTGGGTAAAGCGGTTGCCGTTCCACCTGCATGTGGTATAATCCCCTCCGTGAAAGAGATTTCTGTCTTTCTCAAGAATATCCCCGGACAACTGGAAAGGGTTGCCGATAAACTCTCCTCTCACAGAATCAATATCAGAGGGATGACCGTTGAAGAGCTGGAGCTCTACTCCATCGTCAGGCTAATCTGCGATGACAACGAGAAGGCAAGTAGAATCCTGGAGGAGGATTTCCAGGTCGGCTCAAGGGAGGTCCTTGAGGTAAACATTGAAAACAAACCCGGAGCCCTGGCAACGCTGGCAAAGATCCTGGGGTCAGGGGAGGTAAATATTGAATATTGCTATGTCGCCCTGTCGGAGAAAGGAGACTCCACGGTGCTCATCGTCAAGGTCAATAATGTCCGGAAGGCGAAAGAGGAGCTTTCCGCAAACAACATCACTTTCCGATAATTCCCAACAACCTCTTTTCGATCTAAAACCGCCCTTACTGTGTGAGGACGGAAAACTCAACCCTTCTGTTCTTTATCCTTCCCGACTCGGTCTTATTGCTGGCAAGTGGCTTGGATGATCCGAATCCCCTCACCTCGAGTCTCCCCTCGGGGATACCCATATTGGTGAGGAGGAGTTTCACCCAGATTGCCCTGTATTCGGATACCGCCTGGTTGAAGGAGCTGTCTCCCATATTGTCCGTGTATCCTTCAATTCTCACCTTCATGGAGGGGTTATCCCTCAGGAAATTGGCAATATTCTTGACAAGAGCCTCTCCTTCAGGGGTTGTCTGGGCCACGTTTGACCCGAATACGATTGGCTTGGGGGGCTTGATCTTCCCTCTCACCACCCTTACCTCAGCCCCCTCCTCTTCAATAGTAGGCTCTGGGGTTACCATGGCTACAACAGGAGGGGCTTCCTTTACCGGTGGAACCTCTACCACTTCCGGCTCTGGCGTGGGTGTCGGGGGAGGTGCCTCTTCTATCATTGGCGTTTCAACAGGGGGAGGGGCCTCTACTGGAGGAGGAGCCTCTGCCACAACTGGGGGTGGGGCCTCTACTGGAGGAGGAACTTCTTCCACAATAGGGGCTTCTTCCTCTAAAGGAGGAGCTTCTTCTGTAACGAGGGGTTCGGCCTTTGCTACAGGAGGAGGGGCTGCCTCAAGGGCCGATGGAACTTCTTCAAACATCTCCTCACCCGGAGCGCCCTCAGCCACCAACTCTTCTCCGGCAGGCGGAGCTGCGATCTCTTCTGTTGCCGTCAGACCGGCAACCCCAGGTGTAGGGACTGCCTCAGGAAGGGTTTCAACCTCGCCTTCCTCAGCTTCAGAAGTGGGCTCGGGAATAGACTCGATTTTGGATATTTCGATCTTTATATCGTTACCCTCGGGGTTTACTGAGTATTTCACGGATTTCTCCAGCCCAATCTCTACCCTTCCGAGGAAACCCGTCTCCTCCCCCATCTGGGTGGTCTTGATAATGTTGATGACACCATTATCCACATCCGTGGAAGACTTGAACTGGGTGATGTCACTGTTTGCGATGTCAACAACGATCCTTAACGGGTCGGTCATCCTGAATGGATTGAACTTGGGGCTCCTGTTCCCTATGAGCATTATCGTAGTAGCTGCGTCGCTTTCACTGATCTCCATTTTTGAGATCACATTTGCAGCCTCTGAGGTAGGCTTTATTTTTGCTCCTGCGCATGAAAGAACGAGGCTCAGGATCGCACACAGCACTGGGACAACGATCTTCAATGCTTTATTTTCCATGTTTCCCTCCATTTTTATCAAATTTGATTTAATTATACATAATTATGTCATAAAACGCAAGTGTTACAGAGGGAATGTAACATATAGGAAAATAAGGCTTTTTTGAAACCATCGCTTTGCATGTGAAAACGAAGTTTGGTAGCCTAAAGGTAATGCCAACAATGGAGCCCATGGTTGCAGAGACACCGAGGAAGAAGGTTTACAGCATATCCGAGCTCACGCGGGAGATACGATCCCTTCTTGAGGGGAATTTTCCCTCCGTGTGGGTTGAGGGTGAGGTCTCAAACCTCAGGAGGCCGTCTGCGGGGCATCTCTACTTCACGCTTAAGGACGAGTTCTCACAGATCAGGGCTGTGTTGTTCAGGGGCCGTCAGGAGCGTATGAAGTTCACACTGGAGAACGGCATGGCCGTGGTGTGCCTGGGATCTGTAAGCGTCTATGAGCCCAAAGGGGACTACCAGATCATTGTAGAATACATAGAGCCCAAAGGGATCGGTGCGCTCCAGCTTGCATTTGAGCAGCTCAAGGAAAAGCTTAAGAAAGAGGGGTTTTTTGATCAGGAGAGGAAGAGGCCGCTTCCGTTCCTACCCCAAAGGATCGGCCTCGTCACATCCCCCACAGGCGCAGCCATTCGCGATATATTAAATGTCGTCACAAGACGGTTCGCCAATGTCCATATCCTCCTATACCCCTCCCGCGTCCAGGGAGAGGGTGCCGCAAATGAGATCGCCGAGGGGATCCGCAGGTTAAATGAGCTGGATGGAATAGATGTAATCATTGCAGCAAGGGGAGGCGGCTCGCTTGAAGACCTCTGGGCATTCAATGAGGAATCGGTGGCCAGAGCAATCTTTGCATCAAGGGTCCCGGTGATCTCCGCAGTGGGGCATGAAACGGACTACACCATCTCCGATTTCGTTGCGGATGTCAGGGCGCCGACCCCCTCTGCTGCCGCAGAGCTTGTTGTCCAGAGAAAAGAGGACCTGGTCAGAGAGGTTGAGGCGCTTGGCCACAGCCTCCTAAGGGCAGTGACAGTCAGGCTTGCGGTCATGAGGGGAAGTGTCGAGAAGGCAATCAAGGGGCTCAGAGACCCGCTTGAGAAGCTCAGGAGCCAGACGGCCAGGCTCATTGAGGCAAAAAGGGCCCTTGATACCGCAATCGGACATTTCATAGAAATACTCAGGAAAGAGTTTGAGAAGGCAATGGAGAAGCTTGATACCCTTTCTCCCCTGTCCATTCTAAAAAGGGGATACAGCATCACTTTCAGGCTTCCCGATATGGACATCATCAAGGATGCCGGCTCAGTGGAAAGGGGCGATGCTGTTCGGGTGAAGGTCCATAGGGGCGAGATGAAATGCACGGTTGATGAAACCAAGAAAGAAGATAGATGATTGGTCTGTCATTGCAAGGAGCAGGTTAAATTTGTCATTGCGAGGAACGTAGCGGTTGCGGCAATCTCTATGGAAAAACAATACTATGTCTATATTATGACAAACAAAAACAATACTGTTCTCTACACCGGAATAACAAGTGATTTAAAGAAAAGGATTTATGAACATAAAGAAAAATTGGTCGAAGGATTTACGAAAAGATATAACATTTCAAAAATGGTTTACTACGAGCTTTCTGGGGATGTTGATAGTGCCATTGCAAGAGAGAAGCAGATTAAGGGAGGGTCAAGGGAGAAGAAAATCGAATTAATAAACGGAATGAATAGAAACTGGAGGGATTTGTATGATGATATATGAGATTGCCACGTCCGCCCGAGGCGGACTCGCAATGACAAAACGGAAGCATCTCTTTTCCCGTGACAGAAGAATACTTTCTCTGTGTCATTGCGAGGAGCAAGGGAAGGCTAATGGCGAAGGTCTCGGAAATTTCGTCATTGCGAGGCAAAGCCGAAGCAATCCCGGGGATTCCTCGCTTTGCTCGGAACAAGCTCCGCAATCTCATAATTCATTGATCACAAAGAGATTGCTTCTCCGCCTATGGCGGATCGCAATGACAAGATTTATGAGGATGATACCGATTATACTCTTGTTCCTGCTCTCGGCTCCGGAGACACTGAAGGCGGATAAGGGTATGGCCATTCGCATTGTTCCCAAACTTCTGAGGCCCGGAGAGGCTTTCATGGTCGTTGTTACCCCCGGCTCTTCCATTACGGAGGTAAGCGGTGAGGCATTTGGGAAAAAGCTCTACTTCGTGGGCGGGGAACAGGGCTACATTGCCCTCTCCGGTGTTGACCTTTCCGTTAAGCCGGGGAAATATCCCCTCGTCATAGAGGCAGGTATGGAGAAGTCAGTGAGGAAGATAAGGGTGCTTAAGAAGAGGTTTGGGAAGGAGGTTCTCCACCTGCGACCGGACCAGGTTTTTCTGAGCGAAGAGGATCTAAAAAGGGTAGAGAAGGAAAAGCAGAGGCTTGATGTGATCTGGAAGGAGGAGCTTCAGGGGAGATTCTGGGATGGCCCTTTTATACTCCCTGTAAAGGGGAAATTCGGGAGCGTGTTTGGATTGAGAAGGATCATAAACGACGAACCGAGGAGCCCGCATATGGGACAGGACATCAAGGCCCCTGAAGGAACGCCGGTCGCTGCATGCAATTCCGGTAGGGTCGTATTCATCGACGAGCTTTTTTTCAGCGGCAAAAGCATCATCGTTGATCACGGGCAGGGCCTCTATTCCATGTATTTCCATCTGTCAGAGGTATTGGTATCTCAGGGCCAGGAAGTCAAGAGGGGGCAGGTTGTCGGGAGGGTTGGCGCTACTGGACGGGCAATGGGCCCCCATCTTCACTGGGGTGTGCGCCTTCAGGGAATGAGGGTGGACCCCATGTCGCTTATCTCCCTTCCCCTTAATAGTATTTCAAGATAAAATATTGATATGGCCAAAGAAGAGAAATTTGAGGATGCGTTAAAGAAGCTTGAAGCGATCGTGCGGAAACTTGAAGACGGCGATCTCCCCCTGGAAGAATCATTGAAATATTTTGAAGAGGGTGTGAAGCTCAGCCGTTTCTGCGCCCACAAGCTTGACGAGGCCAAGAGGAAGGTTGAGATCCTCATGAAGGAAAAGGATGGGAAGCTCAAGGCCAAGCCATTTGACCTGGCCCCAGAAGAGAAAGAGTGAGCGGAGACCTTAAGATTTACATAGACGGGGCCTCCAGGGGAAATCCGGGAGAGTCTGGGGCAGGCATTGTCATAAAGGATGGGAAGGGAAGGGTTTTCAAGAGGCTGAGGCAATACCTTGGGAGGGCGACTAACAATCAGGCTGAATACAGGGCTCTTCTTCTCGCCCTTAAGGCCTCCCGGGAGCTGGGGCAGAACATAAGGATTTATTCCGATTCCGAGCTGCTTGTGAAGCAGTTGAAGGGATCATACAGGGTTAAAAGCAAGGGGCTCAAACCATACTTTGATGAAGTGAGGGGGCTTCTCAGAGATTTTTCCTCCTGGGAAATAGCCCACATCCCCAGGGAGCAGAACATGGAAGCCGACGCCCTGGCCAATGAAGCAATAGATACGAAGGAGAATTAGTAATAGGCTCTTTGAAAAATTAAGAGGGAGGCTAGATGGCCGCTTCGATCTTAACGGTCGAGGAGGAAAGTCCGGACTCCATAGGGCAAGGTGGCCCATAACGTGGGCCGTCCGCCTCTGGCGGATAGGGAAAGTGCCACAGAAAATACACCGTCAGCCCGCCTCAGGCGGGCTGATAAGGGTGAAAAGGCGAGGTAAGAGCTCACCGCCCCGAGGGTGACCGAGGGGGCACGGCAAACCCCACCCGGAGCAAGGCCAAATAAGTCCCGACCCTTCCATGGCCCGTGGAATTCTCACCCGCCTCAGGCGGGCTGAGTGTCGGGACGGGTAGGCCGCATGATCCCCACAGCAATGTGAGGACAAGATGAATGGCCATCATCCGCCTTAGGTGGAGACAGAATCCGGCTTATTGCCTCCCTCTTCCATTATTCTTGACAGGAATGGTATGAGTAGATAATATATGTATTAAAGATACATCTCTAAAGGGGGTATATATGGGAAACGCATTGAAAAAAGTGAATTTTTTTATAGAGGAAGATGTTCGACAGGAGCTTGAGAGGCTGATTCCGTCCGGGCAGAGGGCCAAGGTTATCAACGAAGCGTTGAGAAGGGAGCTTTTAAGGGTAAAAAGGGAGAAAGTGACAGAAAAGCTTATGTCGTTGAAGTCAAAGGGTGTTCTCATGACAAAGCACGAGATAGTTAAAGCATTGAGGAAGGATCGAAGTAGACTGTGAAAGTTTATGTGCCAGATGCCTCTGTAATCATAAAGTGGGTGATAGGGGCTGATGAGCCCGGTCAGGATAAGGCACTGGCGCTATTGAGGGGATGGCTGAAAAACGAACATGAATTTATCGTGCCATCTCTTTGGTTTTATGAAGTAGGGAATGTCCTTGGTGTCAAGAGACCAAAAGACGCGGGACAGATTATGGAGGTTCTTCTCGATTATGAGTTTGAGGAGTGTAAAATGACCGGCATCATTGCGCAAACAGCCTTTGAACTCATGAAAGAATATAAAGGGGTCACTTTTTATGATGCCATCTACCATGCGGTTGCATTAAGGAAAAATGCGGTTATGGTGACTGCCGACAGATCATATTTCGGGAGGGTGAAGGACAAAGGCAAGGTCATGTTGATTTGAGGGTCTTCTTCCAATTTCCCGAAAGAAAAAGGCAGTTTTATTGTTGAGTGGAGGTATGGATTCCGCCACGCTCCTTGCCATCGCTTTGGCCCAGGGATATGAGGTCCACGCCCTGACCATTGACTACGGCCAGCGACACGTAATTGAGATAAAAAGGGCCAGACGGATCGCCAGGACCTACGGTGCCAAGTCCCACCTCGTCCTGAGCGTTGATCTCACCGGCATAGGCGGCTCATCACTCACGGATGACATCCCTGTTCCAAGGCGAAGAAGGCCAAAGTCGCGGACGATACCCTCCACCTATGTCCCTGCCAGAAACACGATTTTTCTCTCTATTGCCCTGGCCCTTGCAGAGAGGATCAACGCCAGGGATATTTTCTTCGGCGCGAATGTCGTAGATTTTTCCGGGTATCCTGACTGCAGCCCTTCTTTCATAAAGGCTTTTGAGATCCTTGCACGGATTGGAACAAGGGAGGGAGCCCTGGGCAAGGCAAGGTTCAAGATCCGTTCCCCCCTGCTTTATCTTACCAAGGCCCAGATCATCAAAAAGGGGCTCTCTCTCGGCGTTGACTATGGGATGACACACAGCTGTTATGATCCGGGCCCAAGGGGAAGGCCCTGCGGAATATGCGACAGCTGCCGGCTGAGGCTCAAGGGGTTCAGGGATGCTGGCCTGCGGGATCCCCTACACTATGCATCCCGTCCTTAAATACGAAACAGGGACCATCATCAAGGAGTGGGACGACAAGGTCTCCATCGCCCTCGTTTATCCCAACACATACAGGACAGGCATGGCAAACCTGGGTCTCCAAGCGCTCTATGGGGCCTTCAATGAGAGCCCCTATGCAGTGTGCGAGAGGGTTTTTATGCCGGAAGCAGGCAGGAGACAGCCCCTGTCTCTTGAGTCTTCCAGGAGATTAAAAGATTTTGACCTCGTTGCATTCAGCATCTCCAGTGAGAACGATTATATAAACAGCCTGGGGATAATGAAGGGCGCCGGCCTTCCGTTGAGGTCGCATAACAGGGGAACCGATGGCCCTCCTGTCATGGCAGGCGGGATCGCTGTTACACAGAACCCGGTGCCGCTCCTTCCGTTCTTTGATTCCTTTTTCATAGGAGAAGGCGAGGAGGCGGCCTCAGAGATCGTTGATGTTTTGAGACGGAAGAGAAGCCAGGGCAAGGGCAGGCTCCTTGAGGCCCTTCAGGAGATCAGCGGTATCTTTGTGCCGTCTCTCGGATCGGCCGGCAGGGTAAAGAGGCAATGGCTCAAGAACATTGACCGGCTGCCTATCAGAACGATCATCCGGAGCCCACGGGCTGGCCTCAGCGGTATGCAGCTCGTTGAGATCTCGCGCGGCTGCCGTTGGAAGTGCAGGTTCTGCACCGCATCTTTCTCGTATCTCCCCCCAAGGGAGAGGTCGCTTGCCTCACTCAGGCCTGTGCTTGCCGTAAACGGCGTGAGAAAGACAGGCCTTGTGAGCGCAATGGTTTCGGATCACAGCGAGATACATGAGATCATCCGCACCCTTGAAAGCCTGGGTCAGAAGGTCTCCGTGTCCTCTCTTAGGTCGTCCGCTTCATCAAAGGGAATCATTGAGGCACTGAAGAGGAGCGGCCAGAAGACAGTTACCATTGCCCCGGAGACAGGAAGCGAAAGGTTGAGGAAAACGATCAACAAACCGCTGTCTGACGAAGAGATCATGAATGCCGCCCGCATGGCCTTTGAGGCCGGCATCCCCACACTCAAGCTATACTTCATGCTGGGCCTTCCAACCGAGACACCGGAGGACATTGAGGCCATTGCCGGTCTTGTGGAAGGAATACGGAATGTTTTCAGCTTCCCCCGGAGGATCACTGTTGCGCTTTCTCCCTTTGTTCCAAAGGCATGGACTCCTTTTCAGTGGGCCCCTTATGAAGGGATTGCCTCGCTAAAAGCCAGTGCGCGTGGCCTGGGGAAGATGCTGGCGGAATTGAAGGGCGTGGAGGCGAGGACAGAGGGGATTGTATTTAGCGCTGTGGAGGCATACCTCTCCAGGGGGGACAAGGGCTCGGCCGATGTCCTGGAGAATAGCTTGGTTGCAGGCTGGAAGAACATTCCCCTCGCCACCATGGAAGACACATTCAGAGAGAGGGGTCAGAATGAGACATTTCCCTGGGAGATCATTGATACGGGCGTTGAGAAGGGCTTTCTCCTTGATGAATACCACCGCGCCCTGTCGGGAAAGGTCACTCCGCCTTGCAATGTTGTCAGGTGCTCGGCCTGCGGCCTCTGCTAATCCAACTCTGGGTCATTGCGAGGAATCCGCCTTAGGCGGATGACGAAGCAATCTAGGAGATCCCTTCGTCCGCCTGAGGAGGACTCGGAACAAGCTCTGCAATCCCTAAAAACGAGATTGCTTCTCCGCCTCTGGCGGATCGCAATGACAGCTAATGACAAAAAGGTTGTAGATTCTCTTTATCACGGAATTGGAGATGCTTATCTGCTAATCCAAGGGCTTGCCAAAGCGATCTGAGTGTAGTAAAAATCAAACTAAGGTAGAGATGGTCGGAATTAAGGCATTCGGTTCCTATATCCCTGCCTGGAGTCTAAGCAGGGAAACTATTGCAAAGGCATGGGGAAGACGCCCTCCTCAGGGTGAGAAGGCAGTAGCCTGTCATGATGAGGATCCGCTTACCATGGCTGTGGATGCCTGCCTCTACGCCATCGGGAACAGAGATCCAGGCAAGATAGACGGCCTGATCTTTTCTACAACCACCTCGCCCTACAAGGAAAAACTTTCGTCTACCACTATTGCGTTTTGCTGCGACTTGAGGAAGGACATCCTCACCGCAGACCTTTCATCTTCTTTGCGGGGTGGGACCTCGGCCTTCAGACTCGCCTGTGAAATGGCCAAAAATGAAGCGGCACGCAACGTACTTGTCACCGCATCCGATGCAAGGCTTGGCGAGCCGGAGTCTGAGCTGGAGATGAGCTTCGGAGACGGTGCAGGATGCCTCCTTGTGGGAAGTGATGATGTGATCGCAGAGGTCAAAGCCACATTCTCAATGGCAGATGAATTTCTGGACGCATGGAGGAAGGACACCGATCGTTATGTCAGGACGGGCGAAGAGAGGTTCGGCCAGCTCTATGGGTATGTGAAGAACATGAGGGAGGCATGTCTTGGCGCCATGAAGGCAGCGGCGCTTAGACCCGAGGATATATCAAAGGCCGTCCTTTCAGCGCCTAACCAACAGGCCCTTAACCAGCTCGTACGCGCCCTGGGCCTCAATGCGGAAAAGCAGATTCAAGATCCCCTCATTTCTGCGATTGGAAACCTCGGCTCTGCCCAGCCCTTTGTCATGCTCCAGGCAGCCCTTGAGGAGGCGAAACCCGGCCAGAAAATCCTCTGGGCCTGCTACGGAGACGGGGCTGATGCCTTCATCCTCAATGTCACGGATGCCATCTCAAGCTATGTGCCCGGAAGGCGCCTGAAATCCTGGATAGGATCCCGTTTGGGCATCTCCAGCTACGAGAAATACCTTCGTTTCAAGAATATCCTTGAAACAGATTCCACTCCGCCCAAAACATCATCTATCTTTGCATCCCAGGAGGTTGCCCAGGACATCAGGCTATATGGCAGCGCATGCAAAAAATGCGGAACGGTCCAATACCCCCGGGCACAGGTCTGTATCTCGTGCAGGGCAAAGGGCGACCTCGTAGATGTAAGGCTGTCCCGGAAGGGAAAGGTTTTCACATTCACGAAGGATTACCTATTTGCGAGCGTTGATCCACCCCAGGTCATGGCCGTTGTAGATCTGGAAAAAGGGGGGAGGCTCTACCTCCAGATGACGGACTGTGACCACCAATCCGTTGCAGTGGGAATGCCCGTGGAGCTTTGCTTCAGAAAGTTCCATGAAGGGGGAGGTTTTCACAATTACTTCTGGAAGTGTCGTCCTGTCAGGGGGGAGGAGAAGCCATGAGCATCAAAGACAAGGTGGCGGTCATCGGGACCGGCTGCGTCAAGTTCGGCGAGAACTACGAACAAACTTACGATGACATGATTGTGGAGGCCGCCTACGAGGCATATAAAGATGCTGGGATTGAGCCCAAGGAGATACAGGCAGCATGGATGGGGACAGCCAATCCAGGTATAGGGCATGGAAAGGCAGGGGTCTCTCTGGCAGATCCGCTTCGCCTTTATGACATCCCTATCACACGTGTGGAGAATTTCTGCGCCACTGGGACAGAGGCGTTCCGCAACGGCTGTATGGCAGTGGCCGCAGGAGAATACGACATTGTCCTTGTTGTCGGGGCCGAGAAGATGAAGGACAGGGGGGAGCGCGGGATAGTCAGGGAGGGCCACCATCCCCTTCTGGCCAGGGGGGTGACTGCCCCGGGCCAATTCGCCCTTGCAGCAACGCGGTATTTTCATACATTCGGCATAGACAAAACTGTCCTGGCCAAGGTGGCGGTGAAAAACCACAAAAATGGCTCAATGAACCCAAAGGCACATTTCCAGAGGGAGGTGACAGAGGAGCAGGTCGTCAAGGCCCCCATTATTGCCTGGCCATTCGGACTGTTTGACTGCTGCCCGACAACAGACGGGGCAGCAGCCGTTATTCTCTGCCGTGAAGACCTGGCCAAGAACTTCCGCAAGGATTATGTCGTCGCAAAAGGGATGGGACTTGCAGTGACATCGGGAAGACCATACTTTGACCCGGGTTATGATTACCTGGGATTCCGCTGCACCCAGATGGCGGCCCAGCAAGCATACAAGGAGGCGGGGATCACTGATCCGCGCAAGGAGGTGAGCTTTGCCGAGGTCCATGACTGCTTCACCATGACAGAGATCCTGAACTATGAGGACCTCGGCTTTGCAAAAAAGGGTGAGGGATGGAGGCTCATTGTGGATGGCGTCACCGCTCTCAATGGGGACTTGCCCGTCAATCCCAGCGGAGGGCTGAAAAGCTTTGGCCATCCCATCGGAGCCACAGGCGTGAGGATGATCCACGAGCTGACACAGCAGCTCCTTGGCAAGTCCGGAAAAAGGCAGGTAAAAAAGACGGACATCGGCCTTGCCCACAATGTAGGGGGACCCGGGGCCGTTGCCTGTGTCATCATCCTCGGCCATCCATAAATAGGGACAGCGACCATTTATTTCATTGAGAAGGAGAGCCTCTTCAGATTAAAGAAATAAAAATGGGCACGATTGTTGGCAATTTTGAGATTCTGGAACAGATCGCCTCAGGCGGGATGGCCAATATATATAAGGCACGGCAAACCACGCTTGACCGTATTGTCGCCCTCAAGGAGCTAAAGAGCACATTTAAAGAGGACAGTGACATCGTAGGCCGTTTCGAGGCGGAGGCCAAGGGTGTCGCCAAGCTCCAGCACGAGAATATAATCACGGTAATTGATTTCTGGCACGGAGGGGGCTCTTATTACATCGCCATGGAATACCTGGAGGGAGCGGACCTCAGCAGGATTATAGAGAGGACAGGTCCACTTCCGATAAATATCGGCCTTATCGTAGCCTCTTCCATAGCAAGAGCACTTGAGTATGCACATGAGAGGGGGATTATCCACCGTGATCTAAAACCATCCAACATCCTCATATCCAAAGAGGGGAAGGCGAAGCTCACAGACTTCGGGATCGCCCACATTGAGGAGGAACTGGGCGGGAAAGGCTCGACAAAGGCAGGAGATTATATGGGAACTCCTGCATACATGTCACCGGAACAAAGCGCCGGCAAGCCTACTGGTCCCCCTACGGACATCTGGGCTCTCGGGTGCCTCATCTACGAAATTTTTTCCGGCCAACAGGCTTACGCAGGGGATACGGTGCTTAAAACGTACGACAATATCCAGAGAGGAATTAGGGCTCCCATACCGAAGGACTTCAAAAAGGATGTTCCATGGCGCCTCCGGCGATGGATCAATAGCTGTTTGAAAAAAAAGCCTAATAAGAGGCCAACTATCCAGAGGCTGAAGGCATTTCTTCAGTCACAATCAGAGAGTCAAAATAAAGGGGATCATTCACTTATCCTCAAGAATTTTCTTGAAGAAAAGAAGGTCTTTGAGCCAGCCGAGGGGAAGACTGTAGCCAAGCCCCCTCCTCCCATCCGGCCCAGTGTGTTGAAGAGGGCTTTGAAACCAATAGCGGCCGTGTGTGCGGCTGTGCTTATGGCTGTGGCATTATATGCTCTTGTCAGGTCAATAGGGGCCGCTCCTTTGTTGAACCGGGCGTCCAACGTTGGCTCGTTTGCAATAAGCGCTGTCGGGCGCACGATAGAAAAGATCCGCCCTCTCCTTCATAGGGGAGAGACATTGCCTCCAGTGAGCCAGGGTCAGGTCGCCCTTCCCCCTTCACCCACAACTGAGGTGCTGTCCACTCAGCCAGGAGAATTTGGATTTATCAGGGTTGTCGCCCTGCCATGGGCAGAGATCTTCATTGATGGAAAGAAGGTCGGCCTCACACCCACGGATAAAAGGTTTCAGGTTCTTGTAGGAAGTCATACGGTAAGGCTTATTAATAAATATTACGGGGCAGTGACCAAAAAAATTGAGGTTGCAAAAGACAAAGATACGCTTGTGAAGGAGAATCTCAAAAAGGAGAAGAAAAAACAATGAGGCGAATCCTAACCCTCCTGCTGATCCTGCTGAGCGCTTCCCCTGTTTTTGCTACTGTCTTACGCCACAAGGTCAAGGCGGGAGATACAGTTCAGAGCCTTGCCCGGTTCTACTACGGGGACGAAAAGAAGGCCCTCTATATTATTAAAGCCAACTCCCTTGATCCTAAGAAAACATTGAAGCCAGGGAAGACCACCCTCAAAATCCCTTTTGTCACTATCCATAAGGTGAAGAAAAAGGAGACTTTCAAGGCTCTTGCCAAAAATTATCTCAAGGACCCAAAAAAGGCCAAGGCCCTGGCCATGCTTAATGGCATGGATGAAAATGCCGACTTGCCTCCAGGATATACAGTGAAGATCCCTTTTGATCTCTTTTGTCGGGTAGAGCCCGGGGATACCCTGACCAGCCTTGCAGATAAGTTCTTCGGAGACGAAACTTTCGCATTGTTTATCAAGGCATACAACCGCATTGAAGATGTGAGGGAAATTCAGCCGGGACAAAAACTCGCTATCCCCATCATGGCAGACAGGGCAAAACCCGTAGAAGAGAAAAAGCCCGAGGTGAAGAAAATAGATCCATCCCTCTATAGAAAAGATCTGGACAAAGCCGTCACACAGCACGAAGAAGGGGAATACAGGGCATCCATTGAGACTCTAAGGTCTATCCTCCAAAAGGTGGGGGATGAGAAGATCCTGAAGGGTGACCGCGTGAAAGTTCATCAATATATGGCATTTAATTATATTGCGCTTGACGAGGATGAGGCGGCAAAAGGGGAATTCCTGGAGCTATTGAAGGTCAATCCAAAATTTAAGCTGCCTCCCAGGGACACCTCCCCAAAGATCATTGCAGTCTTTAAAAAGGTCAAGCGCTGATCAACCTATCTCAGTGTGTTACCACTTGGTCATATTACTGACCACATCACAGTCAACGAACTGAACGCCTGCCGGGTTTTTGAGCGGAGAGTAGCAATACTCCAGGATAAGGGCAAGCTCAGAGCTGTCAATATATGTCCCTGCCAGATAGTCCGGGCGATAGTCATATGCCCCGTCCGGAATGGATGAACTCCACAGGTCCCACTTGTCCCAGGTTTGCATCGCTGAGATCGTCTGGCCGTAGTATGTGTGGATCAGGCGGGCTTCGTCCGATGTCAGTGGAACGCCGCTGGAGGCCGCCTGGATGAGGAAAACAGAAAAATCGGCGTTCCAGTTCTCCCTGTCTGTCTGCAGCCTGTCATCCGGAAGGGCCTCCTCTTCGTCAATGCGCGCGATAAGCCCCTCAAGAAGGTCATAGGCAGCATCGTTATTGCCAACACGAAGAGAATGGAGCACGGCATCCATGTGGAATCCGCGGATGATGGCGCGGTTGTAATAATGGACCTGGACTGAATAGTCATCATAGGCGCCTCCATCCCCTGATTCACAGTCGTTCCCCTTCGCATTATCATAACCTATAAGGGCGCTCGTCAGCTTGGCGTTGCACTCCGCATTCTTGGCAATCACCTCATAGTCAACAAAACTTGCCAGATCCTCCGTGGGAATGAAGACCTCTCCGTCTTCATTCCTTGAGCGAATGTGATAATTATACTCCACGATGTCGCGGGTAAAGCCCTGCAGATCCGATACTGTTTTTGCCGCTGCTTCCCGAACCCAGGCGTCTTTAGCATACTCAGCCACATAGTGCAGGAAAAAATCCGTGCGATAGATATGCGGCACATCATCCTTGGATCGCATGTTCTTGACCCAGATATCGCCCCAGTATGGGTTGTTCGGGATACGGATGGTGTGCGTGTTCCAGTCCACGGAGGGTTGCCGCGACAGGGTATAATCAACCTTCGTTTTCTTGCCCTCGTAGTTCAGGTATTCATGGTTGTTATTCAGGACTGCCCGGGCCATGAGGGTGCGAACGGGATCATTGGCATCCCATACAATCCCCATCATGGTGGCGCTGGTCCCCTTGCAGTATTGCTCTGCCAGCTTTCCCATTGCCTCATCTCCGGTGAGGAGATACCCGGCTGCCGCCGAGGCCAGGATCTTTGAGGAGGGAATCATGATATTATCAGGCCCACCCGTACTCAAGTGGCGGAATGTTATTGTGTCTCCCTCCTTGACTGCGTCGAATTCACCCCCTCCCCCCCACCCGATCAGGTAGTCGGGCATCCCATTGGAGCCGTCCTGCCAACCATGGCTCGTTCGAATGATCCACCTGAAATAATCACTGCTCTTCCAGAATCCCGTAACAGTCAGTGTAAATGCAGTAACCTCCCCCTCGCTCAGGGGCTGCCCTTGATCGGGGCGGGTTATACTGAATGGGAGCTTTTGGGGCAAACCGCGGCCCTCGGTCTTTTCCTTGCACGAGACGAAAGGGCTTAGCATGAGGGAAACGATCCAGGCAGGTATCAAGATTGCATTTATAAAACGGTGCGTGTGTTTTATTCTCATGTTTGCAACCTCCTTTGCTTCAGAGTATAGCAGAACATACCTGATGGGGCAAAGACGTATTTCGGGCCATAATTCAATCTTTCCAATTTTGACAGATGGGGAGCTTTTGCTATAAGATTTTTATATGGATCAAACCCTCCGCCTCTCATCTAAGCTCTCAACCAAAGGAAATTTTGAAATTTTAGAAGAGATTGCCACCGGAGGGATGGCCATAATCTATAAGGCGCGCCAGAAATCCCTCAATAGGACCGTCATCCTTAAAATGCTTCAGAGCGATTTCAAGTCCGACCCCGAGGCAGTTGCCCGCTTCAGCCAGGAGGCAATCGGCATTGCAAAGCTTCAGCACGAAAATATCATCAATGTCATTGATTATTGGAACGAGGGGGGCTCTTATTACATCGCCATGGAGTATCTTGATGGAGCGGACCTTTCAAAAACCATCGACAAGCTTGGTCCTCTTCCGCTGAATATAGGTCTCATCGTCGGATATCAAATAGCAAAGGCCCTTGAATATGCTCACGATAAGGGGGTCGTCCATAGAGACATCAAACCCTCCAACATTCTTCTATCAAGGGAAGGCATGGTAAAGGTTACCGACTTTGGCATCTCCCACATGGCGGAGGAGCTGGGAGGAAGGAAACTGACACACGCTGGCGATATTTTTGGCACGCCATCATATATGTCTCCCGAACAGATTGAGGGAGAACCGATGGATTTTCATACGGACATCTTCTCGTTCGGGTCGGTCTTATTTGAAATTTTCACTATGCATAAAGCCTTTGAGGATGACCAGCAGATCACGGTAACCAAAAAGATCAGAAAGGGAATGATCAGGCAGCCCAGGGAATTGAATCCGAAAATCCCGAGAAAATTGCAGAAACTGATCCTTTGCTGCCTCAAGAGGAAGCCGAAGAAGCGCCCCTCTGCCTCAATGCTCAGGTCATACCTTCAAACATGGGCTGAAAAGGAAAACAAGGGCGAAAATCATTCAAGGATATTAAAAGACTTCCTCCTGAAACGAAGCGCCTTTGACGCTTCGAGGGTGATGAAAACATCGGAGCCAGGCAGGTCCGTTGGAGGCCTGTTTAAAGGCATAGCGTGGGCTGCAAGAAGGTCTGCGTTTGGCGCCGGAAAGATCGCCCTGGTCCTGCTCGTAGGAACCTCTTGTTATTTCATCACCCAGAAAATAGCCCTTGCGCCCGTCTCAGACGCCATTGAACGGCTCCATGCCAGGGCTTCCACCTTCCTTGCCAGCTTCTCCCCCCTCCTTGTTAGGAGCGAAGCCATCCTCAGGGAAAGCCCTGAAAAGCTCAACAAGATATTTGTGGATGTTTCAAAGAAGCCAAAACCTGTCCCTGAAGCTGTTGCCTACGGCCACATACGGATAAAGGCCGTTCCGTGGGCCTACATTCGTATTGACGGCGGGGAAGAGATATGGGTGATGGACAGGATTTTCCAAGTATCAGTGGGAACACATTCACTCATCTTCAGGAACCCGGGCTATAATACCTTTACCCATAGCACAACCATAACCAGGAAGGACGAACTGAAGCACATCAAGGTTGACTTCGAAAAATCAAAGCATGCAATGTCAACCAAAAAGAGTCGCCAATAAGTCAATCTGAAAGGTTCTGCAAGTCTGAAACCGCTTTACGGAGCCGTGTCTGCCGGATCGATGATCCGCCCATCCCTCATTGCCACCGTTGCCGGATTTAAGGGAAGGTATTCCTCCGGGAAGTGGGTCACGAGTATTACCGATGTCCCGGAGGATATGGCCTTTTTGATGAAAGAAGAGACCATGGATACACTCTGCGCATCAATATTCGATCCGGGCTCGTCAAGCAGGAAAACCTCCGGCTCCACGATGAGGGCCCTTGCAATGGCCAATCTCTGCGTCTCGCCGCCGGACAGGAACTGCGCCTGGGTTTTTGCGAGGTGCGTTAGGCCGACAAGCTTCAGTATTTCACGAACCCTTTCCATGTACCCCTTAATCCCCCTCGCCCGTAGCCCATAGGCAACATTCCATTCTACGGAACCTGAAAAGACAATGGGGTTCTGCTCAACAAATGTCATCCTCCGTCTTGTGGCGATGACCTCCGACCTCTTCAAAGCCCTGGCGGGACGGCCGTCGTAATACACCTCCCCAGCATCCGGCCTCAGGATCAGGTCCATTACCCTGAGGAGCGTTGTCTTGCCTGCACCATTGGGACCGAGAAGCACGGTAAAGCTCCCCGGCTCAAATTCAAGATCGATCCCGGAGAGCGCTGCTTTCCCCGAAAATAACTTTGAGACACCCTCAATGCGGATCTTCACGGCTGGACCCTGCGGATCAATTGTATTGCAAGATTGATGATGAGGGCGACAATGATAAGGACGATCCCCAGTGTGATTCCTATTTCGAAATTGCCCTTCATTGTCTCCAGGGCGATCGTTGTCGTCATGACGCGCGTTAACCCCTTGATATTTCCGCCCACCATCATGGTCATTCCTGTCTCGCCAATGACACGGGAAAACCCGGTAAGCACTGCCGTTATAACGGCAAAACGCGCCTCACGGACAACGGTCATGCAGGTCATGATCCAGCCTGCACCAAGGCTGTGGGCTGTATCAATAATTCGCCGCCCCTTTTCCTGAAGGGCCGAGGTGGTCAGGACAGCAAGAATCGGTGTGGCGAGGATCGCCTGTGCCATCATCATCGCTCCCGGTGAGTAGAGAAGGCCGAGCGCGCCCATAGGGCCGTTGCGCTTCAGCAGAAGATAGACGAGGAGGCCGATGACCACCGCAGGAAGCGCCATCCAAGTGTTAAGGAACGCAAGGACAACCTTTTTCCCCCTAAAATCCGTCAGCGCTACGACTGCCCCCAGGGCAATGCCGAAGATAGATGCGAACGTGGTGCCGGCCCCGCTGACCCAGAGGGACAGGACAATGATTTTCATGAGCTCTGGGGAGAATAGGAGGTCCATATATAAAGCTGTTATGTCACGGATGTTGCCCCAGCGCTACTTTTGGCCGGCGTTGGGGGTGAAAAGTGCCTCGCCATATTTATCCTTCCCGAAATCCCTGATGATCTTCTGGCCCTGGGATCCGGTCAGGAACTTGATGAATTTCTCCGCTGCAACGGCGTTAACATTTGGATGCTTGGCCGGCGACACGGCGATCACCGAGTAATAGTTTAGGAGGATAGGGTCCTTTTCTGCGATAACGGCCAGCCCGGTCAGTTCCTTTTTGTGGGCCAGCCAGGTGCCCCTGTCCGTGAGGCAGTAGGCGCCCTTCTCGTTCGCTACGCGGAGCGTCGCTGCCATCCCAGACCCCACCTGGAGATACGATGGGCCTGAGGGCGTCAGCCCTGCTTTTTTCCAGATCGCCAACTCCTTCTTGTGGGTGCCGGACTCGTCTGCCCGCGAGGCGAAAAGCGCCCTGGAGCGCGATATGGTTCCGAACACCCCCACAGCATCCTTCGTTCCAGCTACCTTCGCCGGGTCTTCCAAGGGTCCCACAAGGACGAAATCGTTGAACATGACATCATATCGTTTCACACCGAAGCCGTCCGCAACAAATTGCTCCTCGGCGGTTCTGTCGTGGACAAGAACAACATCGGCGCTGCCATCCCTCGCCGTCCTCAAGGCCTGGCCTGTCCCCACGGCAATAACCTTAACCTTGCACTTGCATTGATTTTCAAAGGGAGGCAGAAGGACATCAAGAAGCCCTGTATCGTATGTGCTTGTGGTAGTCGCCAGGATGAGGCTATTCTCTGCACCCCCTGCCGGGGAGAGACAGCCTACTGCGATCAAAAGTGCACTCGTAAGGATTTTTGTCATCGTCTTCATTTCTTAGCCTTCAAAAATACAATTGCGTTTGGACAAGGAAGATATCCTTCTTGTCCTCGTTGGACAGGTGGCCCTTTGCATTTTTCTCGTAACGGGTGTTGAGCCAGTTCGCCCCCATCTTCAGGCCGTGGCCCTTGAGGTACCAGTTCAGTCCTGCGGTCACGATCCTCTCCCTGGCGTCGCTTTTATTGCTGTTCTGATTGAAGACCTCATACCGTGCCGACGGCTCAATATTCAGGTTCAGGGCCTGGATGAGGTATCCGGCCTGGACAAACCATCCCCGGGGAGCCACATCCTTTTTTGTTCCTGCAGTTTGGCGGATGCTCCATGTGTTGTATTCATACATCATTGTGAGCCCCTTGTAATGCCCGGACAGGTCGTATCCTGTCAAGACCCTGTCTTCCTTGATATTGAGATTCGCAGTGTTGTTATAAAAAGCAATCCCTTTTTGAGCGACATAATCTGCACCAAGAGTCAGGTGCTTTCCCAGACCCAGGGGGGCATCATTTTTTTTCTTCTCCACCCAGCCTGGTGGTGACAACTCGATCCGCGCAACGGTGAGGGCCCCTCCCTTGGCAACCTTTGTTTCAGCCGTGTCCACGGTGCTGTAATCGCCTTTCTTATAGATTGTCTCCCCCCTATGCCATCCGTCCCCGGCTGCAAGCTCATAGGAGAGCACACCGCCCAGCACCCTGCCCTTGATCAACAAGTGGGGCTGATAATAGGGATCCGTCCCCCCGAAGAGCTTTGTCGCAGCATCGGTTGAGCAGGGATATTCAATTAAGAGCAGGGTCTGGTCGGGGATAATTGAGATCCGCGAGTAAGGGAGCTTGGCCTTTCCCAGCCGGACCGAGAAATATTCGGCAGCATCCCACACGAGGTAACTGTTATACAGTTTCACTGTTGGTGTGGTCCCCCCTGCCTGATCCCATTTGTCTGCTGAGAAGGTTAAATTGTAGTTGATGGATTTGGATACAAGGGTGCCCGACATTTCCAGGCGGGCCCTTCGGAAATAGATATCGTTGCCCTGCGCATATGTCTTGCCGTCCGGCGCAGTGAAGAGCGTTCCGTATTCAAACCGCGGCACGATGCGAATTCGTATATTCATGTCCGCGCCGTCCGTGCCTACGGAGACGCCCTTGCTCTCATCTCCGTATAGGAACCGCGATGTTGTCCCTGGCACGGCAGGGGCTGCAGGCGCGTTGACCGTCTCCTGTGAGGATGCTCTTGAAAGAGAGTCAATCTCAGCGGCCAAGGCCTGTCCTGCTGACATCAAGAATATCAGGCATGCAATGCTCGTTTCTCTCATATTCCACCTCTATTTTGGAGGTTATATTATTGTATCGGAGTAATTATGTCAAGAAATTACAATGACAAACCTTAAACTACTTATAATTACTTGGCAGGGGTGGTATCTATTGATTAGCCCTCATGGAGGATCTTGCCAGACTCCTCCGTATCGTAGCCACCCATGTCCTTTGCAGTATCCTTGAACCACCTGGAACGCACGGTCTCAAGGAATGACTGCACAGGTGGAATGAAGAAGTAGGCCTTGGGAATAACGATGTCAAATCGCTCCCTGGCCAGGGGAATAAAGGAGAGACTGAGGAGGTTCGCAACCGTCTCAATTCCCAGGCCGAAATCTGCCTCTCCACGCATGACCCTCAGGCCAACCTCAAGGTGGGTAGTCACTTCATTCTCATACCCCGGGATTTTATCCGGGGGAATTCCCTCCTTTTTCAATAATTCATCGAGGAGAACCCGCGTTCCCGACCCTTTCTGCCGGTTGACAAGCTTCTTCCTTTTTCCTGCAAGATCCCTGATATCCCGGATATCCTGTGACATTTCTTTTCTGATGAGGGCTCCCTGGCGCCTGAAGGCAAAGTTGACGAGCACATATTCCGAAAGGTTGGAGAGGAACGGAACATTGTAATTATCTTTCTCTGCGCTGTAGAGATGTATCCCGGCCATATGGGCCTTTTTCTCCCTGACGATATCAATGCCCCGCATGCTTCCGCAGAATGAGTAAAAGGAGAGGGTCGGGAGTATCTTCATCAGGGTTTTTTCCAGGAGTAGGTCATTACTGCCGGAGACGAGCAGGACATCCGTCAGCCGTGACAGGTGAAAACTCGTGTTCTGCATGCTCTGCTCCAGCCAGAAGTCCACCAGTTCTTTTTTGAAGAGCCACTTTCCAGTGATGATTGTCCCTGGAAGACCGCGTTTTTCAATCAGCTCATAGACCAGTTTTTCGTTGACCTTAAGGTAGGCGGCAAGTTCCTTTGTGGACATCCAATCCTTCATGCTGCCAATATAAATTAATATACTTCACCCGGTCAACTCCCTTGTAGGCTTACTGCAATCCTGCGCCAATTGATGTGAGATATTAACCCTTATAATTTCTATGAATGGGCTGGTGCCGGGGGAGGGACTTGCACCCCCGACTCCAGGATTTTCAGTCCTGAGCTCTACTACCTGAGCTACCCCGGCACCTGTTCAAAGAGTAGAAAATATAAGGCAAATAGTCAAGCGTTACCTTTTGGGTGTAAGCATTTTTCGTCATTGCGAGCCCGCCCGCCTTAGGCGGGCGGGCGTGGCAATCTCGTTTTTAGGGATGAAGGAGTCTCTGGGATTGCTTCGTCGCTGCGCTCCTCGCAATGACAAGATTTCAGGCTCGCAATGACCCAGAGGATGATTACCTTTTGGATCAACGAGTGGAAGGAAGCTTTTGGAGCCTATCCTTCACCTGCTGGTTGTTCGGATCCGCTGCAAGGATCTCCTCGTAGATCTGGCGCGCCTGGGGAAAAAGGTCAATCCCTTCGTATATACTGCCGAGCCAGAGCTTGACCCCGATGTTCCCCGGATTCACATTAAGAATCTCTTTGAGCTCCGTGATGGCCTCGTAATCCATACCCCTGTCAATATACAGCGTTGCAATGAAAGCCCTTATGTCCTCCCTCCTCGGCTCCTTGAGCGCTGCCTTTTTCGCTGATTGGAGTGACTCAATCCACTTCCCTTCCTCCCTGTAAAACCCTGCAAGCTCAAGGAAGAATGAGCCGCTCTCTGGATTATTGCGTGTTCCCTCGCTGAGCACAGCCTGCGCCTTCTCTTTCTCTCCGTGCTTTCTGTAGAGTGAGGCAAGGTTGCGGCAGGCGGCCAGGTCAGAGGGGTTTCGCGACAGTGCCTGCCGATACTCTGCAATAGCTTTTTCATACTGCCCCACATCTGCCAAGAGGTCTCCAAGGAGGCGATGGAACTCACCGTTTGACGGCTCCCTCTCCAGGAAATGCCGGAGGGTTGCCATTGCCTTTTCCTTCTGGTTGTTCTCCCTGTAAGTATCCACAAGATATTTAATTGTTGTCTTGTCAGCTGGAGCCATGGCAAGTGCCTTCTCAAGATATCCAACGGCCTCATCCCTTTTCCCTCTTGACCAGAGGAAGGTGGCAAACTGCCGGAGGCTTTCAGGGTTCTTTGGAACAATCTCCTGAAGCTCTGATGTCTCAAACCGGGCAGAATACAGCTCTTCAAGCATACCCATGAGCCCCTGAGGATAAATGGAGGTGACCTTCTTCACTTCCTCAATGGCCTTGTCCCTCTTTCCAATCCTTAGGTATATATTGCCGAGGATCTGATGATAGTAGTAATTGTTCGGGTCAAGCTCAACACATGCCCTTGTCTGTTCCTCTGCCCTTTCAGGAATGCCGAGGGTGAAGTACATCCATCCCAGGTCACAACGGCAGTCAGGGTCTCTCGGGTTAAGGGCTATACCAGCTTCCATCTCCTTAACTCCTTTTCTGACAAGGTCGTCCCGTTCCAACAGCGGTGCAGGAATGCGATAGAATGCCCTGCCAAGGGAACAGCGATACTCTGCCCTGCTACCGTCAAATTCGATTGCCCTGCGGATATCAGCCATGGTGGTCCCCCGTGAAAAATAATGATTTGCCAGGGCAGGCCGAAGCAGGACCCAGGCCCAAACAATTGAGAGAGAGAAAAAGAGTACTCCTACGGCAGTCCTTATCCATCCCCTCAGGGGGATAACCTTTTCAGGAACAAGGCACTCCTGAGTCGGCCTCAGTCTTGTGTTGATGGCAACAATTGCAAGAGCTGCTTCGGCTGCATAGAGGACAACATTGGAAGGAACATGGAGGTTGAAATCCATTAGGTTATGGAAAGACAGGCAAATAACCCCGGTGAGCGCTCCCAGCGCAATCCCTTTCATCTCGGGGTCGTGCCTATTAGAGAATGTTTTAAAAAAGGATTTGAAGAATATATATGCGCAGACCGCCATCAGGAGAAATCCCACAGCGCCCATTTCTGCAAGGATCTGAAGGTATTCGTTATGAGCATGTTCAACCTTGTTGAAGACCTCTATCGGACGAAACCGGGGATAGAGCCAAGCGAATGTCCCCATGCCGCTCCCCATCAGAGGATGCTGGAGGAAAACCTGTCCCGCAGCAGACCACATGGAGAACCTTGCTGCGCTTGAGATGCCCACATCCCCAAGGGAAAATCTCCTGACAAGTGGATCAAGCCCGGTGAGGTATCCAAAAAGAAGGAGAATTAAGGGAAATAGGAGAATGGTGGCAGAGCGTCCCGAGAGGAGCCCTGTGGAGACCATAAAAAGGGAGGAAATAATCAGGGCACACGCCATGCTCACAACCCCGCCCCGTGACAGCGTTAAAAGGAGGGCGAGTCCGATGAGAATGGAAAAGAAGAAAAATAACGGCTTGTAGCCCTTCCTCTCCCCACGCGAAAAGAAGGCCAGCGAGAGCGAAAGGGGGAGGCACATCTCAAGCCAGCCTGCAAAATGGTTTTGATTGACAAACGGTCCCCTGATCGCTGTGCTCGCCTGGGAGGAAAGAAGCGCAACGATGCTGTATAAGGACAATGCCGCAGATAGAATGACAACAGACATTGAAAACCGCAACGTGTTTTTCTCACGCGAGAGAATCCTCACGCCGATAATATAGACAATAACGAAATCACAGAGGAGGAAAAGCTCGTCACGGGACACTGCCCAATACAGAGAAGTCAATGCATTTAAAACCCCGTATGCAATGAAAAGGAGCAGTGGAACATCAACAGAGGTCCTCCTGAGGGTTATTCCACCCATATAAACCCCCTCGAGTACGCTTAGGAGAAGGAGCGCCAGCACTCCGAGATGAAGGCCCGTTTTTGACCAAGCCTCAACGCTTCCATAGAAAATGGGAGAGAGGACGATTATGCCAAGTAAAAGTATTTCTTCGGAGGTGGTGAAAAATCTATGAAAGGGATTTTTCCTCTCTTCTGTAGTAGTAATTATTGTAATAATAGCTCCTCTTCTCTATCTTCGCCTTGTTCAGTGCAATTCCGCAGATCTTTGCCCGTGCCTTTTCAAGCTGGAGCCGCCCCTTCAGTATTGCGTCTCTGGACAACCTGCCAGCCTCCACCACCAAGAGGACGCTGTCAACAAGAGGAGACAGGACGATGGCGTCGCTGACAAGGGTGACAGGGGGAGAGTCAAGAACTACCATATTGAATTTCTTCTCTAAAAGCTCCAAAACCTCTTTCATTCTCCTGGACTCAAGAAGCTCTGTGGGGTTCGGAGATGAAGAACCGCATGTCAGAAGGCTCAGGTTGCTTACGCCTGACGGCTGAATAACATCTTCCAAACTTCTTCCTTTCTCCACCAGGAGGTTCGTGAGCCCGGGCTCCTGGGGCACTTCAAAAGACTTGTGAATCATGGGCCTCCTTAGGTCAGCATCCACAAGGAGGACATTATCTTCTCCCTGGGCAAGGGTGACGGCCAGGTTCTTGGCCAGTGTCGTCTTCCCTTCTGTGGGACCAGTGGATGTGACCAGAAGAACCCTAAGCTCGCCCTGGGGAGTTGAGAATTTAATGTTTGCCTTTAGCAATCTCCAGGCCTCTGATTCATGGGAAAATGGGTCCTCCAGGATGGAGAAACGTGCCCCTTTAATCTTTACCTTTACCCTGGGGATCACTCCCAGGAGCGGGAGCTTCAGGTATCTTTCAATCTCCTCCTCATTTTTAATGCTCCTGTCCAAAAGCTCCTGGGCGAAGGCCACACCCAACGCAAGAAAGATGCCCAGTAGAAAACTCGTGATAATGGACTTCGTCTTCTGGGGGCGTATTGGAGATATGGGGGTCTTGGCCCGCTCCAGGATAGAAATGGGAAAGGACGATACCTCCCCCAGGAGCTTGGTCTCTTTTGCCTCCTTCATCAGAAGATTATAGAGGCTCGTGTTCAGGTCAACCTCCCTCTTCAGGATATCATACTGGATTCTCGCCTTATGAGCCCCGCTCAGGCGCTTCTTCTCCTGAAGTATGAGGCTGCGGACATTTCCAATGTCCGAGCGAAGCTTGATTATCTTCGGGTGTGTATCCTTGTATTTTTGCGAGAGCCTCCTGATTTCAAGCTCGTAATTCATAAGCTGGGAATATAGGTTCTTGAGTGCTCCCGAGTCCCCATTTAGAGAGTCCCCCTTATCCTCATCCTTCTCGCCGTTGAGGGAAATGCCGCTGTTCTCATCAAGGTATTGCACCAAGGCCAATTCTGATTCCTCGAGCCTTTTTTTAAGGTCCGCCACCTGCTCCGTAAGCCAAAGGAGTGACCTCCGGGATGCCTCAGCGGTCCGTTCAATCGTCTGCTGGATGTAGACCTCGCCATAGCTATTGGCAATGTCCCGGGCCAGCTCAGGAAAAGAGGCCTCCACTATAATCATATATATTCGGGAATCCCCCTGCCTCTCGATCCTCGTCGCTCTCTGGATAAAATCAACCCATCTATCCTCAGTGGTCTGCGGATTTTTCTCCACAAGTTTAAGGGCCCGAACCACTCCCAGTGCAACCGGTTCACTCCTCAGGATTCCTATCTGTGTCGGAAGAAACGAACCCTCCGGCAGGGCAAGAAGCTCCTCCAGAGGGACCCTTTGAGGGCCCTCAGGACCTATGATGATCTTCGCGAAGGTCTGGTAGATAGGAACCTGCCTGTATGTGTTGAGCGCCATGAGGCCAAAAAAGATGATGAAACAGGCGATGGCGGCCTTTTTCCTCTTGTAGAGGATTTTTAGATATTCATCAAAGGTGCTGCTCAGCGTCTGCTGCATTGCCTCAGAACCAACTCTCGGGAACAATAATCAGGTCTCCGGCCTGTAAAGGGATATCCTTCTCCTTTTTCCCCTTTTCCATCACATCTCCCATCTTTACGGTCAGGACCTGTTTATTTTCACCCTCCCCGCGAACAAGCTTTGTGCTGTTGGGAGATGCCTGCTCACTAAGGCCGCCAGCGGAAAGAATCGCATTGAGGATTGTATATCCCTCTTTCATCTCAAAAGCCCCGGGAGATTTGACAGCGCCAACAACATAAAAAACATTGAGCTTCTTTTCAAAAAAACGCGTTGTAAAGTCTCCCCTCTCCATTCGTGAGACATATATGATATCGTCAGACTTTATTGGAATGTTCTGGGAGAGATCGCCCTCAAGAAAAAGCTTTTGAATGTTCACGGACAACTGCTCGAGTTTCTCGCTGCCAGCTCCGTCCTCCTCGCCTGTTTTTCTAAGGATGGAAACCTTGTCTCCTGATAAGGAGGTCGGCCCTCCAGCATCCAGAAGGACATCCAGCAGTCGTCTTGAACCCCTGAGGATGTAGGGGCCGGGTTTAGCCACTTCTCCGAGGACGAAGGTTTTTTGGCTGTGATATTCCTCAATCAGGACCTTGACCCTGGGTTCCTTCATGTAGTCCTTTTTAAGGAGAGAAACTAATCGCTGCTCTATTGCCGAGGGAGTGAGGCCTTTAACCTCTACCTCTCCCAGCATGATGTTCTTAATTGTCCCCCTGGGTGAAACCGTGAATGACCCGGAAAGATCGTCTTCACCCCATACTTCAATCTTCAGGATATCGCCGGGTCCAACAGTGTAGTCTCCCACGGGTTGGGACACCGAAAGAAGAAGGCAGAGGGATGCAGACAAAAAGAATGTCACAGCCCCAATCTCAGCGAGATACTGATAATGTTGTTTGAGTATTCTTCATTTTCGTCTTCGCCTTTGGTTTGAAAATGAGTGTATCCCAGGGAAGAGAAGAGCCATTTTGTTGCCTTGAAAGTAATCCCTCCTCCCGCCTGAAGGTATTGGCGCTTCAAAGGAGGTTCATCGAATTCTTGCTCTCCGCCCCGGCCCTCGCACATGAGCTCCACCCTGCTTCCAATTAAAACAGAGAAAGACAGCGCACCCCCTGTGTCCTTGTATTCCCTTCCCATGAGGTCAATGGTGGTTCTATGAAGGCCCTCCAGAGAAACCTTTGCTATTTTCTTGGCATATTTCACCTTCGCAAGCACAACATTCCCTGTTTCGGGTGCCTCCTGATCCCATTTGATGATTTGGTATCCAACGCTAATCTCCCCCTCAAGGTCTTTAATGGAGCTCACAAGCCCAACCGCGGGCTGTTGGATCGTGCTATCCAAGTGGGTATCCCCGTCGTAACTGGTGGATAAGATAGAATACTTCAGAAGAAGCCCGATGGGCCTTGAGAAGCCCCACTTAAAACCAACGTCGGCATTATGAGAGACAGACTGGCCTCCAACAGGTTCCGAATAGCTGGATATGGCTGCACCGTATGCTGCCGTAAACGATGTGCGGGGTGAAAATGAATGTTGAAAGGTAACAGAACCCCGGCCTTCGCTCATCTGTGTAATATTCGCAGGGGACTCACTCGGCATGTAGAGGTAGATCGGGACGGCAGCATAATTGTAACTAAAAGAAAAAAGCAAGTCCTTCAAAAAGTAAAAGGACAGGGAGGCAAGGGCATCATACGTTAATGTCTTCATCTCCTCTTGTTCCGGATAGTCCGACTTATATTTTTCGTACTTCTGTGAATAAACATACGTCAAGCCCCCCGAGATTTTGCCTTCGGCCCTCTTCAAGGGGATGGTCAAAGACACCTCCGGACGAGCTGTGGTGACAGTGTCTGCCCCGTCCCCTCCGTAGGGGAGCAGAACATTATCCTCTATTAACTCCGTTATTGAAAGGGAGGGATTAAATTTTAGGGGCGTGAAACCCAGGACACATTCGGGATAAAGAATTAAAACTACAACAATACACAAACCCCTCATTACCTGGCCAAATCTTTTCCAACGACGATCGTGATATCCCATTGGTATTCTGAAGACTTTTCAAGCTTGGGTCTCTTGGGCAATACCCCAGCAAGTTTCTCTGCCTGGTCCTTGAAGCCCTTGTGGTAATACACAATTGATGTGCGGTAGTTGGACCTCTTCGCATTACCCATACTCACAAGGTTCATGTCATTGACAAGAAGGACCTTCCCAACGCTCTCCGCTGCCTTCGGAGCGCCGCTTCCGTTCAGAATAGCAATCTCTGCCGGCTTGCCGGAAGGGACATCTTCCTCTGCCGCAACCGGCCTTGGAGCAGGCGCCTGAGGAGCTGGCGGTTGATAGGCAGGAGCAGGAGTGGGGGCAGGTGGCTGATAGACAGGAGCGGGTGGAGGGGTTTGAACCCTGGGAACAATCACAGGGGAAGGAGGAGCATAGGCAGTAAGGAGGAGCTTTTTCGGATCACCCCAGCAGATGTTCTTCGGGTCCACGCCCCTCTCAGGCACAGCTCCAACAAATGGAGAGACTATCTCCTCAATGGCCTGCTGGGCGATCTTATTGATGGGATCACGCATGGCAAGGAATACAGAACCGCTCACTTTAGTAACTGTGCCAGTCCAAAGGATCTGAGATGACGCTACATCAATAAACCGGATCGTGACCCCCACAACAGGTTCCTCATCCATGGTGGCCCTGGAAGTCTTCTTATAGTAATACTCGTTGACTGTCCCGGCAAAGATCCCTTCCACTCCCAGAACCTTCCCTGTCTCAACGGCAAAAGTAACATCCACCGAAGGGGGAGGAACAATTCCGCGCATCATTAAAACTCTCTCTACCTCGGCCCGTTCCATGATATTGAACTTCCTTGAATTATAAAGCTCCACGCCGAGGAGGTCTGCAGCGATCTTTCCAGCAAATGGATACCTTGTAAGATTATCAAAGGAAAGAATCCCAACGCATTGGATAGGTAAGAGGGATTCTGGCGGGCGAACAAAGCGGGAATCCACCATTGTGCCGCACCCCTTGAGAACCGCTATGGAAAGGATGACTGCAGCAATGATTGTTACGAGACGCTTCATGCAATTATTATTAAAAGTTGGACCCCACAACAGCCTCCACGGCCTCCTGGGCTACAGCGTTCACAGGGTCTCTTTCAAATGTGAAAACATCGTAGGACGATCTGCTCACGCTTGCCGCCCAGATGATCATTCCGGTCTTGACATCCACAAGCCGAATGCTAAAGCCGATCGCAGGTTCCGTCTGCCTGATACCCGGCTGGCTTTGATAGGAATATTCCGTTGCAGACCCGATGAGAACGGCATCTACACCAAGAAATCCCCCGATGTCCTTTGCAGTAGAACGGTCGATGCTCCTTCCGAGCTTGTAGTTTTTCTCCTTAAGCCTCCTCTCCACCATGGATCTGTCCACAATATTATATTTTTTGAGCTTGGTCAGTTCGGAAGAGAAAAGATCAGACAGGAGCTTCCCCGCCTCTGCAAACTGAGTGAGGTTTTCAAAGGGTGCAACAGCGATAGAGGCAATGCTCTGTAAGCTCTCAGGAGACTGGACATAACTCCTCTGATAAAAATGGCCGCAGGAGGCGATAATAAAGAGAAGGACAACCGATAATATAGTTCGAAGCGGCTTCATAGCGGGGGTGGAAGAAGCGGGCTTATGGACTCGCGGTAAGGAACTGCAACCTTTTCAGATGGAAGCTTTTCTTCCGGCTTTGGCTCCTCAGGAACATAAAAGCTTTCTCTGACCCTCTCTATTCCTCGCGCCACCTGGATCTTCTGGAGGTTGATCTTCGCCTTCTGCAAAACAACAAGCTCCCGTGCGCCGCCCTCTTCCATCTTGAGGTCTTCCAAAGCCTTTATGTAATCTTCTGGGCGTGCGCTCCTCCTGATAAATGTCACAGCGCTTGGAGGTGGTCCCATTTCAACCAATAGCTCTACTGTATGCTGTCCCTGGGGGAAGGTCTTTGTAAAAATCTCATGCCAATCCGATCCGGCCGAAGGGGAGAATACAGATGTAAATTTTCCGCATCCGTCAACTTTATAGCTCCCCCGAGACACCCCCGGAAAACGGGCTGCGAAGGTCAGTATTGTGGACCTGGCAGCATAAAAAGTATAGGTCAATGCGTAACCACTCCCTCCCTGGGTAAAGGGGAACATTGATTCCTGGGGAAGCTTGCCTTCGAGCTCCAGTGTCTTCAATACTGTTGCGGCCTTTGCAGCATATGTGAGGGGCTCGGTGGGGTGCCATGATTCAAGGGGTTCTATGGACGTAGAGCAGGAAGAATCCATGGAAAAGGATTGAAGAGAAGAACCCTTGGGAGCCGTGACCCGAATCAGGTGGTTGCCTCTTGAGAGTATAAAGTTACCGACCTCTGTGGACTCCCATTTCCCTTTTGCCTCTGTCAATACAGATGCCCCTCCGTCAATTGTCCAGAAATGGGGCCCCCCGTAGATCATGGCCCTGAGGAAATACCGCCCTGATTTCGGAATATTTAGATAGTAATAAAAACTCTCAGGCGCCTCCCCGTACTTCCGCTGGAAGGCCCGTGCATCTACCTCAAGCCTATCCTGTCCGGAAAGAAGGGAGAAGTAATCTGCCTCCGTTGCGTTGGTCCGAGGGATTCCGGCCTTTTCCCACCCCAGTGTCCTTACAAGGGCCTGGGCCCACTTCTCCTGGGTCACAACCCCCCCCTCCTGGCCCCTGGATTGAACAACAGATCCTAAAAGGACAAGAACTATTGTTATCGGGATTAGATTTCTCATTTGACTGATTTTATATTACCTTAACACCAGTCCCCGAATTATGTCAACAATTATATGACTCCATTTTATAGCCCCCCCGGGGTCCTGCAGGGAGTCTTTAACGAAAATAGCAGAGAATACAGGGTGTTACAGGAATTCTGTGGCCTTCCAGCTCCTCACACTGGCCACCTTACATTTTCAGCCCTTGCTCAGCTTAAGAAAGGAGATCTCTTTGTCCACTTTGGCCCGAAGATCTGCAATGCTCGTATAATCTATGATATAGGTTGTGGTAAGCAGTTCGTTTACCCTCTTCATCGGCAAAGGATCCAGGGAGAGAAGGAACCTCAGTTCTCTGAGGATCCTTCCCTTGATTACAACATAATCATGGATCACCTTCTCGTCTTCAGGGTTCATCTCGGTGAACTTGACACCCATCCCCGGCCCCTTGCATTTTTCTGTCCCTTCTCCTTTTCTCAATGTATAGACCACGATCCCCTTTGCCTCGATATTTTTGGACCGTCCCGGAAACGGAAAAGATAAAGAGATCTGGACAGTGGGAGGAAAGAGCTTTTCGGTTTCTACATATATTCCCCCCATTCCTATACTCATGCACGATCCCACAAAGGAAGTGGTAATTGGGCCGAACTTCACCTTGCTCCTGATAGGGGCTCTTTGAAACCTCCTCATATATTTATCTGATGTCTGTTAGAGGCTTTCAAACACTACATCAAATTGACAGAAGGGGTCGCCTTTTGTCCTGCATTTGGTTTCGGTAACTTTGACCCCCTTTGCGCCGCAGAGCTCAAAAAATCTTTCTATCCATCCCTCTACATTTTTGCAATGGATTTTTTTCATCTCAGGAAAATCGGAAAATTTGATCTGCAACTTATTCTCTCCCAAATCAATCAGATCAACACTCCCTGTATCATAGTAACTCTTCCACATATTCATTGCCCGTTTCACAAAGAACTTTGTAGGTCCTACCTTGACAAAGGCCCTATATACCCCTGCCAGATCGGCCTCGGCATTCATCCTCCCTTGTTCTCGAGCAAAGCTCATATCACCCTTGCCGAAATATTTGTCAGTAAGCGTGAGGAGGTTGGCAAATGTTTTATAGGGATACCATTCCGTAGGCAAGAGCCTTCTCTGAAAGATCGCCCTGTCTTCCTCGTCTTCAAGCATACGGAGGAAATCTTCAATGCCTTTATCTTTCAGGTTCTTCTTTACAAACTTTACCAAACCAAGGATGGCGATACCCTTTACTTGTGCCATGGTTTTATCCTACACCACATTAGACTATTGTCAAGCTGTAATGTCACTTAAATCCTCCATGCCACCCCAAGAGAAACATTGTCCCAGGAGGCGCGATATTCCCCCCTGGCCTGTCCCCTTCCTTCTATTCCCGCTATGCTCTTCCCCACATGCCTATCTGCCTGAAAAATATGGGAATATGCGCCGTCCACCCTGAACTGGCCGATCGTCCACCCGAACCCGATCGAGACACCATGCTTGTCAGAATCAAGGTTCGAAGCATCCATTGTCCTTTCAGGTATTGCCCCCTGCTCAAAGAAGTATCCTCCCCGCAGGGACAGCCCCTTGACAAGGGAATACTCTGCGCCGACTCCCACGCCCAGGGTGTCCTGCCACTCCTTGGGAAGCGCGGTGTCAGCTAAGGGTTCGAAGGTCTCGCTTGGCGGTATAAGGGAATTGTTCTTGAAGTCCAAAGGATACTCCTTTATCCGAGACCACTCCATCCATACGATGTCCAGGACCAAATCCAGTGCATGGATGGGGAGGTAGCGGACCCCCACCCTGACGATCTGCGGAAGGGTTACATCTACTTCTACATCGTCGGATGTGTCCGTGACACCGTCCGTGAATATGGCGAGGCTTTGAGGAATGTGGGCCCTGATCGGACCCCGCGCCTTCACAGGGATGGGCGGAAGGTATGATGCTCCCACTTCAAGAGAAGGAAACGGGGAATAGATGACTCCGGGGCTAAGCGTGAAGTTATACCTGTCCTCAAGCTTGGTTTCAACGAACACATCCGTGCCCGGGTCTCCTCCTCCAAGCGGGTCATACATGAAGCTGTATGCGATAAACACATCCACCATGCTCAGGGCAACACCCACGCGCAGGGATTCAAACGGTTTCCAGCCGATCCCAAGTGAATACATGATCTGCTCGTTCATTCCCCTTATGACATTGTATCTTTGCGGTCCGTTTCGCGGATAGGTAATCTCCGGCGCACCATAGGGTCCGTAGCCGCCTATAGCAAAAACAAAATCGTCAAGGCCGAAGTCAGAGGAAATTCCGAGAAAGGGAATATGCCCCAAATAGAAATCGTTCTTCACGGGAGGATATTTTCCGGACCTGAGAAACTCAGCATGGAGGAGCATAACCCCGTCCTCAAGAAGGATATTCGTGCCATTGACCCTGGAAAGTCCGGCAGGGTTGATGAAAAGGGCAGTGAGGTCATCGGCGCGTGCCGTGAATGCGCCGCCCATGGCCATGGCCTTGGCGCCAACCTCGGGTATATAATACCCGCTCGCCAAGCATACTGATGGTAGCATCCAGATGCAGGCCGCCGTCAGCAAATTGCCGAATGATGATCTGCTCACCCTTCGATCTTCCTTCTTTCCTCTTCCAGATCCTGCAGGGCTTTCTTGGCCTCCTCGGAAGAGGGAGGTTTCCCATGCCATTCGTGTTTATTTTCCATAAAGGAGACCCCTTTCCCCAGGGTTGTGCGGAAGAGGATTACAGAGGGCCTTCCCGTCATTGACTTTGCCCGGTTGAATGTCCGGATGATCCCCTCCACATCATGGCCGTCTTCGTAAAGAACCTCCCAGCCGAATGCCTTGAACTTTTCCCCCAGGGGCTCCAAAGACATGATCTCCTCCGTAGGCCCGTCAAGCTGGATGAAGTTCCTATCCACAAAGGCCGTGAGATTGCCCAGTTTATAATGGGAGGCATGCATTGCCGCCTCCCATGTGCTTCCTTCCTGGCATTCCCCGTCGGACAGACTGCAATAAACCCTGTAGCCCTTGCCCATGGAGGCCAGGGCTATCCCAACGGCCTGGGCAAGACCGTGCCCGAGTGAGCCGGATGTTGTCTCCAGGCCAGGAAGAAAAAGGGCTGCCGGATGGCCCTGGAGCCTGCTGCCGAGCCTCCTAAATGTCATCAGCTCCTCAACGGGAAAATACCCGGAGCGCGCCATGGCCGCATACCTAACAGCACAAACATGGCCGTTGGACAGGACAAGCCTGTCCCTCTCCTCCCACTCGGGATTCTTCGGATCGTGTTTCAAGATGTTGAAGTAGAGGACTGTGAATATCTCTGCAAGGCCAATGGCACCTCCCGGATGGCCGCTCCTGGCCTCTGCCACCATCCTGATGACATCCTGCCGCAGGGTGTTGGCCATGAGCCTCAGGAGCTTTATGTCCGCAACCTTCTCCATTGCTTGCAAGGAATTATACCCCCCGCAATTCTCCAATGTCCACACAAGGGATAGGAATTCTTGCCTTAATGTGCCCTTATTCTGTAAACTGTAAGGGAATCCCACAATGTTTTCGTCCCTCTCAAGCAAGTTTATTGTGCCCGCTGTCCTTATTGTCAGCGGAATAATCGGCGCATCGGCATGGATGACATTCAGAACCCAAAGATCATTCCTCACGGAACTGGACAAGGCCCGCATGAAAGACATTTTCAAGTCCGTGGAGCTTGATGTGATTGACCTGATGCTGAACAAGCACGGGAATAACCTCCAGGAGAAGATGGAAAAAATGGCTCCAAGAGATGAAATCACGGCCATCAGGATCTTCAACTACAAAGTTCTCAAAATATTCCATATACTCGCTATATCACGATCTCCCCTATGATTAATAAAAAATTGGCCTGAGTTCTTGGTATCTATAGTTATTTATTGAATGTTATCTTTTTACACGATAGATGAGGGCAGATGATATAAATCCAGTAATATCAGAATAACCCGACACAAGATAAATATCATTGTTTTTATCAAATTCTATAGGAATATAGGGAAACCTCGGTGGCGTACATAAATATGCTCCGGATTCAGGTGGAATGGGCACAGTCGTGATAGTAACGGTCTCTGCTTGCGTATTCACGGCCCGAACAAGAACAAAATTCCCTAAAAATAAAATACCCTCCGGATCCCATCGTGGTTCCCCACCGCTTAGATTCCGTGCGTTCCCTTCATCATTTGTGTGATATTTCTCCATAGTCGGCGAGAAGACAACGCCAATATTCCCAGAGGGGATTGAACGCCCAAAAATGCTTAAGGTGCTCTGGGTGGTATTCAGGGCCCTGACAAGGCCGGGACCGAAAAGTTGATCGTAATAGTTAACATCTGTTTCCTCAAAATACAGATTATTGGATAAATCGAAATCCATCGCCATTATTAATCCCAGGGGCACCTGGGAGGCCGGGCCAGTGATGGAGATGCCGTCACCTACAATCTCGATAAAAGTCCCGTTTCC
>Ga0315296_10000410_pt1 | contig 39374 bp, 42 predicted proteins | sample YL17G14_18_MG_FD_203921 | JGI IMG/M metagenome (GOLD analysis project Ga0315296, IMG submission 203921) | Sediment microbial communities from Yellowstone Lake, YNP, Wyoming, USA - YL17G14_18 | ecosystem: Environmental > Aquatic > Freshwater > Lake > Sediment | place: USA: Wyoming | collected... | reverse complement strand
TGGCACCGCCAATGTTGGGCGAAAGGCCAAGCTTAACATAAAGCACGAATTCATATCCGTTGACTTCAAAATATGGGTGTGATAGCATGAAAATGTCGAAATGATATTTGAGGAGGCATGTTGTGGCCGAAGGCCTAAATTGGGCAAAGAGGCTCTACCAAAACCGTAGTCAGAGAGCCAGGGAGCTGAGGAATGAAGGTAAGAAGGTGATGGGTTATATCTGCTGCCAACCCCCTGTGGAGCTGATCACTGCCGCAGGAATGGTGCCCTATAGGATCACGGGAACGCTGGAGCCCATAACCGAGGCTGATGCCTATCTGGAGACCTTGATGTGCCCCTATGTTCGTTCCTGTTTCGACCTGGGAATCAAAGGGCGCTATGATTTCGTGGACGGCATAATCTGGCCTCATAGCTGCGACAATATTCAGAAGACCTCCGACATCTGGAAACACTATATTCCTCACTCATATTTCAAATATCTGGAGGTTCCCCATATGACCGACCCCTCTGCCTTGGAGTTCTTCACCGCGGAACTCAAAGTGCTCAAGAGAAGCTTGGAGGAATATGCCGGCGTCGAGATCACGGATGAGCGCCTCGAAGAGGCGATCAAGGTTCACAATGAGAGCCGCACCCTTTTGCGAGAGCTCTCAAGTCTGAGGAAGCAGGACCCGCCACTTCTCTCTGGCACTGAAATGACCCAGGTAGTGCTTGCTGCCATGAGCATACCTGTGGCGGAATGTAATGAGATGTTGAGAAACATTATTCAGGAGGTCAAAGCTCGGAAGGATGGCCCCCAGAAGGCGGTACGACTTTTGGTTTATGGCTGTGAGATCGATGACATTGCCTTCATAAATCTGATGGAGGGATGTGGCGCCAATGTGGTCATTGACGACCTTTGCATCGGCACCAAGTATTACTGGAAGGATGTGGCCACCGATGGCAGTCCGCTGAAGAACCTCGCCGACCACTATCTAGGGGAGGTCATGTGCCCTCGTACTTTTCACCGCTCGCCGGGAACCCGCCAGCAGGACTTAGATAATAGGTTTGGCTATATAAGGGATTTCGCCAAGGAGTTCAACGTCAGAGGCGCTATTTTATACATAATAAGGTATTGTGATACCTTTGAGTTCGATGTCCCGGAGGTAAGGGACTATCTACAGCAGGCGGGGCTACCAGTGCTCCATCTGGAGGATGATTATAGCTTGACAAGCATCCAGGGCTTCAAAACCCGGATCCAAGCCTTCCTCGAAATGATGGGTTAGAAAACCTTTTTCAAGTTGATTGAATGGGTAAACCAAAGGAGGAGTGATGAAAGAGAGAGTGGAGCGAAAGCTAGAGGCGGTGCAGGAGGTGCCGAAGAAGACATCGGCAAGGAAGTGGACTGAATCTGCTAAGAAGGTGCGAGGGCTGGTCGCTAATATGTATTTGCGCGCCGTTACTGAGGGGAAGCCGGTGGCCTGGGTGATGTTCACCTTGGCCAACGAGCTTTTCGTTGCCCTGGATGCTTTCCCTGTCTACCCTGAGAACTATGCTGCGCTCTGTGCCACAAAGAGGGTTGGCGAGCCTTTTATCGACAGGGCTGAGGCTGATGGCTTCTCCAATGTTACCTGCAGCTATGCCAGGATTGGTCTTGGCTATTCCGCCATTTGGCAGGAGACTGGGGAGATACCCCTCATGGCTCCTGATGGGGGCATGGGAAAGCCGATAATGATGGTAGGTTCCGCCCTAGTATGCGACACCAGGTATAAGTGGTTTCAGACCTTTTCTCGCTATCTGGATGTTCCCTATTACGCCTTTGACATTGTGAGTCCACCAGCGGAGACTGCCCATCGCCCTGATGTTAGAGAGCAGTATATGAAGTATAACCTGGAGCAGCTTAAGGGGCTGTTGAGCTTTATGGAGGAGAGGCTAGAGAAGAAAGTGGACTGGGACAAGCTGGATGAGGTTGTCCGCAGAGGCGAGGAGACCTACCGTTGGTGGTTCGATGCCTATATGCTTGGCGGTAGTGCAGTGCCTTGTCCCTTCCCCGCTGAGGACTCCTTCCGTTGCTTTGTCCCTGCCTTCTTCATGATGGGCGAGGTGGAAGCCCTGGAATTTTATAAGGATCTTTACCAGGAAATAAAGTATAAGGCGGATAACAAGATAGGTAGCATCCCCGAGGAGAAGTATCGCCTCCTCTGGGGTGGTGGGCTTCCCCCATGGCATACTATGGGGATCATGGACTATGTTGAGGAACGGGGGGCGGTCTTCGTCTTTCAAGCAGCCTATGTACCCATGCCCCACGTGGATATTCCGGACAGGATTACCAATCCTCTGGAGCGAATGGTCTACTCGCGATACGCGTCGGCCATCATGCGAGCCGAGATTGATAAAAAGCTGGGCCTTTTTGGTGCGTGCAACGTCATCGGTCATGGCAATCCCGTGCTCTTTGTCGACCAGTTTAAGATTGATGGCGTGGTGATGCACTGGCTGCGCTCCTGCCGTGGCACTACCATTGGCCAGGTATACCAGAAGAGACTTCTGGAGGAGCGCTCAGACCTGCCTGTCCTTTTCCTGGAAAGCGACATGTGCGACGTCCGGGACTACTTCGAAGAGGACTGGAAGATGAAGCTCAATGCCTTCCTTGAAACCCTGGAGGCCAGGAAAAAGGGCGGGGGATAGGGTGAGCCTGGAAAATGAGGAATCTAGCCAGGGCGTTCTCTCCGGTGCCCTGGCTATGAACTTGATAGGGGGTACCTCAGATGTACTTTGCCGGGGTTGATATCGGCTCCACCATGACCAAGGTAGTGATCATGGATGAGGAGGTCATCAGCTCGATCATCGGTCCCACCGGCCCTGAGCACCGCCGACTGGCCAATAGGGTTATGGAGGATGCACTGCGGCAGATAGGTATACCTTTTGACGAGATAGCATACGTGGTGGCCACTGGCTATGGCCGGATTAATGTTCCCTTCGCCGACAAGCAGATTACGGAGATAACCTGCCACGCTAAAGGGGTGAACAGCCTTTTCCCAACGGTTCGCACCGCTATCGACATCGGGGGGCAGGATGCCAAGGGGATCAAGATCGTCAATGGCAAGGTGACGGGCTTCATCATGAACGATAAGTGTGCCGCCGGGACGGGGAGATTCCTTGAGGTCATGGCCGAGGTTCTGGGCCTGGAACTTGACCAGATGGGCGAACTCTCCATGAAATCTAGGAACAAGGTCAAGATCAGCAGCACCTGCACCGTTTTTGCCGAGCAGGAGGTGATATCCCGCATTGCTGACGGTGCGCTTCTTGAGGACATTCTGGCCGGTCTACATGATGCCATTGCGAGCAGGGTATATAGAATGGTGCAAAGGCTGAAGATCGAGCGCGACGTGGTGGTTACCGGCGGCGTGGCCAAAAACACAGGCGTTGTCAAGGCTCTTGAGAATTATCTAGGGTTTCCCGTCCTTGTGCCCGAGGAGCCATTGCTCACCGGGGCTATCGGGGCTGCCTTGATTGGTCGTGAGCTGACTCAGAAGGCTCTGGAGAGTGGCCAGCCTATCGAAACGAAGGTTCGCCGCTTGGAGGCGGCCACCTTCTTCAAATAGAGGGTAATCAATGGCGTGGTTTTTGGGCGTTGATGTTGGCTCAGTGACGACAAAGGCTGTTGTGACTAAGGATAGAGAGCTTGTGGCTTACCAGACGATACCCTCGGGGGCGAACTATAAGATAGCAGCCGAGAGGGCGATAGCGGAGGCTCTGGCAAAGGCCGGGATATCCCCTGAGAACATAGCTTACGCTGTAGCCACAGGCTATGGCTCAAATAGCGTTGATGTCGCACACCAGCAGGTTACCGACATATCTTGTTGCGCAAGGGGGGTAAGTCACCTGTTTCCCTCGGTGAGAACGGTCATCGACATCGGCGGGCAAGCGAGCAAGGTCATTCGAGTGAGCGCTCAGGGGCGGGCGACCAACTTTGCCGTGAGCGAGAGGTGTGCTGCAGGCAGTGGTCGGTTTCTGCAGATCATCGCTCACGTCCTCAAGATAGATATCAAAGATGTCGGGTCCTTATCTCTTCAAGCCAGGAATCCGGTAACCTTTACCACGGGCTGTGCCGTTTTTGGAGAGTCTGAAGCCATATCCCGCGTTGCCGAAGGCGCGTCTAAGGAAGACATCCTGGCCGGGGTCCATAATTCTCTTGCAGCCAAGATTTCCAATCTCATCGATCAGGTGGGCTTAGAAGAGGACTGCGCTATAACTGGCGGTGGTGCCCTGGATGTAGGTCTGGTCATGAGGGTGGAGGAGAGGCTTGGCGTTCATCTGCTGGTGCCGCCACAGCCTCAGATCACGGCAGCCTTGGGCGCTGCCCTGGTGGCGGCAGAAAGGCCCGTTGCCCCATAGCACTCACCGCGAGTCTTGATTCCGCATGCTATACTTTGGACAAATGAGGAGGTGGGAAAATGACTGTGCCAAAGTTATCCCTGGAGGGCAAGGTAGCCATCGTCACCGGGGCCAGTCGAGGCATCGGGAGAGCCATTGCTCTGGGCTTCGCTGAAGCCGGCGCCGACGTGGTGGTATGCAGTCGTACCCTTCCCGATCTGGAGAAGGTGGCTGCGGAGATTCGAGCTCAGGGCAGGCGCTCCCTGGCAGTGGAGGTCAATATCGCGGTAAAAAGCGAGGTGGATAACCTAGTGCAGACGACGGTCGGGGAATTTGGCACCATCGATATCCTGGTTAATAACGCTGCAATAAATATCATGCGTTCCCTCATCGACCTCCGAGAGGATGGCTGGGATAAGGTGATGAATGTGGGTCTCAAGGGCTACTTTCTTTGCAGCCAGGCTGCGGCAAGGGTGATGATGGAGCGGAAAAGCGGGAACATAATCAATATGGCTTCCAGCGCTGCAACCAAGGCAGCCCCAGCCTTGGGCGCCTATAGCATAGTCAAGGCTGGCGTGGTCATGCTGACCAGGGTCTTCGCTGTGGAGTTGGCGCGCTATAACATTCGAGTTAACGCTATTGGGCCTAGCCTGGTGAGAACGGGGTTCAGCCAGCCCTTGTGGGGTAACCCCGATATGCTCAAAGGGATTGAGGCTGGAATACCCCTGGGGCGCATTGCTGAGGCCGAGGACATAGTGACAGTGGCGCTATTTCTTGCCTCCGACCTCTCAAGCTACATCACAGGGCAGACCATATATGCCGACGGAGGCACCATGGCCTAGTCTTGACCCGCAGCCACAAAACCATTTCTCGGGCCTTGTTTGATACTCAGCCTCCCCTTTCAATTTCATCGAGGCGCACGTCGTCAATGCCAAAGTGGTGGGCTATCTCGTGGCGCACCACCCTTTGTATTTCCCTCTCAATCTCATCATCACGGTGGCACATGGCTTCAATCGGCTTGTGGAAGATGGTTATCTTATCCGGGGGCACCATACTGTATCCCGCGCCTCGTTTCCCCCGGGGTATACCCTCGTAGAGACCCAAGAGCTCTGCGGGGTGGCTGAGTCCTGCTTCTGCAAGCTGGGTCGGTGTCGGCCAGTCCTGAATCACGATATCGATGTTCTCCAGCCTGCTTTGGAACTCAGGGGGCAAATCGCTTAACGCCTTGGCTACCAGCGCCTCAAACTGCTCCCGGTTCAAGCTATGGCGTCGCTGGGATTCCTGCTTAAAGCTCACCCTCTTCACCTTCTGGCTTAGACCATATCCCATTGGCTGGCTCACTCTTTGAGGATGTCCAGCGCCAGCTGATATACGTCGTCTGGGTCAGCCCATTGCACTATATGAGCGTCGTGGTCGCTAATCTCGAGGACCCAGACCGGCCACACCAGCAGGTGGTCGATGCCAACCAGCTCCTTGCCCATAAATCTCAACGGCCCGAGCGAGGTGTCATAGTAGGTACCAGCCTCAATCGTAGCTATGATCTGGTCCACGTCATCGACGGTGCCCGCCTTTACCAACATATCGGTCCACACCTCGTCGATAATAAGGCTCCAAAGTTGGGGCCCGCCGCACTCTTCATCATACCGTTCCTCGTACTCAGCCACGAAGTCCTTAATAGCTTGGGGCAGCTCTTCCCCAAACGGCATGTTTAGCCAGATTAGCATGCCCTGGACATTATCCCAGCCGGCGTACTCGCCCGATGCCGTGCCCCACATAGAGTCGCCAAGGCGGCCATCCCATCCCATTTCCCACATCGGCACCGCATACAAAACGCTGCCCACGAGGAAGTCTGGATCCTTGGCCATAATTCTGGTGGCTAAGGGATAGAAGTCTGTTGTCCCTGCGCCTACGAAATCCTTGGCTACCACGTTGAAACCATAGTATTCAGCCGCCTTTTCCGCGGCATCAGCCTCCCCGTGCCCGGTCATATCATCTCCCCGCACTATGGCGACAGTCTTGATTTCCGGGTGCTCCTGGGCGAGCCAGCGGAATAAGACGGGGAAGGGCAACTCATAGCTTGGGGCCATGTAGATGGAGTGGGGATACTCTGGCGACAAGAACCCTATACCTGCCGCCCCGTCAAGCAGTACCCCCGCTGATTCGCATAGAGGCTGAGCCGCCCTGGCGGCATCGGCACCGGACTGGTGCATAAACTTTACCCCATCCTGATAGATGAGCTTGGTCGCCGATGCCACCCCGCCGGCAGCGGTCCAGCCGTTCTCTTCGGCAATGGACTTCCAGGTGTACTCCTGTCCAGCCACGGTAAACGTGCCTATCTTCTCCTGGGCTAGCTCACCCCCCCTCATCGCCGGCCCGCCGATAATGGTCCCAATAAAGCCCCCTATCGGCAGACCGGCGCCGAACTTCACCTTCTTTCCTCCCCCCCCTTCTCCTCCTCCGCCACAGGCGACGCCGATGACCAGCGCCAGGCACAAGACCACAATTGCTGCTACCGATAGCCATTTCTTCATTTTACGCTTCCTCCTTATCTGCTAGATAATATGGTGATGGATAACACCATGTCAAGGGTTCAATTTTCAAATGAGCAACAGCCTTGCGCTCCCCTTTATCAAATCATTTGTTCCTGCCGGATTTGCCTCGCTTAGGTTTCTTGGTCATAGCCTCCGCTTTTGACTTCTTGCGCAGCCCCTTCATTCGAAACCACGATGGCGTGCGATAACCTTTCACGATTATCCCTCAATATGTACTTGCCCGCCCTTATGGGCATAATAGCTTGATCCTGTTGACGGTGCAACCCCTACCCTTCTCGACCATTACCTTGTCTGAACCGCATCGAGGGCAGGAGAGGGAGGGGAGGATGAAATGATAAATAGGGTCATCTTTCATCTCCAGTCTCCCACTATAACCGCATTCTGGGCATGAAATCTCTGGCGTTGTTATCTTTATGTCAAGTTTTGCCCCGCGGGCGATAGTTTCCTCGAATTTCAATTCCAACCAGAACTTGACCTGCTCTGGGTTGAGGAAGGAGAGCCCGCCGATCTCGATTTGGATCCCTAATACCTTCTGGGCCTTCCTCTTCTTTGCCTCATCCAAGACGAGCTCTGCTATCGCCTCTGACGTGGAAAGCTCATGCATCTCAGAGCCTCAGCGCCTTAATCAGCCCCTCTATTCCTTCACCTGTCAGGCAATTGGTTCTGGCAACCTTCAGCGCAGGCTTTATGGCGAAGAGCTGCTCCTCCAGTTGCTCAGTCTTGACCCCCATGGCTTGGGCGAGGTCTATTTTGTTGATCGCCACCGCATCGGCATCGATGAAGATAAAAGGGTGCTTCACTACCATATAAGGCCCTTCTGTCACCGAGATTACCACGACCCTCTGGTGCGAGCCCAGGGGGAAATCTGCAGGGCAGATCAGATTGCCAACATTTTCGATGAAAAGCAGGTCGATCCCTTCCAGATTTAACTCCGAGATCGCTTTTCTCACCAGATTGGCATCGAGGTGACATTCTCTCCCGGTATTTATCTGAATAACGCTTGCCCCTGAGGAGCTAATCCTTTCGGCATCTATGCTGGTGGTCAAATCGCCAGCGATGGCTGCCATTCTACGCTTCCCCATTAAGCGAGTTATCAATTGTGTGATTAAAGAGGTCTTCCCCGAGCCTATGGAGCCCATGACATCTATAGCGTGGACTTTATGCTGATCCAGAAGCCTCCTATTCTCCTCCGCCAGCTCCCTATTTTTCCTCAAGAGGTCTTCATCAAGCTCGATGTCCAGAATCTCACCTTCCCCGGGCTTCACGACTTTCATCATTCTCGCCTTTCAATGTTGCGGCTCACTATGAGAGTGAAAAAGGAGGCAATCTCTATACTATACCCAAAGGCGACAGCGGTCAAGCACACAGAGGCTAGTGTCATTTATCCGTTGACAACTGCACCACTGGTTGCTAACTTGACCTCAGCCCGGCTGGTTTTGAATTGTTGTTATTTTGGTGGTGGGTTATGGAGGGGAAGACAATATTTGAAAGCTCAGACTGGCACTGTGACCCTGATGGCCTCATCGACGAGGCCAAAGAGTTTATTAGGAGAGGTAAGGAGGCCAAAGCCATAATTGTTGGTGGTGGAGACCTGCTCAACCTCCTTCCTATAGGGAGAGAGAAGTTCAATGGGGCGAGGGTGGTGAATGAATTAGTTCAAGTTCTCGCTGGTTACCCCTTCTACTATGTCAGTGGTAATCATGATCCTTACCGTTGGGTGGTGGAGCTTTTTCGTGACTTCCCCAATGTCAGGGTGGTGAAGAGGCTTGAAGGCAAGCTGGCAGGGAAGGTCTATTTGTTCACCCATGGCCATCAGTGGGCCATAGATTGGGCATTCCTGCGCCACTTAGCCCCCCGCTTTGTTGAGTTCATGGTGGACTATTTCCCCAAGCCTTGGTATCGCTTCTGCAAGTGGGTGGGTTGGATGGCAAGCGAGGCCAAGCGCCAGGCCAATACCGGCTACAGGGAACGCCAGAAGTATAACGATCTCACCGGCATCATCTGGCGCAATGGCATCCGCTTCGCCCAGCACCACGGCTGCTGCGTTATCTTGGGCCATACTCACACCTCTGGCGAGTTAAGGCGGTTCACCGGGGGAAACATGGGCATAATCTCGGTAATGGTCGACGGCGGTGACCTACGGGATGGGACCTATGTGGTGGTGGAGCGGGATGCACGTCTGGAATGTTTATGGAAGGCATCAAATGGTGATCAACTGATATTCCAGGCTGCCTAAGCCTAACCTCTCCGCTGTTCTGAGTTGCACCAGGCTATTGGTACCATGCATTCTGCCCAGTAAATCAGGGGGGCTGGCGGGGGCAGGGCTAACTATAAGCGGTGCTCGGTCGATCAGATCCAGGGAGGCCTTATCAATGGCAACCGGGTCAAGCGAGGCCAGGATGCCCACATCCTGTACTATGGGTAGCCCAGCCGGGGAAGCGCAATCGCACAGGGGGGTCACATCCTGAACGAAGTTTATGAACCCCACTTTGCCATTGAAGTTTTTCAGTACCGCCCAAGCGGCGTGAGCCATATTCGCTTGAAGTCGCTCCTTTGCACCTTTTGGCCAGGATAGGGCCCCATTAGGGCAATTGAAAACGCACTGGCTACAATTATTGCAAAGCTCCACATTGCGCACCGGCTTTTCATTCATCATCGACAGTGCATTGGCAGGACAGACATCGATACAGGTGCCACATCCATCGCACCGGGACTCATCGAGAACCGGGGCATTGACAGCGTGTTGCGCTTTCTTGCTCTTCTTGGTGACACAGCCCATGCCCAGGTTCTTTATCGCACCGCCCAGCCCCGTTAATCGATGACCTTTCACATGGGATAGTAGCATCAGGCTGTCAGCGTGGTATATTCTGGTGGCAACTCTGATATCTCTGAGTTGACAGCCGGCCACAGGGGTTTCAATGGCAACTGCTACCCCCTCATCTCCATCATCATCAGCTATGACTACAGGAGCCCCAATGCTGGCATGGACAAAACCATTGCTTGCAGCAGTAGCCAGATACCTCTCGGGGGTGTTTCTGCCTCCACTATAGAGGGTAGTGGTATCGGTTACAAAAGGTCTTCCACCAGCTCCCTTAATTAGATCGACAACTCTCCTCACAAATATAGGTCTTATATAGGTGATGTTCCCCAGCTCACCCATATGCAGCTTGACCGCCACCGATCCTTGCCTGGGTATCGTCTTATCCAAGGATGACTTGGTGAACAGGTCTTTCATCGCCTGGAGGATACTCTGACTCTTGGAGTAATCCAAAAAATAGACCTCTGCCATACCTTGCCTTTCGTCACCATAGCATTGCCACATAGCTATTAAGCGGCACCCCAAGCGAATCGGCTACAGGTTTACATTTGGCGATGAGGCAGAAAAACATTTTGCCCTCGCTGGGGAGCTCTGAAAGCGCCTCGTAATACCCCATGCCTTTGGCCAGCACCAGATCAGCTGACTTTAGCTCTTTTTTGAATTCCTCAGATGCTAGAGCCAGAATCACCCCCGGAGTGGCGGTGCCAGTGGTTATCACTTTCCCAAGCTCACTATCCAACCCTGTTCTCTTCAAGTCATCAAGGGTGATGTCATCCGCAGCCGGCGACTCTTTGACCACATAGGTAACCTCTGCCTTTTGCCCCATCCACTTGATAAGAGGTAAATCGAAGAATACCTCCCCAGCATTGTCAGCGAGATATAGAACCTTAGACCCAGGGCTGAGCTTTTCTTCGAACCGGTTGCTGTCATCGATACCAAATTTCACGGCTCGCTCCAGCTCTCTTTTGATGCTATCGGCACCCCGGAAATAGTCCATGCTGTTTCCCAGAACGGAAAGCTCAAGCAGGCTCTTGAAGTCCGGGGCTGGGGTCAGCCTCTGGCAGAATTCCCGGGAAATCCTTATCTCCTCGTCTTTCATCCTTCTGTAGGGATCGGGGTTCTTGGTTATCTCCTTCACCGCACTGTGAATCTTGGTCGCAATGGCGATAGGCATCTCGTTGTAGGAAAAATTCTGCTCCACTATTTTGAGCCCTTCCTTTACGGCTTTGGCTCTCAGCGGTGCCTTGCTGGTTGCAAGTTCTGCTGCCTGATACACCAGTCGGCGCAGACATTGATAACAATCGCTAGCAGCTTTCATCTCGATTTCTGGGCCTTATAGAATTCTATGGCATTGAGAATCCCTTCTTTTAGTGGCAGCTTGGGGCGCCAGCCCAGCTCTATTTGAGCCTTGCCCCAGTTGAGGCACATCCGATGTACCTCCTCCTCCCGAGCCGGTGCATAGACCGGGGAGCCCTTGTAGTCCAGAGCCTCAGCCAGGATATCGAAGATTTGCTTAACCGAGGTCTCTACTCCGGTTCCAATATTATAAATGGCATTGTTTCCTCGCTCTATAGCGAGGAGGTTAGACTGCACCACATCGGAGATATGGGTATAATCTCGGGTCTTATCCCCTTGGCCAAAGATGGTGGGATGTTCCCCGCGCAGCATTTGGCGAGCGAAGATAGCGATAACCCCGGCTTCGCCATAAGGGTTCTGCCTCGGACCATAGACATTGGGGTATCTTAAGATTACGTAGTCGAGGCCGCATTGGTGGGCATAGAGGTAAAGGTAATGTTCTACGGTATGCTTGGATACCCCGTATTGGGAGATGGGATTTATGGGGTGATCCTCATCGGCAGGCAGATACTGGGCCTCACCATAGACGGCACTGGAGGAGGCATAAACAAATTTCTTGACGCCAAAGCGAACTGAACTGAGGATGACATTGAGGCTGCCCAGAATGTTTTCCTGAGCGTCGAAGAGGGGCTCTGCCACCGACCTTCTGAGGTTCATTTGAGCAGCATAATGGCTTACCACATCTGGTCTTTCCCGTTTAAACAGCTCAGCCAGCTTGCTATCGCCAATGCTTAGCTGATAGAACCTGGCAGCGGGATTGACGTTCTCTTTGAAGCCGGTAGATAGATTATCCACAACCACTACCTCATCGCCCCGCTCAATCAAGGAATCTACCACATGAGACCCGATAAAGCCTGCCCCACCGGTGACTAGAACCTTCAAACCTTCTCTCCTAGGGGATTCTTATCCCAGCGGAAAAGATGGCGCCAGGGAGCTAAATGCCTTAGCCCGGTCAAGATAACATCGCCATGCCAGTCAAAGGATAAATCGGGCGATTTGAGCAATGCCTCATGGATGCCCCTGGATTCAATGATATCAAAAATCTGGTCGAGGTGGTGATTTGACAGTCTCTCATAGAGACGGCGGGCGAGGTAGCCAATTCGCAGCTCTCTCCCTATCCTTTTCCTCCACTTTTTCTCGTAGGAGGCGAAGAGCTTAGGCGATAGATTATTGGCCGAAAATGCTTGAAGGAGGGTATCGGCTGCTATTTCAGCACAGAGAAGACCATAGTATATCCCGCCGCCGCTGGTAGGCTTCACCTGTCCTGCGGCATCGCCGACAACGAGCAGCCTTTTCCTGTAGGTCTTGGGCAGCGGTCTCAGGGGGATCCCGCCGTAGGTGATGTCCACCTCAGGACTGGCTATCTTGCCTTGGCGGAAGAGGGAGGATAACAAATTCCTCAGCTGGGCGCCTGGCTTTCGCCTTGAGAACAGCCCCACTAGTGCCCTCTCCTCAGAGGTGGGAACGAACCAGGCCAAAAAACCTGTAGCCATTTCTTGATCAAAATAGACCTCTATCTCGTCACCGCCATTGATTCTCACCTCAGCTTGAGCCCCGACCACAAGGTCATCAATTCTTCCCAATCCCAGCTTCGGTGGAAGCTGGGAGCCAAATCCACTGGCGATGACCGCTGTCTTGCCGTCAAAAACTGTTTCTCGCCCTTGGCCTTCAACCTCCACCCTAACTCTGTCATCCAGAACTGCAATATTGTGCACCCGAGAGCTGAGAAGATACTGAGCCCCCTGCCGCTGGGCTTTCTCTGCTAACACCCGATCAAAGGCAGCGCGATCCACGATGTAGGCTTGAATGCTATCCCTCCACACCCTTAGCTCCCTACCCGAGGGGCTGAACAATTTGGCTGAGTTCACCCCCCTTAAAACCGCGCCCTCAAATAGAGGGAAGCGTTCAAAGCACTCCGCGCCGATGATGCCAGTGCAATGGACGGGCCGGCCAATCTGCTCATGCTCCTCCAAAACGAGCACCTTATATCCTTGGCTCGCCAGCCGGTAACCAATATAGTTACCCGCAGCACCGGCACCGATAACTAGCGCATCATACAATCTGCTTGCCTCTCAGGGTTTCCCCTGCCCATATTTTTCGTAGAAAACGAACTCCGAAAGCTCCTTCCTCTTTGGCGCCACCGGCTGGTCTTCAGGGTAGCCCAGCGGTGTCATCTCCACCACAGCGATACCCTCGGGCAAAGCAAGGATCTGCGCCACTTTTGCCGCATCGAAGTAGCCCACATTCACCGTGCCCAGCCCCAGGCCGTGGGCAGCCAGGGTCAAATTCTGCATCGCCAGCCCCAAATCAAACATGAACCAGTCGCCCTTATCGGTAACTGGAGTGCCTTTGTAGTGGCCTGACCTCCCCAGTTGGGCACAGGCTACAATTACAATGGGTGCGCTTTTGATGGCTGCGGTGGACGGATTTCCTAGAGAAAGGGTATCCGCCAGCCTCTCTTTAGTCTCTCTATCTCGCACCACGACGAAGCGCCAGCACTGTGTGTTTGCCCACGACGGCGCCCAGCGAACGGCGTCAAAGATGGTATTGAGCTGCTCCTCGCTCACCGGCGTGGCTTTATACTTGCGAATGCTTCTGCGCTCTTTAATTGCTTGAAACAGATCCATGTCTTAACTCCTTTCTAGTATTTGGCTGCTGCTCAGCCTTCTCAGAGCCTCCATCCTCTCACTGCTGCCAATTTTTGCTCTTCGCAGCGCAAGGGAGAGGAACTCGATGCTTTGGTCATAGGTTTCACGGTCTACGGGATAGGGGATGCCATCCTTGCCCCCATGAGCAAAGCTATAGCGCACCGGGTCGCGAAAGCTGGCGGGCACCCCATAGACCAGCTCGGAGATGAGGCTTAAGGCGCGGATGGTCTTCGGCCCTACTCCCTCAAGGCCGATAAGCTCCTCGAAGCTCCGAGGCTTGCGCTCATGAGTGAGATAAAACATCCTCTCCAAGCGGTCGGGGTGGATATCTTCCGCAGTGAGGTAGTGGCGAGGTGGCAGGTCTAGGGTTTTGATTCTCCTGAGGTCAGCCAGGATATTTTGCGGCTTCTCCTCGGCAGCGATCTGGGTGATAGTCATCCGCGCTGGGGTGCTTTCACTAGCGGTAAGATTGAGCACCTCTCCTCTTTGGTCGCAGCAGATGGCAGCATGGGGCTCACATACGAAATCTTCCACCTCTTCCCCCAGCCAGTGGTATCTTCGAGCATAGCGGGTAGCCTTATTCATCCCCTGTTGAACCACTGCCCAGGCTCCATTGGCAGTGAAAAGAAAGACATGGTGGTAGAGTTGATAACCGTCCTGAAGCGCCACACTGTCCACCTTGGCTGCCAACCTGCTGGCATAGACTAGGCTTGGGGTATCAGCGGAGACCAAAGAGCCCAAGCTTTCTATCTGAGCCGGGGTCTGCCTTGAGGTTCGGCCTTTACCGCCGGCAATAAAAAGACCCAGATCCCGCTCCAGCCCCGCTATCCCTTCCTTAAGTGCAGCGCAGAGGGTGGTAGTGACACCGCTTGAGTGCCAATCAAAGCCCAAGAGGCAGCCAAAGGCTTGAAACCAGTAGGGGTCTGACATCCGCCTCAACATCTCCTCAGGCCCAGACTCCTCAACGATGGCGCAGCAGATCTCCCTGGCTAGCTTCACCATGCGCTCAAAGAGCCAGCGGGGCATCTTGCCGTAGTGCAAAGGAAGGTGGGCAATGCCAGTCCTCTTGGGCACCCGGTAAGACACGGGGTTAGCCTTCATCTCTCCTCCTGGGCACTGCATCTGGAATAGAGTTGATAGTAGGTCATGGCTATCCGAATATATTACCATAGCCTAAGACCATGGGCAATCTTGGCCTATTATGTTGAATTACAAGCCGAAGCGTGATAAAATGCCCATGTTTTCCGAATCTTACGACTGTGAACGGTTGCGGTCAATGAGGGGGAAGGATGAAGATCTTATGGACACCTTGGCGCATGGAATACATTTTGGGGCCAAAGCCTGAGGACTGTTTGCTTTGCACTAAGCAACAAGACCCCAAGGAAAAGGATCGGGAGAACTACATCCTGCACCGGGGGGCAACCTGCTATATCATGCTCAATTTCTTCCCCTATACCAATGGTCACATGATGGTCGCTCCCTATCAGCATGTGGCAAGCCTTGAGGGATTGGATGACAAGTCGCTTTACGAAATTATGGCCCTCACCCGGGCGAGCGTGGCGGCATTGAACAAAGCCTTTTCCCCAGCGGGTTTTAATATTGGCATGAACCTGGGTAAGGTCGCCGGAGCTGGCATTGCTGACCACCTACACATCCATGTAGTGCCTCGGTGGCAAGGGGATGTGAGTTTCATGTCCGTATTGGCTGAGACAAGGCTGATCGCTGAAGCCCTTGACGTTAGCTACGATAAGCTGCTTCCCATCCTGACCCAAGAAGTAAGCCACATAAGGTGAGACATGATCGAGCCATCTTGGGCCAACAAACGAGCAAAGGTGCTGGCAGTTGACGACTCCAGGGAGAACCTAGAATTGATTCAAGCGCTACTGGGCGTCGCTGGATATGAGGTGGTTACCGCTTCCAATGGCGAGGAAGCTTTAGTTGTGGTGGAAAAGGAATCCCCGGATCTGATCCTTATCGATGCCATGATGCCCAAGATGGATGGATTTGAGGTATGCGCCCGGCTCAAGAGCAGGGAGGAGACGAGGCTTATCCCGGTGGTTTTGGTTACCCCAGTCCAGGAAACGGAGTATAAGATAAGAGGCTTTGAGGCTGGGGTCGATGATTTTGTTCATCGACCGATAAATAGCGTGGAGTTGCTGGCTAGGGTGAGATGCTTGGTGCGAACCAAGCGGTTAAATGACGAGCTGGTCAATGTGGAAAATATCATCCTCGCCCTCGCCACCGCCATCGAAGCCAAGGACCCTTATACTGAAGGTCACGTTGATCGAGTAGCTAGCTACGCCCTGAGCCTAGGAAGGGAGGCCGGGCTTGCTCCCTGGGAACTGCAACTTTTGCGCAAGGCAGCGATCCTCCACGATGTGGGCAAGATCGGAGTCGAGGAGTCGATCCTGCTTAAGCCCGGCCCCCTCAGTGAACAGGAATTCAATCAGGTGAAGAGGCACACTATCATCGGGGAAAAGATCTGTAGGCCACTGGGGCAGGACAGGCTGATTCTTGAGGTTATCCGCCATCATCATGAGCGATACGATGGCAAGGGCTATCCTGACCAGCTAACGGGGGAGAATATCCCGATAGCAGCTCGCATCATGGCGGTAGTGGATGCCTATGATGCGCTGACAAGCGACCGCCCCTACCGGAGCCGGCTATCTCAGGAGCAGGCTCTCCAAATATTGAAGCAAGAGGCCGGCAAGCAGTTCGACCCCGAAATAGCCATGGCTTTTGTCAGTATGCTAGAAACAGGGCGATTGGGCTAACGGCTTTGAAATGCGCCCGCTACTATGCTAAAATGGCGTGGAAACGGTGGGCGTAGCCTAGCGGTTTAAGGCGCCAGGTTGTGGCCCTGGAGATCGAGGGTTCGAATCCCTCCGCTCACCCTTCTTTTCAAACTGGTTCAAGAACCCGGATAGCTTTCCATCACTACAGCCTATAGAGCGAAAAAGCGCCCGTAGCTCAGCGGACAAGAGCATCGGTCTTCGGAACCGAGACGGGCCATGCCGACTGGTGTTTTCCCGTGTCGCATGGCCCCGTTTTGTATCTGGCGCAGGGGATAATTAAGGGCTTTTGTGCCGTCTGGTGACGCCCCGTCTCACGCAGTTCGTTACCAAATCCGTTAGCAAAAACGAGGCACCGGGGCTAATTTGAAAGAGCCTTTGAGAAGGGATTTGGCTCTTGGGGGCGGAATTACACTCTATGGCATTGGCTGAGTTTGCTCTCTCCAAATTCACCCAGCTAGATTTGTTTTGCCCTCGTCTATCTGGCGAAAACCCAAGCCTTTTTACCCTTGCGAATTCAGACAGTGTAGGAAATGGAAATAGAGACACCGAATGGTGCGGATACACCAATACTATACGCGTTTGCTTCTATCCCTCTGACTATCTTATCGGCCGCACCTTTTATCTTTTGAATCCAAGCCAGAAGACGCTCCATTATGTCACGCCTCTTGCTCGGTTCCTGTTGGCCTGCCATATTCAGAAATGAAATACAAGCAGCCAGTCTTATGTAGCCATCCCAATACTTTCCTGCATCAGCGAATTGTCTAATCCTCTCTGTTTCTTCTTCAAGGTCATCTAAGGCTTGGTCAATCGTGTGAGCAGATAGAAATATGACCTCCCCAGTTAGCCATTTATCAAGAACCATCAGAATACCTCCTTTGCCCTCTCCAAATCCGCTTGGCTGGGTCTACTTCTCTAAATCCCCCTTTATCTTTTCAAAGCGGCTTGCAAGACAGCAGTATGAATTATCAATACCGCTACAAAATCCAAGTAGACCTCTCAGAATAAAAGAACTGCGAATAACCGCAATCCTCACATATAAAGACATGAAAACGATATGCCCGCCCCATTATTCCGTACCTGCCATACATTGCCAATTCCTCTCTAATCCAACTCTCACAACCACACTTAGGACACGCTCCTGGTGAAACTGCTTTTTGTCCACTCTTCTTGTCCACTCTTTTCGCCTCCTACCCTCCTTGTGCCTGACTACCGAGGTCTCTCTTTTGAGGGAACAGTGTGCAACGGTTAGGTGAAAACTATCAACGGAGTTTGGTGTGCGGCTAATCTAGACCAAGCTTTGCTGCTTGCCAAGTTGGTATGGAGCCAGAGCCAAGAGTTACTGTTAAGCCTAGCAGCACCCGCTACTTATAGACCTGCGCCAGTATCGTCTCTGTCTCGTCCACGGTGTAGACATCAAAGGGGATACACTCGCTGGTTAGCAGAGCAAAGCCCGAGAGCATCCCTTAGCCTGGTTCCATGCTGTGTCCCGCCTTTGCTGACGCAGAACAGTGGTCAACCTCCTTGTAACGTGTCACACAGCTGCGTGCTCCAGTCTGCTTGTGCCGCCCTACTTGGGGGTGAGCTGTGATGTGCAGAATGCGCAACGCCGTGCATCAATGGGTATTTCGCTTAGGCATTCCGGGCATTTCCGTGTAGTCGGGTCAGACGGTGGCTCCCTCCGGGAGCGGGATATCAGGGCATTTACTGGTTTCACTACGAAGAAAAACACCACCGCAGCCACGATCGCGAATGTGACTATCGCATTGATGAAATGACCATACTTGAAAACACTATTGTTGAGCATGAACGTCAGATTGGAGAAATCTCGATTTCCACCAATCGCGGCTATGAGCGGTGTTATCAGGTCCGCTACCAATGCACTCACTAAAGCCCCGAACGCAACTCCAATGACGAAGGCAATGGCCAGATCCACAGGGTTTCCGCGCAACAGGAACTGCCTAAACTCCTTGACTAGCTTCATTAGTTGTGTGCCTCCTTTCTGTAGACGATACTTTACCATCCTCAGGGAGCGAGAGCAAGGCTGAAGTGTCCCATTTTCGCTGACGTCGAACAGGCTCGCTCTACTTCTTCTCCACAATCCACTCACAAACTGGGTCACCTCTGGGGATAAGCTTGGTTATGCTCCACTTGTACTCTGGATTGATGGCCTCAATGATCCCATCTACAATCCCCTGGAAGGCGAAGCAGCAATCCGGTGGCAGATTCTGGAGCGGGCACTTGGTAATCCTTTTCACTACTCTACTGGCGCTGACTTCGGTGGGCTCGCCTTCAATCCTCATCATCTGCTTTTCAAAGAGATGGACCAAAGCACCAATCGCCGTTGCATCATTGCCTTGGATGTTCAATAGCGGCGCCATGGCAGCGATTTCCTTGCCCATCTCTTTGAGGCGAGGATATATCATCTTCTGCGCCTCTTCAGATCCGAACTTATCTACCAGCGCCTGGAGTATGATGGCATCCCGCCTACCCATGGTGGCTATTATCTGTTCGTGCGCCATCTCAGTAGGAAGCTGTGGTATCTTAAGCTCTGCCATTTTTTGGCCTCCTTTTCTCTTGGATGTTGGTCACCCCTTTCAGTAGTTTGCGCCGCAATTATACGGATGAGCCGAGACTTGTTGCCCAGCACTGAGGTCTCTCTCTTGAGGGAACAGTCTCGAAGGACTAGGAGAGAACTATTTCAGGGAAGTCACAATCGAGTGTTTTGTGCGAGTAGCTTAAACCAGGCTTTGCTGCTTGTCAAGCTGAGGGACGGAATGCTGCAAGGATGTGCCTGCGGTGGCCTGGTCAAATACGTGTCCGTGCAGAATGTAATTACAACTTTGAAGCCGAGGTTATGCTGGGCGAATTCCTGTTAACCTACCATGCCTCCTGGAACACTTTCAAGACCTCATTGAGCTCGCCGGCCCTGGGATTGGTAAACATGCTCGGTTCACTCAGCGTAGCAACAGCACAAGCCTCGAGGTCCTCTTTGGGCACCCCGACATCGCGCAGTCGCTGGGGATGCCCTATCTTTTTGGTGAACTGCAACATGGCATCGACGGCAGAGGTAGCAGCCTCCTTTTCATTCATCCCCTCCTCCCTAACCCCCATAGCTTGCGCCACAAAGGCATAGCGATCGGGGCATGCATCAAGGTTATACCGCATTCCGTAAGGAAGCAGGATGCCATTGGCAATCCCGTGGGGCACGGCATGCCTACCACCCACGATATGGGCCATGGCGTGAACAATCCCCACCAGGGAATTTCCAAAGCCCACCCCAGCTATGGTGGCGGCGATCATCTGCTGCCCTCTGGCCACGAGATCGTCCCCCTTTTCCACACACCTGGGCAGATATTGCATAATCAATCGGATGGCATGTAAATTTAGAGCATCGGCTATGGGTTCCCTCCCTATGGAAGCGATGCCCTCCACGGCGTGGCACATGGCGTCCATACCGGTGGAGGCGGTGACTAATGGAGGCAGCCCCACTGTCATCTCAGGGTCCAATATCGCCAGTTTGGGAAAGAGCTGGTCGCTCAGCAAAATCCTCTTCACCCCTTGTTCATGATCCTTGACCACAGCGACCCAAGTCACCTCACTCCCCGTTCCTGAAGTGGTGGGGATGGCGATGTGGGGCATCAAAGGCCCCTCAATAGGTTTGGCGAAATAGTCGTCGAGCTTGCCACCCCACTTGAGCACGATGGTCATCGCCTTAGCCGTATCTATGGAACTTCCACCACCGAGGCTCACCAGTATATCGGCGCCGACTTCTTGAGCCATCTCCACCCCCCTTTTGACAATGTGAACCCCGCTATCGGGCTGAACCTGGCCAAAAATCCCCGCACATTTATCCCCCAGGGCTTCCCTTATTCGTTGCGGCAGGTCGGTGTTCATCAGCCCCTCATCGGTAACGATCAGCGCTCTGGTTCCTCCCAGAGCTTCCACCTCCGAGGCCACATTTAGGGTAGAACCCTCCCCAAAAACGATTCTGGTAGGGTTTCGATAGTTAAAACTCAACTCTTTGGTATAGGCCATACCTCACCTCTTTCTATCGAAAATAAAGCGCAGAGCTTAGTCACCATTGTCAGACGACCATCAGCATCGAGAGTTCTCAGCCCGGTACTACATTATACTTTCTCCCCGCAGGACCTAATCTTCTCCAAGTCAATTTCAATCCCCAAACCGGGTTTGTCTGGCACCCTGATGTATCCTTGGTCGTCGATTTGAAACGGCTCGGTAAGCATGAAGTCCCTTGCCTGCGGGATCCAACCCGGCGGCTCGTAAGGGAACTCGCAATAGGGACAGTTGGGCACCGACGCCATCAATTGAAGGTTGGCCGCCAGACCCAGACCATTAGTCCAAGTGTGTGGACTGAATTCCAGATTGTATGCTTCTGCCAGGCCGGCTACCTTCTTGCCATTGAGAATTCCAGTGCTGAGGGTGACATCCGGCTGAACTACGTCCAGGCAACCGCCCACAATCAAGTCACGGAACTCATGCAAATCCTCATTGAACTCGCCGCTGGCAATGGGCACAGTAGTGGCAGCTCGAAGCTGGGCATACCCCTGATAATCATTCTTGTAAAGCGGTTCTTCCAGCCAGCGCACTTTAAGCTCTTCGAATGCTTGCGCCTCCTCCATCGCCCGTTTCAGGCTCCAGCGAGGATAAGGGCCAAAACCGTGAATTGGCCAGCCCTGATTGGCATCCACCATTATTTCCATCTCGTCCCCCACCGCCTGTCGCACCTTCTCCACCAGGGCAATATCATCCCGCACCTCCATCGCCTTGACCCTGAGCTTGACCGCCCGGAAACCCATTGCCTTGAGTTCTAATACCTCATCAGCTCGCTGCTCCGGTGGATGCAGCTCGCCGGTGCTGGCATACGCCAGAATGCGGTCTGCTCCCCCTCCCAGCAGCCGGTAGATCGGCTGTCCCGTCGCCTTGCCAACGATGTCCCAAAGCGCATTCTCCACAAACCAGCCCTTGTAGCCGAGAAACGATAGGCTACGAAGTAGCTGGAGGGCATCCTCAATCTGAAACGGGTCCCTGTTGAGCAGAAAAGGGCGGAGCAACGACACCAGCCCCTTGGCTTCGTCCATGAATGCGACTCCAGCGGAGTATCCCTCGATACCCTCATCGGTCCTGAGAATCAGGATCAGACACGAGTTCCGGGTCTGGGGGAACCCCGGAATCCAGGTCGGATAAAATGACTCTGGAAGCTGATAATGACACAAGTAGGCCTCAACCTCGATGATCTTCATCCCGCTATCATCTTTGCTTATGCGCAAACGGGTCACTTAGCCGCATACACTTTGTTCACAATCGCCTCTGTCTCCTCTGGGGTGTACACGTCTATCACCCGATACTCATCCTCCCCAACGACCTCGTAGATCGGAGATGGCCAGATTGCCAGATGCCCGATGCCGTTAAGCGCCTCACCGCCATAACTGATGGGCCCAACCAGGCTGTCGAAGCTCCCAGTCTCCATGGTCTCTATAATTTTGTCCAAGTCGTCCACGGTGCCAGCCTGCCTCAAAACATCCGTGAGCACATAGAGAATATTGACCCCCCAGAATGCCGATGGGGCGGCGGTGAGCTCGACACCATAGCGATCCTTAAACTCCGCATTGAGGGCCTCAGCTTCAGGCCACAGACCCCCTACAGGGAGTGGCATCATGATTAGATAGCCCTGGCACCTATCCCAGCCCACTGCCTCAGCCCCTGACGGTATCCAGTAAGGGTTGGCACACAGCCCTTCATAGCCCATGTCCCACAGAATCTCGGCGACGCTAGGAAGAACCATAGCGAGATCGGGGTCGCTGGCCATGATCCTTGTTGCTACCGGATAAAATTCCACTGTCTCTATCGGATAAAACTCTGGGGCGACAATCTCAATACCATAGTAGGCGGCAGCGGCCTCTCCGGCATCAGCGATTGCGTAGCCGGTGGAATCATCGGGGGCACAATAAGCAAGGCGCTTCACCTCAGGGTGCTCTTTGCTCAACCAGTCAAAAAAGGGTGGGATATTAATCGCCCAGTTGGCAGCGGTCTGGAAGAACTGGGGTGTATCCGGTGTGAAGTGCTCCGGATCGGCAGCCGAGATGTCGAGTAGTATCCCCTTTTCTTTGCAGATAGGCTCGGCAGCTAACCCTGGACTGGCAGTAGCCTGGTGCATGAATTTCACATTGTGCTCGGTAATCAACTTGGTCGCCGATGCCACGCCGCCGGCGCTGCTGAATTCGTTGTTTTCGAAGATGAGCTTCAAGCGGTATTGCTCACCGCCGACGGTAAACTCGCCGATATGCTCAACTGCCAAGCTCCATGCATTTTTTGCCGGGACGCCGACCATGGACCCATAAACTCCAGTCATCGGCAACCCAACGCCTATCTTAAGCTCCGTTACCCCTTCGTCTTCCTCCCCTCCGCCACAGGCGAACGTTGAGAGCAACAGGATGGCCAAAAGCGTGAATACAATGAGAGTCTTGGTTTTTATCTGCCGCCTCCTTTCGTGCCAGTGTCTAGGTCAGTTGACGTCTGTGATACCCATCGAGGCCGGTCAAAGCCCCGACACTGAGATCCCTCTGGAGAGAGAACAGGATCAAATGAGTAGGTGAGAACTATTTCAGGGAAGTAGCAATCGAGTGTTTTGTGCGAGTAGCTTATACCAATCTTTTCTGCTTGTCAAGTTGAAGGCCTAGGCGTACTCTCTGCAAATCATACTGGCCGGGCTACCTGTAGGCACCAAATGCAATATACCTTGAGTTATGTGTAAGTTGCATCACAGTAACATGATTTCACTAGATACTAGGGCATTAATAGTTGCGAAAATCGTGCGAAATAGTTGGAAACCATGCTTGCTCGAGTTCAGTCAATTTAGTATCACTACAGACGATACCCTAAAGTCAATTAAGCGCAAGTACATACAACTCCCCGAAGTAATTGTTGAAAGAGTCATTGAAAACCGTGGAATACCGCAAAGGATTGATGGGGTAGTAAGCCAATTTCTCAGGACAAGCTACTATTCTCGGCTTACTACCCTTGTCTACAATGCGAAGGCAAGGCAAGCCCTCATATTGCCCCGGGTGTCGCGAAGTTATCGATAACGCCTCACTTTTCCTCAGCTCTGTTTCAAAAAGGTCGTAGGGGGGACAGGGATAAACAGTTGTGCGCAACTGATTAAGCCAATTGATGAAGTCTTCCAGGGTAACTGGTGATTTCCATAGCTGAATTGGTTAAACAGTTTGACCCCAACTGTTTATCGACTACGCCAATAGTCAATGGAAACACCGATCGAGGCGGCGCATCGCGGATCTGACGCCCAGCGGCGGCTTCGTCTTTGCCCCCATCCATAACATCCAGGAAGACGTGTCGGGCGAGAAAATACTAGCGCTCTATCGCGCGGCTCTGGAACAGGGACGCTATCCCATCGGGCAAGCAGCTACTGGACACGACCGGGCATAGGAGCGGCAATGACCATGGGCGAGGTGGGGAGGGCATCTATGCGGCCAAACTCAGGTGGTCCCGAAATGCTCTCGGTTCCAGCGACGCCCCTCGTCCAGCATGGCTAAGTAGTTCTGCTTGGGGATATAGTTGGAGACCGAGTTGCCAGTGCCTAAGCAGTAGCCGGTGCCTTTGACGCCACAAACCTCCAAGATCTGACGGGTACGGGCGCGCACCTGCTCTTCCGTGCCGCGACCCAGCAAGTTCATGTCCACGCCACCCAAGATGGCGGCGCGGTCGCCCCAGCGCCGGTAGACCTCCTCCACCGGCATGATCTTGTCCTCGAAGGAGTGCTTGGCGTCGATGCCGACGTCGTCGATGAGGTCGTCCATCAACTTGTAGACGTTGCCACAGGAGTGCAACAGGAGCAGCTTGCCGGCGCGGTGGACTGCCTCGCCTATCTTTCTGTGATACGGCAGGATGTAGCGGCGCAGGACATCCGGCGAGACGAACGTGCCGCTGTAGAAGCCCAGGTCATCGCAGAGGAACATCATGGCCACATTGTCAATGGTGACGGCCTGGGCGGCGGTGGCAGTCACGAGCTCACCTACCCGCTGGCAAATGGCCTCCACCAGTTCGGGCTGGTCGTGGAGGGCATAGCAGAAGGGCTGCAGGCCCATGAGGTACATAGCGTTCTCGAAGACGCCGCCGCCCAAGAAGGCACCGATCTTCATTCCCTCCGGCACGATGGCGTTGACGTACTCTAGGCCTGCGGGGCTAATGTCTTCGGCTTTGGGCCAGGGATAGGCGTCGAAGTCGGCCCAGCTCTGGATGGGGCCGCTGGCCTCATCCTGCCAGTAGCGCTGGCCGCCGGGCCAGTTCTGGACCGCGGCGGTATCGGCAGCGGCTTTCTTGTTGCTCCGGAGAGCGAGACCCGTCAGCATGAACACGTAATCATAGCCCAGCTCGTAGCAGAAGCGGACGTACATCTCCGCGGCCTTCATCAGACCTAGGACTTCATCCTCTGTAGCCTTCAGGGCAGGCTGTTCGATGTAGCGCTGCAGGTTGACGGGAAACCTCTCCTGCAGGACGGCCTCGACCATACCGGGGTCGGCGAACAGCTCAAAGAAGGGCACTGGGCCTGGCGGGCCCTGGCGCAGGATGGTCCGGCGCAGATTCTCGAAATCAGGCTGGCGCCGCACGGCAAATCGCGGTCCCAAAGAGTGAAAGTTCATCGCAATATCTCCTCGCAGGCAGCGAACCTCGCTGACCCTTGAGGCCATTATAGCAACGGCACTGCCCTCAGGCAATAGCCTGGCCGTTGCCCTGCAGAGCGGAGGGTTAACGGCGCCCAGCCGCCGGCCCGAAGGCTTCGAGGTTAGCGGTAGCATGCTCTTAGTCCTAAAGAAATTCATCGCGGCTATCAACGAAGACTGTGGAAAAGCAAACACCGCCTTGAAAATCATATCTGGAGTTCTATCTATTAACTGACTCGGGGAGCCAAGTCGTTTAATACAGATAACTTCTGGTTCAGAAGTTCTCTCTATTTCTATAGGCTTGGGGATGGTATAATTGATAGCTACAGTAGCTGATTCGCGAAATCCTGGAGGAAACGAAAATGGACTTTGAGCTGACTGAAGAGCAGAAGATGTTGAAGTGGATGGTGCACGACTTCGCGGAAAAAGAGGTCCGCCCTCAAGCAGCGGAATGGGAGGCGAAAGCTGAGTATCCTTCCACAGAGTATTTGAAGAAGCTAGTCGAGCTCGGATTAATCGGAATAACCCTGCCCGAGAGGTATGGTGGGCAAGGGCAAACCGCTTTGGAGGCTATCTTGGCCATCGAGGAGCTAGCGCGGATCACTCCGTTGGCTGCTTGGCCTGTCTTTGAATCCTCCGTAGGACCGGTTAGGGTTATCGAGCAGTTTGGCACCGAAGAGCTGAAGCAAAAATACCTCCCGCTGGTCCCTAGGGGCGAGATGTGGATCGTGGCCGTGATCCAGACACAGGGAAGCGACGGCAACAAACGGTTACGGTACATGGCACCAAGAGAGACGCCGAGAGGGAGCTAAGGGCAATCCTCACACGAATTGAAGGGGGTGCCTATGTCAAGCCCACAAGGATGACCCTAGGTGAGTTCCTGACCCAATGGCTGCAAAACTATGCGCTGACCAATACCTCGCCTAGAACTGCTGAAGGCTACCGGGTTATCGTTCAGTGCCACCTGATGCCGAACTTAGGTGCCATCCCGCTGACACAACTTCAGCCATCCCATATCCAGGGCTATTACGCCAAGGCTCTCAGTGGAGGGAGAAGCAATAGGAATGGCGGCCTATCTGCCCGAACTGTTCTCAACATCCGCAAAGTTCTCTCCGAGGCCCTGAGCCATGCGGTGAAGTGGCAGATATTGGTTCGCAATGTTGCCTTGGCAGTGGATCCGCCTTGCCCTCGGCGGTCGGAGATGGCGACATTCACCGAGGAGCAGGCGAGGCTATTCCTACAGGCGGCGGCAGCGACTCCCTACCAAGAGTTATTCACTGTTGCTCTCTATACCGGTATGAGGCGCAGTGAGCTACTAGGGCTTCGCTGGAAGGATGTTGACCTAGACTTGGCCCAGCTAAGCGTAACTCAGACGCTGCACCGGCTAGCTGGCGGAGGTTTTGTCCTTAGGCAACCCAAAACGGCCAAGAGCCGCCGCACAATAGCGTTGCCGCCATCAGTCTCTATGCTTCTTTGCCAGTTAAGGGAACGTCAGATTGGAGAAAGGCTGTTGCTAGGACTGGAACTCAGAGATGATGACCTTGTGTTCGCCTATCTGGATGGTTGCCCTCTCGACCACTCCGCTGTAACCCATGCCTTCAAGCGGACCATCAAAAGAGCTGGCATACCTTGTGTCCGGTTCCATGATCTGCGTCACACGCATGCTAGTCTGATGCTGAAGCAAGGCATTCATCCGAAGATAGCGAGTGAACGCCTAGGGCATAGCAACATTGGCATCACCCTCGATACCTATTCCCATGTGATGCCGGGACTCCAAGAAGCAGCGGCACTTCGTTTTGAGAAGGGGCTCAGGAAACCTCAGAGCAGATGGCACAGGAAATGTTAGCAAATGGTTAGCAATTTCCGCTTCTGCTGGTTGACACCCCGCCCTTTTACTATGTATATTAGATAGAGCGCCCGTAGCTCAGCGGACAAGAGCATCGGTCTTCGGAGGATGAGCCAGGCACGGCGTCCCATATAGTCTGAGATGGTTACGCTACCCGCTCCGACCACCCAAAATACGATGGGACACAGCTAACCACGACGGCTACCACCGCCGGGAAGCGGCACGGGGAGCGTCATAAAGCCAGCTACGGCTTGAGCGTGCGACTATGAAATACTTACTTGTTGGACGGGGAGGTTGAGCAGAGTCGAACTCCACCTTAACCAATACTAGTGGCTACCCCAATAATCGTGAAGCCATTTCACTTCTTTTGCCCAGAAGCCTAGATCATCGCTACCTGCATAAACGCCTAACTTCCTAGCGCATTCGTAAAAGCCTTTCCCTGGACCCCCGAAACCTTCGCCTTCCCTATGGACAACAACAGCCGAAAGCATATGGTGCCCCGCTCTTACTTCATGCTCCGATATCTCATCTAGCCAGTGCCCTATCAAATTACGATCTGGAGGTAAGGTGAAATCGAGTCCCAAGTCAAGCTGTTTGTTTAGGTCATCATAGCTTACCAAGTCCTGAAAACGTGCTATCTGGATCAGCTTCTCCCGGATGTCGTTCCGCACTTTAGCCTCCTTCGTATATATTTCTACGCTGGGGTCATCCATCTCTGCCTTATCGCCTTTGGCCTAGGCGAAATACTGATGTAGTAAGAGGAGCCCCCATCAATGAAGATGTTATATCTCTTCCATCATCATCAAAAACCATTTCTTTGAGGTGCTGGTTCGAAAGAAACCCTCCCTCAAAGGGAGAATCTCCATCCAGGATGCGTTGTGATAATTGCCGGGCAAGATATTGAGCTAGCTGTTATAGCTCCCTGTGCCAGCTCCACCAACAGTCAAGCCCAATATAGCGACATCTTCACTATGGCGGCGGTTGTACTCGATAGCTAGCTGATAGGCCGTTAAGAAAGGACGCCCCATATGATGCCCCTCCTCATACGGAGGAACACTTGAGAGGATACCGGCGACCTTGTTTTCGATGCTAAGGTTTTGCCAATGACTCATATGTATCTCCTTTCTGTTGATGACCTGCCCCCCAGAAATCGGTCCAGGTAAAATGTTAGACTAAGGATCGAGAAAGGGGAATTCGAATAGTCAAGAAAACATAGTACGACCCCCGCCAATGATTTGAGCAGATATGTTGCTACTGAATCGCTTTACAGCCCTCTATATTGATTGTTGCGGCTCGTTGAGCGACTTATTGGCAAGTGTCGTAAATAGCTTAACCATTGCCTCAGTGTCACGTTCACAATATGAGAGCAAGCTAGTCCTCAATGAGTTACGGTTATCAGAAGGCGTATCCGGGTGTATCATCTCTGCGTACGCCGCCGATGCCTGATCCCCATCGCGGATTTCTAAGTCGCTGTAGTCCAAGTCGGGCACCAGGGCAGGCAACACTGACTTGAGCGAGAAGGAGCCGTGAAATTCCGGATGGTAGCAATACCTGCGGATGAGTTGCAGCAGATCAACGATGCGACCGTCAAGCAGAGCCAAAAGATCTCTGGAAAGACCCGGCAGATCAGCCGCAAGCTCGCGAATCCGTGTCGCTTCAAAGCTGGAATAGGTGATAATCGATCCGCTGGTTCCCAGCGTCTTCAACAGACTCCTGGCGAACGGCTCACGGGGATCACTGAACTCTTGTTGTAGAAACTCTTCATGTCTGAGTTCGCCGTCTCTGTTCATAATATGGTTTGACCACTGGAAGGGGATGACTTGATAGGGATGCGTACCTATATAGAGTGGCAATGCAGGGTCAAAAGTCTCAAAATCGAGAAAGTGGATAGGATATTCAAGCTGTCCCATTGCTCTAGCGAGGCTGGGGTCCAGGTGGACACGGTTGCTAACCACACAGTCGCGGACTCGCTGCTGAGTCGCGTTCAGGCCCGGAAAACCAGCGGGGATATGCCGTATGGCCTCGATGCCTGCAGCTTCCAAAGCTTGCAGCAACTCCTCTCTAGCTCTTGGAAGCTGATAAATAGAATGCTCTGGCTCATCCTCGTGGCAGTGACCGTAGAACGGGCATGGGATAGGCTTTGAACACTGCTTCCTTGCCTTAATGTCTGGCGGCTCCAAACTCCATAATGGTAGCCTCATTTCATTTAAGTATGATGGAATATCTGGCTGGAGTTGTTGCGCTTCAGCAGTAATATCTTCTGCGCAGAACAGCTGGCTCAGATCGTAGTCGCCTCCCCGGTAAACATATTCCTTGTTGATATGCACGACGCATGCTCGTCCTATGGGTATGCGGCATCCATTGAGGACATAGAGTTGTACACCGACATCTGGCAGGTGCTCCTCCTTGACCTGTGTGCCGGACTTGACCTCAAGGAGGTCGAATACATCGTTACCTGCACGTGCCAGAATATCAGCGCGGATCCGGATATCGTCATGCAGAAACCCCGCCTCGTAGATCGCCGGTATCGATGGATCGGATAGCGCTATCTCTGTCGAAACCACAGCATCATCGTGGTGCAAGTAGTCGTCACTAATCAGAACGCCACCGGGATAGAGACCCCTGGCAAGCTCACCGACCATAGTTCCGACATCCAGGAGTGCCTGCTGTCCTTGGTCAACAGGGTCGGCAAGGTCACGGTGGTAGCACTCCAGATAGAGACGCTTATAACATTGTAACCCCGCCAGGAAACGGGACTTGGATAGCTGCGGGATCTGTTCTCTGTCTAAGTCGCTCATAAAATCTTATCCCCGCTTGAGATCGTCATAGCACTTCTTGAGCGTATCGTGGACTCTTGAGCCGAGAAAGGCCTCGACGCCTTCTTGTTCCCGTTTAATCTTGTCCCGGTAGCATAGCTTGTACTTCAGCGGGCACTCTTCATACGTGCTCAGCTGAGAATGAGAATAGAGAGACATATTGACTCCTGTTTAGCCTACCTTAATAAAGCGCCTAGCCTCAGACGCTAATCTCTGCGTGTTAGCGTAAATGATCTAGTATCCAAATCAGCGCGAGAGTGGGGGCATCGACACCCCGCTCCACAGCCATCTTCTCAAGTTGAGCCTTTTGTTCTGTTGACAGGCTAATCGTTATGGATTCACGTGGTCCTAGTGGTGTTACCGGCTGTTGCTCTGACGACGGATGTCCCAGCCAAGACGGCTTATTTCTTTCCCGCCAAGCTTTGCCCTCTGAGGTGTGGAGATAATCCATTAAAGCTTTCTTGAAGCGTGGCGGATTACTCCAGTCTTCTGGCAGTTCTTTTATCCCATGGTATTCCCACAGTAGTATGTAGTTTCCTTGTATTGCTCGGCGAAACCACCAGCCGGGCTTGTTACCATTCCCTCCCTTGGACAGTCGCCAACTTGGGGGCCATTCCATATCTTCTATGATGCGACTGTCACCCGTTAGGCCATGCTGTTGGGAGAATTCCTTAGCTTGCGTTAGCCATGTTGTATTCATTTCTCTTGCACTCTGACATTTTCTTCCCATGTTCTTCTCCCTCCGATGTTTTCTTAGACTCGTTCCCTCCTTGTCCTCCTTGAACATGAAGTATTCGATGTTATCTGCTGAGCAACCAAGCTCCTTTGCCCAGTCATCCATCGAGCATATATACTGAATATACCCCTTTTCCTTCCTTTCGAGTATCCTCGCACATATAGATGAGTTCCACCCCTCGTCTTTGCTCAGAAATTCCAAAAAGTTCATTACATGTTTATCACGGATAAGCGGTAATGGCTTTACGTCATACTCCTGCCCAACAAAGTAGAAAAACTTGGTAAAGAAAGCAGACCTACAACCGCGCAACTTAAATCCCTTGTAAGCCTCACTGACGTGACCATCACTGATTAGCTCCACTGTCTTCGTAAGCACTTCTCTAAGTCCAGAGTCGGATAGGGCAGCTTTAGTATTCTTTAGCCCCTGTTTGTACTTGCCGCCTTCTCCCCACCCCCATATCATACAGGCTAGAAAAAGTCTCTTGAGTTCTTTATAGCCTCCTGACCGCGCCACATGAGCAAAATGACTAACATCCTTGCGTGTTATTCTGGCGGGGTATCTCTTTATGATTTTACTTAAGTCATTGCTAACAATATGGTCGTTCTGAAAGTACTCCTGCCAGCTGTTAGGGTCATAGTTCGATCCGCGGGTATGATCGAATACGTGCAGTATTTCATCTTTATGTTCCTGGAGATATCGCGGGAGTGGTATTTTTAGCGCATTGTCATAAATGCTCATGACAGCTTCTCCCTCAAAGTCTTCAGATTCACCACATCTTCTTTGTTGTATTGCAATAGCAAAACTAGGGCATTTTGGTCGCCGTAATTCTGATACCTCCACCACAGCATTACTGCCTCGAAGCCACCAATGTCCTTTAGTTGCCGCTGAATACCCAATTTCTGCTCTACTGCTTTAAAGCCACCATATAGGTTGTTCCTCCAGCAGTCATACATAAGGTCGTGGTGGTGACACTTCTCAGCCAGATCTACCCCCAGGAAAGCACGTATGAACGGGAGGTCAAAGTGGCTCCCGTTGTAGGTGAAGATTTTCTCCACACCCTGCAGAACTTGGAGGAGATTGTCTTTGGATACCTCTTCTCCAACCAGTTGAACAAATCTGCTGCCGTTACCGTCAACAAGATAGACGCCGATTACAGTTATATCATGATAAAAGCGGGATAGACCGGTGGTCTCGATATCAAGGTATGCGTCAACCATTAGATTTCTGCTGCCACTTTTTTACACTCAGCCCGAAGGTATTCTACAAGACGCCTGTGACACCTGTATGTCACAAATCACTATTCTGCTGGTAGACATCCAGCATGGCCCTAGCGGTCTCGGCTATCTCCTCGCGCAGCTCCTCTGGCTCCAGCACCTCTACCTTCTCCCCCCAGCCCAAGATCCAGGAGCGAAGCTCCACGGTAATAAGAACCCTGAGCGTCACTATTACGGAGCCGTCAGGCTGCCGCTCGGTAACCTGCGACGGATGCCACGTCACTTCTTCCAGTAGTCTGGCTACCTGGCGATCGAACCTCAGCTTCACGGTCTGGAGTTCGCCATCGGCGACAATGCCCCAGGCTGAAGCCAGATAGGAGTTGGCATCGAAATCAGGGGGGATAGCGTAGTGTTCGGATGTCATCTCTATGGCTCTTATGCGTTCAATCTTGAAGGTGCGAATCTCATTTGTACGGTGACAGTAGCCGATAACATAGCTGGAGTGCCCCGCTGCTGCTGGCTCAATGAAATACGGATCAATGCTGCGTTCAGTTGCCTCCTCATCAAGCAGAGCCTGGTATCGTATTCTGACCGTGCGCTGGTTGACCCAGGCTTCAGCGAGGGTCGCCAGGATGCGCAGATGCATCTCATCCTTCCTCTGCTCTTCCATCCAGTCCATGGTTCGCCGTATTTGGTCTCTAAGCGGCACTGGAACCACGGCGTTCAACTTCATGAAGGTTGAGGCAATGTTGGGGTCATACCTGTTGGCGAACCTGGCCATCAGCCGGGCAGCGAGGAAGATGGTCATCGCCTCAGGCAGGCTGAGGTGGATGGGAGGGAGAAAGTAGTCCTCGAGGATGCCTCGCTTTGTGCCCTTCTCCCATATGGGAACGCTAAGTAAAGACTGGAGGGCATCGAGATCCCGGTATGTGGTCCTTACGGTGACGCCGCAGCGGCCGGCTATGTCCACGACTCTCAAGCCCTGGGGATTCTCGTGAAGGATGAACATTACCTTTATCAGCCGCGCCGTTCGGTCTGTCTTGACCCGTCCCTCAGGCATTTGTATGCGACCCCGCTGTAGTGAAGCCATTATAGCACAGGTGTCAAGATTCAAGAACAACTTAAATTGGAAAATGGTAATTAACTACCCCATTTGTGACAGACTGCTGTCACAGCGCTGTGCTAGACTAAGAATCTCTTCTGATCAAAGAACATAAGTGGAGGAAGAAAGCGATGAGAGCAGAGGAACGGATCTTAGAAGCCGCTGCTGAGGAGGAGGATGAAGAATTCGAGATACCGATGACGGTCGACCGGCTTGCGCGGAGACACCAGAGACTGCAGCGTAGGAACAAGGTTACGATAGACGGATTTATCGGCGAGGGTCGAAGGGAGAGCGAGGTAGTAATAGTACCCAGATACTATGGTGAGCTCCTGGCCTGGTCCATCGAGCGACACATTGAGGAAGGAGAATGGAAGGTTGTTAAGACGCTCGGGTACCGCGCCCCTAGGCCGGTCTACATAGATGTGAATACAGATTATGATAAGCGCGAGAATCTCCTGATAGATGGCCAGATTCTGGTGCAGGGGGGCGACTCACGCTTCGTAGTCACGGTAGACATCAACCTGCAGGGGCGGAACTCGATGCTGGTGGAAGGTTCTGCTAGGAGGAAGGAGGAGATCAGCAGCTTCGCGGAAAGCATACGGGCCATCTTCAAGGAGCGAAACTTCTACCGGGGGAAGAAGCTTGAGCTCAGCGGCCGCATCCGCTTCCTGGATCTGCCAGCCAGGAGCTGGGAGAGTATAGTCCTGGATGCGGGGATAAAGGACGAAATCCGGGCCAATACGATCGGCTTCATTGCCAACAGGGAGCGTCTCGCCGGTTACGGCGTCCCTCCAAAGAGAGGGGTGCTCCTGGTAGGTGAGCCGGGAACAGGCAAGACCCTGGTATGCAAGGCACTCATGGCAGGCAGCCCCGGGATAACATGCCTGGTGGCCAATACCTACGCTCTGGATGCCGGTGGATACATCACGGAGCTCTACGAGTTGGCTCAAGACCTCTCTCCATGCATCGTCTTCATCGAGGACATCGACCTCATTGCCCAGAACAGAATGGAGTGGGGATACTCGAGAGGGCCAGCCCTGCTCTCCCTGCTCGCGGTCCTTGACGGGGTCGAGGAGCACGAAGAAATCATCACCGTGGCGACGACAAACTGCCTGGAGGTTCTGGACAAGGCTATAGGGCAGCGACCTTCACGGTTTGACCGGGTCATTGAGCTCTCCCGCCCGTCACTGGAGCAGCGAAAACAGCTGATCACCTCTCTATGCCAGAAGATACCTATAGATGAGCATGTTCGGAGCTACATCGCCCGGAAAACAGAGAACTATACACCGGCCCAGCTCCAGGAGGTGATCTACAGCCTGGTCATAGGATACATCCAGAATAACCCCATTGATGAACCGGGATGCCTCAGATTCAGCACACAGGAGGTGGATAGTGCCATCTCCAAGATAAGCGGAGGAAACAGGCACCGGCTAGGGTTTGCTCTGGGGGATAACCATGCTAGTGAGTGCATCGGCGCTACGATTGACATTCAGAAGGAAATTTTGGACACATGTTGAGTAGACTGGTAAGGGCCATCTTGATGGTGCCTCTGTTAATTGCTGTGCTGGTGTTGGTCATCATCGGACTGATAGACTTCGACCTGATGGTGTCACTGATTGCTAAGCTCATAGTAGCAATTGTCATCGTTGGGGTCTTTATCCTTCTTGTGAAGAGGCTGTTCTTTCCCAGATGATAGGCAGGAAGGAGGTGAGAAAGATGAAGCATCCGGTAAAGTGCCCGAAGTGCAAGGGAAGCGGCGAGGTGGAAAGGAAAGACCTGCCACCTATGCTGAAAGGACCTCTGGCTTTTGGGATTCGTCAAAAGGACGTGTGTCCTGTTTGCGACGGAGTAGGTTACGTTGAAGGCTAGGCAAAGGGGCAAACGTCCATGCAAGGAGAACTAGCCTGTGTCTGATGAAACCTATATTGGTGCCCTGCGGAGTGCCCTCAGAACCTTCAGGACCCTGGCCACCATGCTTGGGAGACTTGATCAAGAAATTGAGGACTCTTGGGATGCCCAAGACGTAGAGCGGGCCATGTATCTGGAGCAGGTATAGGCAGACTGTGCAAAGGAGCGCAGGCGGCTGGCAAAATCCCTGTTGCTGGCCACAAGGCGACTTGAGGAAGCTGGGGCTAGAGTGCCCAATCCCCGCTGGGTGCCGCCGCTATGGCTGCTACAAGAGTGGGAGGCAATCTGCGGTCGGGAAGAACGCTGAGTCTCACTGAACGATGCGCTATAAAGTGCAGCAGGTCACTCGGTCATTTTCACATACCTACTTTCGGTATCCTACACCTCAGATCGTAGATTGTACCAGCGTGGAGAGATCTACCACGGAGTAGTCGGCCTTCTCGGGGCCGACCCGATCGAACTCCCACGCCGCCGTGGTGTTATTGACCGCTGCCTTACTCAGGAGGAGAGACACCTTGGTTATCCTCTCCGCCAGGGCATTTACTTCCATCTCCAGCCTGTCAGCACCGACTCGTGGCCTCCCCGTAGGCTGTTCGTGGGCTAGGCGCATGTAGACCTTGATTATCTCCATACCAGCACTGACAGCCTGCGTCTTTCGTTAGCTTCTCTGCACCGATGTAATCTTCTGCCATTGAGTTATCCCTGCAATCGCCTAAGTTCAAAGACTACTGGGTTTTCTGGGTCAGGACACGCAACTGTGATCTTGTCCGAGTCTTTTCCCCAAGGGAACGAGCCGCCAAACTGCAACACCACAGCAAACGGAAAGATGGCATAGAACGCCCAAGAGCACATGCTGGCCGGAGTTCTGTCGCCCATGACAAACTTATCGCCCACCTTATGCCCCGCAGCACAAGTCCCCTTCTGACTCACTACCGTTGCTACTACTTTGCGTTCCTCTGCTATTCTTTTTCTCTGCGCGAGCGTCGCTTCCATCTCCTTGGCCCATTCACCCGGGATATGCCAGCGCCTTCTTTTTTCCTCGGCAGGTCTAGGGTGCATTTTCCGGAGCCATGACCTTACCCTCTCCGAACTAGTATCCAGTCTGATGGCAAGCTCCTTTGTTGTAAGCGATTCCTCTCTCATGACTTTCCCTCCTCTTTCACCATCGTCCCTTCTTGCTCAATTATACCATCGTTTCTTCGACTTGACCGGGGTTCGCTGCACATTATGAGTCTTTGTTGCGTCTCAGGTAACAATTAGTGAGATTGTTAAGCCGCGCCTAGCTGAGCATTTGAAGCTTTGTTACGTCAGTCAAACGCTTTGGACAGAAGTGACGTTAGGGACTCCGCACAGTGGTACGGGGGCTTTCACATCCTGATGTTGTGCAACTTTGGGCATGTCTCCGAACTCAAGTTAGGGGTGCAGTCTAGCTCTGCTATGATCGTGACGACGTCTAGAAGTGGTGAACAAGACGATTACTCCACAGATGCCTCCGAAACCTTGCTGGCTTGTTCAAGTAAAGGCGAGAGCACCTTCCGCTTCAAATCATCGGCACTTGCTATCTCCACAAGTGGCAGTGCCATTGAAACTTCGTAGGACAGCCCCAAGTTGTCGTACCACTCATCGCCTTCGCTGTGTGGGTACTCGTAGAATCTTCCGTCAGGCTCATGCTCGTTGTCTAAGTGTACACTAACCCACTCTTCATATCGAAGTTTTTCTGGTTTCTTGCCTGGAAGAAATCTGCACATCCCGCAAGTGATCCACGGTTCCTTGAAACCTCCCCACGCACCCTTTCGATCAAGAAGGACTCCAATGTAGAGAACAAGACCTTCGCTGCTACTCCCTTTTTCCTCACCTGCTGTGTAGAAGCGTTTGTCAACAGAGGTGCCTCTCGAATGGTTTACCGTCGAAGAGGCAGCACAGTATCTAATAGCCTTTCACTATGTTGAGGCGCAATTCGTGGGAGAGATCTGGGCGCGTGTACTCGTAGTAGACGTAGAGCTTATCCTCCACTGGTAAGGCATACGCGTAACGGATACACCCGTATGGTGACGATACCCAGGGCGCGTCCCGCGTTAGCCGCTCAAAGTGGATCATGTCCCGACTGAAGGCCAGGCCACACATCTCCTCGTAGGTGTCGTAGAAACCAGCGCCGCCGTCGTAAAAAGCGGCATAGCCGCCCTCCACCGGCACAATAGAGTTTATCCGCGCTCGCATGCCATCCCACCCCTGACCATCGGGTTCGAACACGTAGCGCCCCCGGGGAAACCGCAGCCCATCCTCCGAGATGAGGAGCATGGTCGCATCATGCCCCACCAACACCCGGGTTCCATCTTCCTCGATGCGAAAGTGCACTCGTGGTGACACAGCAGCGTAGACCCAGTAGGTCCCCTCTCTCAGATAGACTATCGGGTCCTTGATGTAATGCAGGCCGTAGTCGAAGGGGAACAGTACCGTCCGCCGGCCCTGCACATTCAGCTCGGCCAGGCTCTTCCCCCGCAGCACATCCACACGCCAGTAGTTACCATTGGCGTACTCGTAGCTGACGTACAGTCGCCACTCACCGCTGGGATCCCTCACCGGGCAGCCCACCTCGATGGAGTTGGCACAGAAGTCCTCCCGAGTGGCCGACCAGATCTCACGGAAGTGAACGCCATCATCGCTCTCAGCCACCGAACAGCGCCCGCCACGTCCCTGCTCCAGCGGCCACCGCTGTCGGTAGAAAAGATAGAACTTTCCAGTCTCCGAGTAATGGAATGCCTTGCATCCCCCAGCCCAGAAGCCATACCCGGGTCCCATGGGCTCTACGATGGTCTGACCCTGTTGCGGATCGAACCGCAGATTCTCAATTTGCATCGCCACCCTCCTAGGTGGTAGGTCATACTTTACATGCTTTTCATAGAGGCAATTATGGCCTGGGACAGAGGAAAGGTCAAGCGAGGAAAAGCCGGTGCCAGTGTGCTGTCAGAGTTGGTCTCAGGCCCTGGCCGCGCCACGGTTGACACCCAACTAGGCTTATCATACACTACCGTTGCCATCAAGAGTTGAAATGGGAAATCCCGGATAACATAGTCGCACCAGTTGATATGGGAAACCTGATGCATGTTTCTCGCACCATGATCCCGATTTCGACCTTGTTGAAACAGTTCTCACCCAACAATTTCAAATCGTTCGCTCAATGGAGGTACCATATGAAGAAGTGGTTTTCAGTAGCAGCAATTGTGGTTTTGTGTCTGGCGCTGGTCATTGGCGTCGCCTGTGGCGGAGGAGCGGAGACGACCGGGAGCCGCTTCGGACACTGGTCTACCGAAGCCGACCTGCCGGTCTTTGTGTACGACGCCGACCAATCAGCAATCCCGGAAGCAGAGTGGGACCCGATCCTAGCGCCAAAAACCCGCCGGCACTGGGTGGCGATCGGCAACCAGCGTATCCAGGCGGTGGTGGCCAATGACGGCACGGTGGCCCTGTGGGACGAGTACGACGGCCTGCGCTGGATCACGGCACCCGATCCCGAGGGCACCGGCATCTCCATCGTGGAGGAGAGCGACGGCTCTTGTTGGGGGAGCGCCTTCGCACTCCGCCCCCCAGAGACCGTGCCAATCCGGGTGTTCGGCCCCACCTGGTTCCGGGTGGAGACCGAGCACAACGGCCTCCGGCTCGAGCGTACCGTCCTTTGCCCAGAGGGCGAGGCACCATGGCTACTGGTGCGGGTGCACTTGCAGGCGCCCGCTGATGCCGGCCGCACCGTACGCCACGTGGAGGAGTGGGCACTCCGCCCGCGCTTCGTGAATATCGGAGGCAACGACGAGACCCGTCGGGCGGTTGCCGCCGAGAGCGTGCGCTACAGCGTCGACGCCCAAGATTGCACCCTGCGGGCGAGCGAAGAGCGCACCGATGCCGCGGCCAAGTACGCCAAACAGTCCTTCCCCGCTGTCTTCGGAGAGACCCACATCATCATCCTGGAGGCCCTCGGCGGCACCGAGGTACAGGCTGAGGCCAACGGCGAGCCCCACCCGGTGCTGCGCCTGGTCAGCGAGGTCAAACTCGGACCTGGAGAGAGCACTGACCTGTGGTTCCGCTTCGGGCTCGACGACGGCACGGTGGTCGATGACCCGGAGGCAATGTTCCAATCGAGCCTTGCATCACTGTCCCAACGGCTCCCGCGGGCCAGCGCTGAGGCCGCTCCCATGGCCGAGCGCGAAATCCCCTGGCATGCAGCGCTCCTAACCGGCGGTGCAGCAACCGATGGTGTGCTCGGCGGCCATACTCTGAACCAGGGGTCAGCCTACTCGTTCGTGATGGGCTTCAACGGGGCCGCTCGCGACCCTTTGCAGCATGCTCTGCCTCTGGTGTACTTCGAGCCCGAACTGGCGCTCTCGGTGCTCCGTAATACCTGCTCGTGGGCAACGCCTGAAGGCGAGCTCCCGTATGCCCTCGACGGCGCCAAGCAGCCGTGGACTGCTGGATACGAGCCGTCCGACCAGAACCTGTGGGCACTCTGGCTTGCTGCTGAGTATGCCGCTGCCACCGGCGACCT
>Ga0315296_10000409_pt1 | contig 39378 bp, 37 predicted proteins | sample YL17G14_18_MG_FD_203921 | JGI IMG/M metagenome (GOLD analysis project Ga0315296, IMG submission 203921) | Sediment microbial communities from Yellowstone Lake, YNP, Wyoming, USA - YL17G14_18 | ecosystem: Environmental > Aquatic > Freshwater > Lake > Sediment | place: USA: Wyoming | collected... | reverse complement strand
CTTAACCGTGATGCGTTGCGTTTCGAAGGATGTTCGAACTCGGTGGGGAGAAACGAGGTGCCAAGGCTCGTCGAAGGGAACTACCACAGGACGCTGTACTCATTGAATGAAGTGCAGGGAGCCGGATTTGAACCGGCGGACGCCTGCGCGACTAGACCCTGAATCTAGCGCCGTTGACCAGGCTTGGCTATCCCTGCATTCAGGCAAGCGAGGATTATGGTCGCGATATAAATAACTCTGCCGGAGGACACGAACAACCATCAGACCCAAACAGTGTTCAAGAAATCAATCGTTCCACCCAATCCACCGAAGGACATCCTCATAAAACCATATAGACACGGTCTGCAATGCCCTCTCTCAGGAGGATGGTATCGTAGCCGACATCAAGCTCACCCCGGCGGTGTGTCCCCGCTGCGGCGGGAATCTGAACCTGCCGGAAAACGCCCAAAAGGCCTTTTGCATGTACTGCGGGACGCATCCTCGTCGGCGAATCAGAGACCACCCACAAGGTCGAGTGCAGGGTCTGTGAGGGCTTCGGTCGTGTCGACCTCTGCCGCGCGTGCGGCGGGACCGGGAACTGCACCTGGTCCACTCGCTCGTCCGGGGCTCGCAACGACATCTTCATGATCGGGTACTCGGCGCACTGCGTCGACGGGACATGCTCTGCCTGCGGAGGTACCGGAAGGTTTGCCCTCAGCGGTTGCCCTGGATGTGCGGGGACCGGAAAGTGCCCTCGCTGCCTCGGCACTGGCAAGTGCGCTGCCTGCCACGGCGCAGGCTACATCCCGAACCCCAACGGCGCCGAGCACTGCAAGAACTGCGGGGGAACGGGGATGATGGATCCAGGCTCGCACACGCCGGTTGGCTCCCCTTTGCTGATAGGGACTTGCCCCGAATGCGGGAAGGAATGGCGCGAGGGCCTGGCGATTTGCCCGCACTGCGGATACATCAAGCGTCAATGCCCTAGCTGCGGAGCTGTATGGGTCACAGGGGCCATGTTCTGCAGCAAGTGCGGCTTCGGAAAAGCCGTAGATCAGCAGAACGCCCAAGCTAGTCAGTGATCCCGCAGCATCGGCTAGCGACGATTCGGCTTCGTCCAAACCCGTATCAATTTCCCTGCGATCCTTTCTCATTTGGCTCGCGAGGCTGACGGACCGGCAGCATAGGATTCAGCCTAGCACAAACAAAGTGGTCTTACCACAGCAGGGGGAAACTCCTTGCCGCCACTCAGACTGGCAGGGCGAAGCTGTAGAACCCCTGGAACTCGGATTCCTTCTCAAGCACGTCCACTGCATACGCCCTGATCAGGTAATCCCCCGCAGAAAGGCTGCCGAGGGAGATCACGTCGCTTACGTTCGCAGTGCTCTGGTTAATGTAGTACACCTTCACGAGCACAGGGTTCCCGAGGGGAGTACTGTTGACATAGATCTCGACCGTGACCGTGTATATGGCATCATCAGGGTCGGAAGCGTTTGCCCATACCCTCATCCCGTTCTGGGAGTTGACGAACACCTCGCTGACCATCACTGGCCCCAAGTTCATGCTCGGCAGCGTGATGTTCCGTGATAAGGTCTGGGACCAGCTGCCGTTGGCGTCCTGGGCGGTGACCTTGACCAGAAGAGCGCCGTCCAGGTTTACCATGCTCTCGTTCTGGACGGTCCTGCCTGAGTTGAAATCGATATCGTCGGTCAAGTGGACGGTCCGGGAGTCCGCGGCATAGGACAACACGAGCACGGTCTCGTTCGCGTTCGTTCTCAGATCCTTTCTTACTATCTCGATCGTCACGTTCATTACATCGTCGTTCGGGTCGGAGGCGTTGACCCAGATCTTGGGCGTTCTCGTGTTGTTCTGTATGTTCCACGAGTCGATGCTCGGGGGCTCGTTCGACGCCATGCCATTGTCCAGAATCACCTGGAAATAGAAGAGGGCGGCTGCGACCGCGACGATGGCGACAACAACGACAACGGTGATCTTCCCCACGGGGGTCCCGGGACCGGGCCTCAACGGCGGGCTCTTGGTCGAGCCGTCATCGGAGCCTCCGCCCGATAACTTGTCCATCTTGGCGTGAGCTCCGTCACTTCTGGCTTCGTGCTCCTCGCAATGGGCCTCGATTTCCGAAAGGGTCATAGGTACTACTGGTCATGTAATCATCTGGTGCCATATTTAACGAGTGTTTCGCTGCTTGTCACGAAGGGCACATCCAGCCTTGGGAACCCCATTGCTATTCCCCCTTCAAGCCACCAGGGGCATCACCGCCGTCCCAGGTCCTATGATGTGGTGCGAATCGAGAGCCCAGCTTCCGCTCGATTGAAGAAAATGAAAAACCCGAATTGGTTTGCGAATGAATTGGAAGAAGGGTTTTCAAGGGTTCAAAAGAGGAAGTGAGTTTGCTCACTTCTTCATTATCTTCATCCAGCCGCCGCTCTCGTAGACTGCTAGTCTCCTCTTTCCGAGAGTGGTCTTGAACTCGTCCCAGTCAATGATCTCCAGGCGGGAGTTCCTGCCCTTCGTGAACTGGATTCCGTTCGTGCCCTTAACGCGGCCTGGTTTTATGCCCTTCTTCTTTGCGATTTCCATCGCCTTGTCGACACTTATCGGTTCCATTACCATCTTTTTCATCCCTCCGTGCGCTTCTGGCCATGCCATCAAGGCACAGTCCAGATATGTATCACGATGGATGGTATTTAATGATTTGCGTATGCTGGCTCGGTTTTCTTCGACATCTGGCTATGTCGAACACATCATTCGCTAGACGGGTGGCCAGATATACTGGCTCCAGAAACTGACCTGTCCAGGCAATTCTCGCAACGCCCGTGAGGCCCGAGCCAGGGACTCTGGCGCTCTCTCTGCTGCTCACTCTCTAGTTAGATTGTACAGAGTGGCATGAGAAAAATATGAAGGGAAAGGGTTTTGCTGGAGCTGATCGCCACGCCCTGCTCATCACGTCATAGTTGCCTTCGCGGCCAGCAGCAGTTCCGTCGCCTCGTTCAGGGTTACCACCATCGAATCGATGGACGCCTGCAGATTCCCAACAACAGACTGGTAGTGCACAGTCAGCTGGGCGATCTCAGTCGTGTAGTCCGTTATCCCAGCGGCCCTCTTGTCGACAAGGGACTGGTACTCGGAGTAGAAATCCTCCACATAAGCCAGGCGACCAGTAGCCCAGAACAAGTCCGCCCTCGATGTGTCATCCCACCTGTCTATGACGAGATACTGATAGACCTCGGGACTGACAAGTCTTCCCGTGTACATCCCGTAGACCCAAGACAGCCACATCAGCCCGCCATCGATGTCCCCGAGCCTCAACTGCTTGATGCCCTCTCTGAAATACCAAGAGTCATCCAAGTAGTGCTGATGGGGATACATCGACACAGTGTACCCGCCCACGGTCGTGAGGTCCGAGAGCACCAGTCTAGCTGTCTGGAGAAGCAGGTCGTTTGCCTCGGCCGCCCTCCTCGAGTCTCTGGATGTACCTATCAGCGACCATACATCGCCACCCGCGCTTCCGAACTTGCTGAGCGCATTGAGGATCGGCTTGATATCGACCCCTGCCGCCCCGATCAGCCTTGTGTTCAAGGTGGTCTTCAGGTCGGCGGCCCTGTCCTGGAAGCTGTAAGGTGCGACTTTGGCTCTGTCCAGCTCGATTATGGCTATGCCGTTCGATATGATGCTCAATCCGAGGCTTTCAGCGGAGATGCCAGCCATGGTGTCCAGGTTGGTGTGGTAGTCGTATCCCGCGTAATTCGACCTCGTGCTGTCCACGCTCATTATTGGCACGCCCGCGGCGCAGAAGCTGAACTCGTCTGCCCATGTGCTTGCGAAGCTCATAGTGTCCACCGACGACCGGTAGTAGTACTTCGACCACGGCGCAGTCTTGGAGAAGAAGTCGTCGAACTTCGGCAGGAGCGTCTTCCGCCACTCCAGCGTCTCCGGGTTGCCGTAGGCCGACACGCTCGTTGAGCCTATCGTCCCCCCGCCTTCCAAGGCGAAGGACCCGAGGGTTTTCCCGGCCCATTCGGGATGGATCGTGAATATCTCCCACCAGGCGCCGAGCCCCCAGTCGAACTCCGTGTCGGTCCATCCATACTCTTCGGCATCTGTTGCCAAGAATATGATGGTCCTAGCTGGCTTGTAATGCGAGTCGACAAGTGCCTTCGCCATTCCGAGCAAGCGAGCGACACCAGCTCCGTTGTCTGAGGAGCCGTACCACCACTTGTCGTAGTGGTCTGCTGCAATCACGAACCTGTCCTCTGGCGTCCCGTACTTGTCACTGGGCAGGTACCCGACGACATTGTAGCCAGTTCCTTTGTAGTCGATAGTGGCATCGCACCAGATCTTCACGTTCGGAGTCACACCCTTCGCGATCATGTCCTTCAGGACCGCGGCGTTCTCCTTGCTTATGTCGACGGCCGGTATTGTTGGCCTTGACTCGGAGTCGTGCGTGACTACAGCATTCGGGAGCAACTGGTACTCGACCCACGTGACGACCATGCCCAGCGCCCCGTGAACCTCAGCCTCCATGTGAGGATACTGCAGCCAGAACATCTCCTCCTCGCTCACATCCACGAGCACGAGCTTGCCCTTGACGTCCTTGCCCTCGTAGTCGTACTTGGTACCGAGCCCAACATAGACGATGTCGGCCGTGATCCCTCCAGATGGCGTGCCAGGTAGACCGGCGTGACCGGCAGCAGTCCAGACATCGCCTTGAACCGGCGATTTGATCTGGACAGATGCGCCACCATAGTTGTACGCGTGTGCGGGGAACGCATCCTGCTTCACATTCTTGAGGCCGATGTTCCTCATCTCTTTGGCCAGGTAGTCTGCGTACTCGTGCGCGGGCTCGCTTCCGACACCTCTCCATGCCATCATGCCGCTGCCCGCGGGGAACTCGAATTCCCCGTAATCGTACGAATATGTCCAATCAATACCGTAGGCGTATTCGCCCCTGCCCACAGACTTCGCGAAGGCGAGTTCCTCCGGCGTCAGTAGCGACGGAGTTCCAGGGCCACTTCTTGCCAACGGTAGGCAAGCCACGGTCATGAAGGCGACAATCGCTAGAGCCGTTCCCACTTGAAGATACCTCAATCTCATCTCTTTGCTTCCCCCCTCAATTGTCCGATGTCTCTTTCAGAAACATCAGTTCGCACCCGAATCGACTTACCGGTTAATACCACCCGCGATTGCCCAATGTCGGACGCACCGGATCGGCATCCGTGCGGAGGCGATCTTCCGCTTGGTGACCAAAGCAAGCGAAGAGCATCTTGAAGCCGTGATACGTAAAAGGCGGATCCCCGCGGGAAAGAACCATTGTACGTTGCCATCTTGAGCGGAGTCCTGCCGAGAAATCTAACATAGATCCATACTGTGATCGGTGTGTAAGGTGAATCCAGCCATGCCATCCAGGCACAGTTCAGATGTGTATCACGATAGATGGTGTCTAATGATTTGCGTATGCTGGCTCGATTTTTCGGGGTATCTGGCTAGACGTTGAGGGTCGTCATGTGCCGTCATGGCCAGCATTGCTGGCTCGGAATACGCCTCGATCCAGAAGTCCGATGAGCCTCCGTTTCGCGGTGAGCCAGCGTACAAACGTATGCATCCGTGTATGCATTGACCATTCTTCGTCGAGAGGTTTGAAATACAAAGAGCTTGCACGTTATAGTGACACTGGAATATGACGTTCGTTTCTCCATCGCACATGTGCCAGGGGAGACCTTCGCCCTTGTTCCGGTGATTGGAGGAAATGAGAAAATGGAGCGAGAGTTCAGCGTGAAGCTGGCGAACAGACCGGGGGAGCTCGCCCGGATGACGGACGCTCTGCACAAGGACGGTGTGAACATCAGGACGATCTCCACCGAGCCGCATGCAGAGGTCGTCCGCATAGTCACTGCGGATCCTGACAAGAGCCGAGAAAGCCTGCGGCGTGCAGGCTTGGAGTTCTCCGAGAGGAACCTGCTTGTGGCGAAGTTGAAGGACGAGCCGGGAGAGCTTGCACGGATCTCAGGGGCTTTGGCAAGGGAAGGCGTCAACATAGACGCTGCCTACCTGCTCGACAAGGATTCGAAACACGTGCATGTGGCGTTTGCCGTCAGCGACGAGGAAAAGGCGAAGAACATACTGAAGCTGTGAGGTTCCCGCTCATGGCCACAACAAACCACTTCCAGCCTTTCTTTCTACTATGGTCATGGACCTTTAGGCCTCGTTCATGAGACTGGCAGAGCGTATGCCTCCGCTCATGATCATCTCATCCCTGCCGAGAAATCTAATATAGGTCCATACTGTAATCGGTGTGTCAGGTGAATCCGGCCATGCATCTTTTCGGGTCTTCAGGGGTGAGAGGGGTCGTGAACAAGGACTTCACGCCCGAGCTCGCGGCCGAGATTGGCATGGCAGTCGGCACCAGCGCGAAGTGCGCGGTCGTCGGGATGGATTCGCGGACATCTGGACCGATGATCGCAGCAGCGGTATCGAGCGGGCTCATGGCGGCTGGATGCGATGTCTTCGAGGCGGGGCTCGTCACCACCCCGACCCTTGCGGAGGCCGCTCGCACCATGAACTGCGGCATCATGGTCACCGCGAGCCACAACCCGCCCGAATACGCGGGCATCAAGCTCTGGAATCCTGACGGCTCTGGATTCGGGATGTCGCAGTCCGCCGCAGTCGAGAAGCTGCTCGAGTCGAAGAAGTTCAAGCTTAAGCCCTGGGACCAGGTGGGCAAGAAGCACGTTCTTCCCGAAGTCATCGATGCCCACGCATTTCGTATCTTGTCAGGCGTCGGGGCCTCCAAGCTCAAGGTGGTGGTCGACTGCGCGAACGGTCCCGCGTCAACGATCACGCCCATCGTCCTCCAGAGGATGGGCTGCAAGGTCATCACTCTCAACTCGAACCCGGACGGCCACTTCCCGGGAAGGCCGCCCGAACCGACCGAAGAGAATCTCACGGACCTCAAGAACGCCGTCGTCTCGATGAAAGCGGATCTGGGCATCGCCCACGACGGCGATGCCGACAGGATGGTCGCGATCGACGACAAAGGGATGTTCCTCGGAGGCGACCAACTGCTCGCGCTCTTCGCCAAGCGCTTCGCAAAAAAGAAGGTCGTCGTCACGGTAGACACGTCCATGGCGATCGACGACTACATCGACGCCAAGATCATCCGGACGCGCGTGGGCGATGTCTTCGTCAGCGAGGAGGTCAAGAAGAGCAAGGCGGAGTTCGGAGGAGAGCCGTCGGGCACCTGGATATTCCCCGATCAGAGCTATTGTCCCGACGGCATACTGGCCGCCGCGAGGCTGGTCGAGATGGCCTCCAAGAAGAAGCTCTCAGAACTCACATCCAAGATCCCGAGGTATCAGATGCTCAGGGGCGCGGTCTCCTACAACCCGAAGTTCAAGGAGATGATCCTCAGAAACCTCGACAAGGCGATGCGGGCGCTCAAGTGCGACGAGCTCCTCACCCTGGACGGCTACCGCCTCCAGTACGGGGACGGCTGGGCGCTCGTCCGGCCGTCAGGCACCGAGCCCAAGATAAGGCTCTTGGCCGAATCGAGGACCGAGAAGCGTGCGGAGAGCATCATGAACACGATAGACCGTATCGTCAAGAGGGCGTGCAAATGAAGGGCTACATCCTAGCGGCCGGGGAAGGGGTCAGGATGCGGCCACTGACCTCCAACATCCCGAAGCCTCTTCTTCCCGTGGCAGGCAGACCGTTCCTGGAGCACAACATCGAGTCGCTCAAAGAAGCGGGCATCAGAGACCTCATACTCCTGGTCGGCTGGCGCGCCCAGAGGATCAGGGAGCATTTCGGGGACGGCAGGGACTTCGGGGTCAAGATAGAGTACGTCGAGCAGAAGGAGCGCCTCGGGACCGCCCATGCCATAGGCATGATCAAGGAAAAGGTCGACTCCGCCTTCTTCTGTTTGTACGGCGACGTCGTGCTCACGAAGGAGAGCGTCCAAGGCATAATCGAGCACCACAAGAAGGTCAAGGGGAACGTCATGGCCCTGACGACCGTCGAGGACCCGAAGCGCTTCGGCTGCATCATGGTCGACGCGGGCGTGATCAAGGACATCATAGAGAAGCCCGAGGTGCCGGAGACGAACATGGTCAACGCGGGCGCGTACATACTCGAGCCGGAGATATTCGAGGCGATCAAAGAGACCAAGAAGTCCCCGAGAGGAGAGTTCGAGATCACAGATTCATTCAAGATACTCATGCGCAAGAGCCACATCTACACGCACCTGCTCACGGGCGAATGGATCGATGTCGCCAGGCCGTGGGACCTGCTCGAGGCGAACAGGATACTCATGGGCGATCTGAAAGCCGACATCAAGGGCAAAGTGTCCGAGAAGGCCACCGTGATAGGCAACATCCATGTGGGCGAGGGCACCCGAGTGCTGCCGGGGAGCTACATCATCGGCCCCGCGATCATAGGCGATGAGTGCGAGATCGGTCCCAACGCCTACATCCGCCCGAGCACTTCGATAGGCGACCACTGCAAGATCGGCGCTGCAGTCGAGATCAAGAACTCCATCATCATGAGCAGGACCAACGTGCCGCACCTGAGCTACGTGGGCGACAGCGTCATAGGCGAGAGATGCAACTTCGGCGCGGGCACGAAGGTCGCGAACCTGAGGCTGGACGAGAAGGAGATCCAGGTCATCGTGGACGGCCAGAAGACAGGCTCTGGCCGCAGAAAGCTCGGGGTCATCATGGGCGACGATGTCAAGACGGGTATCAACGCCACTATCGATGTTGGGTCGGTCATCGGGGAAGGCACGATGATCGGCATGGGAGCGGTCGTCAGGGGAACGATAGCTCCGAACAGCAGGATATTCTGACGGTCTCCCCGGCACATGGTCGGCGCGGTTAGTCCACGACCTTCAGCTCCCTCGGCTCCCCGCTCCCATCATAGGAGGCCCAGCTCGTCCTGTCGAACGGGCTGCACACGATGATGTGTATCCAACCGTATTTGCCGAACAGGTCCACATCAGCTCGCGAAGGATAGCACGCGCCTGAGGGATGCGAGTGCACCGTCCCGACTATCGTGAAATCGATCGGCAAGTTGTTGAAATGGAATGTCGCGTGCCTTTCTCCAGACACGGTGCCAGGCAGAAGAATAAGTTCGTGGATCACGCCCTTCTCACCCCTCAGCAGCGCCCCGAACTCCTCAGGGAACTGCGACTTCGACGCTTCGAGGATCATCTTGAGCGTCCGCTTCTTGATGCTGTGGATATTCGCACGAGCGTCTTTCGAGAAATCGAACAGCGGCATTCTACACACCCTTTGCCAGGTTCGCCCTCTCCTTGACGGTCTCCATCATGGCGGGGATGTAGCTGACGCTCAGCACGATCTCCTCGACGCGGCGCTTCCTGATGCGGCCAATGACATGCTCCCCGTCCAGTCTCAGAACCACCAGGTTGGTGAACGAGGAGGTCACGAACAACGCCTTGCTTATCGGGAAGTACCTGACCCCGACCCCAACGCTGAGGCCTCCGCGGTGGACTGAAGTCTCTTTCATAGCGGCTATCCATCCGTATGGAATCGTGGTGTTGATCAGCCATCCCATCCGTATGCGGAAGCCTTTCTCGCCCGCGAGATGGTATGTGAGGACGGGCGGAAGCAAGAACAGCAGGAAGACGACCCCAACGGACGGGCTGACGACCATCCAGAGGGTCCTCCAGCTGCCGACCGGGCTCGAGTATGCAGTGTAGAACAGCCAGACTATGACGGCCTCGAAGACGAGGATCAAGATCACGAACCAGTGCTTCGGATAGTCGATCCTCAAGGGCTCGTTCTTGGCGATGTTCATGGTGATGCCTTTCTCCGGGTCAGTGCCTGTGCGCTGCGAACGGGGCGGAGGCTATGAGCTTCTCTTCCAGGTTCCTGTAGAAATCGTCCTTGAAGCTGATGAACCTGGCCTTTTTCTCAGACGCAGTGAACACGAGCGTCTCGTCTCCCCTGATCTTGAACTCGCACTGGCCGTCGATGACCATCGTGCACTCCTTGGGGTCCAGGATCCTAACCGCTATCTTGCTCCTCGCTGACACGACCAAAGGTCGTGCCGCCAATCTGAACGGCGCTATGGGCGCTATCACCAAGGCATCAACCCTCGGATCGATGATGGAAGAGCCGACGCTCATGGCGTAGCTCGTAGAGCCCGTGGGCGTGGCGACTATCAGGCCATCGGCGCGGATCTCCGTGGCGGGAGTGCCGTCGACAGATATCGCGAAATGCCTCATCTTCGCGATGTGAGCCGTGTGCACGACCGCCTCGTTCGTCGCGTCTTCGAGCCGCTTGCCGTTGAGAACTGTCTTGAGTTTCAGCCGCTCGTCGATGTGATACTCACCCTTGAGGAGCTTCTTGATGGCGGTCTTGATCTCCTCCGCCTGGATCTCGGTCAGGAAGCCAAGAACACCCGCGTTCACGCCCATAACCGGCGCGTCGCTCGCCTGCAGGGTGCGCAGGATCGTCCCGTCGCCTCCGACAGTGATCAGAGCATCCACCTTCATCTTCGCAAGCGGGACACCCTTGAGTCCGAGCGCCTCCGCGGTGTGCGTTTCGACAACATAGTCAACGCCCTTGAGGGCCTCGAGCACCTTCTTCGCCACGGGTTTGAAGTTCCGAAGCTCTGGGGTGCCAGTGATGCCTATCCTCGTAGTACCATCTCCTTTATCCTCGGGTCGCCGTAGGCCAAGAAATTCTTCCTGTCCTGCAGATTGAATTCCATCTCCAGCTTATTGCCTTCGAGGTCCACGACTTCGCCCCCGGCTTCCCTGAGTATCAGGCAGCTAGCCGCGATATCAATAACCCTTATCATTCTCTTGAAGTTGGCGCAGTTCATGTAGTGCGCCTGAGCAGAACCCTGGGCGACGAGGCACATCTCCAACGACGCGCAGCCCATGGTTCGGATCCTGCTAGCCATCAGCTTCACCCTCTCCGATTCGGGAGCGGCATCCACGCCGTCGAACATGAGAAAGACCGCATCGTTTCTATCGTATTTCGAGACCCCTATCCTGTGGCCATTCAACTCCGCGCCTCCGCCCCTGCGCGCGAAATACGTGTCTCCTGAACGGAGACTCTTCACCAGAGCGAAGTCGCAGTCGGACAGCTTGTTCTTGCCGATCGCGAGAGACACGGAGAAGAACGGGATCCCCCTCGTGCAGTTCAGGGTGCCGTCGATCGGGTCGACCACGAGGACTCTCTTCGCTCCCCTGTCGATGAACCCCGCCTCCTCGCTCAGGACATTGAGCTCGATCTCCTCATCGTCGAGGTACTTGAGGATGACATCCTCGGCGAACTTGTCTATCTTCGAGGTGGCGGACCCGCTGGCCCCCATGCCGACGTGGATGTGTCCACCGAAGTCCTTGGGCAGTTCGTGGTAGGCTGCGTGGACGGCGTTTGCTATCCTGGTCAGTTCCTGCTTCACGGGCTCAATATTGGGAGGGTGATTGATATTACTTTGCCGCGAATCTGCCAGCAAGCCCGGTGATGGCTTCCTTCAGCCTCTAATGGTCTGGCTGAACGGGGGCCGCGAGCGATTCGCGTCTTCCCCATTTCGCGAAACCGCCGCCGAAGTTGCCGATCATCTTTCGGATGCTGAGATCGGTCTCATACTTCAGCGCAAGCTCGTGCGCCATCATGGGGGAGAGGCCACTGCTCACAAGCCCTTTCTCGAAGAGTTTGGCGCTCTTCCTCGCTTTCCTCTTCATCTTCAGGTAGGCGAAGCCCGTGCCCAGCGCGATCTTCGGGAGCGTCAGAGTGATGGCGGCGACCAACTTTGGCAGGTCGTCCTGGTGCTCACTCATCATCTTCATCCAACTTCTTCTTGATCTTCTCGTTGATCTTCTTGCCGATCTCGCCGTCCCGGCCGCCCAGTCCAGAGAACATATTGGAGATCATGCCGCCCATGCTGAAGTTTGCCATGAACTTCTCCGTGAGCTCGTATGCCTGCTTGTCGTCCATTCCGGCTTCCTTCATCTGCTTGAAGAACGCTGCGACGGACTTACCAAACTCCTGCGCCTTGTCCGCGTTGTAGATTGTGTTGCTGATTGAGTCCAGCAGTTTCGGTATCTCCGTCGAGACCACGCCCAGTATTTCCTTGACCTCTTGCGCGTCATGCTTCTTGTCATCTGACATTCTTGTTCACCTCATCGCCCTTTCTCAGGGCATCTTGGACCGTACTATGCGTGGTGCCAGTAAATAAGGAAAGTGAGCATTAGTGGCCATCTGCCGGCTACGTGCCGTCCTGTTTCGGGGGAGACGGCTCTTCGCTTCTCTTTCCGACTCCCAGCCCGAGCAGCTCGAACCACTTGTCCACATAGGCTCCCGTGAGCCAGTAATCCGTCGATCTCGGAGACCCTTTGGACCGCACGACGCCCTTCTCCTCCAGCCCCTTGAGCCGCTCGCGGACTATCCTTCTCGAGGACGTGCCCCTCATATCCTTCAGCTTGTCGGTGATCTGGGAGATGTTCTGCCCGTCCCTCTCGAACAGGACCTTGACGATGTCCCTGGAGATGGAATCCTTCACACCCGGGATCAGAAGATCGGGCGAGATCGCACCGTATCTCTGGTACAATCCTAGCATCTTGAAGTAGCTTGATGATATCTTCTGGAACCGCTCGATGTAGTCGACGAGCTGAGCGTAAGGCCCGGCGACCTTGCTCATCGACTCCTCGAGGCCGTCCATCTTCTCCGCGAGGGACTTGATCTGTTTCTCGAGATCCTCGTCCGCCATCAGGTTTGCCATCGCGTTCGATGTATAACTGATTTATCAGGGAACGCCCATGGCCTCATCACCATGGCGAAGCTTCTGTCCAAGGTCGACGGAGTAGCGGGAGTGTTCACGGACGGGAAAGGCCTCCTGACGGTCAACGGCGCTCCCGGCAAGACCGTCTACGGAGAGCGCCTCTTCGCAGTCAACGGTGTGGAGTATCGCTCTTGGGACCCCTTCAGGTCGAAATTGGCAGCCGCGATCCTTCTTGGCGCGAAGGATTTCGGCCTGGATGAGAACACTAAGGTGCTGTATCTCGGGGCTGCTTCCGGCACGACAGCCTCGCATGTCTCTGACATCGTTGCTGGCGGCGTCGTCCACTGCGTCGAGGTGTCTGAGAGGTCGTTCAGGGACCTGGTCGGCGTCTGCGAGGCCAGGCGGAACATGATGCCTCACCTGGCGGACGCGAACCTGCCTGAGAAGTACGCACATATCATCGAGGGCGTCGAGCTGGTCTATCAAGACATCGCCCAGAGGAACCAGGTGGATATCTTCGTCAGGAACATGGCTGCGTTCGAGGCCGAGCACGGCGTCCTGATGCTCAAGTCCAGGAGCGTGAACGTCAACCGGAAGCCGAGGGAGGTATTTGCCGAGGTCCGTGAGGATCTCGTGTCTAAATCCTTCAAGGTCAGGAACATCCTCTACTTGGAACGATACTCAAAGGACCACGCGGCCTTCTTCGTGGAGGTGTAGACACGATCGAGAAGTTCACCTATGTCATCGCCTTCAAAGGCGACAAGTTCGTAATGGTCCGGCACAGGGACAGGAAGTGGGAGATGCCTGGTGGCCGGCTGCTCAAAGGCGAGAACCACGAGCAGGCGGCCGTGCGTGAGTTCTTCGAGGAGACCGGCATGAGTCTGGATATCATCGGGCACATCAGGATATTGAAGCCGGGCGGAAAGGTCTTCGTCGGCATCGTCCGCGGCGAGCTGAAGGCTGGCCCGACCGAGTACGACATCGTCGAGGTCAAGGAATTCACGGAGCTCCCTGACGAGCTCTCGTTCCCTCTGGTGGAGTATCGCGCCATGCTGGCCCAGGCGAGGCGCATCTTCGAAACCTTTAAAAGGGGGAAGAATATAGACGGCTCTGCCTCGCCAATGACATAGAAGAAACGGAGTCAGATTAGCAATGTCAAGGATGCATTCAAGCAGGAAAGGTTCTTCGGGCTCGAAGCGGCCGCTCTTGACAGAGAACCCGAAGTGGGTTCAGCAGTCGTCCGAGGAAGTGAAGGACCTCGTAGCGAAGATGGCAGGCGGGGGAGTGTCCATGGCCAAGATCGGCCTGGTTTTGAGGGATCAGCACGCTGTCCCGAGCGTGCATCTGGCAACGGGCAAGAGCGTCAAGCAGATCCTGGACGAGAAGAACATCAAGTTCGATCTCCCGGAAGATCTGCAGGCCCTGATGAAGCGCGCCGTGTCCATGGGCGGGCACATCAAGAAGAACAAGAAGGACCTGCACAACCTGAGGGGAAGGGCGCTCATAGAGTCGAAGATCAGACGACTTGTGAAGTACTACAAGCGGGAAGGCATAATCCCGGTGACGTGGAAATACTCCCTGGATACCGCCGCACTGCAGGTCGAGTGATGTCAATATGGGCGGGAGCATAACACTCCCGGACGAGTTCTCCGACAGCCTGAAGCATGCTCAGAAGGTCGTCAATTCAGCTAGTTACCTGAGGGTCATCTCTCACTACGACGCGGACGGGTTGGCCGCGGCGGCTATCATGGTCGGGGCTCTCACCCGAAGCAAGAAGCAGTTCCATCTCAGCATCAGCAAGAGCCTGGACAAGGACATCATCGATGGCATCGCCAAGGAGGGGAACGAGGCGATACTGTTCCTCGATATGGGCTCTGGCCAGATAGACGCGCTCGAGTCTCTGGAGGCGAAGCTCGTGGCCCTGGACCACCACAAGCCCATAAGGAAATCGCGGAAGGTCGTCCAGGCGAACCCGCATTTCTACGGCATGGACGGCATGACCGAGGCGTGCGCGTCGACGGTCTCGTTCCTGTTGGCCATCACGATGGACCCGTGCAACTGGGACCTCTCGCCGATCTGCGTTGCCGGGATAATCGGTGACAGGCAGCACATGGGCGGCATGAAGGGCGTCAACCAGCAGATACTGGACTATGCGAAGGAGAAAGGATTCATCGAGGTCCAGAGAGGCCTCAGCTTGAAAGGCGCGACCATCGCGGACGCCATCGCGGATTCTGTGGACCCGTACTTCGTCGGGCTGTCCGGGCGGAAGGACAACGTGCTCGCGTTCCTGGAGTCGATCCACCTCAACCCAAACACTGCCATGGGTGCGCTGGACGAGATATTCAGGAGGAAGCTCACATCCATGCTCTCGCTCAGGCTCATGGGTCAGGGGTGCAGGCCGGAGACGGTCGAGGAGCTCGTGACGGATGTGCACTGGATCCCGTCCCTGAGCCTGACGGCGGCGGACCTCGCGGACCTGCTCAACGCGTGCGGCAGGATGGACCACGAAGGCCTGGGCATCGCTCTCTGCATGGGCGACAACGAGTCCATCGCAAGAGCGGGAGAGCTCAGGAGAGAGTACAACGACAAGATCTTGAAGCGCCTCTTGAGCATCGAGACGGACGGCGTCAAACACAAGGACCACATACAATACTTCACCGCGGAGGACCCGTCACTCGCAGGTGCCCAGAGCGGCCTCGCGATGCAATACATACTTGATCAGTCGAAGCCAACGCTCGCATTCTCGCATGTCAAGGGCAGCGTCAAGGTCTCCAGCAGGGGGACGAAGTATCTCATCTCGAAGGGGCTCGACCTCTCGGCCGCCCTGAAGAAGGCTGCGGAGAAGCTCGGAGGGGTCGGGGGCGGTCACGCGGTCGCTGCCGGTGCAACCATCTCCGAGGACAAGGAAGAGGAGTTCGTGAAGGCCGTGGACGCCATCATAGGACTCCAACTTCGGTAGCGGACTTCTTGCGACAACATTATATTGGAACCGACCGCAATCAGGTCTGGACAGGGGTAAGATGAACAAGATCGTCGAGGGCGTCTTAGTGTTCTTCGGGATATGCCTCGCGTTGCTTGGCGCGGTATTCCTCATAGCAGGTTCTGTCGAGTTCTTGCTCATCGGCGCGGTCCTTGTCCTCATCGCTATCGTCATGTTCTACTTCGTCTATCGGATCGAGAAAATAGAGGCGACGAAGCCCACGCAGATACAGCAGACCTTCAACGTGAAGATGGATGGCTCGGGCACATTCGACGCGAGGGAGATGAAGTGCAAGTCCTGCGGTGCGCCCATCACAGCGAAGGACCTGACCGTCATCCAGGGCGGCATCAGCGCGAAATGTTCCTTCTGCGGCGCCATCTTCGCGATGGAAGAAGCGCCGAAATGGTGAGGCTGGTGGTGGCATGAGATCTAGGGGAAACGCGATCTCGTTCTTCGGCGCATCGTTTTCGGTCGTGATCCTTCTCGTTGTCTCCTTCCTGGGAGCTCTAGTAATGCTCCCCAGCGCCTCCAGGGCCCAGACATACAGCTTCGCCACAGATTCAGAGTATGTCGATGTTCACATCATGAAGGACGGAAGCGTGGACATCGACTACACCTTCAGCTTCACGAACTACGACTACATGGACGGCGTGGATATCGGACTTCCGAACCAGTACTACGACTCCGTGTCTGCCACAGCTACGATCACGGTGAACGGCGTTGACTACCAACCAGCGCTCATCCACAAGTCTCCGAATGTCAAAATAGGGCTGGCCGTCGAATTCACTTCTCAGACGCAGGACGCGATTCAAACGCACAGTGTATTCTCGCTGAGATTCCATGTGAACAACAAGCACATGGTCTACGAGAACGAGATCGTGAAAGGCACTGTGGGCATCAAGTTCAGGCCCACATGGTTCAGCGAGACCTACCAACAGGGTCCGACCGGTTTCCTCCAGGCGAGGATATTCTTCCCAGAAGGATTCGCAAATGTGTCCGAGGCGATCTACCTCCAGGACAGGGCATGGAACTCCATCGCGGTCGATCCTTCATCCGGTCTATTGGTCGCGATGTGGAATGCCACAAACGTCAGCCCGAGCGGTCAGGCGAGCGGACTCTACGACTTCGGCGCTGGCCTCCCGTCTCAGTATGTCGACAAGTACTACAAGCACGGGACCACGGAAGCGCTGATGGACTTCTTCCGGAGCGTGGGTGCGTTTCTGGGCGTCTGCTGGCCGATCATCTTCGTGGCGGTTTTCGTAGTGATCATGTACTTGGCTGGAAGACGCGCTACCCGGAAGAGGGCTGTGGACTACTTCGAACCTGAGCTCAGCCAGGCGGGGGCAGGCCCGCGGAGGGACCTGACCGCCGTGGAGGCCGCGATAGTGCTCGAGAGACCGCTCGAGATGGTCGCGACGATGATCCTGTTCGGGCTCGTGAAGAAGGACAAGGTCAGGATCGAATCGGAAGCGATGCCGATGAGATTGGCGAAGAAACTGGGCGAGAAGGGCGACTACGTCTACGAGGACGAGTATCTTGCAGCCATCAAGGTGGATGGGACGATGGATCCTGCGCTCCTCAAGGAAACCCTCGTGCACCTTGTCCAGGACACTGGTCACAAGCTCAGAGGGTTCGACTATCGCGCTACCAAGGTGTACTATGAGAGGATCTGCGACGCAGCTTGGGAACAGGTCAAAGCGGCAGGAACCCCGGAGGACTTCTCGAAAGGTGTCGATCAGAAGCACGATTGGATGATGCTCGATTCCAACTATGACAGGCGCATGACAACGATATTCATCGGCTATCCGTATGCTGCTCGTGGCCCGAACACCGCGCGCACCACGAGCACTGGGACTGCATCACCTGCAGGCAAGACCCTTCAGTCCATGGCGAACGGATATGCGTCGAAGGTCAAGTCAGCGGCGAACAACATGACATCCAGCATGAAGGAGCTCAGCAAAGAGGTGACTTCGAAGACGCATCCCGTGTCTGTGGCCTCAGCAACAGCAGGCGGAAGCAGAGGAGGCTGGGGCGGGGGCTTGGGCGGAGTCGGGGGCGGATTCGGCGGGTGCGCCTGCGCCTGTGCGTGCGCGTGCGCCTGTGCCGGAGGCGGAAGATGAAACTATTGGGCGCCATATTCCAGGACCCGCGCGAGCTCGGGCTCAAGCAGGGCGCCTACAGGTACGATGGCAAGGGCGATCTGAAAGGGCACAGGTTCCACCTCAGGGTCGACAGCGAGAGCAAAGGCGTCCTGATGATCGACGCATCGAAGCTCGTTTTCCTGAACGGTTCCGCGTTGGACTACGTCCGATGCTACCTCGAAGGGCGGTCCGACCGGGACGCCGCGAAATACATGCGGACGAGATACAAGGGACTCAAGAAGGCCACCCTCGAGGAGCACTACGAACGGGTGAAGTCGCAGTTCAGGGAGTATCTGAGGGGCGATGTGAACGTCATTAAGACGATGGGGACCGAGAGCCAGACCATCGGGTTCGACAAAGTGCCCGCGCCGTACAGGATGGATCTTGCACTTACTTACAGATGCCAGAACGACTGCGGCCACTGTTACAACGAGACGAAGGACAAGATGGAGCTGACGCCGGAGCAGTGGATGACTGTCATCGACAAGCTCTGGGAAGTCGGCGTCCCTCACATAGTGTTCACCGGTGGGGAGCCGACCCTGTACGAAGGCCTGGACAAGTTGGTCGCGCAGACCGAAGAGCACGGGCAGGTCACAGGTCTGATCACGAACGGCAGGAGTCTGAGGACTCCTGGCTACCTCAAGGAGCTGGTCAAGCTGGGTCTGGACCACGTGCAGATAACGATCCTGTCGCACAAGGAGACCGTCCACGACAGGCTTGCGGGCTCCAAGGGGGCGTGGAAGGAGACCGTTGAAGGGCTGAAGGTCGCGCTGTCAGAGGACCTCTATGTGAGCACGAACACGACCATCATGAGGTCCAACACAGGCGACATCGAGGAAACGATGAGGTTCCTCGTGGGCCTGGGAGTGAAGAACATCGCTTTCAACAGCATCATCAGAGCTGGCAAGGGCGAGGACGCGGAGGGCATTACCTACGAGGAGCTGACAGACCTGCTCGTCAAGCTGCGCGAGATCGCGAAGGAGAACGACATCAACCTGATCTGGTACACGCCCACGCCGTACCACGAGTTCAACCCAGTTAACTACGGCTTCGGGATCAAACAGTGCACCGCATGTTCCATGAACATGGCGGTCGAGCCGGACGGCACGGTCCTGCCGTGCCAGAGCTACTACAAGTCGTTGGGCAACATCCTGACCGACCCGTGGCCGAGCATCTGGAACAACGAGCTGTGCAAGAAGATCAGGGAGAGGGGATACCTCGACGGTGATTGCGTCGAGTGCGACATGAGGCAGGTCTGCGGCGGAGGTTGTCCGCTTTCTCGAGAGCACGGCGACTACGTCTGTCTCGACAGAAACTCATCGATGTGAGCGGTCTACTTCTTTGCGAATGCGTAGAAGAACGGATTGAACTGGAACAGCGAACCCTTCTTCAGGGCGTCTATCCAGGCAGTCCTCAGGACCGAGAGATCCTCTCTTCTCCCGCCCACATTGACCGTCATGTCAATCCATCGCCATTCATCCATTGTCTCTGCGTAGAGTTTGTCCAGGTCCCAGACTCCCGGGTGGACGCCGATGTCCGCCTTGAGCCCGCACGCGCCGAAGACCGACCTGAGCTTCCTGCCGATTAGGGGATCTCCTCCATCTTCCCTCATCCCCTGAATGATCAGCTGCGTGAGCTTCGCCAGGTTCTCTGGATAGTCGATCCTCGCGCCGAAGTCCGGCTCCGCGAGCGCGAGCACCCATCTCTTAGAGACTCTCTTCATCTCGGATACCGCTTTTACGGGATCCCTCACCCACAATAGCAGGAAAGAGCAATAGACGATGTCGAAGGATGAGTCCTCGTAGGGGAGGTTCAGGGCATCAGCTTGGGAGACATCGAAACCTCTCTTCCGAGCCTCGTCGACCATCCCAGGGTCGATGTCCGCGCCTTTAACGTCGAGCAGCTCCCCCAGGATCTCCATGACCAAACCGGCTCCGCATCCGACATCGAGTGCTTTGAGTCCAGCTGTCGACTTCCCTTCTTTGGACAGTATCTTGTTCTCCAGGAGCCACATCCAGGACTCCTTGAGCCACATCGACTGCCGCTTTAGCTGCATGTCCAGCTCTGGCTTGATCGAGGCCATGTCGGCGGAGAAAAGGCGCTTCTCGACGATAGAGTTTCCCTCTCTCGGTGGCGCTCGTTTGGGAACATGTTCTTGTATTGGAGAATGGACTATAGGACCTGTCTGCGGATGTGAGGATCGATCATGATGAACAACGAGGAACCGGCCGAGAGCGACGAGGACAAGAAGAACGACCAGTGGCTGAAGGAGAACTACCTCGATCTCATACAGGACTATCCGAATCTCTGGATCGCAGTCGCCGACCAACAGGTCATCTGCAAGGGCAATTCGAAGCGCTCGGTCGAGGCGGAAGCCAGAAGGCTCGCTCCGGACAAGACTTCCTCGCTCTACTTCATCGAACCCTCGGACATCATGCCTTGAACTGGGCCATCATCCAGGGAAGGTCCACTTCGTCCGTTCTGTATCGTTGTCTGACCGCGCTGTCCTCCAGCCTCGTCCTGACGCCCGCTTTATGCATGACGAGACCGGTCCACGCGATCATCGCGCCGTTGTCGACGCATAGCGAGCCGGGAGGAACGAACATCTTCGCTCCTCTCTCCTCTGCCATGATCCTGACCATCTCCTGAAGTCGTTTGTTCTGCACAACGCCGCCTCCGAGCAGGACCTCGTCTTTCTCCACATGGGCCATTGCCCTCTCGGTCACCTCGACAAGCATCGCGAAGCAGGTCTCCTGCAGGGAGAAGCACAGGTCCTCCAGCCTCTTCCCTTGACCACGCAGCTGGATGGCAGCCGTCAATATTCCCGAGAACGCGACATCCATGCCCTTCACGCTGTACGGGAGATCGATCAGCTCCTTGCCCTCTCTCGCAAGCTTCTCGAGCTGAGGACCTGACGGAAACGGAAGGCCAACCGACCTTCCGAACTTGTCAATCATGTTGCCTATACCGACATCAAGCGTCTCGCCGAACACGCGGTATCGGCCACCAGAATACGCGATGACCTGGGTGTTCCCCCCAGATGCATACAGGAGGATTGGGTCACTGCAACCAGTCACCTTCCTGCCGATCTCCAGGTGGGCGACGCAGTGGTTGACTCCGATGAGATCCACGCCCAGGCTCAGTGAGACAGACCTCGCGGCCGTTGCAGCTGTCCGTAGACAAGGTCCGAGACCCGGTCCTTGGGAGAACGCCACCAGGTCGATATCCTCGTACTTGACCCCGGCCTTTCCGACCGCTTCGTGCATTAGAGGCACGACGTTCTCCGCGTGATGGTTCGCGGCTTCCCTGGGGTGGATGCCCCCTTTCGAACCGTCGATCATCTTGGTCAGGTTGGCAAGGACATTGCAGTCCTGGTCGACAATGCCGACTCCGACGGTGTGGGCGGTGCCTTCGATGCCGAGGCAGATCATCAGGCGTACATCACGTGCCAGATAAATAGAGTATTCTAGAATAGAATGAGAATCGAAGAAGCCCATCGGGCTTCTTCATTTGGCGTTTTTTCTCAAAGCACTATCTGCATCGACCTGCCGATCTTCTGCACGATCGCTGCGTCGTAGGCGATCTTCGCCGTCAGGCAGTCCTGGATCGCAAGTCCGGTCGAGCAGAAGACCGTGATCTGCTGGTCGCTCTCCCTGCCCGGCTTCAGGCCCGCAACGATGTGCCCTATCTCGACGTCGACGTCGTCCTTCGTCATCTCGCCCTTGGCCAGCGGGACATTGATCTCGCCCGAGTGACTCGCCTGCTCCCAATCGTCAATGACCAGGCGCGCGCGCTTCAGTATCTTCGGGTCCATCTCCTGCTTTCCCGGCGCATCAGCTCCCATGCAGTTGAAGTGCGTGCCGTCCTTGACCCATTCGTCGAGCACGACCGGCGCGCGGGCCGATGTGACCGTGACAACGATGTCGGAGTCGACGACGCAGTCCTTCGCGTTCTGGACAGCCTTGATCTTGCCCACTTGTTCCTTGCAGTGCCGCCTGAACTCCCTTGCCATCGCCTTGCTCTTCTCCGGGAACATGTCGTACAGTCTGATCTCGTCGAAGTGGCCGAACTGAGTTATGAGTGCGAGCATCTGGGTCCTGGCCTGGTTGCCGCAGCCGATTATTCCGAGGATCTTCGGGTTCGGCCTCGCAAGGTACTTGGAAGCTATTGCGCTCGCGCCCCCAGTCCTCATGTCGGTTATGTGCGTTGCATCCATGAACGCCAGTGGGGCTCCCGTGTGCGGGTTCACAAGGACCAGCACTGCCATGACAGTTCTCATCCCGAAGTTCTTCGCGTTGTCCGGGTGGACGTTCACTATCTTCACTGCGGATACATCCATGTCCTCGACGTACGAGGGCATCGTCCTCAGGTCGCCGTTGAACTTCTCGTAGAATAGGTACGCCTTCGGCGGCATCTGGACCTTTCCGAGCCCCTTGTGCCTGTAGGCGTTCTCGACCGCGCCGAGCACATCCTTCATATCAAGGAGCTTCTTGACCTGCTTCCCCGTCAGAAGCAAGGTCCTGACAGAAGCGTGTTGTGTAGACATCCAATTACACTACTCCTGTTAGTTGAATCTTATTTGACGACTTAAGCGTATTCGAGCTAAAGGATAAGTTTCCACGCGAAGGCTGGCAGGCCAGTGTGATAACGATGTTTACCAGCCGGGGCGAATTCCGTACATAGAGGTCATGGAAAAGCACTTTAATCTCGTAGCTCCATAAGACAGCCGCATCTCCCTGCCGAGCTGGAGGAGTACCTATCCCAGTCGAACGCAAGTTGTCCGCCAACTCTTCTAAGGATTTCAAGGCAGTTCTCGCCGTGCTCAAAGGGAACGTCGGGCTCATTGCAGAAAACTGGTTCGCATCATTCTCGAGGTCGTCCTACCTCAAGGGCAGAGATTTCGGCGAGCCCGAAACTGCTCGTCTCGATCGAATGAAGGTCTTCGTCGAGGCCGTCATCGAGAGGGGGGAGAACCCCGAATCGAAAAAGGCCCATGAGGTGCTCAAGAGCTCGATCAGGGCGGACACCGCGAAGGTCTTCGGATTCACTGCGATGGTCAAGAAGCAGAACCTGCTCAGGGACGTCATGCTCTACGTGGTCGAGCACGACCTTCCGGACCTGCCACGTGCGACCGGGAAGCTGGCGATCGACGCGATGATTGACAAGAGCATCGAGGGCACTGTGATGATGCTCGAGGAGTACGGGGAGTTGCGGGGCTCCATCGCCTCGTGCATGCCCGGCGCTCCAGATTCGCATTTCACTGGTGACCAAGGCCTATCGCGGATTTGCAGGAACCTGATGGACTATTTCGAGGTCGATTTCGTGGCCCTCTTCACATTCCGTCCTCCATCCAACGAGTTCATCTGCGAAGCTTGCTCTGCGAAGGGCGTCACTCTCACGAAGGGTTCGACCGTCCTGCTCGACTCGTTCCCGATCGGTGCCGATGCGGTGAGGGAGAAGAAGATCAAGTTGATCGGCGACGGCGAGGAGGAGTCGTCCAAGAAACGCAAGGTGCTTGGAAGATTGACTTTCAACCATTCGATGGCGGTCCCGTTGGTCACTGGCGAGGAGGTCATCGGCCTGATCCTCCTGGGTGACAGCTCAAAGATCACGATGTTCACTCCAGAAGAGGTCGGCCTGATGGAGGACATCGCGGTCCAGATCGCCTGGGTTATGAACAGCACCGACCTGTTCAACAAGCTCTCGACGAGATCGAAGGCGCAGAAGGCGTTGATCGACACAGCCGCCGCTCTGCAGCAGGAAATCAGCTCCGAGGAGATCTACAGGATCGTCGCGACGAAGCTCCTGGAGATCGTTCCCAGCAAAGAGCTCGCGTTCTACGTGTATGACTGGGAAAGGCGGATTGGAAACCCTGTCTATGCGACCGGACCGTACGCGTCTGAGATAATGATGGACAGGGAGTTCCCTGCGGACATCGGCTTTACTGGATACGTTGCGCGCTCAAGGAAGGCTGAGATAGTCCTCGACAGTGAAGCCGACCCGAGAGGCAACTACATCCCGGGAACCCCGAACACGCACACCAGGATGCTGGTCGTGCCCGTCATCGGCCAGAGAGAGGTACTTGGTGTCATAGAGCTGTTCAAGTATCCACCCGATACATTCAGCCAGGAGGACCTTGAGGCCGCGACGATGTTCGCCAATCATGCCTCGGTCGCGCTTGAGAACGCCAAGCTTCTGACGGAGCTGAGGCATGCTAGGGATCAGATCGAGGTCCACATGGACTTGCTCACTCATGACATAGCCAATTACACGACCCCTATCATGGCCTACTTCGAAACCTTGAGAACCAGACAAGACCTGGACCCTCAGATTGCCCAGGCTGTCGACAGGACCTCCAGGCAAGTCGAGAGCATGATGAGGTTGGTTGAGATGGTCCGCACGATGGTGCGGGTTAGAGACGAACCCCCGAAGAACCTCCACGCTGTCGACGTCAAGAAGGCCCTCGAGGCCTCGATCAGGGAGATAAGGGACAAGTCCAAACGGGATGACATAGAGTTCGAGCTCGATCTGCCCAAGGAGCCAGTGATGGTCCGCGGAGACGAGATGCTCAAGGACATCTTTATGAATCTTTTCTACAGCGTCGCCATGCCGGACAAGGAAACCAAGACCAAGCTCATGGTCTCCATGGAGTCCAGGAAGGACCACAAGATGGAGTTCTGGTGGATCAAGATGGCTCAGCCCAGCAGGGCAATCCCCAACAACCTGAAGGGCGAGGTGCTGAGATTGGCGAAGGCCTCGAAGTCGGAGCTCACGAGCGGTTTCGGCATAGGTCTCGCCGCGGCCAAGGGAGTCGTCGAGAGGTACGCAGGCAATATGTGGGTCTCGGACATCGTCCAGGGAGACTACACCAAGGGCTGCGTGTTCAACATAATGCTTCCCAGAGTCAAATGATCTTCGAACAGGTTCTTGGGTTCTGTTGCATTATCGGGTGGTGACATCTATGTCACCCCAACAATGCCACTCGTTCCATTCGGCTCCGACCGTGCGGCCATCGCTGGCTCGTATAGGATCATCATCACGTCATGCTGGAACGCGCCGGGGTTAAACCGTAAACCCCCTGCCATCCCCTTCGAGATGGCTGTCTGCAGCAGATTTATGCTGGCATTGATGTGCCTATCAAGGCGCCATCCGCACTGGCATACGAACACCGCGCCCATTCGGGAATATTGTATCCTCCCACATATCGGGCACGTTCTGCTGCTGTTTCTTGGATCGACCTTGACGACTGGGATGCCTTTCCACTGAGCTTTGTACTCGATGATCTGATGGAGCTTTCGCCTGGGCCACACACTCATGCGCCGATTCAGTTCCTTACTCCTTTTCGATTTGAACCCTTTCAGGTTCTCGAGAATGATCGCAGATTTCTTCTCCTCCGCGAACTTCAGGACCGAGTTTGCGACCTGGTGGAGCCTGTAGTCGATCCGGCGGTGCTCCCTCGCTCCCTCCCTTCTGCACAGGTTCCTGGAAGTTCGGCGGTCGTGCGCCTTCTTCTGGAGCCTCTTGCGCCTGTCGTGATGCCGCTGCTGGATCATTGCGATATCTGGGAACTCTGCTTTGATGGCCTTGGCGACATCGCCTTCAACGAACACGCCGTCAAGGCTCCGCTCGTTCGTGTCGAGCGAGAGAGCAGATTCGGGCGAAAATGGCTTCGGCGCATCCTTCCTGAATGCCACGATGACTCGATCGGGGAGAATAGTGAGTGAACCGAGAGAAATGGCCATGTCATCCAGATACCTCCGATGATAATGGCTGACGACGAGTCTCAATTCAACATGGCAGCCAGCTCTGATCGGAAGGTCGATGACTCCCGACCTTCGATCGAGCTTGTACGCCTGGTCCTCCGCTTTCATGATCAGACGCTTGACATAGGGGACCCTGCAGGTAACACCTTTCCGGAAACGCCTGCGGTGGTTCTTGAGGATGCCACAAGCCACTTCGAATGCCGATACCAGATGCTTCGCATACATCCTTGGATGTTGTTCGCGGAAATCCTTGTAGGCTAGTCTAGTAAGGGCATTTCTCGAAGTCACCCGAGCCTGGAGGCCTGCTCGAATCGAGCAGTTGACGGCCAATCTGAAATCCTCGAGAAGGAACTTCGCTTCCGATGGAAGCTCCGAGTCCAGGTAGAAGACGACTCCCTTGACCAGCATCTTGTTCTTGACGATGACCGGTATATTACGCTTCTCTGACTACATGTAGCAGTCGAGCGACGATATTCGCGCTTGCGAAAGTCTTCATCACCCGAATTGTTCCAGAACCCCCGATCCACAAGAAGAAGCTGTTCTAGAGGCCGATGCCAGCGAGAAGGGCCGCTGTCGCGCCGATGGCAAGTATGTAGAACCCGGACACGCCCGCGGTCGACCAGAAGAACGATGGTTTCCTTCGGACAATCCCCTGGATCCCCCAGAAGAATGCAGTCTCGAGCAAGAGGATGAGTGCCATGGCGACTGCCGCGATCGACGGCAAGCCTAGCGCCATGCCAATCAGAGCTGAGGCCGCCCCCAGGAGCAGCATCGCGATTCCGAACGCCCACGCTCTGTCTCTTCCGAGTCTCACCACGAGGTTCCTCTTTCCTGAGACGGAATCGGCCTCGAAATCCGGGTACTCGACGACCATCATCAGCGCCATCATCTGGAACACGAGCGGGGTCGTGACGGCCAAGATGGAGTTGTCCCAGGAACCATGCTGCGCCAGGAACGACGCTGTCGGGCCTAGGAATGAGACCATGGCGCCCATCGTGAGCTCTCCCACGCCCCTGTAGGAGAACCTCAGAGGCCTGATCGAATAGCCCAACGCCATCACGAGGCCTACGATCATCAGGGCGAAGAGTCCGACACCTCCTCCGAGCAAGAAGCTCAGGATGGACATTCCCGCGACGGCCGATATCGTCCAGAAAACGCCCAAGGCGATGACGGCTCTGCGGCTGATCCTTCCGAGGGCGAACTCTCCGCTTCCTCCTGAGAACCATGTGCGGTTCTTGTTAATCGCATCGGTTCCGGTATCAGCGTACTCGTTCGCGACCGCTCCCGCTAGCTGGCACGACGATATGACCAACTGGAACGTGAGCAGTTTGGTGAGACTGATATCGGAGCCCAGATGCGCTGCTACGGCTGCACCAAGTAGGTTCAAAAACAGGCCAGCGACCAGAAACTGGGGTCTGAGTAGCTTCACGAGGCTCTTAACGATGCGCAACAGGCTTCTCCTTGCCTCCTCCACGTGGGTATTCCATGGCGGTATACACGAAGTTCTCAGCTCGGTCGTCGTACTCGATCGCGATGCCAGTCTTGTCTCCTTTCTTAAAGGCCTTCACTTTTACAGATTCTCTCAGTTCGCTCGGGACATGCGCCCTTATTCTGGCCTGCATGTCCTTCGCGTGAGCCTTGAGTGGTATTCCTATTTCGGGCAAAGGCAGTTCCAGTCTCCTCAGTTGATCACCGCTAGTCAAAGAGTCTCGGGTCTATTGAATAGTTCGGCGAACAGGAAGGTATCGCATCCGCAGGATTCACGGGACGTGGCGTGAGTTCACGAAGCCTGATGTAACCGCCTTGATCGAGCTCAAGAGCGGGTGCTTGGGTGGGTTCTCCAGGTCGAGCTGTTCTAGCCTTAGGATCCTGAAGTAGAGCGGCGGGTGCGGGTCCATCCTGAGCCACTCACCGAGCCTGCTCCCGCCAGGTTCCAGAAACCGCTCTTCGAGCACGAGTCTTCTGAAGCCTATCTTCTTGAGCGACTCCGCCATGACCTTCGGCTTTCTCAGCACCAAAGCGGCTTCGAGGTCTGCCCTGCTCTCGAGGAACTTGCCGAAGAAGAAGATGGCCCAGAACACGAATAGCAGATACAAGGGCCAGAACGCAGCGATGTACTGCTGGTAGAGGTAGACCCTCGCAAGGTACTCGGCTATGACTAGCGAGAACAGGGCGATGGGGTCGCCCGACCTAAGATGGCTGAGCTCATGACCAACCACGACCTCGACCTCATCCTCGTCGAGCTGCACCAACAACCCCATTGTTATGATCATCGTTCCGAGCCTCTTAGTGAAACCCGTCGCGGCCGCATTCGGCCTGCCGTCCTGGCTGACGATTATCGCAGGAATCGAGATGTTGAACTTGGCAGCAACGCGCTCCACGATCCCGTACACATCGATTCTTCTCACGAGGAAATCGTTCTTGTCAGCCGGCAGGCCGACCTCTTTGAAGATGTCGGTCATCATGTCGGCGGAGACCGCTTTCGGGTTCGCCTCGAAGAGCGCGTAGGCCCTCTCCTTCGCGGCCTTGATCTTGTCTCTGTAGTCCGTGATGTACTTGGCGAGCATGCCCTCAGGCACTTGATGCTGGACCAGGACGACCTCTCTCGAACTGCTATTGATCCTCCACGGGCTCCTCCATGCTACCAGCCTGCCGGCGGAAAGGACCAGGCCGAGCATCAGCGCGATCATCACGAGCGGAGCGTACAAGCGCAGGTGGAGGCTGACCATGATGCTGTAAATGAGGAACCCGAACAGGATGGATAGGAGGAACAAGTTCATCATGTTCCCGGAGAAGATCGCCCTGAAGATGGACCGACCCTTTCTGACGCCTGCCGTCTTGGGGCTGCCCGGGACGAATGCGAGGTACAGGGTCGACTTCCTCGCTTCCTCCTCGAAGAACTGGATGACCATCAAGAGGACATTGTGTAGCTGTTTCTCGAACCCCTCGTCCCTGCCCATGGAGGACATGATCTCCACTTTCATGGGCCGCTCGAGATACATCCTGACCACGCACTGGTAGGTCCCTCTCTCCGGACCAGATTTGAACTCGACATAATGCCCTCCCGACCCAACGAGGTACTCCATGTCGCTCATCCTGATGCCGGGGATGGACCCGAAGGTCATGTGCTCCCTGACGAACTTGGGGAAGGTCAGAAGCTGGGAATGCGAGAGCTCAGAGTCTATCTCGAAGCTGTGCACAACTTGCGGGTAGGCGTCTGCCATCGATGACGACTCTCCTCCCAATGTGATTGCCTCCACCCTCTATAGCTTTTCCACGGACGATTCAGAACTGCGTTTCGCCTCAAGCATTTTGACAGGGGAAGGTCATTCGCGTCCGGGACCACAGATGAAGGAGTACGGACTGATAGTCGTCGGCACAGGCGCTGGCATGAACGTCGTGGATTCTGCGCTCGAGCGCGGGTTGAAAGTGGCGATAGTCGAAGAAGGGCCCATGGGCGGAACATGCCTGAACAGAGGCTGTATTCCATCCAAGGTGCTGGTCCATGTTGCTGACGTCATCAGGGAAGCGCAAGAGGCCGCGAGGATCGGAGTCTCACTGAAGGTCGAGAGCGTCGACTACAAGAGGATCAAGGAGCGCATGTGGGACATCGTCCTGACCGGCAGAGGGGAGATGGAAACCAGCCTGAAGCAGATCAAGGATATCGACTTCTACAACGTTATAGGCACATTCGTCTCCGAATACACCATGCAAGTGGGCAACGAGACGATCACGGCGCCCAGGATCGTGCTCGCCTCCGGAGCAAGGGCTCAGATCCCACCCATTCCAGGCCTGGACAAGGTCAAGCACCACACATACAGGACCGTGTTCGGCATCGAGGAGAAGCCTGAGAGCATCGTCATCCTGGGCGGGGGATACATCGGGTGCGAGTTTGCGCACTTCTTCTCGGCCATCGGCACACGCGTCGTCGTTGTTGGGAGGAACCCTGTCCTTCTCCCGCACGAGGAGCCGGAGACAAGCCTTCTCGTGAAGAGAAGGCTCTCCCAACATGCAGAAATTCACACTGGAACCGACACCATCAAAGTCGAGGGCAGAGACGGGCAGATAGCTGTCACGATCAAGGACCCGGCAGAAAAGGCAGAGAGAACTGTCGAGGCTCAGCACCTGCTAGTCGCCACTGGCGTCCGCTCCAACTCAGATTGGCTGAAGCCAGAGAACTCAGGGGTCAAGACCGACGACAAGGGCTGGATAACGACCAACCAATATCTCGAAACCTCCAAGGCGAACATATTTGCGCTCGGGGACGCCCTCGGCAGGAACATGTACAGGCACACGGCGAACTACGAGGCCTCGGTCGTGCGGAATAACCTGTTCGAGGAACACAAGGTGACGCTCGACCTGCACGCGGTCCCTCACGCAGTCTTCACCGACCCTCAGGTAGGCCAGGTCGGCATGACTGAAGAAGAAGCGAAGCAGGGAAGGAAGGTCATGGTCGGCGTGAGCAGGTATTTCGATAGCGCCATGGGCTATGCCTATGGGGACGAGGACACCTTCGCGAAGGTGATCGTGGAATATCCGAGCAGGAAGATACTTGGAGCGACCGTCGTCGGCCCGCAGGCAGCTACCTTGGTTCAACAGGTCGTGAACCTGATGAATTCCGAGACCGGGACCTACGCTCCGCTCGCGCGCGCGCAGATAATACATCCCGCCTTGTCCGAGGTGCTCGCCTCCGCTTTCGGTAGGCTGAGGCCCGCGAACTTTGAGCCTGAGCGCCATCACCATGAGCACTCGCGCTGAGCTGATGGACTCGTATCATTTGCAGCGGATGTCTTCCTCAGTCGACCGTCGAAAAGGAGCGCGAACGCCACGATGTGGAACAATGCGATTTCGAGCCCAGAAATGCCAGCGCATCTGCTCGTGGGCTGTTACCCGATGAATATGTTAATCATCGAGGCTATCAGGTCTCTGTACTACGGCGCCTAGGGCGAATGGTGGTTGAGCGAATGAAGACGTATCACATGCGCAGACAGGAGTTGGAGTTCAAGAACAAGAAGAGAATGCGAGAGGTCATCGCGAGTCAAGAATGCATGACCATCGCTATGTGCAAAGGCAAAGAGCCCTATCTTGTCACAGTGACCTATTCCTACGACGCTCGAAACCAGTCATTCTACTTTCACTGCGCTCCCGTCGGGAAGAAGATAGATTTCTTGAAGGCCAACCCGATCGTTTGGGGGCAGATCCTGGAAGACCTCGGATATGTCACCGGGAAGTGCGAGCATAACTACAGGACGGTCATGTTCAGGGGAAATGCCGGATTCGTCACGGATGCGAATGAGAAGCGGAGGGCGCTCGGGCTCATGATTGACAAGCTAGAGGAAAGACCGAGCGAGGCAAGGAAGCGACTCATCACTCAGAGTTCTCTGGAGAAAGTGTCAATCGTCAGGGTGAAGGTCCTGGAGCTCTCGGGAAAGGAGAGCCTTCACAAGTAGAAGGGCTAGAGCCGTCGATCATCTCTTCCAGATGAACCGTGTTCCCCAGGAAGCCCATGCCGCTGTTGATATCCCCGCTAGAATCATGATCGAGACGATGACTATCGCGAGGTTCTGATGTCCACTGAAATCATCAGCGTAGAAGAACAGCCAGATAATGAGGAGTATGAGCCAGCCGAAGAACACTGCTAGCGAAACAGCGACCCTCCATCCGAAGCCGACTGTCTTTATCGCGTCGAGGCCCTCTTTGGTGTGCCTTCTTCAGTCATGGCACTCCCTGGGCAATCGATTCAATCCTAAGTAATAAGCTCTGCGGCGGAACACCACATTCGCCGCATGGTCATAGGACTGTTATGTGCGGTTCTAGCCTTCGTTCCATTGGATTGTTATCCTTGGAGGACGATTGGGTGACAAGACCTACCAGGAGGGAAATGACTATGGCGTTTGTAGTCGCACCAACGAAACCAATCGTCCCATTCGATCTGCTGGATAAGATCGACGTTCGTGTTGGGACGATCGAGCTCGTCGAAGATGTCAAAGGATCGGATAGGATGGTCAAGCTCACCGTGGACTTCGGCGACAGGAAAAGGACGGTCCTTGTGGGCATGAAGAAGGAGCGTGCCAACCCCAAGGAGGTCGAGGGGAAGCAGGCGCTCTTCGTGGTGAACCTGGAGCCGAGGAAGATCATGAGCGTGGACTCGGAGGCGATGCTGTTCGATGTCGGATATCCCGACGGGATCACCCCTGTGCTCGCGATTCCAGAGAAACCTGTCCCCAATGGTGCGAGGGCGGGGTAGTCAGAGGAACGAATCGGTACGCACGAGAATATTTCCAATAGATGTCGATGAGTGGGCCCAACCGGGCCAGAACCCGCGATCAGTCAGATGAAGTTTCTCAGATTCCAATTCGTTCGTGCAGCTGCAGGGCCAGTTCGACAAACCCTTTGATTCTTTTCTTCCATATGGGTCTTTACGAATGAAACTCCAAGTTCCCTGAGTTCGGAATAGAAAGCACTATTGGCACAAATTGAACTTAGTCGGCTAACGATTCTCGGGATTCTATTCTTGAACAAACCATATTGAGTCCGTCACAACAAGACAGGAGCTTCTTGTTGTTTCAATGACCACCCAACGGTGTGAATCCAATTTCGCATCGATCTGAATTCCCGTTGCAGAGTCAGTGAAGTCCCAATTGGCGGATAGTCTGGACGACCCTATCTACAGCTCGTTCAATATCCTTTTCATTCTTTGCCCCCGTGATCACCATCTTCCCAGAGCCGAACAAGAGGCAGACAACCTTGGGATCTCTCACTCTATAGACAAGGCCTGGAAATTGTTCTGGCTCATACTCTATGTCTTCAAGGCCCAAGGATATTGTCAGATTTGTCAGATTCAAAGGGCAGCCGACATCGTATATTGCGACCATATTTTGCACGGTGAACTCGGGATCCGGATTGACGGGGATGCCTGACTTATTCAGAAGCTTAGCGACATTTCGTATTGCTCTTCGAACTTCTTCTAGACTCTTACCGCCAGTGCAATTAGCCTTCCCGCTTGTGAAAAGGAGAATTGCAGTCTTCGGCTCGCTGATCCGATAAATAAGGCCAGGAAAGCTCTCAGGATCGTATTCTGATCCCGTGAGTTTCTCGGCGACTGTACATAAATCAAGTTCTTTCGCGAATCGCGTCGAAGCCACAATATTCTCTACTCGTGGTTTGGTTTCGATTGCATTCATGAATTTCAGGAGATTATCGATGGTGCGACGAAATAGTTTTGTGAAAACTCTTATCGTCAGAAGCCAACGCAGTCATGTTTGACCTTCCGCACTTTGACTCTCTTTCGACTTGGAATGGCGGCGCAACCGAGCCCGAATTTCCCGTCAAACAGGAATTGATGCCATTCTCAATCCTCAGAGAATCTTCTCATTGAACTAGTGGCTGCATGGATTATCAGGTCTTGACCGACGAGTGCTCGTCATAAGACAGCTAGCATCGCATTATCTGTCATCTCTTCGGACATAGAGCTGCCGTTCCTTTCATACGGCCTTTTCTCAATGGGCGTGGAAGAAAGAGTGGGCCCAACCGGATTTGAGACTGCTCAAACCACTGGCTTGGCCAGTTCAGGTACATCGACCCCGATATATGGCATCTTGGGAAGGGTATCAGAAACGAGGGGTTCGTAACCCCTCACAAACCTCTTTCTTCTCTTTCAGCAAGTCACTGTGCTCCCGCCGGGATTTGAACTCCGACAAGTGGCTAGTACACATTGATGAATATGCTAGCATGAACTACATCGGGACAGCGTGGTACATACAGAGAAGCACTCCACCTGAACGAATCAGAGAGATCGAAGAGGAAGGAGTCGACAGCCTGATAGAGAAGCGAGCTTGAACTGGCGCGCTCTCACTTGGCAAGCCGCTTCGCAAGGGTCGCTACCCTCTTGCCGAGCTCCTTGCAAGACTCCGCCTCATCCTTCTTGGGAGCCTCAACGGCGGTCGGGCCGTAATGCTTGTCGTCCGACCTGCCCTGAACCACCATTCCGTGGATGAGCAGTGCGTGTAGGATTGCTAGATTTGTTGTCTCCGCCCCGGTCGCTGTCAAGCCGGAGCTCGTGAAGGCGCCTCCGACCTTCCCTTCCAGTTTCCCGTGAATCTTGTAGCTCTTGTCGATGAACTCCTTGAGCTTCCCAGAGACATTGCCATAGTAGGTAGGCGATCCCAGGATAATCGCGTCGAACTCCAATAGATCGCCGACCTTTGCATTGTCCACGGTCTTCACAGTTACCTCAGCGCCGTCTACAGAGCGAACGCCGTCCGCCACGGCGCTGGCCATCTTCTCTGTGTTCCCCGTTCTGGAATCGTATATTATCAGTACTTTGCTCATAGACTCCCACTGGGCAGGCATAGACTTATCGAACATAATTCTTTTGTTCGGCGTTGGCAACAAGAAAGTCGGAGATGGGTTTGATCGAAGAGTGTGGATGGAGACCTAGGCTCAGACCTCAGGGCCCCAAACCGATGCATGCATGGTGTATCTCGAAGGCGAGTCTCTCGTGCCATACAAGCGGACTGCTGTCGACGATATGTTGAAGAGCGTCATGGAGGAGAGTGGTGTGCACTTCAAGGGAAATCACACCCTAAGACGAACAGGAGGCCGTCTGATGTGGCAACAGGGTGTCCCCATCGAGACCATAACATCGATAATGGGCCATGAGGACATCAGGACGACCATGCGCTATCTCGGCATCAATCTCGGCGACCAAGCGCAAGCAATCAGAGCTGTGGCAGAAGCACGCTGCCAGATGCAGAAAGTGGCACAAAATGTACCTCTAGTAGCCGTGCCAGGAGTTTGAGTGGGCCCAACCGGATTCGAACCGGTGATCTCCTGCAATTTGACGCGTGCAGAATCTTCGCAGGCGATGTCAAGCAGGCATCATAACCACTAGACTATGGGCCCTTGGTGCGGCGAGATAAGTCGAGCCCGTCTATAACACTTTCTGTGCAAGCTTGGTCGAGCCAGACGTACATCATCTAGTTTATTGCCGTCGTTGACACTAACCTTCTGAGAAGCCATGGATTCGCCTAGGATATTGATCTACGCAGGCAGAGGTTCGTCTCACTCGTGGACTTGGCTTGCCGATCTCTTCGAGTCGGAAGGGATGCTTGACGTGCGGTTTCTCGACTCGACCGAATTTGTGGGAGAGATCTCGAAAGGGCCTGATGAGATCATAGTGTCAGGAGGGGATGGATTCAGCATTGCCTCATCTCTTGCAGGGGGAGGATTCTCGAACCTCAGGAACTTCGTCACTCGCGGCGGGAGATATATCGGAATATGCGCTGGAGCCTATCTCCCGCTGCCATCCTCAGTCGAACCGTTCTCCGAGTTCAACCTCTCATCCACGAAGATCGAGAACATAGACTGCAGGTTGGGGACGCTTGAGAACGTTCCTCCGAGAATCGCCGTCAAATACGGAAGTTGTGCGATTGTGCATCCTGTGAGGGGAGAGCTGGAATTAGGGCTGGATGCGGAGACGCTCAATGCCCCTCTCTACGGCGGCCCCATTTTCAAGGAGCCTGAGGAGGACGAAGTTCTCCTCAGATATCGCGCCTTCACGTCCGACACAGAGTTTCAGATCGGAGAGCGGGATGCCGCCACGATCGTCCTCGGAAAGCCCGCCGCGGTGAGATCGCGGATCGGTCAAGGCGAGCTTCTGCTCCTCGGACCGCACCTGGAGCATCCCCGGTATCGGGAGGCGAACGAATTGTTCCTGAAGCTCCTTCGAATCACTCCCTCCGCGCAGAAACCAATGCCGCGAGACGAGGCCGAGCGCGCACTCGAACGGGCGCTCGCAGATCTCAAAGTCGCCATCCTCGGGCTCGAGAATCGGTCTTTTGTTGTCGGCAAGAAACTATGGGACGGAAGCAGGTACCTCGAGCTCCAGGCTGCAATCGCCAAGAGAGCATGGACCCTGGATAGCGATCTGGCGACGGAGATTTCCGTAGATCTGGAACAGGCCAGACAGAGCCTCCTGAGACTGAATGTCAGCATCGAAACTGATGCGGACGATACGACCTCGCTCTTGGTCGAGTCGGCGAGAAGATGTGTCGACAACCATTTTCAGGCGTTGCACGGCAGCAGATAATTATATAGCAACTCAGCCTGATTCCAGCAGCGATGTCAGGCCCCAGATACATGAAGGACAGGACATCTTTGTATGTGCTGTTCTTCGGCATGGTCCTAGCCATATCGTTGATCATCCTGCTACTTCCCTACGAGACGGTGTACGTCCAAAACGAGGCCTATCTCGACACGTTTCTCATGGTGATCGTTGCCAGCGTGATCATCTTCTTCCTGGGGACGCTCTACAACGTTCTCTTGTGGATGGAAGGAAAGGGACTTGTGGGTACTCCCGAGGGACGCCTTCTGCGCCTCCTGCCGAGGATACTGAATTTCGTGTTGAGCAGAAGATTCGGCAGGATCCTGTCCGTGTTTCTCAAAGATGCTCTCTACCTCTCCAAGCTGAAGGGCAGGAGCGTATTGCGATGGTCGACGCATCTCCTGGTGCTGGGCGGGTTCGCCGCCATGTTCTTGCTTGACCTGTTCGTGACCTTCTCATTGGACTTCTTGAAGTATCAGCCGATGATCGAGGACGGGGGCTGGGCGAAACTCTGGATCCGTGACTTCGGGTTCGAGTTTGTCGGCTTGATGATGCTCGCGGGTCTCACGATGGCGACTGTTCGGAGGTTCATCTTCAAGCCCAAGATCCTCAGGACGGAACTTCCTGACGCGACTTCGATCCTCTTCCTCCTTGCAGTGGTCCTAGGCGGGTTCATATTGGAAGGCATGGGCATCGCAGGCAGGATACCAGGTCATCAGGTGGATCAAGCGTACTCGTTCCTCGGCTACGCCTTCTCACAACTCATGCCAGGTTCCGCAGGCCAGTACTACGATCAGGCTTGGCTAATCCACGGGGTCATGAGCGCTCTTCTGATAGCGTACATACCGTTCAGCAAGCTGTTCCACATGATCGCCACGCCGATCGCGATCGAGGCGGACAAGATGCTTCCGGCGAGGGTGAGATGACCGCGAAGAAGCTCGATATCTCCAAGCTAGACGTACTCTCGCTCATGCGCTACGACGCGTGCACACGCTGTGGAGAGTGCACATCTACTTGCCCAACTGGCGGGGAGGCTCAGGATATCGAGCTAGTCACTCCTCGAGGCAAGATCCTGAAGCTCAGGGAGTTCTACAAGGCTCAGTACGGTCTGAAGGCACGGTTGCTGGGTCCGAAACAGATTCCAGAAGACCAGCTCAAGGAGCTGTCGAGCAGGGCCTACGAGTGCACGATATGCGGCCAGTGCAAGACCGTGTGTCCAGCGCACCTGGACACGATCGAGATGTGGGAGAACATGCGCGAGTTCCTGGTTGCGAACGGTCTCGCGCCTCTTCCGGCCCATGAATCCATCATCAAGAGCATCGAGAACTACGGCAACCCTTGGATGCAGCCCAGGACCCAGAGGTCTCGTTGGTCCAAGAAGATCGAGAAAGAGGTCAAGATCAAGGACGCCGCGAAGGAGAAGTGCGAAGTCCTCTTCTTCGTAGGCTGCACAGCTGCATACGACCCGAACATAAGGAACATGGCCCTGGACGCGGCTCGTGTGCTGGGGAAGGCCAACATCGATTTCGGCACTCTCGGGAACGATGAGGGCTGCTGCGGCTCGACGCTTCTTCGGACAGGCCTACTTGAGCCTGCGAGGGAGTTGGCGCAGAAGAACATCGAGATGTTCGAGAAGGCCTCGCCTTCCGTCATCGTCACCAGCTGCGCGGGATGCTACAAGACGGTACGTCAGGACTATCCAAAAGTGGGGAAGGTCAACGCTCGCGTGGTCCACATCACTCAGTTCGTGAACGAGCTCATCGACTCTGGCAGGCTCAAGCTCGAGAAGAGGGTAGATGCAGTCGTGACCTTCCACGACCCGTGCCACCTCGGCCGGCACAACCTGTTGTACGACGAGCCAAGGAAGATCCTCCAGTCCATCCCTGGTATCAAGCTCGTGGAGATGGAGCGGAACAGAGCCGAGGCCAGATGCTGCGGGGCAGGCGGGGGCGTCAAGACAGCATTCCCAGACCTTGCCCAGAAGATATCGCTCCTGAGAGTGGAGGACGCTGAGAGGGCCGGTGCGGAGATACTGACGACTTCATGCCCGTTCTGTTACCAGAGCCTGAAGACATCGATCGATGCGAAAGGGTCGAAGCTCAAGATGATGGACCTGATGGAACTCGTCAGACAGTCCTGCTCACCCTGAATTCCGCCCCGCAGACAAGGATAATCATTAAGTTGCGACCAAGCAGTGCAGAGCCGATAGATATGACAACTGCAAATCCGCCCACGATCGCGATCCCGCCAATTCACGTGCAAGCCCCGCGAGGGAACCTCCCGACCATTGTGCCGGTTGGCCTCATGGTCCTCATACTCGCGCTGATATTCAGCTTCTCATACTACACATCGGACCAATGGTGGATCGGAGAGATGATCGGTCTGGTCGGCATCGCTCTCGTCGCGGTCATGTTCTTCGTGAACGAGCACCAGGACAAGATCCACCAGGCGGCCAGAGGCGGCGCTTGGACCTTCGACAAGAGGTTCTTCTTGGTCGGCGAGATCGCCGCCGCGGTCGGTGTTACCTTGGTGTTGGCCGGTGGGGCGTCACTTTCAGGCATGCTTGCGGGCGTGGCCTCGCTCTTTGGAGTCGCCTTGCTCATCGCCGCGTTCTTCATGATAATCGTCTCGCTCCGCAGCTGAATGATCAGTGCAGCTGGTCCGCGTGACCGGCGCCCACGGGTAGCACGGTAGAGCCCTTCTTCGACTCGTAGGCAAGCGCGCCCATCAGCAGGAACGGTATCGCCAAGAGGAAACAGTGCTGCGGCGAGACTCCCAGGTAGAGCATCAGGATGAGGACCGTGATCGAGCTCGATCTCCCGATATCGAGCATGAACTCCCTCCCGATTACTGAATCGTTCTTCGCCAGCTCGAGCTTGTCCGTGAGTATTGCGAAGATGAATACCGGAAGGATGAAGCTGGCGAATTCCAGGAGACCGTTGGCCAAGGCGTATTCGTTGAGCGAGTCCGCAAGCGCGATCAGAATGACGCAAGGGATAGACGTCAGCGCGCTGATCATGACGAACAGTCTCCTGTTCTGTATTTTGTCCGAGACCTTGCCCAGGATTATGGCCATGATGCCTGCGCTGAGGCCGAACAGAGAGAACAGCGCTCCCAGGTCGACCTCCTTCTGCGTGAAGACATAGGCGACAAGTACAACGTCAACCCAGAATACTCCTTCGAATCCGCCCTCCCCCAAGAGCGCGACGACGTTCCTACGCCCAAGTGCGCCAAGCCTTATCTTCATCACCTGGTCGGTCGGGATGTACTTCCTGTAGGCGACAACGACTACGGCTGTGGCCAAGATGATCGCGATGCCGAGAGAGAACAGCAACTGATAGTCCGCGAAGCCGATGACCATGCCGCCCAGCAGAGGAGCGAAGAAGGTCGCCAGAGGCCACACGAAGAAGACCGCGCCGTAGGTGACGCCTCGGTCACTCTTGTCGGTCATCTGCGCCATCAATATGTTGAATGGCGTCCAGAACAGAGGATAGTTCAGGCCGAACGCAACGGCGACGGTGATGGCCAATACCCAGCCGTCGTCTATCGTGAGGAACAGGCCGTACTCCACGATCAGGAAGGTCAAGCCCACCAACATCGCGTTTCTCGGGTCCAGGTGCGGCTTCCAGGACATCCACAGGCTTA
>Ga0315296_10000408_pt1 | contig 39406 bp, 39 predicted proteins | sample YL17G14_18_MG_FD_203921 | JGI IMG/M metagenome (GOLD analysis project Ga0315296, IMG submission 203921) | Sediment microbial communities from Yellowstone Lake, YNP, Wyoming, USA - YL17G14_18 | ecosystem: Environmental > Aquatic > Freshwater > Lake > Sediment | place: USA: Wyoming | collected... | reverse complement strand
TCCTTTTGCTCTATACTGTTGTTCCATGGGCGTGTCCCTCCTTGGTGCTGCCCCTCTTCAGGAGCAGGTTATTAGGAATACCAAGAGGATACGCCTTTTGAATTTCCACAACAATGGAGACACGACCCGGAGCCTGTTCCGAAGGAATATCCCTTTTTAGAGATTGCTTCGTCGCTACGCTCCTCGCAATGACAAAATCTTATCATCGTAATGACAATTTGTTTCAAAATAATCCCAGGCCAGAGGCAATTGACACCAGCCCGGCAATTGTTACAACAAGCAACGTAATATTCCGGAACAATTTTTCGTCAACTTTGTGTACGAGTTTGATTCCTGTAAATGTTCCAAATATCAGTGCTGGTATTAACAAAATTGCATAGTTTATAACCTCTTCAGTTATGAGGCCACTAAGCACGAAGGCAAAGACGGTTGCCAGGTCTAACACGATAAAGTAAGCAACTACATTTGCTCTAAAGACTCGCTTGGTTACACCTTGATTTGTAAAGAATAATATGATTGGTGGGCCGCTCATTGCTGTGCTTCCGCTTAACAGGCCACTTAAAAATCCTATTGTAGTGAAAGATAATTTCTCGTTTTTGATCTTCTTATTGAATCCCATTAAAAAAGCTGTAGCGAAAAAGGTAATGATGAATCCAATAAACACTTTATATATTCTAATATCCAATACCATCAATGGGTAAGTTCCAAATGGAATTCCAATTATCCCACTAATCATTAAGGGCCAAATCCTCTTTAAGTCCACCCATTTTCTACTTTCAAATAATATAATCATGTTAATCAAAGCGTCATAAATCAAAATTAACGGGACAACTGTTTTTGGTGAAAGAAAGATGAGCAATATGGGCACTGAAACCAATGCAAGGCCAAAACTGGTTAGCCCCTTTGTTACTCCAGCCAGGAAAATTATTAAGAGTTCAAATATGATCATAAATCGACCTTCAGCCCCATCCTTTCCAAAAGCATCTTGATATTCTGAACCTCCACTTTGGATGGAGGGTTGACTTTGCTATATGGATATTTTCTGCCAATCTTCTCGGCCTTGGAAACACCCATCCTGTGGAAGGGTAAAAGGTGAAGAAGGGGCTTTCTTGGTAATTTCTTGACGTATTCTCCCAACGAAGCAATATAAGATTCATCCATGTTGAAATCCGGTATTAAGGGAATACGGATTATGATTTCATTGGGCTTTGCCAGGAGCTGGGATAGATTGTGAAGGATTCGCTCGTTACCCTTCCCGCAAATCTCCTTATGTTTCTTGGAATCCAAATGTTTCAAATCGTATAGAAATAGATCTGTAACCTGGTCCAGGCGGAGAAGCGTTTCTTCCTTGCACTCTCCACATGTTTCTATGGCGGTATGCAGCCCTTTTTTCTTGCAGGCAGAAAGTAGGGAGAATGTGAATTCTTCTTGGGCCGTAGGCTCTCCCCCTGAGATAGTTATGCCTCCCCCTGACCTTTCATAAAAGGGGAGGTCCTTCATGACCTCAATAAGGACCTCTTCTGTGGTCATTTCCTTGCCCACCATCTGCATGGCTCCGGTATAGCAGGCCTCCACACACTCTCCACAGATGTTGCAGATATCCCGGTTCACTTTGGGGAAACCATCAACAAATGATATGCAATTGAGAGGGCAGGCCTTCATACAGCTTTCGCAAGCGATACATTTCGTTTTTGAATGGGCTATCTCCGGCTCGAAGTTGTTGGATTCAGGGTTCTGGCACCAAAGACATCTCAAGGGGCAGCCCTTGAGGAAGACCACGGTCCTGATACCTGGTCCATCATAAATGGCATAGCGCTCGATATCAAAGACCATGCCTTTTAGAACGGAATGCATAATCTTCCCCAAAAATATTTCCCTACCTTTGGATTTGAAACATTATTCTCTAAATAAAATAGCAAGGATTTTTTACCAGGGGATGGAAATTCCTATTCCAATATTTATGATATTCCCTCCGGATTTGTAACCGGGATAATAGGGGTCCCCGGGATCCTTTTTATGAAACGTCCTATCCTCTAAAAGATGATATTGAGCATAAAAGTTACATATTATCGGCTTGTCCCAAAAACCTGGAGGGTCAGGTATGATGTAGCTCATACCTAAAGAGAAAACATGCTTGTCATTGTCAACAAGGTTGCTTATGCCGGTTTGGTCGGGAACCGGAGAATTTATATAATAATAGCCTGACATGAGGGAAAGATTCTCCTTCAGCCAATATTCTCCTCCGATTCTTGGCACAAAGGTGTCGTGGAATTTTGTATCAGGGACCCTGAGTCCCTCCCTTATTCCCTCATTTTCAATAAATCTTGACCAATCCATCCAGGTGAGATCAAAGGATATATTCAGTTTTTCAATGGGCATGTAGGCAATACCAAAAGGTATCTGCTGGGGGCTGAAAAACCGGATAAAATGGAAATCAAGTATGCGGATGTCTTTATTCCCAGTCCTTATACTTGAACCTCCAGTGCCTTCCATCTTGATCTGCCCACGGTAGGACAAACCAAAGCTCAACCCTTGTTTTGGCTTGAACAGCAAACCGGCAATGGGTGCAGCCTTAAACCATGCCTTGCTTGGCATTTTTGTGGCATATCCCCCCTCTATGCTTCCGCTTGTAACAACAACCGTATCTGACCACAGATCGAATATGAGACTTGTCCCAATACCAATGGAGAGCTCTGGTAAAATTGTATAAGACATTGCCATAAGGATATTGTGAGTGCGGTCGCGGCTTTCATACATAATAAAATAGCGATCTGTAGCTGAAGCCCTTGGCTTCCATCCCCACTCCGGGGATTGCTCGGAAAGAACAAAACCCAGGGCCAAAGATTTTTTATTTAATAGTCCATATAAATCAGAGGGCTCAAAGGTGATCCCTATAGACCCTCCCCATATGTCAGCGATATCTTCGTATTCCTTGGTCCCATCCGAATTTTCAATCCAGAGTTTGGGATGGACATAGAATGGTACCAGCTCAAGCTTTGCTCCCTTCTCCTCAAAGGGATAAGGGGGCTTTTTCTGGAAGGAAAGCCCTGCTGGATTGTAATAAACCGCGGAAAAATTGTCGGCTATGGCACAGAATGCCCCTCCCATGGCCATTGCCTTGGGGCTTAGTCCATAACTGTCAGGTACATTGGGAAAGGCTTCTTCTCCCATACCGATCATAAAGATTAAGATAAGGGCTTCGCCAATCCTTTTTGAAAGTTTTAAAATTTTTCGTTTCATCTGCGGCTTAGTAGTGGACTGCCAAAGATAAGCCGGTGTTAAACATATATCCACCGGAGCTAAAACCTTTATAAAACTCCCGCTGTTCCAGGAGCTGCCATTGAAAATGCCAGTCAATGCTTATGGGCTTGTTGGGGAATGTGGACCTGGCTTCTGTTGTCCAGCCCGCACCCACAGAGAATACATGTTTATTGTTATCTATAAAATTGCTCTTTTCAGTTTGATCGGGAACCGGAGACATCTCATAGTAATAACCTCCCCTGACGGCAAGTCTTGGGATTGGCAGATACTCTATTCCAAGATGTGGAACAAGAATATCCTTAAATTTGGGGTAAGGGGTGTCATGCAAAATATCTTTATACCTTGACCAGTTCAGCCAGCAGAGGTCAAAGCTCAGGGTTGATGCCTGGTTTAGTTCATAAGCCACGCCGAAATCAACCTTGCGGGGCCTGTTAAAACTATACATGTCAACCTGTCCAGGCTTGGTAATGCCTTCTCCCATTTGAAGAATGAAAGGGCCTTTTTGGCGTGTGACAACCTCGTCCAGAAAATTTAAACCAAAGCTTAGTTTGTCCAGTGGCTTGAATAATAAACCTATTTGGGGGGAGATTTCTGTTCGGGCATCCCTTTGGAGTGTCATTGTAGATACAGTTAGACTGAGGCCTTCCACGACCACATAATTCCCCATGTCTAAACCCATGGAGAAATTAGCGCCAATACCTACGGACAGGGAAGGAAGAATTTTATATGCCATGGATAGAATAATCATCATCATTAAATTTCGGTCTTGATACATGACGAAATGGCGATCGGTTGGGAAATCGCTCTTGATATCATAAAGGCCTTGATAGGGATAATAGAGATAAAACCCGCTGGAAAAGCGTCTAAGTTGTTCGTAACCGAATAACTGTCCCCAGTTGCTGGTGGTAGCAATGGAAATCCCGCTTATCTCGTCCAGGTCTTTGACCTTTTTATCTCCGTTGCTTTCTTGAATCCAGAAAAAAGGTTTTGCGTATTGGGTTGCAATATAAAGCCTGTTTCTATTTTCCTGAGTCAGTCCGGCTGGATTGTAATAGACTGCCGAGTAGTCATCTGCAAGGGCGCAGAATGCTCCTCCCATGGCAGTGGCCTTTGATCCCAGTTCAAGGGTATCAGCCATTGTAGCCAGGGCATTACCATTCACTCCGGGCATGAGTGCCAGAGGAACCAATAATCCAAAAGAAAAAGATAGTGCTCTAAGTTTCATTTATTAGAAGACCGTGCCAAAGTTAGAATAAACACTGAACGTCTGCTCTTCACTGAATCCCATATCCAGCGTTGCCATCATGCCCGGAGGGAACGTAGCTCTTATCCCCGCTCCATAGGAATATTTATAATCCTTTGCTATGCCAGTATACCAATCTTTGTGTTCTAAAAAAACCCTTCCGGTATCAAAAAATATTAGGCCATCTAAGACCACATCCAGGAAACCCAATCCATCTGTTATCTCTAAGACTTTGAACCTATATTCTGCATTGATGAGAGTCTTTCCACGGCCCTGGAACCTTTCATCCCAGTATCCCCGAAGGCTCCACGGGCCTCCGATCCTGCTCATTTCGTAAAAGGGAATTTCCTTCGCTTTTCCTTCTACCTCCTCTGCCTGGAGTCTAAGGGCAATAATGTTGTATTTGCCAAAGATATTAATAAATCTTCTTATGTCAAAGATGTATCTGGTAAAATCGTAGTCGTTATATAAGGCTTTGTTTGTTTCTTCTGCCAAAAGTTTAATCCGCCAACCCATTGTAGGCCGGAATTGATCGTCGCGGGAATTGTAGATTAAAGCCAAACCCAAGCTGTTTTTCGTTCCACCTTCTATGCCGGGGACATTGGAATATTTAATAGTGGTTGATGGCAGGTTTCCATTGTCTCCTTCGGATATATCTACTGACCTTAGCTTTAAAAGGAATGCAATATAAAAATTTTCTACAATCTTTTTGCCGAAAGTAACCTTGGTTTGAAAATCCTCCAAATAGTAGTTGCTCTCATCCCCTACCTCGCCCTTTATGTCCTGCTTGTTTACAGTGGAGTTTCCCAGGCCAAAAAATCTCTGGGTGGGGATGATATCGTATTCAAAGTAGAGCATAAGGTGATAGGAACCATCAAGAAGCTTGGGATCCATGATCAAGAATTCATAGATCTGGTATTCATTTAAGGTATAAATAAATGAGAGATCGGTAAGCAGATTGGTGGAATATATATTGCTCGCCTTAAACTTCAACCCACTCCCGAAATTGGTCTCGGGATTATATTTTAATCTTGGAAGTAGTCCCCATTTGCCTCCTTCTTTGTCGCTATATGTAATGCCCTCTTCCAGGTCTCGTGTCTCCTCTGCGTTAACAGGAATATAGAGAAGGAAGGTTAAAATAAAAATTAGGGATAAACGGATAGTCCTTGTCACGATCAAGTGAACCTTTTATAAATATTCATTTGTCGCTGCTGGCCAAAGACGATCAACCGGTCAAAGATGCAGGGAAAGAGCCATTCTGCAAAGACAGCCAATTTTGCCGCAGGGGTCAGGACAAGCTGGCGTTTTCGCCATCGGAGCATTTTTACGATCTGTTTTGCCACGTATTGTTGTGTTTGGTGCTTGGGCCGGTCCGGCGGCACCCAGGAGCCATCCGATGCGATCACCCGCTTCTCAGGATCGTTTTCTGTGAATCCTACATAAATGATGCCTACATGGATGCCGTAGCTGTGAAGCTCGCAGCGGAGCGATTCCATCAAGGGGCGAAGCGCCCCTTTACTTGCACAGTAAGCAGAAGCAGTAGGGAATCCACGGTATCCTGCAGGGCTGGAGACAAAAACAATCTGTCCGGAGGTCTTTTTCAGTAAAGGCAAGGCAGCCATGGTAGGGTAAACGCTGCCCATCAGATTTATATCCACCACCTTTTTAAACACATCGGGCTGGATTTCATCAAATGTCGCCCGCATGGAAATACCAGCATTGTTGACCAGGATGTCCAGCCGACCAAAGGCCTTTTCAATTTCGCCTATAAGCCTTTTGCAGTCTTGATAGGATGATACATCTGCTGGAATTGCAATGGCATCTATCCCCGCAGCCTTCAATTCTGCATGTGTTCGATTGAGGCGGTCCTCTCCCCTGGCATTCATTACCACCTTTGCTCCAAGCTGCCCAAGCTCCCGGGCGGCAGCCAAGCCGATTCCCCGGCTCGAGCCGGTAATCAATGCTATTTTGTCCTTAAAATAATTTTCATTCATGGCAACATCTCCCTTTTTTAGTTATAGATATCCGTTATCTTTAAACCATCTATATGCATCCTCAATAGCTGTTTCTATGGGGGTCTGGGGGAGTCCCAGCTCCCTCACTGCCTTGGCCGGGCTGTAATAATTTCCCAGGCAGGATATCTTTGCCATCATATAGGAAATCAGCGGCGTCCTGCCGGAGATCGTCCCGAAGGCAGAGCCGGCAAGACCGGCCAACAAGATTAACGGCTTTGGTGCTTGCAGCTTAGGGGGTTTTATGCCAGCTATTGATGCGACTTTGGAAAAAAACTCCTGGTAGCTAAGATTCTGGTGCCCGAGAATATAGTTTTCACCAATTCTTCCCTTCTCCAAAGCAGCTATCATTCCCTTTGCTGCATCCCTGGCATGAACGAAATTTCTTCCCCCGGGGGGATAAAAAGGCAGCTTTCGCTTGATAAAGCCGAGTATTAACTCTCCTGAGCTTGGTCCGGAGTCAAAAGGCCCGATCATAAAAGTTGGATTTACAATCACCGCATCGAGCTTTCCTTCCTGTGCATGTTGGCGCACCATTTCCTGGGCCGTGTGCTTGGAGTCCATATAAGCCATATGAAATCTTCCGGAAAGATAGGGGCTCTCCTCTGTGCCTGGATTCTCCTTTGGGCCGAAACCAAAGGAGCTGGCCGAGCCAACATGCACCAATCTTTTCACCGGGCTATTCATCACGGCTTTAAGAATATTGCGGGTTCCTTCCACATTCACCTCGGTGATCCAGGGGGCGCGGGGTGGCCAGAGGTTTGTCAGGGCAGCGCAGTGAAAGACGACCTCACGATCCCGGATTGCTTCTTTGAGAGAAGAGGGATCTAAGATATCCCCATCGCAGCGCTCGATTGGCAATCCATCCAGGGTGTGTGATCTGCTCTTCGGTTGAATAAGGGCCCGCACTGAAAAACCGCGTCCCAAAAGCTCGCGCACCAAATTGCTTCCCAGGAGACCATCCGGGCCCGTCACTAAAACCTTCATTGATTTGGCACTGGTAATCATTCAATTGACTCTGCCTTTCTAAGATACTATTATCCAGCCCGCAACTTCGTTATAATTACTAATAGTATCTTGACACGTTTTAATCCATTGATTAAGGTTTTAATATAGTTTGAGTAATTGGTCAACAAAATAACAGGGGATGAGCCAGTGGAAATCAGGGATGAGGCCAGCGAAAGAATAAAGAGACTTCGAAAAAAGTACCATGATGATGTGCCCCGGCTCTCTATAGAACGGGCCAGATATTACACGGAAAAATGGCAGGAGACCGAGGGCACCGGCACCCCGCTTCCGGTCCGCGTGGCACTGGCCATGAAGAATGTGTATGAGAATATGACCCATTATGTAGATCCGGACGATAGGATTGCCGGATACTGGACCGAATATTTTCTGGGCATGCCAATTGATATCGAGCGCGGGGTATTTAACCTGGTTCTGCAAGCCGAGCTTGACAAAAGTTCCATTGTCTATTCCCGGGTGCGTTCCTTCCTTAAATTCCTGATATACATGATCAGGAAAAGAACCTTGTTAGAGTTTCGCCGCAACCTGGAATTGATACGGACAAGTGGTCCAATGCCCATGAACACAAGTTTCAAGACCATGGCAGAACGGCAAATCAATCCTTATACTATAGACCCGGAAGACAAGAAATACCTGAAGAAAAAGCTCCTTCAATACTGGAGGGGCAAGACCACAGTTGACTATGTGCAAAAGGAGATGGAGCGCGGGAGGCTTTTTTCCAGGGACATGCAAGATTTTGCCATGGCCGTCCCGGCTAATACCTCACGGCAGGTTATACTGATAACCACCTGCGCCAATATTTCCAGCTACCAGGGGCATGTCATTCTTGATTACGAGAAGGTGCTTACCCAAGGCCTTCTGAAGATGAAGGACGAGGTGCACGATAAAATTGCAGAAAATGGAAATCTCAATAAGCAGGAGCGTGCTTTTCTCGAGTCTATTGAGATTTCACTTGAGGGAGTGATGGCCTTTGCCCGAAGGCTTGCAGAAAAGGTCGAGGAAAAAATGGATGCCGAGGCGGATCCAGGGCGAAAAGCCGTGCTTGAGCAGATGCTCAAAAACTGCCAAAAAGTTCCATTTCATCCGGCTGAGACCTTTTATCAGGCAGTGCAGTCGGCCTGGACCATCAAGACCGCGGTGGAACTGGCCCATCCGGTTAATTTGCACTGTTTCGGCCGCATGGACCAGATTCTTTATCCCTATTATCAGAAGGACATCGAGCAGGGGCGGATTACCAGGGAGGTAGCCCGGGAGCTACTGGAAGAATTGCTCTTAAAGATCATGTCTCAGAACATCAGGCCGGAATCCAATATTCTGAGTAACTTCTACCAGCGGTACCTCGGATCCTCGCCGGTGACCATAGGCGGGATCAGGCCCGACGGTAAAGATGGGACCAATGAACTGACCTTCCTCTTCCTGGAGGCCGTGGCCCGCTCCAAGCCCGTTACCAACATAGCGTTACGGGTGCACAAAGACATGCCGGATGAGGTGCTCCTGGCTGCTGCCAAGGTGCTTTACTCCGGGGGCTCTAACCTGGCCCTGTTTTACGATGAGGCAAACATAGAGGCGATGAAGCGGCGCGGGTTTGAGAATGAGGATTCCCGCAATTATGCGGTGATGGGATGTGTGGAGATGCTCTGCCCGGGAAAGACCGGGGGAATGAGCGCCAATGCCCTTCTTCTCAGCCGGTTGCTTGACATCACCTTACACAATGGCGATTCCCGTACCTTGATGGGAACGGTACGGGAGGTGGGGCTCAAGACCGGAGACCCGGATTCGTTCACCTCCTTTGATCAACTATTGGACGCGTTTATTGCCCAGGGCCGGCTTATGATTAATAAAATCGTTGATGCTTCCAATCTGCGCGACCGCATCTATGCAGAGAGATTACCCGCACCCTATATTTCGGCGTTCATTAACGGGTGTCTGGAAAAGAAAAGGGATGTAACCCAGGGCGGCGGCAAGTATGACCTTTCCGGCATCTCCTTCATCAACTCCATCGCCAATATGGTGGACTCACTTTATGTAATCAAAAAACTCATCTTTGAGGAGAAGCGATTCACCTTCAAGCAGTTCCTTGAGGCTATTGACCAAAATTTTGTGGGACATGAGAATTTATTACGGCTTATCCAGAGAGTTGAAGGCAAATGGGGGAATGGCAACCCGGAGGTGGACGAACTGGCCCGGACCGTAACCACGCGACTTTTCGAGGAAACTTACAAATACCGCAACTTTAAGAATGGCCCCTTTGTGGTGTATGTAATCAGCATGACCACACATACCATTGACGGCCGGATCTCAATCGCCACCCCGGATGGACGCAGGGCAGCGAAGCCCTACGCTGCGAGTTGCAATCCCTATAATGTCGAGCGCTGCGGAGTCACAGGTGTTATGAAATCTGTTGCTGCTTTACCCTTTGAACATGTTCTGGGCTGCGCGGTGAATATAAAATTTCATCCAACAGCTATTGGCGAAAACGATGAAATCCGCAGGAAATGGGTCGCCTTGCTCCGCACATACTTCCAGTTGGGCGGCGTTCAGGTCCAGCCCACTGTGGCTTCGGCCGAGATGTTGCGTGAAGCGCAAAAGGATCCGGACAGCTACCAGGATCTGATCGTCAAGGTAGGTGGTTACAGCACCTATTTCGTAGACCTGGGCCGGGAAATTCAAGACGAGGTGATTGCACGAACTGAACATGGAGCAGCGTGCTGAAAGTAAGGAGGGTAAATGGGATTTGTCAAAACAAAAGAGGAACTGGATAGATATTTTAACTTGAGTGTGCGGGAGTTTCCGGGTGCACAAATGCTGGGATTGATGTATGAGACAAAGCCGGAGATCATAGCCAGGCTCCTGCCTAAGCCACTTGAGCCGGCTGCAGAGCCCTGGACGCTTTGTTTCATTGCCAATTACCCGGTGACCAATCTGGGGCCGGGATATCACGAGGCCGGGTTTTTCATTCGTTGCCAATATAAGGGCGAGGTGGGAAACTTCTGCCTATCCATGCCCATCAACGACGAAGCCCGGATGCATAACGGCCGGGAAATCTTTGGCTTTCCCAAGAAGCTTGCCCGTATAGAGCTTAAGCGGGAGGGCAACAAAGTAGAGGGATGGGTGGAACGCCTGGGGATTCGCTTTGTTACTGTCCGGGCCGAATTGCAGGGCAAGCTGGATCAACTCCCGCTTCAGGTGGGACCAAACTTCCTTTTCAAATACTTGCCGGCCGCTGGTTTGGACCGGGGATTTGACGGTCCCATCTTTCTTGTTCGCCAGCGGACCAATATCGAAATGAAAAGTTTTGAGATCGGCTCCGGAGAAATTCTTTTCCAGGACTCACCCCATGATCCCTGGAATGAGGTGGTTGTTGAAAATGTGATGACTGCCTATTATATGGTAAGCAACAATCGCATGGAACCAGGCAAGGTGGTGGGCGAAGCGGACCCAAAATCCTTTTTGCCCTTTTCATTCTTGAAAACTGACTATTTTGGAGGGTTTGACCGATGATTGACTTTTCCCTTACAGAGAACCAAACAGAGATACAGGAACTGGCACGGAAGTTCGCGCGGGAGGTTATCCGCCCGGCTGAGAAGGCGCTGGATAAGATTGCAGACCCGGAACAGGTCTTCAAGAGCGATATTTTCTGGAACACCATGCGCCAGGCATATGAGCTCGGCTTCCACAAGATGGGCATTGGCAAGGATTTTGGCGGACTGGGGCTCGACCCGTCTACCACGGGTTTGGTCTGGGAGGAGCTCGCAGTTGGTGGAATAGGGATTGCCGGCAGCTTGTTGGCTGCACCGGTTGCTCCACTCGCAATCAGTGTAATCGCGTCCGGAAGGAACGATCTTATTGACCGTTATGTCCGGCCCTACTGCGAGGACACAAAGGCAAAGCATGTTTCAGCCTGGGGCAGCTCGGAGCCCAATATCGGTTCTGATGGAAGCAATTACTACGATACACGCGTGCATCACGAAACGAGAGCACTGAAGGATGGAAATGAATGGGTGATCCAGGGCGCCAAATCAAGCTTTGTCAGCAATGGGGGCATTGCCGACCTCTTCCTGGTCTTTGCCTGCGTGGACCCCTCCCAGGGTATTCGTGGCTCGGCTGCTTTCCTGGTGCCCTATGGCCCAGGGGTGGAGCGGGGCAAGGCCATGGACAAGATCGGAATGCGCGCCCTTAACCAGGCTGATGTATTTTTTAATAATGTCCGCATCCCGGAGGATTACACGATCTTCCCTTACGGAGAGAACTACCCCATGTTTCACAATGCTATCGTGACAGTGGGCAATGTCGGGGTAGGTTATCTGGCACTGGGTGTAATGCGCGCAGCCTTTGAGGATGCCCTGGCTTATGCCAAGGAACGGGTCCAATGGGGCAAGCCGATTATTGAACACCAGGCCGTTGCCTTTAAGCTGTTCCAGACTTGGCAGGCGATCGAGGCGGGCAGGGCCCTTCTCTGGAAGGCGTCCTGGACCAATGCCACCAAGTTTCTCGGCGATCTCAAGCTCGCTGCCACTGCACGGGTCTTTGTGACCGATATGGCAATGAAACACACGGTGGAGATGGTCCAAATATTGGGCGGATACGGGATCTCAAAGGAATATAATCTTGAGAAGTATATGCGCGATGCCAAGCTCCTCCAGATCATGGACGCAACTAACGAAATGATGAGTATCAAAGGGGCCGCGTTGCTTTGACCTCTATCGGAAAAAAGATCCTGTTGATACTTGTTCTCCTGGGTCTCGGCGCATTGAATGCCGATGGAGCAGCCGTGCTTGACAAACTCACCCCAGCCGAGCGCAAGAAGCTTGAATCGGGCAAGGTGGTATTCAAGAGCGTAAAGTCGGAGTCCCCTGATGGTGAAATGGTGGGATCAGGTAGGGCAATGGCTTATATTAAAGCGCCGACAGATAAGTGCTGGGAAATTTTCTGCCACTTTGAGAAATCACACGAGTATTTTCCTCATCAAATCACTACAGAGGTGCTCGAATTCAGTCCTACTTCGGTATTGGTTAAAAAGAAGTTCTTCTTTTTTGTCAAAAAGATCAATTATTATGTCCGCTACGATCTCGATCCAGTAAACTATCGGATTGATTATCGGATGGAAAAGGGCCGGGAAAATGATATCAAGGATACGGCTGGATATTTCATATTTGAGAAGGTGGACGATAACACTACCCTCTTCGTCTTCACGGTAACCATGCTGGAAACCGGCTACGCAGTACCCTGGTTCATCGAAAAACCCCTGACCCAGCAATCCCTTCCGGGCCAGGTGGTGAATGTAAAGAAACGAATAGAATCAAATGGCGTGTGGAAAAAGGACTGAGAAGCAGAAGGATCTTTAGGCTTTCTTCTCCAGGAGCAGCTCCTCCCTGCTTGTGGTAAGGATTAATACCCCGCCAACTATCACCGCCACTCCTGCATACTGTGGGGCTTGAAGAGCGGTCCCGAAGACTAAGTAGTCCAATAAAACAGGAACCAGGATCATGAATGTATTGATAGTTGGGACCACTACCAGTGCCGTGCTGCGCCAGAAGGCATACTGGGTAGTGGCCAGGGCGGAGACGCTGAAAAGTAGTGCAAGGTATACGTAGACATTTTGGAATTGGCGCAAGAGGCTGTTGCCGCTCTTCACCAGTGCCATATCGCCAAAGATCATGGCTATGCCGATCAGGTTTCCTGCGAGTGCTCCGAATGCAAATCCGTGCAGTTTGCGTGTCAGGATTGAATAGATGCAGAGCAGGGATAAAAACAGGGCCATTCCCGCCAGCCAGGCTCCCAGCCAGAATAAATTGTAAGCCTGTCCTTTTGTCAAAGGCACATTGAAATATCCTAAAGTGCTGGTCCCTACTATGATAAGGCCCACCCCCAACAACTCCCGCTTCCCCAGGTGTTCTTTAAGTACAAGCCAGGCAAAAAGAACAAGCCCTATCAGGCCAATCCCTCCAAGTGCAGACACCATAGAAGACTTGTCAGTCATTTTTAATGCAAGAGAATAGAGTGCGGCAGCCAATATTGCCATGGCTACACTTCCGAGCCAGATCAGGAAGTCACGGCGGTATGGAGGTGAGAACATGGCCCAGCCTTTTCCCAGCACCTTTACCTTCATCTTCTGCACACCCTTGGCCAAATTTAGGAGTATGGATGCACAGCTGCCCACAATCATAATGAGGAGCAAAGCGGAATCCATAAATAGAAACCTAACCCTGTAGTTCCGAACAGTCAAGCCCAAAGCCCAAACCATCCACCCCGTCACCCCATCGCTGTGTCCTTGATGACAATTTCTTGCACCTTCAGGGCTGCGAAAAAGTGCCAAATTGGAAATTCTGTGGTATATATTTGGCATGCCTGAGCTGAGATACAACCTTGTTACAACCGAATGGGTCATCCTTGCCACTGAAAGAGCCAAACGGCCTGAGGACTTCCAGAAGGGCAGGAAGATGCCCGACGTCCTGCCGCAAAAAGTTGATACATGCCCGTTCTGCCCGGGGAACGAGCACATGACCCCGAAGGAATCATTAATCATAGGTGACAAATCAAAGTGGGATATAAGGGTCGTCCCAAACAAGTTCAGCGCCCTTAGCCCTGAGGGGGAGAGGTATCGTACTGTCCATGGCACACAGAGGGCCATGGCCGGGCTCGGGCTCCATGATGTCGTAATAGAGACTCCAAGGCACGACCTTACCACCTGCCTTCTTGAAACCGGGCATGTTGAGAAGATCCTCCTTGCATACCGGACGAGATACAACGAGATGAGCAAGGATGACAGGATTGAGACAATCATTATATTCAAGAATCACGGCGAAGGGGCAGGGACATCACTTGCCCATCCCCACTCCCAGATCATCAGCATCCCACTCGTGCCGATCCAGGTCCGCTCAAGAATGGAAGAGATGACTAAGTATTATGATATTAATGATACCTGCGTTATGTGCGACATCATTGCCGAGGAGAAACGCGACAAGAATAGGATAGTTGTAGAGACAAGCAACTTCCTTGCCTTTATCCCGTTTGCTGCATTGTCTCCATTTCACCTCTGGATCTTTCCAAAGAGGCACAATCCCTGCTTTGGCGAGAGCACAGATGTAGAGCTCAAGGAGCTTGCAAGCCTGCTCAAGGACATACTCTTGAGGATATATAAAGGGCTCAGCAATCCGGACTATAATTATGTGATCCGCTCCTGCCCGGTCAAGGAGAAACCCACCCAATTTTTCCACTGGTATCTTGCCATTGTCCCACGGCTTACAAAGGCAGCGGGCTTTGAGCTGGGAAGCGGCATTTACATCAACACAGCCCTGCCAGAGGAAAGCGCAAGATTCCTCAGGGAAGTAAAGATTTAAACAAACATTTCTTTTTATATTCTTGGTCATTGCGAGGTTCCCTTTTCCTGTCTTTGCAATCCAGTCCGCCTAAGGCGGGCGGAGAAGCAATCCCATAATTCAAATAACTTTATGAGGCTAGATTCTAACATTATGTTTGGTACAGAAATGGGTGCCGGTCAATGCTAATTGTCTATAGTGCTGAAATACAATTGTCAACTAATTGTTTCCATAATTGTCAATGGCCTTTCCTGGCCAACTGCATAATGTATATAGATTTTTGGTCAAATATATCCCTCTCCTTGAAAAACGTGTCCACTTGAGGAGGAGAGAGTGTAGAGGTTCAATCATTTTGTCCCCTCTCCCTGTAAGGGAGAGGGAAAGGGTGGGGGTTAAAAGAATAGCCTGTCCCCGTCATTGCGATCCGCCCGCTAAGGTGGTCGGAGAAGCAATCCCATTATTCAATGAATTTATATATACTTATGGAACAAAATAACTTCTATAATAAAGGAAAGTAACTAATGGTAATATAATTCGTCAAATAAGATGGTAAAGAGCTACATGAATATTCACATTAAGGAGGAAACAATGAAGAAAGTTATGTCAATAATAATTTTGTGTGTTGTTTTCTCTGTCATAGAGTGCAGAAATACGGCCGTAGTGGAAGAACCAATCATTGGCGTTTCGGCATTAGTTACCCTTACCGATGACAAGGGCAATCTCATAGATGAACACAAATTCACAGACCCCGAGGCACAAGGTTTCTATGGACCAGTAGATATGGGACCCGATATATATAGTCTAAGGGCGGGGCAAACAAGCAGTAAAAATCCTCTTCATCTTGAGACTTTTTACTTTAAGACAATGCAGGGTTGTGTAAAAGGGCCTGAAAGGTATGATCTTACCGAGTCTCGATGTAAAGGTATATTTCAATACTGTGAAGACCTTGTATCATGGGAAGATCCAAGATGTTTGGACGAGCAATGGTCGTTGATCTCTTTAGAAAAGGGTAGCTATGTTGAGGTCAAGGAAACATCTTTTACATCAGAGGGAAGGAAAGACTCTGGGGTATTTCAGTTTATCCTTTTCTATCCGGATGGAAAGATTCGCAAGATTACAGGAGAATATAATGCATTAATGAAACATTCCTCTATTCCGCAATAATTATATCTGAGATGATCTCATGATAATTAAAGAAAGGTTATTTAAAAGCCAGTTTATTAAAATAATTTTATTTACATTTTATATTTTCAATATATTTTTCATTTATGGATGTGTATGTATTAAATGTGCATCATATGGGCATATGTTATATAGACCTTATTTTACCCCAAACAGTTTAATCCTTGTTGGACTTAATGGGGAAATATACACCCTGAATAAAGATACAGGACAAATATCATCACAGACTTTTATTTCACAGATAAATTCCGGAGACTTTATAGTAAGCAGCCCGGCCGGAGAAAATAACGAAATATATATTGTTAGTCATGATCAAATGTTGTTTAAATTTTCTCCTGATGGCAATTCCATTTGGAGTTTCAATATACATAGAAATTATAATAAAGATTGTACATGGGATAGAATATTGGTATCCCTTCAGTCAATAATAGTTACCAGTTCATATCATGATTGTGGGATTATTGGCGTTGATAAAACAACGCCATCAATAATATGGTCCCGTGAAGGAGATTACGAAGAAACAGGAAGTATTATAACAGGGACAGATATATATACGATTGATGCCGGCGAGAAAACACTGCTAAAAATTACAGACACTGGTGAGATATTATTAACGAAGGTCTTATCTACAAATTATTATCCTGCCTTATTAAATCTTCATCAAGATACACTCTGGATAGGATTATCAAATGATTGGTATGGACATGATGGAAAATATTTTTTAATAGGAGTATCCCCTGCTGATTTAACGGAGAAAATGATAACATCAGAGTTTAATAATCATTCTGATATATTGTTTAATAATGGATATATATTTCATTTTGATAAACAAAATGATTACGAAGATCCATTAACTTTAATTAATAGGAGTTTTCCAGATCTCGATATTTTATTCAAGATAACCTCTTTGGGGTCTGCAGAAATGATAGGTATAAAAGACAATATGATCCTGATAGTAAGGCATGATTATAATTCAATTTCTGCATATGATACGACTTCGGGGAGCCTTATATGGAAGCATGAAGTCCCGGATCGTATCTATCAAACAGCATTAGAGGATGGATTGTATGTAGTTAACACCAAACGAATTTATAAACTCGACAATAAAACAGGCAATGAAATCTGGTGCACTGAAGTAAACCTGACTGATCCGAATCCGAGCGGTGGATGTTTCGCTTTTTGGGACAAGAAAGGGCAAGATAATGCATGTAAACCATAATGGATTGAGGAGTCATAATACGATGATGCAATAGGATATAATTGATGCCGGTCAGATAATTAAACAGCTTCTATTGTAGAGGGTGGTTTTTCGGTTATGTTATAAGTTACACTTACAACGCCCGGAACTGCTGAAGTAATTCTCTTTGCCATTCTATTCAGGATGTTATGTGAAAGCCGCGTCGGGGATCCTGTGACTGCGTCCTTGCTGTCCCAGCACCTTATTTCTATCTGCTGGCCAAAATCTCTCTTTCCCTTTCTCACGCCTGTAACTTTGTCGTTGTGCAGGATGGCAAGATATTGAAATGCCTTTATCCTGCGAAGCTCTTCTTCAACAATTTTTGTGGCCTTTCTTATGATCTTCACCCTTTCCGGCGTGACCTCTCCTATTATTCTTGCTGCCAGGGCAGGGCCGGGAAATGGCGGCCTGTTGTATATCTCCTCTGGCAGGCCAAGGGCCTTCGCAACCATCCGGACACCGGTCTTTCTCAGTTGGACGAGCGGCTCTATCACCTTGTAGCCATATATTTCTTCCGTATCTATCCCAAGCTGAACAAGAATATTGTGCTGTCTTTTAACCCCTGCAACGGTTTCCTCCACATCCGTGTAGTTTGTGCCGTGGAATAAATATCTGGCACCGCTTTTTTTCACCATCCTGCCAAAAACATCCTTGTAAAACGCCTGGGTAATGGCCTCCCTTTTTTCCTCCGGGTCAGTGAGGCCCTTTAATCTGTCAAAGAATATTTTCCTCGCATCCACGAGCTCTACATGCACTCCCAGCTTCTTAAACAATGAAACGACATGTCTTGGTTCGCCTTCTCTCATAATGCCGTTTTCAATAAAATAGGTTTTCAGCCTGTGCCCCAGGGCCATATGTCCCAGCACGGTGACAGCTGAGGAATCAACCCCGCCGGACAAGGCATTTATGGCCAGGCCGTCGCCAACGGCCAAGGAGATCTCTGCAACCTTGTCTTCTATGAATTTTTCAGGGTTTAAATCCCTTGTTTTTATCTCCCTAATCATCGCACAAGATAATAGCATATGTTACGTGCAATATTGCAAGGAAAAAGCAGGGAGAAAAATAAACAAGAAGACCGGCTTGCCTTTTCTTGACCTTGAACTTCTTCTGAAGTATGTTAAAAAGGCGGGAGGGAAATATGCCAAGACAAAAAAAGCAATCCATTCCAAAAGCCAAAGGGCACTGGAGTCTTGCAAAGACTTTAAAGAGTTACAAGGCCGAGATCTACCTTGGGGTTCTTGTGGCCTATGTCGTTCTCCTGGCGCTGGGAACCGTCAGCGAGGTCTTTCATCTGGGCTGGTTCCGCTGGCTCGGCCCCTGAGGATGCCCCATGAAAGCCATTGATGTCCATGTCCACCCCGGGACAAAAGAGGATATCATTGACACCGGCGGTAAATACATTGAAGACGCCCTGAAATATTTCGGTAAGAAGCCCGAACCCCTCTCTATTGAGGAACTTGCCAAGCAGTATAAATCCCAGGACATCTTCGGCGTGCTCTTGGCCTGGGATGCCCAGACCAATACAGGGCTCCCTCCTTTAACCAACGACTACATTGCAGGCATCGTGAAGAAATACCCGGAGACATTCATGGGATTTGCCAGCGTGGACCCATGGAAGGGTAAGGCAGCAATTGAGGAGCTCACACGGGCCATTAAGGATCTCGGGCTCAAAGGGGTCAAGTTCCAGCCGGCTGCCCAGGGCTTCAAGCCGAACGACCGGCGGTTCTATCCACTCTATGAAAGGTGCGTTGAACTCGGTATTCCTGCACTCTTCCATGTAGGTAACACGGGCTATGGCGCAGGCGCGCCAGGAGGTGATGGGATAAAGCTCAAGTATGTCCGTCCCATCTACCTGGATGATGTGGCTGCTGACTTTCCCGGCCTGACCATCATCGCAGCCCACCCGGCCTGGCCCTGGCAGGAGGAGATGCTTGCCATAGCCATGCACAAGGGGAATGTATATATGGATCTTTCGGGATGGTCTCCAAAATACTTTCCTCCCTCGCTCGTCCAGTATGCCAATTCGCTCCTCAAGGACAAATGCCTGTTTGGATCAGACCACCCCTATGTCAGGCCAGATCGCTGGCTTGCTGACTTTGAAAAGGTTGACTTCAAGCCCGAAGTACGCCAGAAGATCCTCCTGGACAACGCACGCAAATTGTTAAAAATATAACTATGCCCACCAAAAAGCAGGCATCCAGAAAGAAGCGAAAATCGCAAGACAAACTACAGGGTTCTCTCGGAATCCGGACTCTCCGGGTAAAGAACTTTAAAAGCCTTAAAGATCTGAATATTGAACTTGGCCCCTTCAATGTGCTTGTTGGACCGAACAATGCCGGGAAAAGCAACATTCTCGATGCCCTTATATTTATCTATGACCGCGCCCGTTATGGTCTCCCCCAAGCTCTTCAACACAGGCGTGGAGGATTCAGACATGTTTTTTGGAAAGGCCTCCGGGATGAGATTGAAATGCAGATTTCGATGAAAGCAATTCTTCCGTCAAGTTACGGAAGAGGATTGGAACCCAGGGAGAACCATACATGGAACTATATTATTGGAATTGCTACAGGCCCCACTACAGAAACTTATGAATTGGCCCAAGAGAAACTGACTCATGATACGCCCAGAAAGAGGGATCTCCTTTGCTTGGAATATGTGCATGCTCTACATATCCCGGAGAGAAGGGGGCCAGCCCTTCGCATATCCGGCAACATAGAGTGGACGATTGAACCTCCAATAAATCCCTGGCTTGAATCCATTCACTCAAATATGCTGAACTCTGCATTCCCATTTGCTCATTATCTCAACTGTTGGGCCTTTTATCATCTTAACCCCGGGAAGATGAAGCAAGAAAACACCTCAATCAAAGCCGAGAAACTTGAGGGGCTTGGGGATAATCTGGCTGCACGGCTCAATACTATGAGGGGGAAGAACCCGGAGGCATTTGAGAGGATAGAGAAAACCCTTCGGGGTCTTGATGGAATTGAAAGGATTCTCCTTGAACCAACAGCAGCCAACACTATTTTCCTTTCCTGGCGAGAGAAGGGACTAAAGGACAATATTCCCTCATGGGCCATGCCCGATGGTCTTCTTTCTCTTCTTGCTATCCTCACCATCCGATATGACCCCAATCCACCTCCACTTTTATGTTTTGAAGAACCAGAGAATTATCTCCATCCTCGTCTCATTCAACTTCTTGTAGATAATCTCAGAGCACTTTCTAAAAATACACAGGTGATCCTTACAACTCACTCACCGAGCCTTGTCTCCTGCCTAAAACCGGAGGAGCTTATCATTGTTGAAAAAGAGAATGGAGCAACACAATGCACGAAGGTCGGATCAGATAAAATCCTCCGGGCTATTGCAAATAATCCCGATCTTTCTCTCGGAGAACTCTGGCAGGCAGGTCATCTGGGTGGTGTCCCGTGAGAATTGGGATCATTGCCGAGGACGAAAAGAATCTCGAAGTCTCTCAAGTAATCATCAGAAGAAAATTCCCCCGCTATAAGATGGGTGCAGATCCCATCAATATCCAAGATACAAGAAAGTGTAAACTTTCTAAGCCGGACCATATAAAAAGTCACCTCGATGCTATGGCCCCCAGGCATTTGGATAAAGTTTTAATTGGTTTTAATAGTGATTCGCCCCACTGGCAAAAGAAAGAAGAGGCTGTCCAGAAGGCTGTTTGTCAGTCAGGATATCGAGGATTAGTCAAGGTGTGTGCATCGGTCAAGGAAGTCGAGGCATGGCTTTTATCTGATGGACAAGGGATGACCAATTCCTTAGGAATTCAATGTCAAGGGGAAAGAAATCCGGAAGCCCTAAATGATGCAAAAGGGAATTTCAAAGACTTCGCTAACAGGGCAGATAGAACCCCTGATCGGACTCTTTATAAAGAAGTTGCTGAAAATCTCGACATAGATCTTGTGAGCCGAAGATGCCCAAGCCTGCTAAGATTTCTGGAAAAAGCAGAAGACTGCTAAGAAAGGACAACGATGAAAACACTATGGGACATCGTCCTTGATGACGACCAGAAGATGATACTGGAGACAGTCCGCGCCATTGTCAAAAGGGAGGTTGCTCCCAGGGCGGCGGAGCTGGACAAGAAAGGGGTCTTTCCCTGGGATGCCGTTAAGGCTTTCTCCAGGGAGGGCCTTATGGGCATCATGATCCCCACGGACTACGGAGGCGCAGGGGAAAGGCTTGTGACCATATGCGCTGCCATAGAGGAGATCGCCAGGGCATGTGCCTCCACAGCGGTTGCCTTTGCTCAGCAGAGCCACTCTGCCTATCCCATCATGATTGCGGGCACTGAGGCCCAGAAGAAGAAATACCTCCCTCGCCTCGCCACAGGGGAGAGCCTCGGTTCCATTGCTTTGACAGAACCGGAGGCAGGAAGCAATGTTGCAGCCCTTGCAACCACAGCGGTGAAGAAGGGGCGCGCCTACATTCTCAACGGCACCAAGCTCTTCATTACAAGCGGAGATGTGGCCAACATCATTGTGATTTTTGCCACAGTGGATAAAGCCAGGGGCAAGAAGGGAATCACGGCCTTCATTGTGGAGAGGGCTTTCCCGGGATTTAAGGTTGGGAAACTTGAGGAGAAGATGGGGATGAGGGGGTCAACTACTGCGGAGATCGTCCTCGACAACTGCGAGGTACCCGTTGAGAATCTCCTTGGCAGGGAGGGGGAGGGGTATTCCCTTGCGCTGTCATTCTTTGACAAATCCAGGCCCGGGATCGGGGCGCAGGCAGTTGGGATCGCGCAGGCAGCCCTTGATACTGCCCTTGCCTATTCCAAAGAAAGGAAGCAGTTCGGCAAGCCCATATTCCAGTTCCAGGCCATCCAATTCATGCTCGCTGACATGGCCACCCAGATCTCGGCTGCCCGGCAATTGGTTTACCATGCGGCGCATCTATATGACATGGGAGGGGCGCGCTCGACCATGGAGTCCTCAATGGCCAAGCTATTCGCCTCGGATATGGTTGTGCGTGTGACCATAGATGCAGTCCAGATCCTTGGAGGCTACGGCTACACAAAGGACTATCCGGTGGAGAGGTTCATGCGGGACGCCAAGGTGACCCAGATCTATGAGGGAACAAGCCAGATCCAGCGCATGATTATCGCCCGCTACCTCGAGAAGGAAGGGGCTTGAAGTATAGAAAACTGGGCCGCACCGGGTTCACGATCTCAGAGATAGGATTCGGGGCCTGGGGGATCGGAGGGATGTGGGGCCTTAGGGATGACGAGCTGGCTGTTAGGGCGCTTCATAGGGCCCTGGACATCGGTGTCACATTCTTTGATACGGCGCTGGCATACGGGGATGGACACAGCGAGGGCATCATTGCAAAAGTTTTCAAGGAGAGGAAGGCCAGGGCCACAATAGCCACAAAGATCCCTCCGAAGAACGGGCGCTGGCCTGCGAGCAACGAGATCCCGCTGAGAGATGTTTTCCCTGCCCAATGGATCAGGGAGTGCACGGAGAGGAGCCTCAAAAATCTGATGGTGGACTGCATTGACCTCCAGCAATTTCATGTATGGAGCGACACATGGATTGACGATCCAGACATGTCCGGGCTGAGGGAGGAGTGCGCCAGGCTCATTAAAGAAGGCAAGGTCAGGCACTTCGGCGTCTCCATCAACGACCATGACCCTGACAGCGCCCTGAAGATAGCGTCTTCCGGCATCATTGCCACTGTCCAGGTGATCTACAATATTTTCGATCAGTCCCCTGAGAGGAAACTCTTCCCTTTGTGCCTGAAAGAGAACATCGGGGTCATCGTCCGCGTGCCGCTGGATGAGGGAAGCCTTGCCGGGACATTCACCATGAATACATCCTTTCCTCACGGGGACTGGAGGCGTGATTACTTCAAGGAGCCGAGGCTCAGGGAGACGGTTGAAAGGGTGGAAAAGCTAAGGCCACTCTTTGAGAAGGAGGGCCTTACCCTACCATTGGGGGCGCTGAAGTTCTGCCTCTCACACAGGGCGGTGTCTGTTGTTATTCCGGGGATGAGGCGGCCTGAGCATGCTGAGGCCAATTCACAGGCCTCGGACGGAAAAACGCTTCCGCAATCGCTCCTCTCAGAGCTCAGGATGCACGCCTGGTCCCGCAACTTCTACGACTAAACAATACTTCCCTCTCAGTCATTGCAAGGCAAAAATTTTGTCATTGCGAGGAGTCCGCCTTAAGCGGACGACGAAGCAATCTCTAACAAATTGACTTTTCAGAACATGAGATTGCACAGAATGACCTTATTAGACTGCCGATGATATAATCTTCTTTGGTGAAGTGCCCATGAAGAAATTCCTGCGCGCCCTGCTTTTTACGAGCGCTGTATTTTTGATCGCCTTCTTTATAACATGCGGGAGGGCCAGGGGGCCGTCATGCGGCAGGTGCGACAACAGGCTCTGGGCCGGCGCAGAAGCGATGAAGATCACCCCTGTTGTGGAACCATTTACAGATGTGAATGGAAACTTCCTGTGGGACCAGGGGGAGCCCTTTACAGATGTCAATAAAAACGGGAAGTTTGACCCAGTCTGGATCGCAGGTTTTGGGACTGGACGCCTTGCCTTTGGCGTCCACGATGATCTCTGGGCCAGGGCCATTGTCCTTGAATACAACGCAGAGAGGGTTGTCTTAGTTGCAGTGGATCTTGTTGGCTACATGGCCAACCATATCAGGGACACAAAGGACTTCATTGAAGAAAGGCTCGGGATAATCCCAGAGGAGATCGTCATATGCAGCACCCACACACACGACGGCCCTGACACGATTGGGAGGTGGGGGCCGAGCATGTTCACCACCGGCCTCAACAAGGATTACATGATATTTGTCCAGGAGGGCGTAGCCTCTGCTGTGGAGCAGGCGAAAAGGAGCATGGTTCCGGCACGGGTGATTTTCGCCAAGGAGGATATCCAGGCGGATGTAGTGAGAGACGGCGGGGGCATAGGGAACCCAGGCCGCGATCCTATGATCGTGGACAGGACCCTACTTGTTATGCAAGTGGAGGAGGAACAGGGTGGAAAGACAATCGCTTCTCTGATCAACCTTGCGGCCCACCCCGAGATCCTATGGAGCGAGAACCATTTCATTTCATCGGATTTCCCCCATTATCTTAGGGAGGAGGTAGAGGATGCCATCGGTGGTGTGGCTATTTTTATCCCTGGAGCCCTGGGAGGCATGATGACCCCTAATGTGAGCGCAAACACATTTGAGGAGGCCGAGAGATTCGGGAGACTGATTGCCCGGGAGGCGCTCGCGATCCTGAAGGATGCAGCTCCGGCAGCGATACAGGGGATCGGGCTTGAATATGGATACGGGATGTTCCCGCTGGACAACCGGGAGGTGATGGAGCTGGCAAGAGAGTTTGGGCTGATGGATATTCCCGAGGAAAGGATCATCTATTCTTACGATCAATGCAGGGAGAAGTATGGGTGCAGGGAGGACGAGGTGCACCCCTGTCAGGAGAAGGTCATGATTTCCATTGGGGAAAAGGCCGGCCAGGAGGTCATGAAGGGTTGTGCGCCTGTCCTGATCCAGGCAATAACACTGGGACATGCCCAGATGGTCGGGGCGCCAGGGGAGCTTTTTCCAGAGCTCGCCAATGGTCTTCCTGAGGATTTCCTTCCATTCACATCGAGCGCCGTCACGACGAGGCCCAACATCTACTTCCCCCAGCACAACCCCACAGACCCTTTGAGCCAGCATGCAGACCCATATTTGGTTCCTGTGGCTGTCAGGGATTACATGAAAGGGCCATATAAATTCATCCTGGGCCTGGCCAACAACGAAGGGGGCTACATTGTCCCTGAGGCAGATTTCAATGAGAATGTCTCCATTTTTGATGAGCCTGGAGACCACTACGAGGAAACCAACTCGCCGGGCAGGAGCACAGCCCCTGTGTATCTAAAAAAAGCCCTGGAGATCCTTGAAAGGACCGGGAAATAGATGGACTGCGAGGATTTCTATGGTATGCTGGCCCAGGTCAGGGGAGGAGATACTTCAGAACAACTTTAGGTCAGCCACACCTGGGTCAATAATGATGTCCTCTTTCTCGGGATCGAGCTTTATTTTCCAGCGTTGAAATGCATCCGCACCCAGAATCATTTCTTCACCCAGGTTATCTAAAACTAAAACAGGAATGAAAATTTTGCAGTTTTTCATCGTAACATCCACAATAGTTCCGTGCATGGCAGTAACCTTTCCTTTTCCATCGCCGAGGGTGAATATCCTGGGTGAAGCGAGAGGAATCAAGGTGGAGAGTTTTTCAGCGATGTCTCTTCTCAACAGGGATTCCGAGGAACCGGTATCAAATAGGACCCGCACTATTGCTTTGTCCTTATTTCCAGCCACTGAGAGTTCTTTTATAATCAATCCCATGTTCGTCCTTTCTAAATGTAAACATATCATCCCTGCAAAGATTAATCAAATGCCCGTTTTTAACTCGATCAGAGGACGTCTTCGTCCTTGAGTTTTTTGACCTCTTCCTCGGTCATTCCCAATAGGGATGTGAGGACTTCAACGGTATGCTGTCCCAGGTCAGGGGCAGGGGAGGAGACGCTGGTTTTGGTCTCAGAGAATTTAAAGGGAATTCCCGGCACCGCGATCCCTCCAAAACCGGGATGCATGACCTCTTCATACATGCGCCTGGCCTCAAGCTGGAGGTCCCTGTTAGCGCCGTCAACATCCTGGACCCTGCCGCAGGGGACATCGGCCTTGTCCAGAAGATCTTCTATCTCATTCATTGTGTGCCTGGCCGTCCACTCCTTCACGATCTTCAGGGCCTTGGGGGAGTTCTTTATACGGAGGACAAAGTTTCCGTATTTCTCCTCGTCTTTCAGCTCCGGGCTTCCAATGACATTGGCGAGCCTTTTCCACTGAGGGTCCGTGATGACTACGATAGCGATATAGCCGTCTTTTGCTTTGTATGAATTCCAGAAGAACATCCTTCTCTTCTTATCCGTGAACAGCTGTTCCGGGTCTTTTCCCAGGGTCAAGGTGACCTGATCCCATACGGGTTCGACGGACTTCTTAACGAGGGAGCGATAATTGTGGTAATACATGACATCCTGCATGGAGATGTCTATGGACTGCCCCTTTCCGTTCATCCCACGGGCAATGAGGGCGTAGAGCACGGCAACGGCGCAGTAGGCCCCGCTCACCATATCTCCGAAAAAGACGCCTGGAGGCCTGTCAGGCTGATCGAGGGCAAACATGATCCCGCTTGTGGCCTGCGAGATGATGTCAAATGAAGGGCGGGAGCTAAGGGGTCCAGTCCTGCCGAAGCCCGAGATAGAGGCATAAATGAGCCTGGGGTTGATAGCCTTGAGGGACTCATAGTCAAGCCCCATCTCATCCATTATTCCCTTGGAGAAGTTTTCCACGAGGACATCGGATTTTTTCACGAGCTGCTTGAGGATTTCCCTTCCCTTCTCTGTTTTGAGGTTCAGGGTGATCCCCTTCTTGTTGCGATGGAACACAGACATGAGCCTCTCCATTCCAGGCATTAGGAAGGTGATGAGCCTCATCTCCTCACCCATCGGAGGCTCAATCTTTATAACCTCTGCTCCCAGGTCAGCCAGGATCTGGGTGCATCGAGGCCCTGAGAGAAAATGGGAGAGGTCAATCACCCTGATATTTTTCAGCGGGCTTTCCATGTTTTCGTTTTTTTGAGGCGTTTTTTCATAACAGATAGTAGGGTGTGTGCGATGAAATGTCAATTCATATGCCTGTTGACTTTTTGCGGGGCATACTGGTATCATAATCGCCAAAGGAGAAGATGGTATGTATGCAATCATCAAAAGCGGCGGGAAACAATATGTTGTGAAAGAAGGGGATGTTATCCAGGTGGAGAGGATTAAAGGCAAGTCAGGGGAGAGCCTGGATATTAAGGATGTCCTCGCAATCGGAGGGGATGGGACCCGCATAGCCCCCTCGGAGCTTTCAGGCGCAATCGTCAAGGCTGAGATCCTTGGCGAGATCAAGGGCGATAAGATCGTCGGGTTCAAGCGCAAGAGGCGTAAGAATTACAGGAAGAAATGGGGTCATAGACAGATCTATAGCTCCCTCAAGATAGTCAAGATAGAAACAGGAGGGTCACATGGCTCATAAGACAGGCCAGGGCAGCTCCCGAAACGGCAGGGACAGCCAGGGGCAGCGAAGAGGTGTCAAGAGGTTTGCTCAGGAATTCGTCAAAGGAGGTTATATCATCGTCCGCCAGTTGGGGACGAAGATTTTCCCCGGCTTCAATGTAGGGATGGGCAGGGATTTCACCCTCTTCGCAAAGAAAGACGGCTTTGTTAAATTTGAGAACTTTGGAAAGGGGAAGAAAAGGGTCAGCGTAGTTCCTACCCGTGCATGAAATTTGTTGATGAGGCTCGGGTATATGTCCAGGCCGGTAACGGGGGGAACGGATGCGTCAGCTTTCGGCGTGAGAAATTCGTGCCCCGGGGAGGACCCAATGGAGGCAACGGCGGCAAGGGTGGGGATGTAATCATATTTGTAGATTCTAATCTGTCAACACTCCTCGATTTTCACTACCAGAGACATTACAAGGCAAAACGGGGTCAGCACGGCAAAGGGAAGGATATGGATGGAAGGAATGCCCCTGACCTGGTTCTGAGGGTCCCTCCGGGCACTGTAGTAAAGGATGGTGAGACCGGAGATGTCCTTGGCGATCTTACAGTCTCCGGGCGGCACATGGCTATTGCGAAAGGAGGGAAAGGGGGGAGAGGAAACAAGAGATTTGCCACCTCTACCAACAGGGCCCCCAGGATCGCAGAACAAGGGGAGATAGGTGAAAAAAGATGGATTGTGCTGGAGCTGAAACTCATAGCCGATGTTGGTATTATCGGGTTCCCCAATGCAGGGAAGTCCACACTTATATCCCGTATTTCCTCAGCGAGGCCAAAAATTGCAGATTACCCCTTCACAACCCTGGTTCCCAACCTCGGCGTTGTCCGGCACCTTGATGGAAGAGACTTTATTGTTGCAGATCTTCCCGGCCTCATTGAGGGTGCGCACAAGGGATCGGGCCTTGGCATACAGTTTCTTCGTCACATAGAGAGGACCCGTCTCTCCATGCATATGCTTGACCTCTCAGATCTTCCCAGCCGGGAGCCGATCCAGGATTATCAGGCCATCATGAAGGAGATGGAGGCATACGACCCTTCGCTGCCGGCCAAGCCCCAGGTTATTGCCCTCAACAAAATAGACCTGCCAGAGGCCAGGGGAAAAGTATCCAGGTTAATGTCCTATTTTAAGAAGAAGGGAGTAAAGGCCTTTCCGATCTCCGCAGTTACCGGTGAAGGCATCAGGCCTCTGCTCGATGAAGTAACGCGGATTCTATGGAGTTAGTGTCAATCGTCATACTCGTTCTTTTGATCGTGCTGGTCGTGCTTGTCAGCCTCCTTTTCCAATGGACCAGGTCTGCCAAGTCTCCCGATGGTCTCTCCCTGCTTCAGCAGCAGATGAACCAGTTGTCATCCCAGGTCACTCTTCATCTGACTTCCGTTACCAATCAGCTTCAGTCCACGACAGGCCAGATCGGGGACAGGCTGGACTCTGCTTCAAAGGTTTTTGCAGATGTTCGGGAGAGAATCGGGGTTCTCTCCGGCGCTACGGAGAGGTTCATTGAGATAGGGAAGAGCATCTCGGAGCTTCAGGACATTCTAAGACCGCCGAAGCTCAGGGGAGAGCTTGGGGAGCTTTTCCTCGAGAATCTCCTTACCCAGATTTTGCCGGCTGAGAATTACACAATGCAGTATACCTTCAAGAACGGGACAAAAGTGGACGCTATTATCCGGTTGTCCAATGGGCTTGTTTCTGTGGATGCCAAGTTCCCCCTTGAAAACTTCAGGAGGATAATGGAGGGCCAGAGCGAGGAAGAAAAAGCATCACGAAGGAAGGAATTCATGAGGGATGTGAAGAAGCATGTGGACTCCATCTCATCCAAATACATACTTCCGGACGAAGGGACATTCGATTTTGCACTCATGTATATTCCTGCTGAAAACGTGTATTATGAGATCATCCTCAAAGACGAGGGCGAGAGCGGGCTGCTACCCTATGCGCTTCAGAAAAGGGTGATCCCGGTCTCACCGTATAGTTTTTATGCCTATTTGAGGACGATCCTGCTGGGGCTCAGGGGCATGAGGATTGAGAAGGAGGCAAGGGAACTTCAAGACGCCCTGGGCCGCCTTCAGGGCGATTTTGAAAGATTCAAGAAAGATTTTGATACCATTGGAACCCATCTTTCCAACGCCAAGAATAAATACGATGATGCCAGCAGGGCTGTGGAACGGTTTGGCGACAAGCTCGGCGGGATAGGGATGGGGGCGAAAGGAGAAATTGGGCCAGGGCAGTCAGTGAAAAAGGTTTTGCCAGAATGAAGAGAGTGCATTTCAAAACTGTGAAGAGGGCCGTGATCAAGATTGGGAGCAGTATCCTCACATTCAAAGACGGCAATCTTGATTCCAAAGCCTTCCTGAGGCTGGCCTCCGGGATCTCTCATGTTGTGGAGAGGGGGACAGAGGCAGTCATTGTCTCCTCGGGTGCCATTGCTGCAGGGGTTGCCAAGCTCGGCCTCAGGGAAAGGCCCAAGACTGTTCCTGAGAAACAGGCTGCCGCCGCTGTGGGGCAGAGCAGGCTTATGCGATTCTATGAGGAAGCATTTCAGGGGCATGGGATCACTGTTGGTCAGATCCTCATTACACACGATGACCTCAGAGACAGGAGGCGTTTCCTCAATGCACGCCATACCATGACTACACTCTTGAAGAGCAAGATACTGCCTATCGTTAACGAGAACGATTCGGTAGCTGTGGAGGAGATCATGGTGGGGGACAACGACAACCTTTCCGCCCTTGTGGCTGCTCTTGTGGAGGCAGATGCCCTTATCATCCTGTCCGACATTGATGGTGTATATGAATCCGACCCCAAGGAGGAGAAGTCCGCAAGGTTCCTCCCCATAGTAGGAGATATTTATAAAAGGCTCCTGACTGTCAAAAAGCCTGCTACGAAGGGACTCACCGTCGGGGGAATTGTTACAAAGCTTGAGGCAGCGGAGAAGGCTTCTCAATACGGAATCCCCACGGTCATTGCAAACGGGAGGAAAGAGGGCGTTCTGAAAAGGATCTTTGATGGAGAAGAGGTGGGGACCCTCATTCTGCCTGAAGAAAAGAAGCTTGGCAGCCGCAAGCACTGGATTGCCTACACCCTGAAACCGGCCGGCGAGATTGTTGTAGATGAGGGCGCAAAAAAGGCCATTATTGAGAGGGGGAAAAGCCTCCTCCCCATAGGGGTGAAGGAGGTCAAGGGGACATTTGGTCCCGGAGAGGCAGTCAGGATTCTGGGCGAGGACAGGAAAGAATTTGCCAGGGGGCTTGTGGAGCTTGAATCGTCCCAGATCAAAAAGATCAAGGGCCTGAAGACATCCCAGATCGAAAGGGTCCTGGGGTCTAAGATCGCTGAGGAGATCGTCCATAGAGACGACCTCGTTGTCCTCAAAACGGACGAGGCCCCTGACAGAGGGGAGTGAGCTCTATGCGCGTCAGAAAAGAAATTCTAACTATTGTAAGGTCAGCGAAGGAGGCATCACGGTTTCTTTCAGACCTGTCCTCAAGTGTCAAGAATGAGGCGCTGAGGCAGATGGCGGACGGGCTTGTTAAAAACATCGCATCCCTTAAGGATGAGAATTTCAAAGACCTTAAGGCCGCAAAGTCTGAAGGGCTGTCTCCTGCCTTGATAGACCGGCTCACCCTGAACGATTCGCGGATAAAGGACATGGCCAATGGCCTCCTGGAGATTTCAAAACTTTCAGACCCGGTGGGAGAAGTGACCGGCATGTGGAGGAGGCCCAACGGCCTTCTCGTTGGAAGGATGCGCATCCCTTTGGGAGTCATCGGGATAATATATGAATCAAGGCCCAATGTTACCGCAGATGCAGCAGGGCTGTGCATCAAGTCAGGAAATGCCGTGGTCCTCAGGGGCGGATCCGAAGCCATCCGATCGAACACGGCTATTGTCCGGGTCCTCCGTAAGGCCCTGAAGAAGGCGGGAATTCCCGAGGCTGCAATAGGGATCATTCCTACAACAGATAGGGAGGCCATTTCGGAGATGCTCATTCTGGAGGACGATATTGACCTCATTATTCCCAGGGGAGGGGAGGGTCTCATAAGGATGGTGTCAGAGAAATCCAGGATACCCGTGATCAAGCACTACAAGGGGGTATGCCATGTATTTGTGGATGAATCCGCAGACCTGAAGATGGCCAAAACGATCTGCTACAACGCCAAGGTCCAGCGTCCGGGGGTCTGTAATGCCATGGAGACCCTGCTCGTTCATGAGAAGATCGCCAGAGATTTCCTTCCCGGGATGGCCAGGGACTACAAAAAGGCAGGGGTGGAGATCAGGGGGTGCGAGAGGACGCGGAAGGTCCTTACTGATGTAAAAAAGGCTGTTGAGGAGGACTGGTATGCAGAGTATCTGGACCTGATCCTCGCCGTGAGAATGGTGAAGAATATTGACGAGGCCATTGATCACATTGCACGGTATGGCTCCATGCACACAGAGGCTATTGTGACGAGGGACTACTCCAATGCCCAGAGGTTCCTGAGGAAAGTCAATTCTTCCACCGTGCTTGTGAATGCATCCACAAGATTCAGCGATGGCTTTGAGCTTGGCCTTGGTGCAGAGATTGGGATCTCCACCTCAAAAATCCATGCTTTCGGTCCAATGGGTTTGGAAGAGCTGACGACCCGGAAATTCATCGTATATGGCGAGGGACAGGTCCGCCAGTAACATCGGGCTCTTTGGTGGGACATTTGATCCCATCCATTACGGGCATCTTAGGTGTGCTGACGAGGCGATGGAGGCCCTGGATCTTGACAGGGTGATATTTGTCCCGTCTGCCATCCCCCCTCACAAGCCCCAGGGAAAGCTGCTTCCCGCCGAACACCGTTTGAAAATGGTCAATCTTGCTATAAGGGGCAATTCCCGGTTCTCAGTTTCAGACTTTGAGTGCAGGAGAAGGGTTCCATCCTACAGCATTGAGACAGTGGAGCACTTCATTGAAACCTCAAATGGAAGGGCGGACATCACATTTATTTTAGGATCGGATGCTTTCAGAGAGATAACGACCTGGAAGGAAGTTGAGAGGCTTTTCACCCTCTGCAACATGCTTGTTCTGACCCGCCCGGGAAAGCCATTGAGGGGGCTGGAGGAAGTGCTTCCTGTTGAAACAAGGAAGAAATTCTGTTATGATAAAAAAGATGACAGGTTCACTCATCTTTCAGGAAGGTCAATTTATTTCAGGGGGATGATTCCTCTCGATATTTCTTCCAGTGAGATAAGAAGGCGGGTGAGAGAGGGGCTCTCAATTTCATATCTTGTCCCTCCCGCGGTAGAAAAATATATGTATACCCATAAGCTCTATCGGTGAGAAGAACGCTGGATCCCAGGTCCATTGCGCTTCGCTGCGCCGAGCTGGCCGATCAGAAGAAGGCATCGGATATTGTCATCCTTGACGTGAAGAACATTTTTCCTCTATCAAGCTATTTCGTCATCTGCAGCGGCGAGTCCGACCGACAGGTTAGAGCCATCGCTGCGAATATAGAAGAGGTCCTTGGCAAGGATAAGATTTTTCCCATGGGTGTTGAGGGGCTGACAGAGGGTAAATGGGTTTTGATGGATTATGATGAGGTTATCCTCCATGTTTTCCAGGAAGAGGTGAGGTCATTCTATGACCTTGAGATGTTGTGGAGGGATGCTCCGCGTATCAAGGAGAAGATGATAGAGAGGAGAGGCGCATGATTTACTTCTTGTTTTTATTTGTCCTTGCGGCCATCATAGCTGTTTTTGTCTATCTTTCCATTCTCAACCCTCAACTGGTTGATATTCACCTCGGCACAGACACCTCACTGTCCATGGGCCTCCCACAGATCCTGCTCTTTTCATTCATGTCAGGCATGTTGCTCATGGCCCTTGGGAGTCTTTTGAGAGAAGGAAGGAGGGCCTTCAGGAACTGGAGAGAATCCCGTCAAATCAAGGGGATTCAGCGAAGCGATGAGCTTTATCATCGGGGCGTGGAGCACTTCATCAAGGGCAATTACATCAAGGCGGCTGAGTTGTTTTCCGGGGCGCTGGATAAATATCCGGCGAATATAAAACCGTACCTTAGACTGTCGGAGATACATGCTCTTAAAGGAAATTATTCGGAGGCGATCAAGGTCCTCAACAAGGGAAGGCAGTTCGACGGCGACAACCTTGAGATCCTCTTCAAGCTTTCAGAAAATAGCTTCATCCAGGGAGATCTGTCAGGGGCTGAGGAGGTCCTTGAAAAGATCCTCTCCCTTGACCAGGAAGATCGTGAGGCCCTAAGGAGGCTGAGGAATATCTATGAGAAGGGCAAGAGATGGGAAGATGCCTACAGGATTGAGAAGACCATCACGAGTTTGTCCAAGGGCACTGCGGACTATTCCAGCGAAAGAAAGACAAAGGGAAGGGTCAAATATTGCTACGCAATGGAGCTGTCGAAAAAGGGAGATGGGGACAAGGCATTGAGAAAACTCAGGGATGTCCTCAAGCTTGATCCGGAGTTTGTTCCCGCCCATATGTCTATTGGGGATATCTTTCTTGGGCGGGCTGAGAGAGACAATGCGCGGGAGGCATGGGAGGAGGGTTACAAGAAGCTCGGCAATGCCGCCTTCCTTCTTCGCATAGAGGACATGTATCTGAAAGAGGAAGAACCGGAGACCCTGGTCAATTTTTACATACGCCTCGTGACTGAAAGGCCCGACGATCTTACGGCGCGGCTGTTCTTCGGGAAGCTCTGCCTTAGGCTGGAGATGGTAGAGGAAGCCAGGGAGCAGCTTTCCTTTATTGAATCGCACGGCAAGGCAACCCCCTATCTTCACCATCTTCTTGGTGAGATGCACATGCGAAGGCAGCGGTTTGCGGACGCAGCAGAGGAATTCAAAAAGGCTGCGGGTGTCGGTAGGACCCTGCTTATTCCCTTTGTCTGCTCGAGCTGCCATGAGGAGTTCAGCCGTTATTCCCCCCAGTGTCCTTCTTGCCAGAAGTGGAACACCATCGTAAGCAAGGCACAGAAAGAGAGCTTTGCACGAACAGAGCTTGCCCAGCCGGCCTCAGGCGAGCGACCGTCTCCTCCGGGCAAGAACCGGGTTGCCGGTCTAACATGATCCTGGTGAAGTGATGAAACACTTTGAATCTTTAGAGGGCTTCGGCCTCATCAGGAACCTCGTTCAGGATGCAGGAACACGGATTGTGCTCCTGGTGCTGGATGGGGTTGGCGGGATCCCGGATCCACTGACGGGACAGACAGCCCTTGAGGCTGCAAAAAAGCCAAACATAGATTCCCTCGTGCGAGCTTCGGTTTGCGGAAGGGGGGTCCCCGTGCTACCTGGGATCACTCCCGGAAGCGGCCCGGGCCACCTTGCCCTGTTCGGGTATGACCCGCTCCGTTATTCCATGGGGCGCGGAGTCCTGGAGGCCATGGGGGTTGGTATGGAGCTTGCCAAGGGGGATGTGGCAGCGCGCGCCAACTTTTGCACGATAGGTGACAAAGGGGTTGTCACAGACAGGAGGGCAGGGAGGATCCCTGATGAGAAGAGCGCTGAGCTATGCAGGATATTGAGTGAAAAGGTCAGGACTATTGACGGGGTGAAGGTATTCATCCGCCCCGGGAAATCACATCGCTTTGTCGCACTATTCAGGGGGCCAGGGCTCTCCGACCGTCTTACCGATGCAGACCCACAGAAGGAGGGGAAAAAGGTCCCTCCAGTCAGGCCCCTGGACAGGAAGGCAGGTAAATCAGCCAAACTTGCCAATGCATTCATGGACAAGGCGCGCAAGGCCCTCCAGGGGCTTAAACCGGCCAATGGGGTGCTCCTCAGGGGCTTTTCCATGAGGCCTGATATTCCCTCATTCGGAGAGGTTTATGGACTAAATGCCGCTGCCATTGCGAGCTACCCCATGTATAAAGGGCTTGCAAGGCTTGTAGGCATGGAGGTCATAGAGGGGGCGAACAGCATGGGGGATGAAATCTCAATCCTGGAGAAGAATTTCAAGAGGTTCACCTTCTTTTATATCCATATTAAGGCCACGGATACGGCAGGGGAGGACGGGAACCTTGAGAAAAAGGTCAAGGCAATAGAGGAGGTGGATTCCCTGCTTCCCAGGATCACGGCACTTTCCCCTGATGTGCTGGCTATTACAGGTGACCATTCCACTCCTACGCCTTTGAAGAGCCACAGCTGGCATCCTGTCCCTGTCCTCATATATTCAAAGGTGTGCGGGGCTGATGGTATAGAGGCATTCACAGAGAGGGAGTGCAACCGCGGAAGCCTCGGTATCTTCCCCATGAAGCACCTCATGCCCCTTCTCCTAGCCAACGCAGGGCGCTTGAGCAAATACGGCGCCTGATCCTCTATCGACGAAAGCGTCGCCGCATGGCAAGGAAAAAAAGGCCCAACTGAAGGGGACCGAGAATATTTTCAGTTAATGTCAGACGGCGGGCCAACGCATCATCTGAGTGTGGCTTAATATGCTCAGAATGCTGTAAAGTTAAAGATCTCAGACTATATTCAATTGAATCCCTAAAATTAAGATCAACTGGTCCTTTAAAATATTTTACCATAGCAGGTCCTGCCGTTCCCGCGTCATAGATAAACTGCCTTTGACTAAAGGAGTATATTGATGCAAAGCCGAAAAGCAGGAAGATGAATACCATAAGAGCTCGTAAGGGCCGCTCTCCGTAGCCACAGACAAGCCAGTATAAAGTGTATGGGGATAAAAAGCGTCTGAAGAACCGCCATATTCTGCTTTCATTAATTCGTAGAATTTTCCGTCGTATTTCCATTTCAGAATAATAGAAATCCCCAGCATCAGAGTAATCCTTTGCGTCCTCAAAATTTGCTTTGAGATCGCGATATAGAATGCGTAATGCTTCGGGATTTTTTTCCAAATAGCCACACGTCTCGTCGTTAAGAACAATACGTGTACCCAAAATTGATTGATAAGAAAGATTTAGCCATGTTGACCATGGTGAAAAATGCGTCCACTGAGGATTATGAAATGTAATAGACCTAAGATTTGTCCCCATAAATGTTGTTTTCCCAAAATTGAAATTCTCGAATTTAATTCGTTCTGGTCTATCCATTAAAACATTTTCGAACATTATTCTCGGCGCAGTCACCTGGCGTGGGCTTAGCGAAAAAAATGCTGAATCAGCAAATTGGGTCCGTGAAAAAACCCCGATGTCTTCAAATGTGCTGGAAAAAAAATATGTACGGCCATTGAATCTGGTCCCCACAAACTCTGCTTTTGCCCCAAACCTTGTTTTTGAAAAATATGCCTCGATCCCGAAAGTAGCATCAGAAAAGTCCACAGGGAAATTAAATTTGGCCCTAAGAAAATCAACTTTGCCATCAAAGTTTGCTCCTGAAAATTCTGTTTCCCCATTAAATAATGTATCAATAAAACTGGCACTCTCGTAGAATTTGGATTGGAAAAAATACACCTTATTGTCGAATATTACTTTTAAGAAATCTATTGGTCATAAAAATTTTGTTTTATGAAAAATAACTTTATCGTGAAATTTTGCAAATAAGAAGTTTGCCAAGCGTGTAATTTCTGTCTCAGTAAAATCTGCCTCATTATTGAATTCCGCGCTATCAAATATTGCTTCAGCGTTAAATATTGCATTATTGAAATTTGCAACACCAATAAACTTTGAACCAATAAATCCTGCCCACGACTTAAAATATACATCTGAAAAATATGCTGTTATACCAAATATTACTTCAGAAAATATTGCTTTATCGATAAATATAGCAGATTGAAATTTTACATTTTCACGGAATTGGGCGCCAAAGAAACATGCTTCAACTGTAAATTCAGAATTGGAAAAATTCGCATTTTTCATAAATATTGCCTCACGGAAATTGGCGTTATTTAATGTAATATTAGAAAAATCCACTTCACCAGGAAAGAAACCTCCAGCAAAATTAAAATCTGATCTGCGATGTTTCGATTCAATATAGCGTTTAATTGCTTCTTGATCTTTGTTCGGATCGACCGAGTGGAGAAGACAAAATTGGTTTTTTATATCATATATCGGCTCTTTGCAGGTAAGCTCAGACGATGCACTATGCCAAGTGCATATGGAATCAGATTTGGATTGATGAGAATTTACACTCTCCACTAAGAAAATTCTATTTGCTACAAGGCATTAAGTCAATGGGAAATCAATAAATATTTGTTTCCTATTATATTGTCATTCTTGCGAGGTTTTTAAGAATGTGACCATACGCTGGAGCGAGGTCATAGGGAATATATAAGGATCCAAGTCTTTGATTAAATTGACAAGAATCGATGAATATTATAAGTTGAGATAGTAAAAATGAAATCACCCATCTCTAGAAAAAGGAAGAATAAGCTTCTTTCGCCAGAGATTACAGGAGGGCAGAGACACCGAAAAGTTAGTATGGCTCGCTTAATAAAAGACCCTGAAGTTTTTTATGGAATTGGATCCCAGAATGATAAACAGGAGACCAATGCTAAACTTTATTTTCAAAAAAACTCTATTTATATTTACAATGATGATATTTTAAAAACAAATTGCGTTGGAGAGAATTCTATTGATTTGATAGTGACATCTCCTCCATATAATGTTGATATTCAGTACAATTCCCATGACGATAGGATGTCTTACGAAGACTATTTGTCTTTTACAAGACATTGGCTTACCAAATGTTACAAGGTAATCAAAGATGATGGAAGATTTTGTTTGAATATACCCCTTGACAAGAATAAGGGAGGGCAACAAAGTGTATGTGCAGATATTACGACGATTGCCAAACAAACGGGCTTTAACTACCATTCAACGATTATATGGAACGAACAGAATATTTCGCGGCGAACAGCATGGGGTTCCTGGCTCTCTGCTGCTGCGCCATATGTTATCGCTCCAGTAGAAGTTATTGTTATTTTATATAAAAAATATTGGAAAAAAACCGGTGGTAGTAGGAAATCGGATATATCAAGGAAGGAATTCATGGATTGGACCAATGGTGTGTGGAATTTCATGGGAGAAAGCAAAAAAAGGATCGGCCATCCTGCTCCTTTCCCTGTTGAATTACCCAGACGATGCATAAAGTTATTTAGTTTTGTAGGTGATACAATACTTGACCCATTTCTTGGTAGCGGTTCTACATTGCTTGCCTGTTTGCAGGCTGGGAGAAAGGGAATAGGTGTTGAAATTGATAAAAAGTATTGTGAGTTAGCAAGGCAGCGGCTTCTCACTGAGGGCCAGATAAATCAACTCAGGTTTAATGTAGCAGGATAATGGTTAAAAGTATTCACGATTTAATATGGGAGTATTTTCAAAAGCATCCGAATAAAGACCTTCGACATGGCCCAGTTGTTGATTGGGTTGAGGAACGATACCTTAAACTATATGGAAAAAAACCCCGTGATACATGGAGAGCTATTCGCAAACTTCACCAAGATGGCAGATTAATCAAAGTTAAAAAGGGTGTATATCGGTACGATCCGGATTATGTCAGGGGTGTTGACCTGCTTGATTTTTCTACCGAGTTAAAAGAGAGACTCTTTGACCGAGATAATTATCGATGTGTTGTCTGTGGTAGGGGACCCGCAGATGGTGTAGAGATATGTGCTGACCATATAAAGCCGAAAGATAAGGGTGGTGACAACTCCATTAATAATGGGCAGACTCTATGTACGGAGCATAATCTTATGAAAAAGAATTATTCACAAACAGAAGCGGGGAAGCGATATTTCATAAAAATGTATAAACAAGCTGTATCCCAAAGGGATGGAAAAATGGTCAAATTTTGCAAAGAAGTTTTTGATGCTTACGATAAATATAGCATAAATGGACATATACCACGACCAAATGGAAAGAAATTGTAAAACATTTTCATATCCCATGTATAAAGGGCTTGCAAGGCTTGTGGGCATGGAGGTCATAGAGGGGGCGAACAGCATGGGGGATGAAATCTCAATCCTGGAGAAGAATTTCAAGAGGTTCACCTTCTTTTATATCCATATTAAGGCCACGGATACGGCAGGGGAGGACGGGA